>WNFF01002059.1_pt1 | contig 16417 bp, 15 predicted proteins | sample 5400441 | NCBI WGS metagenome assembly WNFF01 (sample SAMN13153345, study PRJNA577476) | soil metagenome | isolation source: 120 cm saprolite under Douglas fir tree site 2 hole 3 replicate 1 | place: USA:California | collected 2015-04-18 | reverse complement strand
AAGGCGGCCGATCCATTCGGCCCGGTCGGTCTGGGCTATCGGGCGCTCGCAGTACGGGACGGGGACGCGGTGATCTGGTTCTGGATCGGGTCACATGCCGACTACGACCATTTGTTGAAGCGCTTGTGACGCTGCCTAACTAGCGGTTGAAGCTGCCGCCGCTAACGCGACGGTCCCCGAGGGCGCGGCGGGACTTTCGGCGGGACTTCTTGGGCCCAGTGGTCGCGCATGGGCCTGAGTCGTAGATTGTAGGTGCTTCAGCCGCACGCACGAGGCTGAGTGCGCGCGCATCCCGGAGCGGTTCGATTCCAACACGCTCCCGCCAGTCGCCAACACGAACGCGTTACCCTGAGGAATAGCATGGCCCAGCAACACTACGCGCGTCTGCGCGCCGACATCGACACGAAAGTGCGGCGCGGCGCCTGGTACAAGGTCCTCGCGACCGACGGCCTGAACGTCACGCTCCAGGTCCACAAGCGCTCGGTAACCCTTCTCAAGGCGCTCGTCGAGGTGGTCGACCGGCCACCGCCCAAGTGGACCGTGGTCGAGACCCCGGCCAAGGGGCGCGCCAAGCTCGGCGAACGCTACGGCGTGTGCCCCAGCTGCGGCGAGCGCACGCCGCTCGCGAAAAAGGTCAAACGGCTGCAGTGCGCCAATTGCAAATGGGAGTTCGAGGTCGCCTGGGGCGAGTCGTACCTGCCGCGCTAGCGGGCGCTATCTTAGGGGCGCGTGCGCCACGCCCACGTCATCCTGAATCCCGCGGCCGGACGCGGCGCGGCCCGCCGCGCCAAAGATCCGGTCGCCCGGGCGTTTCGTGAACAGGGCTGGATGGTGGACCTGATCGAGACGCGCGCGCCGGGCGAGGGCGCAGTCCTGGCGCGCAGCGCGGCCGCGGCGGGGGCCACGCACGTCGTCGCCGTGGGCGGTGACGGCATCGTGCACGAGGTCGCGAACGGGATCATCGCCGCGGGCTCGGATGCGGCGCTGGGCGTCGTGCCGCTCGGCTCGGGCAACGACTTCGCCAAGCTGGTGGGCACGTACCGTCACGGCGTCGCGCGTGCCGTCGCCCGCCTCGTCACAGCCAGCGTGCGGCGCTTCGACGCCGGCCGCGTGGCCGGGGGCGAATACTTCGTCAACACCATGGGGTTCGGCTTCGGGCCGGCCGTGGTGGAGCGGCGCAACGCCGCGGCGCACCTCAAGGGCTTTCTCTCCTACTTCGTGCCCATCTTCCGCACGTTCGCCGGCTTCGCGCCACCGCGCTTCGAGATCCACGCGGCCGAGTTCCGGGAAACGGGGTACGTCATGCTCGTGGAGGTGTGCAACGGCACGACCGCCGGCGGCTCGTACCGCTTCGCGCCGGCCGCGAGCCCGTCGGACGGCCGGCTCGACGTGTGCGTGGTGCGCCGCGTGTCGCTCCCCGGGTTTCTCTGGTTGCTGCCGCGCGTGATGCGCGGCACGCACGTCGGGAGCCGGCGCGCCGCGCTGTTCCAAACCCGCGAGGTGACCGTGCGGTCGTTCGATGCGCCGTTGCTCATGCACCTCGATGGCGAGCTGCGCGGTGGGGACGCGCGGGAGTGCACGGTGCGGATCGTGAAGTCGTGCCTGAACGTCCTCGTGGCGTCGTGACGGCGCTCGGGCGCTCGGGCGCCCGGACGCTCGGCGCGTTCCTGGTCGCGCTCGTGACCGCCTGTGCGCCCGTCCGCCTGAGCGCGCAAGACACGACCACCGCCGCACGGCCTGATTCCGTCCCGCGGCGCATCGCGGTGCCGGCGGACACGTCGCACCTGATGCGGCCCATCTCCGCCATGTGGCGCTCCATGGTGCTGCCCGGCTGGGGACAAGCGGCCACGGGCCGGCACACCGTCGGTGCGATTCTCCTCACCTGGGAGGGCGTCACCGCCATGATGACGCTCAAGGCGCAGCAAGAAGCCGGCTACATGAAGCAAACGGGTTCGCCCGACCTCAAGGCCAAGCGCCAGGAGGTACAGGACTGGCTCGTGTTGTGGGTCTTCAATCATCTCTTCGCTGGCGCGGACGCGTTCGTGTCCGCACACTTGCAAGACTTCCCTAAGGACCTGCAGCTGCGCGCGGTCCCGGGCGGCATGGGGCTCTCGCTGCCGCTGCCGCGCCCGTGAACGCGGCTCCATTGGGCGTGTTCGATTCCGGGATCGGCGGCCTCACCGTCGCGCGCGCCCTGTTCGAAAAACTGCCGCGCGAGTCGGTCATCTACTTCGGCGATACCGCGCGGGTGCCCTACGGCCCCAAATCCCCCGACACGGTGCGGCGCTACTCCGGGGAGATCCTCGCCTATCTGCTGCGGCGCGGCGTGAAGGCGGTCGTGGTCGCCTGTAACACCAGCACCGCCCACGCCCTCGCCGATCTACAGGCGCACTCGCCCGTGCCGGTGGTCGGGGTGATCGAGCCGGGCGCCCGCGCCGCAGTGCGCGCGTCACACACCGGGAAAATCGGCGTGATCGGCACGGCCGGCACCGTGGCGAGCGGCGCGTACGAGCGCGCCATCAAAGCGCTGCGCCGCGACGCGCAAGTTGTCTCGCAGGCGTGCCCGCTGTTCGTGCCCCTGGTGGAGGAGGGATGGTTCGAGCATCCCGCGACGGAGCTCATCGCGCGGGACTATCTCGAGCCGCTGCGGCGGGCCGGCGTCGATGTGGTGGTGCTGGGCTGCACGCACTACCCGCTCTTGAAGCCTTTGCTGATGCGCGTGCTCGGCCCCGGCGTAACGCTGATCGACAGCGCCGACGAGACGGCGGAGGCAGTCAAGCGCGAGCTCGCCGAGCGCCAGCTCACGGCGAACGGGCAGGGTGCACCCGAGCATCGCTTCGTGGTCTCCGACGACGAGCCGCACTTCCGCAGAGTGGGCGCGCGATTTCTGGGGGAAAAGATCCAGCAGGTGGAGGTGGTCGCTCTGGGCTGAAGCCTAGGGCGTGAATGTCTTGAGCTGCACCTCCTCCCGCGTCACCAGGGCGTAGCGCCCACCGTCGAGAAACGCTCCCGGATTGACATACGCCCGGCCGCCGGGCAGCTGCTCGAGGGCGGCGCGATGCGTGTGCGCCAGCACGATGAGCCCCAGCTCCGGTCGCCGCTGCAGCAGCTCCGTCGCCCAGACGCGCTGGCCAATGGCTGCTCGGTCCAGGACGCTCGAGTCTTTCGTGTTGTCGGCGAGGGCGCCCGAGAGCTTGTCGGCGATCCAGAAGCCGATGGTCGGGTGGAGCGCGCCGAACAGCGCGATGGTAACGCGATTGCGCAGCACGGCGTGTGTCAGCGCGCCGCTCCAGTGCTGCTCGGTCAAGCCGTCGCCGTGGTGGATCAGCGCGTGGCGCCCGGCGAGGTCCACTTCCGTGGGGCCCGACCAGTATTCGATCCCCAAGTCTTCCTTCAGGAACGCGCCGCCCCAGCGGTCGTGATTGCCACCCATGAACGCGATCGGCACGCCGCGCGCGCGCAGCGCGCGCAGCTTGGCGATGGTGCCGAAATGTTTGCGGGGGATGACGCGCTTGTACTCGAACCAGAAGTCGAACAGGTCGCCGTTGATGAGCAGCGCGTCGCCGAGCGTGGGCACGGCGTCGAGGAAGGCGTGAAACGCGGCTTCAGTGGCGGGCGGCACCTGACCGAGATGCGCATCCGCGACGACGACGACCCGGGATCCCTGCACGGGCCCCAAGGTAGGAGACCGGCCGTGGTGCTGCAAGCGCCTGTGGTGTTTGACTTTTGGCCCTCACGCGTCCATGATGCACGGACGTCCATGACCGTGACCCGCGAGCAGACCAAACGCGACCGCCTGCGCGCGCCGGCCGCGCCCGCCGCGCCCGGCGTCCGTCCCGAGCCGGCCCCGCCGGCGCGGAATCCGGGCGTGCCGCTGGATCTCGACTTGGTGCGGGCCATCCGTGTGAACCGCAGCGCCGTCGAGCGGCGCGCGGCGACCATCCCCACGCGCCGGACCGTAAAGAAGGAATGGCAGGCGGCTTGGCTGCTCCGCGCCGTGACCTGCATCGATCTCACCACGCTCCAGGGCGACGACACCCCCGGCAACGTGCGGCGGTTGTGCGCCAAGGCGCGGCAGCCCGTGCGCCAGGACCTGCTCGCCGCGCTGGGCGCGAGCGAGTTGGGGATCACGGTGGGCGCGGTGTGCGTCTATCACGCGCTCGTGCCGGTGGCCGTGGAGGCGCTGCGCGACTCCGGCATTCCCGTCGCGGCCGTGTCCACCGGTTTCCCCGCGGGGCTCAACCCGTTTCCGCAACGCGTGGCGGAGATTCGCGCGTCGGTCGAGGCCGGGGCCGCGGAGATCGACGTGGTCATCACGCGCGGGCACGTCCTGACGGGGAACTGGGAAGCACTGCACGACGAAGTCCGCACCTTCCGCGAAGCCTGCGGCCCGGCGCACATCAAGGTGATCCTCGGCACGGGCGAGCTGGCCACGCTCACCAACGTGGCGCGCGCCAGTCTCGTGGCCATGATGGCCGGCGCCGACTTCATCAAGACGTCCACGGGGAAAGAGACCGTCAACGCCACGCTGCCCACGGGCGTGGTGATGACCCGGATGATCCGCGAGTACCTCGACCGCAGCGGCCACGTCGTCGGGTTCAAGCCCGCGGGCGGCATCCGCGCCGCGAAGGCGGCGCTCGATTGGCTCATCCTGATGAAAGAAGAGCTGGGCGATCGCTGGCTGCGCAACGATCTCTTCCGCATTGGCGCGAGCGCGCTGCTCACCGACATCGAGCGCCAGCTCGAGCATTTCGTGACCGGCCGCTACTCGGCCGCGTACCGCCATCCGATGGTATGACATGAGCTCGACCGTTGCCGGCATTTTCGAAACGATGGCGTACGGGCCGGCGCCCGAGACCAAGGCGCCGGCGCTGGAATGGATCAAGGCCCACCGCGGGGAGTTTGGGCTGTTCATCGGTGGCGAGTGGGTCGCCCCGCAAGCGGGCGAGCGCTTCGAGACCATCAATCCGGCGACGCGCGAAGTCTTGGCGCGCGTGGCGCAAGCGGATGCCGCCGACGTGGACCGCGCGGTGCGCGCCGCGCGGGCGGCGTTGCCCGCCTGGCGCGCCCTGTCGGGACACGCGCGGGCGCGCCACCTGTACGCGCTGGCCCGCGACGTCCAGAAGAACGCCCGGCTGCTGGCGGTGCTGGAGAGTCTCGACAACGGCAAGTCGATTCGCGAGACGCGCGACATCGACGTGCCGCTCGTGGCGCGGCACTTCTACCATCACGCCGGCTGGGCGCAGCTGCTCGAGACCGAGTTCCCGGGCTACGGGCCGGTGGGGGTCGTCGGGCAGATCATTCCGTGGAATTTTCCGCTGCTGATGGTCGCGTGGAAGGTGGCGCCGGCGCTCGCCGCGGGGAACACGGTCGTGCTGAAGCCCGCGGAGTTCACGCCGCTCACGGCGCTGTGCTTCGCGGAGATCGCCGAGCGGGCGGGGCTGCCCGCCGGCGTCCTCAACGTGATCACCGGCGACGGCCGCACCGGCGCCGCGCTGGTGCAACATGTCGACGTGGACAAAATCGCCTTCACGGGTTCGACCGAGGTGGGCCGCATCATCCGCAAGCAGACGGCGGGCAGCGGCAAATCCCTGACGCTCGAGCTCGGCGGCAAGAGCCCCTTCATCGTGTTCGAGGACGCCGATCTCGACAGCGTGGTCGAGGGCGTGGTCGATGCGATCTGGTTCAACCAGGGGCAGGTGTGTTGCGCGGGGTCGCGCCTGCTGGTGCAGGAGGGCATCGCCGAGCGGCTGCTCGGCAAGCTGCGCGCGCGGATGGAGAAGCTCCGCCTCGGCTCACCGCTCGATAAAGCGGTGGACATGGGCGCCATCGTGGCGCCCGTACAGCTGGAGCGCATTCGCACGCTGGTGAACCAGGGCGTGGAAGAGGGCGCCAAGATGTGGCAGCCGTCGTGGGCCTGTCCCACCGAGGGCTACTTCTATCCGCCGACGTTGTTCACCGACGTCTCGCCCGCCGCCACCATCGCGCAGGTCGAGATCTTTGGGCCGGTGCTCGTGTCGATGACATTCCGCACGCCGCGCGAAGCCGTGGAGCTCGCCAACAACACACCCTACGGCCTCGCCGCGAGCGTCTGGACGGAGAACATCAATCTCGCCCTCGATGTGGCGCCCAAACTCAAGGCCGGTGTCGTGTGGGTGAACTGCACCAACCAGTTCGACGCCGCCTCGGGCTTCGGCGGCTACCGCGAATCGGGCTTCGGCAGGGAAGGTGGGCGCGAAGGGATGTGGGCGTATCTCAAGGCGGACTGGGAGAAGGGCGTCGAGAGTGGGGAGTCCTCCGAGCCCGTGCCTTCCCGCCGCGCCGCTGGGTCCGTGGAAGCGGAGGATACCACGCCCCACTCCCCACTCCCCGCGATTGATCGCACGCCCAAGCTCTTCATCGGCGGCAAACAGGTCCGTCCCGATCAAGGCTACAGCCGGCAGATCCGCTCGCCGGCGGGGGCGCTGGTGGGGGAGGTCGGCGACGGCAACCGCAAAGACATCCGCAACGCCGTGGAAGCGGCGCAAGCAGCCGCGGAGTGGGGGCGCGGCGCGGGGCATACCCGCGCGCAGATCCTTTATTATGTCGCCGAGAACCTCTCCGCGCGGGCGCTGGAGTTCGCGGCGCGGATTCAGGCGATGACGGGCGCTGCGGCGGACCGCGCGCAACGGGAAGTCGAGGCGAGCATTGCGCGGCTCTTCACCGCCGCTGCCTGGGCCGACAAGTACGATGGCGCCGTGCACCACGTGCCGATTCGCGGCGTGACCCTCGCCATGAACGAGCCGGTCGGCGTGATCGGGATCGTGGCGCCCGAGCAATGCCCGCTGCTCGGCTTCATCTCACTCGTGGCGCCGGCGATCGCGATGGGCAATGCCGTGGTGGTGGTGCCGTCGGAGGCGCATCCGCTGTCGGCCACCGACTTCTACGGCGTGCTCGAGACGTCCGACGTCCCCGACGGCGTGGTGAACATCGTCACCGGCGAGAAGGATGGGTTGGCGCGCGTGCTGGCCGAGCATCTCGATGTCGAGGGGCTGTGGTATTTCGGGACCGCCGCCGGCGTGCGCCTGGTCGAGGAGGCGTCGGCTGGAAACATGAAGCGCACCTGGGCGACGCACCGCCCGCGCGACTGGTTCGACGGGCGCCAGGGAGAAGGCCGCGCGTTCCTGCGCCGCGCCACTGAGGTCAAGAACATCTGGATTCCGTACGGCGAATGAGCACCGGCCCCTCCCGACCGGCCGGTGCCACGCAGATCAGCTCGATCGAACATCGCGTCAACTACTCGGAGACGGATCAGATGGGCGTGGTCTATCACGCCCGCTACGTGGTCTGGCTCGACATGGCGCGCACCGAGCACCTGCGCGCCGCGGGGTTCACGTACCGGCAGATGGAGGAAGAGGGCGTCTTCCTCGCCGTGACCGAGCTGCGGGTACGCTACCGCCAGGCGGCCCGTTATGACGAGCTGCTCCGCATCCGCTGCTGGGTGCGCGACCTCGCGTCGCGCCGGGTGACGTTCGGCTACGCCGTCGAGCGCGCCGCGAACGGCGAGCTCCTGGCCACGGCGGAAACCGCGCTCATCGCGCTCACCACGCGGCACACCTTGTCCCGCATTCCGGAGCACGTCCTTGCGCTCTTGCAGACCGCACCCGATCCCGTTCGTCTGTAGCGCGGCGCTGGCGCTGCTGCTCGCCGTCGGCCCGCGGCCGCTGCCCGCGCAGCAGGCCGACGAGGCGCTGGTGGGGCAGCTGGCGCGTCTGCTCGCCGCGAGCGACGCGCGCGTCTTCGACGCCGCGGCCCTGCGCGACGGCGTGGCCGCGGCGAACTTCGATGTGCGGCGCCAGGCGGCGCTCGCCGTCGGCCGCATCGGCGACCCGCAGGGTGTGGACCTACTCGTGCCGCTGCTGACGGACACGGTGGAGTCGGTCCGTGCGGCGGCGGCGTTTGCGCTGGGCCTCCTCAAGGACCCGCGGGGCATCGAGCCCTTGATCACCCTGGTGCGCGCGGGCGCAGGCTCGGTGGCGCCCGTGGAAGCCGTGACCGCGATCGCGAAAATCGGCGGCGAGGCGGGCGCCCGCGCGCTCACGGAAATTCTGCAGCTCGGCAGTCCCGGCGCGGCCGCGCCGCCGCCGGTCGCGGCTGCGCTGCTCGAAGCGTGGCGGCTGGGCCCCCGCGCGCCGGTGAGCGCGCTGATCGGGTACGCCGACGATCCCGATCCCAACACCCGGGCGCGCCTGCTGTACTCGCTCGGCCGGCTGCGGTCGCCCTCGGGGATCGCGTCGTTGCTCAACGCCATGCAGGACCGCGATCCGACCGTCCGCGCGATCGCCGCACGCGCCCTGACGCGCACCGTCGTGGATAGCGCGCATCTCGAGGCGCCCGCCATTGCCCAGCGTTTCCGCCCGCTGCTCACCGACCCAGAGGTCGCGGTCCGGATCAACGCGCTGCGCAGCCTCGCGGGATATCGCGACAGCGCGCTCGCCAGCGCCGTGGCGCCGCTCGCTGGCGACGCCGACCTGGGCGTGGCGGTGCAGGCGGAGACCACGCTCGGCACGATGGGCGGTAGTGTGGCGCGCGCTGCGTTGCGCGCGCGACTCGCGGCGGCGGGCTTCGCGATCCGCCGACAGGCGCTGCTCGGGCTGGCGGAGGCGGACAGCGCCGCCGGGGTCGCGGCCGCCACCGCGCTCGTCGCCGATGCCGATTGGCGCTGGCGCAGCGTCGCGGCCGAGGCGTTCGCCGCCGCCCATGCGCGCGACCGGCTCGAAGCGCAGCTAGGTGACGCGGAGGGCCGCGTGGTGGCACAGGCGCTGCAGGGACTGACGCGCATCGTGCCCGCGACCGACACGACCATTCTCCCCACCGCCCGCCGGTTGCTCGCTGCGGATGATGCGGCGGTGCGCAGCGTCGCGGCGGACCTCTTGGCCCGCGTCCCCAACCTCGATGACGTCGACCGGCTTACGCAGGCGTACCGTCGCGCCGCCGGTGACCAGTTCGACGATGCCCGGTTGTCGGCCGTGGCGGCGCTGGCGGCCATCGCCCAGGCGAGCGGCGCCGGGCGAATCCGGGTAGCGAACCGCTTCGTTGCCGTCACGCCGCGAGCCGAGGACTACCTGGTCCGCCGGCTCGCCGCCGCGAAGCTGCCGGACGCCGCGGCGGTGTGGGGGCCCGTGGCGCCCATCGCCACCGGGCGCACCGACGCCGATTATCGCGACGCGGCCCGGCGCTATTTGGTCCCCGCACTCCAGGGGGCCCCGCTGCCGACCATCACCATCGAGACCGACCGCGGCACCCTGGTCGTGCAGCTGCTCGCGGGTGACGCGCCGCTCACGGTCGCCGCGTTTCTGGGGCTCGTCGACCGCCGCTTCTTCGACGGCAACCGCTGGCACCGCGTGGTCCCGAATTTCGTGGTGCAGGACGGCGATCCGCGGGGCGACGGCTGGGGCGGGCCGCCCTTTGTCTTGCGGGACGAAGTGAACCCCGTGCGCTATGACGCGGGTATCATGGGCATGGCGCTCTCCGGTCCCGACACAGGCGGCAGTCAGTTCTTCATTTGTCACTCCCCGCAGCCGCACCTGGACGGCATTTACACCGTGTTCGGACGCGTGGTCGCGGGGCTGCCGGTGCTGAACCAGATCGCCCAGGGCGACCGCATCCGCAGCATCCATCGGTGAGCGGGCGGCGCTGGCTGCTGCTGCTGGGCCTCTGCGGTGCCCCCGCCGGCGCTGCGGCGCAGTTCGGCTACTTCGGGCAGAACAAGATCCAGTACCGCGATTTCGACTGGCACGTGCTGCGCGGCGAGCACGTGGACCTCTACTACTATCCCGAAGAAGAAGAGCTGGCGCGCGTCGCGCTCGCCTACGCCGAGGAGAGTTACGGCGTCCTCGAGCGGCGCCTCGCGCACGCCATCGACCGCCGCATTCCGCTGATCATCTACGCATCGCACTCCGACTTCGAACAGACCAACGTCCTGCCGTTCGTGCCGCCCGAGGGACTGCTGGGCGTCACCGATTTCTTGAAGCGGCGGGTGACGCTGCCGTTCACGGGCAACTACGTCGAGTTCCGCCACACGATCCGTCACGAGCTGGTGCACGAGTTCCAACTGAGCCTGCTGACGGAGGCTTACGTCCGCTACCCGCGACAGCGCCACGCCGGCACCCCATTGTGGTGGAGCGAGGGCATGGCCGAGTTCTTCTCGGCCGGTGAGGACTCGCGGGGCATCATGATCCTGCGCGACATGACCGTCAGCGGACGCCTGCCGTCGCTCAAGGAGCTGACCTACTACTACGGCGGCCTGGTCTATCCGCTGGGCGCCACCATCCACCGCTTCCTCGCCCAGACCTACGGCGAGTGGCGCGTCGGCGAGTTCTACCGCGAGCTGTGGAAGTACACGACGTTCGAGGATGCCGTGCGCGGCGTGTACGGCCAGACGCTCGATCAGATTTCCGAGGAGTGGCAATACTGGATGCGCCAGCAGTACTACCCGGTGGTGGCAACGGCCAAGCCGCTGGCGCTCACGGCGCGCCCGGTCGCGAAGCTCGCCATCAAGCCCGTCGCGTACTGGGTGCCCGAAGACAGCGCCAGTGGGTTCCTGTATTTCTCGCCGTCGACGGGTTACACCAACATCTATTCGCGCCGCTTCGCGGGCGGCCGGGCCAAGGTCGTGGTGCAAGGAGAGCGCACGCCCGAGTTCGAATCGTTCCACTTCTTCGAATCGCGCATGGACGTCAATGAATCGGGCGTCGTGGTGTTCTCGAGCCGCTATGCCGAGCGCGATGCGTTGTTCTTCTGGGACATCCGACGCGCCAAGGTCGTGGGCCGATATGCGTTCCCCGAGCTGGTGTCGATCCTGTCGCCCGCGTGGGCGCCCGATGGCAAGAGCGTGGCGTTCTCGGGGCTCGCCATCTCGGGCTATTCCGACCTGTACCGTTTGTGGCTGGCCGACGGGCGCCTCGAGCGTCTCACGTCCGACCGCTACCAGGATCTCGATCCGTCGTTCAGCCCTGACGGCCGCGCCATCGTCTTTTCCTCCGATCGGACGGCGTTCGGGCTGCAAGGTGCCCGCAATCTCTTCAAGCTCGACCTGGCGACGGGCGCGGTGGACTACCTCACCTACGGCGCTTGGCAGGACGACACGCCGCGCTGGGCGAGCAACGGCCGCATCTACTTCTCGAGCGACCGCGACAGCATCGTCCAGATCTATTCGATCGACTCGCTCGGCACGGGCCGGCGCGAGACCAACACGCTGAACGGGGCGTTCGATCCGCAATGGGTGGAGCGGGAGGGCGGCCTCGTGTTCTCGGGCTTCGCCGATCTCACGTTCAGTATCTACTTCGCGCGGCCCCAGGTCGACTCGACCGCGCCGACGTTCGCGCTCGCCGCCGACCGGCAGCCCGCGGCTTGGCCCTGGGTGGAGCTCGCGAACCCGAAGTACGCGCGCGAGGATGCCGCGCCCTACGAGAAGAAGTACACGCTGGACTTCGCCGCCGGCGACGCGGTGGTGGCCCCGGGCATCGGCAGCGCGCAGGGCGCCGTGTTCCTGTTCAGCGATCTCCTGAGCGACCACCAGCTGTACATCGCGCTGTCGTCGTTCCAGGGCAACGGGTTCGGCAACTTGGTGGACAATTTCAACGGCACCGTCTTCTACTTGAATCAGCGCCGCCGCATCAACTGGGGCGCCGGCGTATTCCGCCTGCGCGGCCTGTTTTACGACAACGACTTCACCACGCTGTTTCGCGAGACGTCGATGGGCGCGTTCGTCGACCTGCGCTACCCGCTCACGCGCTTCCGCCGTGTCGAAGCCGAGTACCGCGTCGAGCGCTCCGATCGCTTCGACATCGTGAGCGACAACGCGACCGAGCTCCACCGGGTGGGCTGGCTCGCGTCCAACTACCTGAGCTACGTCAAGGACAACTCGCTGTGGCTCGACACCGGGCCGATCGACGGTGAGCGCTTCGACGTCACCGCGGGCATCGTCAACGACATCAGCCACGGTCGCTTCGACGCCTGGGTCGGCACCGTCGACTACCGCCGCTACCTGCGCACGTCGCTGCGCAGCGCCTTCGCCTTCCGTGGCTTGGGCTACTTCGCGGGCGGCCTGCACCCGCGCCGCATCAACATCGGCGGGTCCTGGGGGCTGCGCGGCTATCCGTTGTTCGGCTACGTCGCGGGCACCCACGCCTGGATGTTCAACGGCGAATGGCGGTTCCCGGTCACCGACTTCCTGACGTTTGGCTTCCCGTTCGGCGACATTCGCTTCCCCGGCGTGCAGGGCGCGTTTTTCACCGATGTGGCGCGGGCCTGGACGCCGCAGCTCACCGAGCGCGGGACCTTGGGGAGCGCCGGGTTCGGGCTGCGCATGCCGGTGGCCGAGCCGCTGGTGCTGCGACTCGACTTCGGCTATCGCTTCCATTCCGGCGACTTGCTGAGCTACGGCCTGCCGCCGTCGTCGCAGGGACGCAAGTTCGTCGACTTCTTCTTCGGGTTTAACTATTGAGCCGGCAACGGTTTTCGCTTGACCGGCTCTGCTCGCTTTCCTACATTGGCGCTGGGTTCCTGCTCGCCGCGTGTCCGGGACGCCCGGGACCGCTGATCCCTGAACCGCTGGCCCCGGTGCCGCGCGATACGGCAGACGCGTGGACGCGCATGACGGTGCCACCGCGCACCGTGGCGATCCGGTTCCGCTGGAAATACCGCGACGAGCGCCTGAGCGGTGGCGGGCGCGGCACGGCACGGATCGCGCCGCCCGACTCGTTGCGGCTCGACTACGTCGCGGTGCTGGGCCTCGCCTCCGGTGCGGGAGTGGTGATCGGCGACTCAGTGGTGTGGGCGGAGCCCAGCGCCGACTTCCGCCGCTTGGTGCCCGCAGTCCCGATGTTGTGGGCGGCGCTCGGCACCGTACGGCCGCCGGCCGTCGGCGCGGATGTGGCGGGGCAGCGCGACGGAGACGGGTGGCGCTGGCGCTTCACCGCCGGCGCGGACACGCTGGAGTACGTCACGCGCCAGGGGAGCGGCGCGGCGGGCCGCGAGCTCGACGCCGAATGGCGGCGGGCCGGTCGCGTGGTGGCTCGCAGTGTGGCGCAGCTGGATCCGGGGGCGCGCCCGGTGAGCGGGCGGATCGACTTCCCGGAGGGGCCGGCGCGCTTTGAGTTCACAGTCTCGGGCATCGACACGGCGGTCGTGGTCCCGCCGCAGTTGTGGCGCCGCCGGCGCTAGCGCGCTGGCGCTCGCGCTGTCGGGGTGCCTGTACGGATTCGCCGGCGGCGGGTTGCCGAACATCCGCACGGTGGCGATCCAGCCGTTCGACAACCAGACGGCCGAGCCCGCGCTGACGCAGGAAGTGAATCAGGCGGTGCACGAGGCGCTCGAGAGCCGGCTCGGATTGCGCCTCGCCGGTGAACCGACCGCCGATGCCGTGGTGCGTGGCCGCGTGGTGCGCTACGAGCCCGACATCCCCGCGCAATTCGTGGGCGGGCAGGGGCACGTCGACGTGACCAAGCGCCGCGTGCAGTTGACCGTCGACGTGGAGATCGTCAATCAGCGCGACGGCAAGACCATCTGGTCGCGCCAGAGTCTGACGGTGGACGGGGAGTACACGCCGCCGCAGGAGAAGGACGGCCGCAAGATCGCGTTGCAGAAGCTCGTGACCCAGATCGTGGAGGGAGCGCAATCCCAGTGGTGAGGCGGGTGGGGACGCGCCGGCGCGGAGCGAGCTCGATGGGGTGTCTCCTATCGCTGCTCCTGTTCGTCGCGTTCCTGTATTACGGCGTGAACATCGGCGAAGTCTACTTCCGCTATTACCGCCTGCTCGACGAGATCCAGTCGCAGGCGCGGCTCGCCTCGGCGCTGGACGACGGCACCATCCGCCGTCGCATCGAAGCGGCCGTGCAGGACATCGGCTTGCCGGAGGACGCGGCGCGCCAGATCAGCATCCGTCGCACGCTGTCACCACGCGAGATCAACATCGAGACGAGCTACAGCGAAACGGTCCACCTGCCGCTGTTCACGCACACGTTCAATCTCCACCCCAAGGCGTCCGAGTCGCTCTGAATACGGCCCCGAAAATTCGCGCCCGCGGCGACGCCACGGCCTGGCGCCGCGCCGCGGCCGGCCCCGTCGTATTCACCAATGGCGTATTCGACATCTTGCACGCGGGACACGTGGCGCTGCTCGAGGCGGCGCGCGCGGCGGGCGGCGCGCTCGTCGTGGGCGTCAACTCGGACGCCTCGGCCCGCCGCCTCGGCAAGGGCCCAGACCGCCCACTCGTCGGGGAAGCCGATCGCGCCCGGGTCCTGGCGGCGCTGGCCTGCGTCGACTGCGTGGTGCTGTTCGATGACGACACGCCGCTCGAGTTGATCCGGGCGTTGCGGCCCGACGTGCTCGTGAAAGGCGCCGACTACGGCCGCGACCAGATCGTGGGCGCCGACGAGGTCGAAGGCTGGGGCGGGCGCGTGCTGCGCGTGCCGCTCGTCCCGGGGAGATCCACCAGCGACCTGGTGCGGCGTCTCGGCGGCGCATGAGGCTTCTCGTCGGCACGCGCAGTCCAGGGAAGCAGCGCGAGATCCGCGAGCTGCTCGCGGGCCTGCCGTTTCAGACCGTCTTTCCCGCCGACTGCGGCTTGGAGCAGCACCCCGAGGAGGACGAGCTCGAGGCGGGCACGAGTTACGCCGAAAACGCGGTCGCCAAGGCGCGGCATTTCGCCGCGCGCAGCGGCCTGCCCACCGTCGCCGATGACTCCGGCATCGAAGTGGACGCACTCGGCGGCGCCCCGGGCGTGCGCTCGGCACGGTGGGCCGGCGGCACGGGCGGTGCCGACGCCGGCGACGCGCGCAACAACGCGCTGCTGCTGGAGCGACTGGCGGGCGTGCCGGAGCGCGAGCGCGGGGCGCGCTACCGCTGCGTCGTGGCCTATCTCGACACGCCCACCGCCGTGCCCGAGATCGTCGAAGCGACCTGTGAGGGGTGGATCCTGCCCGCGCCGCGCGGCAGCGGCGGCTTCGGCTACGACCCGCTGTTCTTTTCCCCCGAGCTCCAGGCCAGTTTCGCCGAGGTCCCGCCCGCCGCCAAACACCGCGTGTCGCACCGCGGCCGTGCCTTCCGGGCCCTGATCGAGGTCCTGCTGCGGCGGGTGAGTGGATAGTTTTCTTGCAGTCGGATAACTTGCAGCCGCTTGCCGTCTGGGACCTGGCATCACGCGGGCCCGGACCGGCAACGGTTCAATCGGGGTGTGGCGCAGCCCGGTAGCGCGCCTGGTTTGGGACCAGGAGGCCGCGGGTTCAAATCCCGCCGCCCCGACTCGACGCCCCACGCGTCTGTAGTGCTGCGCCCGTAGCTCAGATGGATAGAGCAGTGGATTTCTAATCCACCGGTCGGAGGTTCGATTCCTCCCGGGCGCGTGTTCTCCCTGCTGGTCGGTCCTCGCTCCCCCCCAAGGCTCGGCGCCCTAGCTGATGAGTGGTGGTTCGTCAAGCGGCGAACGGGCGATTTTTGGCCGGGCGCGAGGGGTCGTATGTGCTTGTAAACGCCCCCCTTGACTCGCCTCCGAGCCCCGGGTAGAATGTGAGTCTGGCCGCGAGATTTTTGCGCGGCGTGCTCTTTGAGAACTGATGATCGAATGTGTGGAGTGCGGCCCCGATTTGAGCGTTGCGCGGTCAGACGCGTGACGCAAGGGGTTTAACTCTGACGTTGATTCGGACGACAAGCGAAATACAGTCGTTCGCGAGAGCTGTTCGAATTCTCTATTGGAGAGTTTGATCCTGGCTCAGGACGAACGCTGGCGGCGTGCCTAACACATGCAAGTCGCACGGGACTTGGGGGCAACTCCAGGTTCAGTGGCAGACGGGTGCGTAACACGTGAGAAACTTGTCCGACGGTGGGGGATAGCCGGCCCAACGGCCGGGTAATACCGCATACGATCGTTCGGGGGCATCCCTGGGCGATGAAAGCAGCCGCAAGGTTGCGCCGATGGAGAGTCTCGCGGCCTATCAGCTAGTTGGCGGGGTAACGGCCCACCAAGGCAACGACGGGTAGCTGGTCTGAGAGGATGATCAGCCACATTGGGACTGAGACACGGCCCAGACTCCTACGGGAGGCAGCAGTGGGGAATATTGCGCAATGGCCGCAAGGCTGACGCAGCGACGCCGCGTGTGGGATGACGGCCTTCGGGTTGTAAACCACTGTCGGGAGGGACGAATACAGGGCTTCGAATAGGAGACCCTGGGTGACGGTACCTCCAAAGGAAGCACCGGCTAACTCCGTGCCAGCAGCCGCGGTAATACGGAGGGTGCGAGCGTTGTCCGGAATCACTGGGCGTAAAGGGCGCGTAGGTGGCTCGCTAAGTTGCCGGTGAAATCCCGGGGCTCAACTCCGGGGCTGCCGGTAAGACTGGCGGGCTCGAGCACGGTAGAGGCAGATGGAATTCCCGGTG
>WNFF01003452.1_pt1 | contig 16419 bp, 13 predicted proteins | sample 5400441 | NCBI WGS metagenome assembly WNFF01 (sample SAMN13153345, study PRJNA577476) | soil metagenome | isolation source: 120 cm saprolite under Douglas fir tree site 2 hole 3 replicate 1 | place: USA:California | collected 2015-04-18 | reverse complement strand
ATCCGACATCATCAAAAAGGCCCTTGCCGGAGGACGGCTATCTCTGGAAGAAGGACTACGACTCTTCCAGGAGAGCGACCTGGACGAGCTGGGCACAGCCGCCGACACCATCCGCCAGCACCACCACTCTGATAGCGTTGTGACCTTCCTGGTAGACCGCAACATCAACTACACCAACGTCTGTATCATCGACTGCGGCTTCTGTGCCTTCTATCGCAAGCCCGCCAGTCCAGAGGGCTACCTGCTGACCAACGAGCAGATCGGCAAAAAGATCGAGGAACTCATCACCTGGGGCGGCACGCGCATCCTGCTGCAGGGCGGCGTTCATCCCTATCTCAAACTCGATTATTATGTCAACTTGCTCCAATATATCAAGCAACATTACGAGATTCAGATCGACGCCTTCTCGCCCATCGAGGTGCAGAACATTGCGCGAATCATGAAGCGACCTCAGGACGAAATGCTGCACGAACTACACCTCGCGGGCATGGACGGCCTGCCAGGCGGCGGTGCCGAGATACTTGATGACCACATTCGTATGACCATCAGCCCCCACAAAGGTTCCTGGCGCGAGTGGATCAACTCGATGCGACTGGCCCAGAGGGAGGGCATGACGACTTCAGCAACAATGGTCTTCGGCTTTGGGGAGACAACAGAGGAGCGCATACAGCACCTGCTGAGGTTGAGAGAGTTACAGGACGAAAGTATCGCCTTCAACGGCAATGGCTTCACCTCCTTCATCTGCTGGGGCTACCAGCCAGAGAACACAAAGTTAGGTGGAAAGAGAGTCGAGGGTGAGGAGTACCTGCGCATGGTGGCCGTCTCAAGGTTGATGTTGGACAATTTCGATAACCTGAGCGCCTCCTGGCCCTCCCACGGTGTCACGCTAGCTAAGAAGGCCTTGCGATACGGGGCCAACGATTTCGGCAGTACCATGATGGAGGAGAATGTGGTGAGCGCCGCTGGCAGTGGCACCGGGACGTGTCAGACACCGGAGGGCATTATTGGGCATATTCGGGAGAGCGGGTTTCGGGCGGCGAAGAGGGATAGTAGGTATAGGGTTTTGGAGAGGTATTATTAACAGAAAAGGCTAGACATACCATAAACTCGCATGGCGGAACCGCCATGCGAGTTTATGGGATGTCTATTCACTTCTGTTATAAAGTCACTGTTTGTTCACATCAAGAAGGATCTGCTTCGCCTCTTCAGCCGTCTGAGCCGCAAACAGTTTCGTACTCAGCGCTCGCAAGGTCTCAGCATTCTTGATACTATTCATCTGCTGAGCTGCTAAAGCAAGAACCCCTGGGAACCGCGTCTGTAAAAAGTCCATCAGTGACTGACGCTGCCCCTGGACTGTTCCCTCTGCTCGGCCTTTCTCCAGTCCCTTCTCAAGGCCTTGCTCAATGATCTCCTGATAGACCCATGACTCTTCTAGAATATCCTGAAACATGCTAAACCTCTTTCTGAATGCTTCTCGTTCCGGCCCCTTTTTGAATACCAGGCCTCCCAGAAGATGAGCGATTGCTAACAGGTCGAATTCCCTGGCCTCTCCCAGCTAATCTTCAATAAGGCGTCAGCAAAGATGTGCTGACTCTTCAACTCGACGTCAAGTGCCTGAACGAACGTTGCCTCGTCATCTAACCACTTTGCAAAGTCCTCAGGATGCAACCCGATCATGCGTTTCATAATGCTATCAAATGGCCCCGCCATACTCTGTACCCCCTACCCATTTATTCTATAAGCAGTGTAACATATTGGAAGTGGGGTGTCGAGAGAGATGTGGGGCCAACGATTTAGGCTTGACAGCTTGTACATAACCTGTTAATCTCGTCTCAGAATTGTTGTCTCTTCACTTGAAAGAATACTGCCTATTCGAGAACCCTTCACGTTTTAGATTCACTGCCCCACAACAGTGGTCGATTCGTCGAAGGTTGCTCGCTATCGCAGTCCCTGCCATTTCCCCTTCTCACGCGCGTTCCACTGTCATCGTACGAGATGTGTGTCTCTGTGGGCCAGTGAAGCATCCTCTTCTGTTGAATGCCCCACTGGCTGTAGGGATGGAGGTCTTGCTGCGAGGCAAGCTTGATAAGGCGAGCGTCGTCGACATCTTTCTTGACGGGGAACTTGCCCATCCTGAGCGCCTCAAAAGGCATCTCGCTGAGGTCATTGCCCAGCACCTCTAGGGTTCTTGCTCATTCAGGAGGAGCTGATCCTCAAAGAGCTGAGAGGCACCCCTGATCGATTCCTCTTCTGAAATGTGAAGCGGTTTAGCCTGGTATGGAACCACGCTAATCCGCTCGCGCCGTGGGTGAGGGTGTTTGTGCGGAGTTTGGGCAGTGCTTGTTAGAGAAGCTGTGTTGCTTCTGTATAATAAAAGCAAGAGCCTCTTCGTCATCTTTGATTTGCGCTCCCAGTTGAAACTTGATACCCGGATTCATTTCAATTGTCCACGCTTTTCGTGTTGCCTTGAGCCTCTCGTTTCGCATATTCTGTTCTTCAAGCAACATGTCACGCCTCTTCTCCAGGTCTCGGCGTCTCCTGGGTGTCAAACCAATTGGTACTGCGGGAGATGTGGAAGCGGAGGCTGACGCTTGACCTGGTATATTTTGACTCCCACTGGCAAGAGGCCCTCCAGCATTCGGATTCGTCCCTGTAATCCCCCAAACCAACCGCTCCATCGGATCAGGGTCCGACCTGCGAAAATCGACCCAGGTCATTTCTTGTAGGCCACGAACTCGCGAATGAACGCCTCTAGCTCCATATCTTGCCAGGGGCCTCGGCCATTACTGCCCACAAACACCGCCGCAGACTTAATATGCGCTATCTGCTGCTCCAACGCGCGTTGCCAGGGCAACCCTGGCCTCAATTCCCAATCATCGAGCCAGGGCACAATCCCTTCCGCCTTCAATAGTTCCCCAATGCGTTTGACTTCGGGTTTGTCCTTGCTGTTGTGGCAGAGGAAAACGTCAAATTCTTTTTTGTCTCCCATACATTCCTTCCCAGCTATTTCAGACTCCTCAACTGCCAGAACGAATAGTCACTACTACTTCAGTGCAAGGTATTCAAATAGTAAGCCAACTTGCCCTTAAAGTTAGCTGTAGTATATTGGTGCTACTAAGTATAGTACAGTCCAGTCTCATTATCAATAAGCATAAATTGGCGGGTGAGCGTGCAATTGTTGCATGGCTGAGGCAAGCGCAGCCACTACTATACACGAGATGTCAGTCATACATGTATAGTAGTGGCTGCGCTTGCCTCAGCCATGCAAGTGAGCCACCTGGCTGCGCCAGGTGGCTCACTTGCATGGGCTCATTCGATAATTTTGCAGGCTATTTCTGCATATTCACCAGTTCCTCTAACAGCGTCGAAGCCTGGGGGGAACCCCAACCCGTGACCGGGTCCCAGCCTGGCGTGCAATTGTAGCCTTTCAGGCCCCGGCTGTTGTTGTTTCCTATGGTGATATCGTGATAGGCAGTTTGCGCCTTACTGCTGCCATGACCGGCAAGCTGATCTGCGTCGGCAATTAAACCGGCCCATTGTGGCGAACCTTCGCTTGTACCACCAATGGCAAAGAAACCGGCATTACCCGGGATGAAACTGGCGAAGATCAGAATTGACGTGTTCGGATCAGCGTTGTAGGCGATGTCAGGTATGCCACGGAACCCGTCCAGGAGTTTCTGATCAGAACTGTTGAGATTGTTCTTCTGATAATCAGGTTCTGCAAAGGTCTGGCTTACGCCGCCGCCAGAGCCTTGCCAGCCCTTTTCAGACTGGTAGTTGCCATGGATATCAGCCATCAGACTGGTACCGCCAACTGCTGTTACATAGGGAGACGATGCCGGGAAGTTGACCGTGGGGAAGGGATAGAACTTGCCGTGGAAATTCGGATTGGAAACACCAGAATCGCCAGTTGAGCTAAAGACAGTTACACCTGTCGCCCCTGCCCGCTTGTAGAAGTCGTTAAAGCTATTGAAAACTTCCCGACCCTCAGAGAAGAAGAGCGTGTTTTCGGTAGTAGCCCAACTTTGAGAGATAATATTGCCCAGTTGATGGTCGAGAGCAAATTTCTCCAGGGACAGGAACTGCGGCATACCCTCGATACCCTGGGTCTCAGCTTTGGGGCTGGTCATCAGTATGATGTTCGCGCCTGGAGCCATAGAATGCGCCCACTCAACGTCCAGTGAAGTTTCGAAGGCCCAGCCGACCATTGTCCCGTTGTTAGGGTCGAAAGGCTTTGTGCCAAGGGGAGCTAACACTTTGAATGACGGCGGATCAGGAAGGCCATAGCCCATATCGAAGGTGTGCAGGTCGCTGGCAATCGTAGGGCTGCCAAAGGAGTCAATGATAATAATCGTCTGGCCAGTGCCATCAAAGCCCTTATTGAGCAGTGCATCTAAGCCATAAGCTTTACGCATCTCCTGTGGACTATAGCATGGAAAACCAAATTGCGAGCGGCACTGTTTGTCGGTCGGCGGCTTCGTACCACTCTGGGCAAAGCGGTAGGACTCGCCTTTGAAGTCCATAAAGAATGGTTTTGACTGTGTACCAGCAGCGTGCGTAGTCGTGCTATTCCCCAGAAAATGCACAATGCCAAGGCTCAATACGAGGGTGATGGCGAGGAGCGAAAAGGCAATTCGCCACCTGGACTGATAGGTCTTTGAGTGTTTCATCACGTCGTAGCTTCCTTTCTGCTGAGCAGGCCTGTTCAGGTCAGATTGGGGGCAAATGCATGGTAAAACAGAGAAGGATGAGTGGCTAAAAATGGCTTATTTATATGTATTACTATGTTTCCCCCATAACATGGTTTTTCATAAAAATAAACCTTGATCACATGGTTGGCTACCCAGCACAAGGTACCATGAAACAATGCATGTGTCAATAGTTACAAAGTACAAAGTTCGACCGCCAAATCTTTGCATGGCTGAGGCAAGCTGGGGGTGCATGGCTGAGGCAAGCGCAGCCACTACTATACTGCGCAGCGTGCGCATCGCATGTATAGTAGTGGCTGCGCTTGCCTCAGCCATGCACTTGACGAAAATGCCCTTTATGCATCAAGATGTAGAGGTAAAACATCATTCATAGAGGACATGTCGATGCAATTCTTGAAAGCACACTATATCTACCCCGTTTCATCTGCTCCTATTCTCAATGGGATTATCGCGATTGACGGGGAGCGCGTCGCCGCCGTTGGATCTGCGGAAGCGGTCATGCAGCAGTTTCCAGGGGCAGATGTCCTGGATCTGGGTGCCGTGATGCTCCTTCCACAGGCGGTAAACGCGCATACACATTTAGAATTGACGCCTCTGGCGGCACTGGGCCAGCAGTATATCGCTGATCGCAGTTTTGTGCAGTGGATTCGCGAACTGGTTACTCAATGGCGTGCCACTGCTGCCGAAGTACAGCTAGAGGGTTCGCGTGATGCCTGCCGCATGCTCATCGAAAGTGGGACGGCGGCGGTCGGCGATATCAGCAACACTCACGCCAGCCTGGTCCCTCTGCTGGAAAGCGGGCTATATGGCATCATCTATCACGAGGTACTCAACCCCGATCCCGCCGAAGCTCCACGCTTGCTACAAAAGGCTCAGGAACAGATACGACGCTGGCGCAGTGAGTATGGTGAGGAACGCATTCGCTTTGGCGTGACACTGCATACACCCTTTACCGTCTCTGCCGAACTCTTTCGCCTCACGGTGCCGTGGGTTATCGAGGAACAGGTGCCCTTCTGTATCCATACCGCCGAATCCCCCGCCGAAACGGAGTATTTGCTCTACGGCACTGGTGAGATTGCCGATGCCTTGTTCCCTTCTGCCGGACCTCTCAAAGCATGGTTGGCCCCACCGGGTTGCTCGCCCGTCGCCTATCTCGACAGCTTGGGCGTACTCGCAGGCCGACCGCTTTTGATGCACGGTGTGCAAGTAGACCGTGCTGACCTGCAACTATTGGCAGCACAGCACATATCAATGGCCCACTGCCCGCGCAGCAATTATCACTTGAACTGTGGACGTATGCCCATCGAGGCCTATCAAGAAGCTGACGTGCTAGTGGCCATGGGCACAGATAGCCTTTCCAGTTCGCCCTCGCTCAGCGTATGGGAAGAGGCTGTGTACACCATGAGAACGCACCAGAGCGCAGGTGTGAAGCTAGATATACACGATCTGTTGCGTATCTGCACGCTGGACGGTGCCCGTGCGCTCGGCTTCGACGATTTACTTGGCTCATTGGAGCCGGGAAAACTGGCACGGTTGGCAGTGGGGAGAGTAAATCATCAGGACGAGGTATATCAAATGCATACAGCAGACGAGATGCTGCAAATGCTGTGTGATGGCAAAGTTACTGTAAAAGCATTATAGCCCGATCCCCACAGGCAGTTCTGTAATATGTTATATTTACTTTGAAATCGAGTTAGATTATTACGTTACTAGAGGAGGCAGATATGGCTGTACGTACTTTCACTGCCGTCATTCATAAAGAGGACGATCTATATGTTGCAGAGTGCCCAGAGGTGGGTACCGCCAGTCAAGGGTATACTATTGAGGAAGCCATAGCTAATCTGAAGGAAGCTACGGAACTTTATCTAGAAGACTTTCCATTATCTGATGTGAAAGCATTACAGGCAGAGGAGTATTGTTATGTGAGGCGCCCTGACACCTTCCAGGTGTCAGGGCGCCTCACATAACAATACTCCTCTGCTTATCTTCTTATGCGTTCATGATATATCCATGCATCCAACATACCGCGTAAGGCGCCTATCATGCTCAGGACGCCCATTATGATCAGCACAGCTACCCATGTTATGTTCAAATTGCCGAGAAAGGATGTATGAGGCGAAAAGATCACGCTCCAGATCTCTACGAGCAAGAAGGCACCCGCCGACATGAGCATTCCCGCTATTGCGCTGCTGCGCAACAGGGTGGGAAAACTCATTTTTGCTGAAAGCCAGACCGCCATTACAGCTCCAGGCGTAGGTATACCGATGGCGACAATCAACAATACTCCAAGCAGATTGAGCAGCGGTGAAATGTCGGGTGAAGGCGAAAACAATGTCTGCAAGGCAAAGATCAGGATAATTGTCAGTGGCAGCAAGCCCGTCAATGCGCCTACAATGGCTGGACGCCGCAGTACCGGGGCAATCTCGATCTGTTCTTTGTTCGCGTCAACACGGGCAAGCTGGCGCAGCGTATAGAGATTGCTCAACACCAGAAGTAGATACGCTATGATCGAAGCAGGATGTTTATCCTGCGGGGGCGTGCCAAAGTTGATAAACGCTCCACTGATTACTGGTATAAGTACTGAAACGACGAGTGTGCGATAGACAAACTTACGAATACTGCGGTTACGTATCACGCCGGTAAAGCCGATAGCAGCCAGCATCATGAGATTGATACCGCTCCCAAGCAGAATCCCCAACATTGCTACGGTCTCAGTTCCATCTTTGCTCGGCGATGCTACCATACCTAAGACCAATAATTGCAACAGCAGCGTAATCAGCGCCGCGCTATAGTAGAATAATCGCCTCCCCTGGCGAAATGCCTTCACCCCTGGACTCTGCGCCTGCCCATCTGGATATATTTTATCGCCCTCCTTATCCATGGTAGAGGGAGCCGGAAAACCTGCCAGGTTGACACCGGCAGGGCCCTGTCCCTGGTTAGGAACCTGAACCTGTGAAGGCCACTGCCATTGTCCCGCCACCGGTGAGCGTGGCACACCTCCAGGTGGGACCACAGGAGAGGCAATAGGTCGAGCTGGCTGCGTCGGCGGTATGATACCTTGAGCGCCGGGAGCCAGAGAGGCAGGCGCAGCCATGGGTGCAAGCACTCCCCAGGGTCGCTCGGCCACCGTCAGGTCGGCGTTATTGCCATCGCCACCAAGACGTAATGCAGACCCTGTCGCCACGGCGGCTCGTAAATCTGCCGCCATCAGGTTCGCGCTCTGATAGCGATCGGTCGGATTCTTGGCGAGTGCTTTCATTACCACCTGTTCAAGCGCGGGAGAGAGCTCGGGACGCATGTCTCTGACAGAAGGCACCGGGTCGTGCAATTTTTTCGCCATCACGGCAAAGGGGCTGGGTCCTGTAATAGGCACATTCTCTGTGAGCAATTCATACAAAATCGTGCCAAGCGAGTATATATCTGAGCGAAAATCTATCTCATTGGTACTGATCTGTTCGGGCGAGGCATACTCCGCGGTACCCAGGAAGCTGCCGACACTGGTCAGAGCGGGCATAGCTTTCAAACGCACAATGCCAAAGTCACCGAGCAGTAACCTCCCGTCCTGGTGGAAAAGTAGGTTGCTGGGCTTAACATCACGATGCACCACCCCAAGACCATGAGCATATGTGAGAGCATCCGCTACCTGGCTGATATAGCTGGCAACCAGCTTGAGATCAAAGTGTGAGCCACTGCGTTTCACCTCGTCAATGCGCTCGCGCAGCGTCCCGCCACGAATAAATGGCATCACCAGGTAGGCCAATTGTTGATAATCGACTACCGCCTCTGCATACTCATAAATAGGCAAAATATTCTTGTGCTCTAGCTTTGCTACTGTATCGGCTTCACGGCGAAAACGTGCCAGGAAGACACCCTGTTGATCGGCATCAGGAATATTGGTGGGGATGAGCACTTTTACAGCTACGGTACGCACCGGGCGGGCTTGTTGCGCCAGGTACACAGCACCCATCCCCCCCCGCCCAATAATACGTTCAAGCGTACAGGTACCAAGTGTAACACCTATCAATTCCTTTATATCCATATTTTTATCTATCCATTACAGCAGGACGAGGACAAGCCATCGCCTATAGGCACCAACTTAAGGAAAAGAAGCTTCGTTTTCCCGCCCATTTTTCGTTAGATCTATCCTATCCCCATAAATCACCCTGTGCCGCCTCCCGCACCACGCGCTTTTTGGGCAGCGCACGCTTCTCTCGCGGCGGTTTCTTTGCCGCGTTCCTCTGACCATCGCTGGCCGCATCCTGGGGCGCAGGGAATTGGGCTCCTACGGCATATGGCGTTTCCTGGTTTACCAGTTCCACCGTGGCCTCGAAAATGGAGGTGCGGCGCACACGTACCTCGTCCGGCCAGAGTCCCAATATGGCTTCCAGCGTCGCATCTTCACAATGAGCCAGTGGCAACCAGCGTTCCCGGCTCGCGCGGAAAAGATCGGTCAGCGAGAGCACACCCGCACTCCCAATTAATTCTACGAACGAGATTCGCAGATGTTCCATCCAATCAAGCTGGTACATACCTATCCCCGCCACGAACACCATACCTTGACCGATTACACGTTCTGCCGCCAGCGGCAGTTCTGAACGGCGATAACAGTGCAACACTTCATAGCAAAGACGTTCGGGCAATAATCCCTCGCTTTCCACACGCTGCCGTACAGTGGCTACATCGATTGAGGCTAGCCGCTCGGCGAAGTCGTCATAATGGTTCCGTAACAGCTTCAAGAGTTCGGTAGCGGACATTTGTGTATCGTAAAAGACTATAGGAAACATGCCAGCGATGCTGGCGAACGCTTCTTTCGCCTCTTCTGGTATAGCCAGCACGATATCATCACGCCCCTGCAGTTGTTGTAGTTTCTGTATCTTGCGCTCGCGATAGGATGGTGTCCAGAAACCAAGAATCTCGATATAGAGACGCTTCTGGGCGCGTGTCAGGGCAAAATCAGGGATAAAGATGCTGTGTTCGAGCAGCAGTGGTTCTGGCTCGCGGATGAGCTGCCAGCCATCAACAGCCTGGCTATTCTCCAGGGCGTTGAAGGCCTCCGCGAAAGATTGCTCAATACTGCTATCAAATATCGATGGTGCCTCTGCAGGAGCTAATGATGTACCCGCGAGAGCTACATCTGTGCTCGGCAACAATGAGAGGACAGCATGATCCATCACAAAGGTGTAGGAGCGTTGCAAAAAATGGACGGTTGCCTCGGCTTTGATAATGGCTTTTGAAAGTGCCTGCCCACTCGCAACCCCATGTTTTTGTTTGTTGCGTCCATGCGTCCCTTGAGCGATGCCGTATCCAAGCAGCAAACGGCAGAGGCGGGCCAGGCGCATTCCGTACTGCTGGGGCGCACCTGTCATTTCCTGTGGCCCATAGAGCGTCAGTTGCAGGCGCGGCGCGCTACCAGGCGCAGTTGGATCGTAGGCAAGATCGTAGTAGACACCGAGCAGGCGCGCTAAATAACAGAGCCGTTTAATGACTGCTCCGATACCCGTTTTAGACATGCTGGATTGTGTACCGCCGGTATTTGCCTCTTCAAATGCGTTGCAATCGATGACGAAATGCACGCTGGAGGCATTGAACAGCGCGGCTTCAAATGCCCACTGGTTATACAGCGTGGCAACATCCTGGGCAGCAGGGGGTTGAGGGGCATCTCTTGCAAGCATTGCCTCTTCGTCACTATCCAATACGAGCAGGTATTCCAGCTCTGGCACGCTGAGCTGGTACAAGGCGGCAAATTTCTGTAAGGCCTCTGCCCGTGTCTTCATATCAAGGAAGCCTCTGTAGTATGCGTTGACGTAATTGTACAATGCCAGGCGCAGGTAAACGGGTGAGGTAATCTCTGCTTGATCGAGACGCTGTTGCGCCTCGCTCCCCATGCGCTGGACTGTGGTTGACCAATCGCACTGTCGCCAGTGATACCAGGCACTCAGGGTATTTATGAGGCAGTATGCCAGGCGATAGTCTCCTAAGCAGGCACGCGCATCGTCAATCGAGAATAACCTTCGAGATTGCCCGAGAAGTTGCTCATGATAGGTAATCAGGCGTTCAATCTCCGTTTGCATCTCCCCCGGTCGCAGGAACTGCAGCCCAACAAAGAGTTCACCGCCGCGCCGGTGTACCTGTTTTTTGATGTCTTGCAAACTGAAACGCACGTTTTTCTCCTGAGGTATGATAACAGCAGTTTGTATTATATATGAAAAAACGAAATTCTGGTACCTCCAAAGAATATTGAAGGGCCTCTTTCTAAATCTTCCAGTTTCATCCGAATTTTGAAGAGGGAAAAGCGGCAATTCGGATGACTCATGCTATGGTGATGTTACAGTAGCTGTAGTTGTTGGTGTGGATGATGAACTGGATAGTATATTCCACACCTGGGCATTACTATATTCCACCTCGGAGGGATTCACAAGATCGATAGCCGCCACGCCGATCTTTCCAGAACTGAGACTGCTGTCGGACACGCTGGTGAGGAACTGTTGGTTGGCATACAGGTACAGATTACCAGCGTTAGCAATGACAGCCAACTGGTTGGTCTGGGTGAGACCGATAGTGATGGCAGGACTAAATCCATTAATCAACGTAATATTCTGGTTGCCGCTTTTATAGAGGTCGAGAGCATATGTCCCATCGATACCGATGCGCAATAAGTAAAAAGAGCCACTCGTGCTATTGGCGCGGAAGATAATGCCGCCCTGTCTGCCGCTATCAATAATCATCGTTACCTGGTAGACGAAATTGCTAAAGTTGGTGGCCTCGGCAAGGCAGGGTTGGAAATAGCCCTGTCGTGCTTCAAGGGCGTGATAATCACTGCCGGTGAATGCACAGGCACCATCCACGGTTCCATTTGTCTCATCCCAGTTGTTATTTCCGCTATTGTCACTCAGTGGGTCATCGAGTTTTGGCGTTCCGCTGGTGTCCTGCGTGAATAAATCGCTAAAGGCCGTAGCAGTAGCTGTCGCATTGTCTACCTGCGCGGTCGAGGCGGCCTGTGCGGTCGCGCTGGCATAAATCCGAGCATTGGCAGTTGCCCATACGTTGGCGGTGGCCTGCGTTCGCGCCTGTGCTGTCCCTTGCGCCTGCCTTGTTAAATTGACTATCGTCGTAACCTGCGCGCGGAGCGTTGCGCGATATTGTTGCGTCGTGGCATAGACGATAAAGCTAAAGCCACTCCCGATCAGTGCGAGGGCCAGTAGAATAATAAGCATAGTCAATCCAATCGGGAAAGTCTCCCGCCGCCGAAAGCTCTGCTGTGCAGGTGGCCAGGAAGGAATATCAGCTACCGTCGTATCAGTAGGAGAGACTCGCTCTGCTTCCGTCAACTTATGCTCGTTTGGCATTATGGACTAATTCTTTCTAGCAGTTTTCTTCTTTCTCTCTATTTCTTATATCACATTATGGCAAATTCCAGACCTGGGCATTGCTGAAGGCGACATCTGTGAAGTGACCGGTATTAAACGCATACACCGCGATGCCTCCAAACCTATAATGCTCATCTTTGGCACTGACGATGAATTGCCTGTTGATATACAGGTACAAAGTGTTTGAGCGTGCGATTACAGTCAGCAAATTAGGTTGGTTTGGGCCTGTATTGACGGCTGGACTAAAGCCTTGTTGCAAAGTCTGACTTTGGGTCGCCCCTTGTCTAATGATGAGAGCAAATTGGCCCACAGAACTGATGGCAAAGAAATATCCCTGTATATCATTTGATGCCGAGATACTATCGCGAAAAATAAGGCCTCCTCCATCGCCGTTAATGGCTAATTGCACTTGAAAGGCAAAATTACTCAACGAGTGAGAAGTACTCATACACGGCGCAAAAAAAGATGCCTGTAAGACCTTGATGTGATAGGCTCCGCCCGCATAAGTGCAGCTGCCAACTTGCCCGCTATTTTCAGGCCAGTCATTGCCGCTAGTATTTGCACTACTCAACGAGTCATTGAGTACAGGGGTGCCGCTGATAGCCTCGCTATAAAGCTGCTGTGGGCTCAATGCCAGGGCAGTGGTGGTAGCCTGCCGGGCTTGCGTGGTTATAAAAGTTCGAACAACAGCCGTCGCCTGGGCATTGAGTTCGGCAGGCCGCAGAAAAACTAGATAATAGGTAAATCCACTTCCGCTTAGGATTAGGAGCAGTGCCAGCACGATCAGCAATACGACTATCCCAACAGGAAGAACACGGCGTGGCTGCACTCCACCATTTGCCTGTGGAAGATGTGGCTGGAGAGCAGGAGCTACTCCAGGTATTTTCAGGCTATCCTCCGTCGACGGCGGCGGGGAAGATTGTGCATTGACTTCAGCAGGGGATGCAGGTGCGGCAGCAGTTTCCCTCGAAGCGCCATAAGCGATATAAGGGATGCTTTCCTCCCCTGCATCATAGGACGAGGTGGCGGCGGTATGAGATATTGACACAGGTGTATCGCATTGTGGGCAAATGGTCATTTCTGGGGAAAGCCTTGCTCCACACGATGTACATTGCATGATAAATGCCTCCTGAGGTAGCATAAGAACTGTAACGGCAGGGTACTATGATCTTCCCGTTACCCAAAACTTTTGTGTTATGTGGAACCGCCTGGGAAGCAGAACGAGTGTGTAGGGGCGCAATGCATTGCGCCCTCTTGGATGGTCGATTGCTGTCCCAGGGCGCAATGCATTACGCCCCTACACACTCGCTCCCAAGCCTTGTACTGCCCACACTCGGCTTTTCAAGCTGACTGAACCCATCTCAACTTTTGGGTAATGGGAAGATGACAGTGCCCACAACTGTGCATTACTAAATACGACACCAGCAGTAGATTGCTCACCCGCATTAGCCAGGAGCCCAATTCGACCGCCTCAATGAAGTTCTCTCCATTTGGGGTGATGGTTCCGCTACAGTCTCCAAACTTGCAAATTACTATATATCACATCAGTGGGATTTGTATGATCCTCCGCAAGTACGCCTATCTGACCAGACTTATATGTGCCGTCGGCCACACTGCCAACATACTGCTTATTGATGTAGATGTAAATACTGCTTCCACGCGCAACGATCGTCAGCAAATTGGTTCGACCTACATCTTTGATGATAGTAGGGCTGTTGCCATAGGCCAATGGCGTGCTATGAGTCGTATCCTTCGATGTGAAAAGGTTATAGGTGCCATCCCTGCCCACGCGAAGAACATAGAATTTTGCCGCCGAATTATTCCCCCGCAAGACAAGGCCACCCGCGTCACCCCTGGTAATCTTCATTTGCACTTGCAAGGCAAAATTGCTGAAGTTTGTATTATTTGCGATACAGGTAAAATAAAATCCCTTAGAATAGAGGCTGGCATGATATGTCCCACCTGAAAATGAACACCCTCCGCCCCCCTGTGCCAGGTCCTCGTCCCAATTGCTGCCGGTGTTGAAACCCAACGACTCACTGAGAGCAGGTGTCCCTCGTGTCGCGGAGGTATAGATGTTCTGTAGAGCGGTTGCGGTAGCGATGACATCCGCCGTGGCCTGCGCCTGTGCTGTAGCTGTGGCATTGGCAATCGCTACCGCCGTACCGGTAGCCTGGGCATTTGCCGTCGCGGTAACTCGCGCCACCATTGTCTGTGATGTCTGAGACGTGGCAGTTGCTTGCATACGGAGCTGGTTGGGATGATACACAGTCGAGTAATAAATCAGTCCAAAACCGCTTGACATGATGAGCAATGCCAATATGACAAGCAGAATGGTCATTCCTCTTGACAGGCCAGCCCTGCGCTGTGGCCTGCGGGGCAGCACAGGCGGTGGCATAACATAGGGCAACGATGGCGGCTGCGCCCCTAAATAGAGTGGAGCTTGCTGTACTGGTGGTGATGGATAGCCTGCTTGCCCATATGGAACTGATGCTGGAGTCGAGGAGAAACCAGCAGGATTCGCCGGAAACGTCTGTTCTGGTTGCAAACCAGCCGGAGACGATGCCATTTCCCGGAAAGAGCCAGGAGTAGACAAGAAGGTCTCTTCTCTAGAGCCAGGAGTAAAAACGGGTGCGCCACACGAGGGGCAGTGATTTGCCCCGTCCGGTATGGCCGCGCCACACGAGTTACATTGCATGTTGGTTTCCCCTAATAAGTACACTTGTAGTCTCATTTGAAATAGTGATAATTGCTGAGTAAGCATACCATGCTTTTGGCTTTACGCCAAGATAGAAATGCACCAATTTTTCAGCATCTAAGGTGAATTTCTATAAAAAACCTATTTACAACCTCCTCCCAATATGGTATCATCTAACTTGCCCAGGGGATGTAGCTCAGTTGGGAGAGCGCGACAATCGCACTGTCGAGGTCAGGGGTTCGAGCCCCCTCATCTCCACCACTAGCCAGAAGTGCCTTGCAAATCGCAGACACGCATGGTATAGTATCGAAAGAATTAGAAGCCCCGCAATCGGGCTTGAAATGACAAAAGCAGTGAGCAGGAGTAGTAGGTCAACGTTCACTCAGAGAGTAGTCGGCTGGTGCGAGACTACACCACATTTGACCGAACTCGCCTGTGAGCAACCGGTGTGAAGCCGCTTACATGAGTACCTTGTGAGAGACTCTAGCACTTGTCGGGACGCCCGTTATCGCGTACAATGAGTTCCATTAATCAATTCACCCAGTTTTCAGAGAAAACTTAGCAAGCATGGGCCTGTAGCGCAGCTGGAAGAGCGCATCCATGGCATGGATGAGGTCAGGGGTTCGAGCCCCCTCAGGTCCACCAAGTTGCACCCGACCGACTGGTTGGGTGAGGGTTGAAATAAACAAACAAACAAACATGGAAAATCAGGGTGGTACCACGGAATAACCTTTCGTCCCTAACGGATGAAAGGTTTTTTGTTTGAATAAAGGAAAACGATGATTACACGCACAAAGTACAACCCAAAAGAAATAGAACAGAAATGGCAGACGCAATGGGAGGCGGAACAACTGTATCATGCCCCCGATGACTCGCCAAAACCAAAATTCTATCATCTCGTCATGTTCCCATACCCATCCGGCGACCTGCACATGGGCCACTGGTATAACTACTCGCCCTTCGATGCCTATGGACGCTTCAAGCGCATGCAGGGCTATAACGTGATGCAGCCCATCGGCTTCGACGCCTTTGGACTACCCGCGGAGAACGCCGCCATCAAGCGCGGCGTGCAGGCCCGCACCTGGACGCTGGCAAATATCGAACATATGCGCAGACAACTGCGCATGATGGGTGCCCAATGGGACTGGCAGCGCGAAGTCGCCTCCTGCATGCCCGACTATTACAAATGGACACAGTGGCTGTTCCTGCAATTCTACAAGCACGGACTGGCCTATCGCACCAAAGCACCCGCCAACTGGTGCCCAGGCTGCAATACTGTGCTGGCCAACGAGCAGGTACTGGCCGATGGCACCTGCGAACGCTGTGGCAGCACCGTCATACGCAAAGAGATTGAGCAGTGGCTGCTGAAGATCACCGATTACGCCGAGCGGCTGCTGGACTTCCCCGTAGTCGAGTGGCCCGAAAAAACCATCACCATGCAGCGCAACTGGATTGGACGCAGCGAGGGAGCCGAGATCCGCTTCACCACCGAGATCGATGGCAAACGGGAAGAGATTCCCGTCTTCACCACTCTACCGTACACCATCTATGGAGCCACCTTCTTCGTGCTGGCTCCTGAACATCCCTGGGTCGAAAAGATCACCACGCCCGAACACAGGGCAGCCGTCGATGCCTACGTAGAGCA
>WNFF01003876.1_pt1 | contig 16427 bp, 18 predicted proteins | sample 5400441 | NCBI WGS metagenome assembly WNFF01 (sample SAMN13153345, study PRJNA577476) | soil metagenome | isolation source: 120 cm saprolite under Douglas fir tree site 2 hole 3 replicate 1 | place: USA:California | collected 2015-04-18 | reverse complement strand
CGCTGAGTGCGGCGACGTTCCCGACGGCGAGCAGAAGACGAAGGGCGTCCGCATCGGGCAAGACGTCGCTGCTCGCATCACGATTGACGAGAGCAGTCATCGCCTCTGTGGATCGCGTGAGCTTGCAACGGCCGTTCGCAACGCCGCATGACTGCGAGCACGGCCACCTATTCCCGGAGGAATAGCGCGCGCGAAGCGAGAGTCTCGTTGCGTGAGGCGCAACCACAGCGCCGAGGGAGCTTTCCATGAGGAACGCGATATTGATCGGAATGCTGACGATGGCAGCCGCCTGCGCCGGCATGAGTCCGCGGCCGCAAGCCGACGCCATGTTCTCCGGGCGGTGGCAAGGTTTCCTGCTGCGCGATGGCTTGCGTGCCCCCGTCGAGGTCCAACTCTCGGAAACGAGCAGCGAATGGACCGGGCGCTTCAGCGCTGGGGACAACTCGGTCCCGCTCGAGCGCGTGCACGTGAAAGGCCACGACGTTCACTTCGAGCTGGCGGGAGCAGGCGTCTTCGACGGCTCCGTCGCCGGCGACTCGATGGCTGGTTCAGTGTCGGGCGCGCTGGGTGGCTCGTTCTTCCTCCACCGCCAGGATACTCCCCCTTGGAACATCGAGTTCATGATGGGTCCCTGACCAACGAGGATCATGGGCGGGCGCTACTGGATTCGAACCAGTGGCCATCGGCTTCCTAGGCGGCGAAAAGCGGTCGGGCGGCCTTTGGCCCCTCGGAACATCGAAGGGTCGTGGAGCGCCTTCGTGCGCGCCCTCGGGAAGATGTCCAGTGAGCAAAGCGGTTGGATCTACGGAGCGTGTCCCCATGCCCCGACGCGGCGGTCGACCTCGGGCCAGTTGATGTTCTTGAAGAACGCGTCGATGTAATCCTTCGCTGACGCCCCGTAGTCCATCGCATACGCGTGCTCGTACATGTCCATCACCAGGAGCGGCGCGCCGAAGGCGAGCGCCGTGGTGTGGTCGCCGGCCCAGTAGATGCGCGCGCCACGCGCGTGGAAGTCCCAGTCGAGGATCGCCCAGCCGCTGCCGCCGCCCAACGAGTTGCCGAGGGCTCGGAACAGCTCCTCCCAGCGGGCATGCGAGCCGTAGGCTTGCACCAGCGCCTTCTCGGTCGCCGACCCGACACCATGGCCGTCGCCGCCCAGGTTCTCGAAGTACATCTCGTGCAGGATCATCGAGTTCGTGAACTTGAGCTTGGCCGCCTCTAGGCCCGAGACGGTGAAGCCGGGCGTGTCGGGCGTGATCTGCGCCAGCGCCTCCTCGACCTTGTTCAGGTTCTTGACCGCGCCGGCGTAGTTGTTGTCGTGGTGCGAGACGATCAGTTTTTCCGATATCCCCGTCAGCTTCTTGGGATCGAACGGCAGCGGCTTGGGCGTGTGCTTGCCGAGGAACGCGTCGCCGCGCGTGGAGGTGGTGATGCCGCCGCCCTTGCCCATCGGCTGTGCCACCGCCGCGCCACCGAGAACCAGACTGCCCACCAGGATTTCGCGTCGAGTCATCATGGCTCTACTCCTAATCGCTCCGCACGAGCCGCGCAGGAGATCGAGCGAAGTCCTGGACGATGGTCGGCGAGTGCAACAGTTGCAAAGCAGGGGGCGTGCCAGTCCTGGATCACTCGAAGGCATCCTGAAAACCGGCCTCGCCCGCCGAAATTCGGTCAAGCACTGCTCGGTCTCACGACAGTGCCCGAGCTCCTCGTCGGGCGCCGCGGCGCGGCCGGAGCGGCTCAGGACGACCGTGGCATGCCGGTTGCACTTGAGGTCAGCTGTCCCGTGCGGGACTGCCGGAGACGATGAGATGAAGACGCTATGGAAATTGGCGGTGGTCGCGGTCAGCATGCTTTCGGCGATGCTCTTCGCTGCGGAGGCGTCAGCGCAGGCCGCCAAGCCGGCGGAAACGCGCAACGTGGTGCTGGTGCACGGGGCGTGGGCGGACGGCTCCAGCTGGACCGAGGTCATCTCGCGCCTTCAGGCGGCCGGCTTGCACGTAACCGCGGTGCAAAATCCACTGACATCGCTCGCCGATTCTGCCGCCGCGACACGCCGTGCATTGGCGCTGCAAGATGGACCGACCGTGCTGGTCGCCCATTCCTGGGGCGGCACCGTCATTAGCGAAACGGGAATGGACCCGAAGGTCACGGCGCTTGTCTATGTTGCAGCGCGGGCACCCGATGCGGGGGAGGATTTCGTCGCCCTATCCGGAAAGTTCCCCACCATGCCGGTGCGGGCAGGCGTCCAGGAACGCGATGGCTTCACCAATCTTTCCGAGGAGGCTTTTCTCAAATATTTCGCGAACGGTGTCGCGCACGAAAAGGCAGAAGTCCTTTATGCCGAACAAGAACCCACCGCCGCCTCTCTGTTCGGCGGGCGAACCACAGTGGCTGCTTGGCGCTCCAAACCGAGCTGGTATGCGGTCTCGAAACTCGATCAGACGATCTCGCCTGACTTGGAACGATTTCTGGCAGCACGCATGAAAGCGACAACCGTGGAGCTAGAGGCAGGTCACCTTTCCTTGGTCTCCCACCCACAAGAGATCGCAGATCTGATCTTGGCCGCCGCTGCCCGCGGCAAGTAGCGGCCGCGAAGTTCGGAGGATTTTGTTACCCCGTTGTTACTGGACCGGCGAGCGCAGCCTCCGCTGCTCACAGTCCGCCAGGTCGCCGAACGTCTCGGCGAGCGTGCTGGGGCGCGGCGGCATCGAGCCACGCTTCGACGGCCTCGCGCGCCATCCGCCTCGCTTCGGGAAGCGTGTCCCCTCCGTAATGCAGCCGGGCAGCTCCGGCACCTCGACCGTGTAGCCTCCGGCCTCGAGATCCGGTGTGAGCACCGCCCGGTAGCCGTGGCCCCGCGCTCGCACGTCGATCTCGCGTGCAGCACTAAGCTCGGTCACGTCGGCTCGGAGGTCCTTCACGATCGGCTCGACATCGATGGCGATGACAACGGCGTCGAGGAGCCGAGCCACGACCCGAAGCGCGACCAGGTCCTGAAAGGAGTAGACCCTCCGGGAGCCATGGCCCTTTGCCTGCCGGATCGAGGAACCGACCAGACCCGTTCGAGCCCAGTAGTCGAGCTGCCGGTACGAGACGCCGGTGAGGACAACGTTCGAGCCCAAACCGGAATCGCCCATCCACAGCTAAAGAACATGCGTGTAATTCGAGCGCAACTGGCACAGTTTTCGGCCGGCTGCGGAGAGGACAGTGCGGTCAATTTCCCGGAAGCTCACGGGGGCCTGTCACTTCGCTTCCTCGGAGGCGCCACGGCGCTGGCCGAGCTGGTGTATAGGAACGACTGCACTGCTCGAGAAGTGGAACATCGACGTGGTCGAGGAACATCCGCCACCGCCGCCGGTGAATACGAACAACGGCCAGGAGCACACATCAACAACACTTCTCTGGCGCGGGCGGACCACGGTGGACGCACGGTCGGGTGGAAAGCGCGCCATCCGCGGCGCACGCTCGGAACACAGATTCGATTCGAGACCAACCGTCAGAAGGTGGCCTAGATGATAGAGCTTGCGCCCGACGTCCTGCGTGGTTCCTACCCGCCCCTGGTGACCCCGCTCCGCGAAGGCGAGGTCGACTACGACACGTACGCTCGGCTTGTCGAGTCACAGATCCGCGGGGGCTCGCACGGCGTCGTGGTCAATGGCACCACCGGTGAGCCTACCACCCTGACGTTGCTCGAACGCACGCGCCTGGTTGCCACGGCGGTAAAGGCGGCGGGCGGCCGAATCCCGGTGGTGGCGGCGACAGGCTCGCAGTCGCTGGCGGAGTCGGTGGAGCTGACGCTGGCGGCGGAAGAGGCGGGCGCCCACGCGGCGCTGGTGGTGACGCCCTACTTCGTCAAGCCGCCCCCGCGCGGGCTCGTCGAGTACTACGTGGAGGTCGGCCGCCGGACGCGGCTTCCGGTGCTCATTTATCACATTCCCGGCCGCGCCTCGGTCGAGATGAAGCCGGACACGATCGCGCAGATCGCGGACCGGCTGCCAAACCTGGTGGGGCTCAAGCACGCCGCGAACGATCTCGGCTTCGTCACGGCGGTGCTGCACCGGCTCGGCCCCGAATTCCGCATCTTCGCCGGGCTCGAGGATCTGAGCTTCCCCATGCTCGCCATCGGCGCCAGCGGCCTGATGAGCGCAGTAGGCAACATCGCTCCCCGCCGGGTGGCGGACCTCTATGAGCTGTTCGAGCTGAACCAAGCGGTCTTTTTCGATGTCAACCCCATCCCCATCAAGTACATGATGAAGCGGATCGGGCTCTTGCCCAGCGAGGAGCACCGGCTGCCGATGGTGCCGGCGACGCCGGAGCTGGCCGCGCAGCTCGACGGGGTGCTGCGCCGGGCGGGCCTCTGGGCCGCCGTGGAAAGCGCGGGAGCGCGCACATCTTGAAATGGCCTCGGCGGCCCTCTCGCCGACCCACACAATGGTACTCCCTTCCCTCTGGAGCTTGACTTCGTTGGGGGTATGCCGATCGATTCTTCGCCGCAAGACGATCGAAGGGAGAGGCGGGCCCCAGCGGGCAAGGAGGTTTGCTCCATGAGACGATCGAGGCAGCGGATTGGCCTGTCGAAACTGCGCTTGGTGGCGCTCGCGCTGTCCGTGGTCACCACTGCGGAGCTCTCCCCGGCGAAGGCGACCGACGTCCCGCCATTGCGGGTCATCAAGGACCAGGACCCGAACTTCGACACCCTCTGGGTGGACCTGGTGAACAACGAGATCCTGGTCGGAAACGACGCCCAGGAAACGCTCCAGGTCTACAGCCGCTCGGCCCAGGGCGTGGTTGCGCCCTTGCGCGAGATCAAAGGGGAGGCGACGTTCATCACCTACCCCGGGCAGGTGATCGTCGATCCGGCCCACAACGAGATCTGGTCGGTGGGCAACGACATCGCCGATTTCATCACCGTCTACTCCCGCACCGCGGTCGGAAACGTGGCGCCGATCCGCCGGATCGACGGAAAGAAATCACAGCTCAAGTTCAACCGGTCCTGGGGCATCGCGCTCGACACCGCGAACGACGAGCTCTTCGCGACGCACCAGAAGCGCAACCAGATCAGCGTTTTCGCCCGCACGATGAACACCGACACGGATCCGAAGGCGACGGCGAAGCGGACCATCCAGGGCCCCGCCACGGGCCTCGCCGAACCGCACGGCATCTTCGTCGACAGCAAGGCGAACGAAATCTACGTCGTGAACCTCGGCCGCAAGGTGGTGGAGGACAAGGCCACGGGCCTGCCCGTCGGGTCGACTGCTCCGCCGTCCATCACCGTCTACGCGCGGACCTCGCGCGGCAACGCAACCCCGCTGCGCACCATCCAGGGCTCGAATACGCAGCTCGACAACGTCAAGCCGATCTTCGTCGACGCCGAGCGCCACGAGATCGTGGTCGCCGACGGCAGCCCGACCGATGCGTTGCTGTTCTTCGATCAGAAGGCGAGCGGGAACGCAGCGCCGATCCGGATCATCCAGGGTAGCGACACCGGTCTCAGCAATCCGACGGGCGTGTTCGTGGACGCGAAGCACGACGAGGTGCTGGTCGCCAACTGGAGCAACCACACGATCACCGTCTATCCGCGCGGCGCCGGCGGCAACGTCAAGCCGATCCGCGTGATCTCTCCCACCCGGAGCCGGGTTTCGGTCGGGATCGGCAACCCCGGCGCGATCTACGTCGATCCGGAACGAGACGAAATCGGCGTCCCCAATTGAGTGAGCCACCCCCGCCTGGCCGTGTTTGCCAGGCAAGCAAACGGGCAGGTGGCGCCGCTGCGCGTCCTCGAAGGGCAGAAGACGGGCATCAGCCGCAGCCTGCACGGAGTCTATGTCGACATCCCGAACGACGAGGTCGTCATTCCGAGCAACGTGGCGGGCGCCATCCTCGTGTTCGGCCGCACGCAGAGCGGCAACACCCCGCCGCGCCGGATCATCCAGGGCTCGCTGACGCACCTGTACTCGCCGCAGGGCGTCGCGGTGGACGACAAGCACGATGAGCTCATCGTCTCCAACGATACGCGATTCAGCATCCTGGTGTTCGAACGTCTCGCGAACGGCAACGTCGCGCCGGTGCGCGAGATCATCGGTCCCAAGACCGGCATCACCAATCCACAAGGGATCGTGGTGGACCCGGTGCACGACGAGATCATCCTGTCCGACGAAGGCAAAGCCAAAGCGAACCCGCCCATCCCGCCTGCGCTGCGGGTCTTCCGGCGGACGGACAAGGGCGACGTGGCGCCGCTGCGCGTGATCAGCGGCCCCGACACCGGCATGCTGCGGCCGCGGCAGATCCAGCTCGACACCCAGCGCGACGAGGTGGTGATCGCCGATCGCGGGCTCGTCCAGGAGTTCCAGTACGACACGCCCGGCTTCCTGGCCGTGTGGAACCGGACCGACAGCGGGAACGTGGCGCCGAAAAAGCTCATCCGCGGTCCGAAGAGCCAGCTCACGAGCCCGCGCTCGGTCTACGTCGACCCGAAGAACGGCGAATATGGCGCCGGTGACACCAACAGCCACTCGATCATGGTGTTCCCGCGCGATTTTCCGACCGGCCCGAAGCCGTCCGGGTAGCACGTGAGTCCACCGGCCGGGGTTCCGCTTTCGCGCGGGCTCCGGCCGTGAGGCGCATCGATGTCGCGGGTCCTGGGAAACGAGTTGCCCGGAGCGCTGCTCTCGCTGCTGGACGGGCACCATCTGCCCACCAGGATGGGGAAGGCCATCCTGATCACGACGGTCGACACGCACGGCTGGGCGCATCCGGCCCTTCTCTCCTACGGCGAGGTAGTGGCCCTCGATGCGCGCAGGCTGCGCGTCGCAACCTACCGGAGCAGCGGCACCTCGAACAACCTGCGTCGCTCCGGTCGCCTCACTCTCTGCCTCATCGAGGCAGGCATGGCCTACTACGTCAAGACGCACGCGGTGGAGCAGGAGATGTCGCCCGACCTTCCCGCGCTGGCGCGATTCGAGGCGACCGTGGAGCAGGTGCTCGCGGACCAGGCGCGCGAGGACCTCGAGGCCGGCGCGCGAATCACCAGCGGGATCGAGTTCGACGCTGGGAGGCCGGCATCGGAGGTTCTCGCGGCCTGGGCGGTGGTGCTGAAGGCGCTTCGCGCCTGATCCGCCGCGGCCGGCCAGCGAAAAAGTTCCATCTGATGAAACACGAATGATCGAGAAGACAGCTGCGGGTTTCAAGCGGTCCGTCGCGGCCTGCGCAGTTGTCTTGACAGCGCGTTTCATCCTCTGTAACGGTCCGCCCGCATCATCCACGCGCCGCCAGGCCACGACATCGACGAGACCTTCGCAGGAGCCGCTGATGATCTGGCACGACCACCGCGAGTTCATCGAGGCCCTCCGTGCCTCGGGCGATCTCGTCGTCATCGACGAGAAGGTGAGCTGGGACCTCGAGCTTGGAGCCATCAGCCGGCTCGCCTGCGAGCGAGACGGGCCGGCCGTCTGGTTCACCCGAATCGCCGATTACCCGGAAGAGCACAGCATCTTCGTGAACCCTCTCGCCACCTGGCGGCGGGTGGCGATCTGTCTTGGCCTCAAGCCGGACGCGAGCGTCAAGGAGATCTACCGCGAGTACGAACGCCTCGAGCAGAAGCTGATCCCGCCGGTGGAGGTCAAGACGGGGCCCTGCAAAGAGGTGATCCTCCAAGGGGCCGAGGTGGACGTCTTCGGCCTGCCCGCACCCATGCTCCACGAGGGCGACGGCGGCCGGTACATCGGGACGTGGGACCTGGTGGTCTCGCGCGACCCGGAGTCCAACTGGACGAACTGGGGGATCTACCGCTTCATGGTGCACGGTCCCAAGACCCTGACCGGCTTCCCACGTCCGACCAGCCATCTCGGCAAGGTCTTTCAGGATCACTTCCTCCCCAAACGCAAGCCCATGCCGATCGCCATCGTGATCGGCGCGGATCCGCTCTGCCATCTGGCGGCGTCGGCCACGGTCGCCCTCGGCACCGACGAGGCTGCGCTGGCGGGAGGCATGCGCGGCGCCCCGGTGGAGCTCGTTCGCTGCGAGACCAACGATCTGTTGGTGCCGGCCACCGCCGAGATCGTACTCGAGGCGGAGATCCTGCCCGATCGCGTCTCGCTCGAAGGTCCTTACGGAGAGTATCCGGGCTACCGGACGGGCGAGATGGGGAACGGCATCCTCTGCCGCATCACCGCGATCACGCATCGCGGCCGGCCCATCCTCACGGTAGATGCGACGGGCTTCAAAGACGACAGCACGACGATCACCTCGATGACCGGCGCGCTCAGCATCAAACGGCGCCTCGCGAGACACGGGATTGAGGCCGCCGACGTGTACGTGCCCGCGGAAGCGGCCGTTCACGCTGCCGTGGTGTCCGTCACCCGCGGCGGCCCCGAGGTGTGCCGCAAGATCGTCGAGACACTCACCTCGCGCCGGGCCCTTCTCTCGAAGATCTTCGTGGTCGAGACGGACGTGGACCCGTTCGACATGGCAGCGGTCATGCACGCTTTCGCCACCCAGTGCCATCCCGGCAGGGGGATCCACGTGGTCCACTACGAGGGCGGTGCGAACACCCTCACCCCCTGCTACAGCCAGGAGGAGCGCCTCGCCAAGCGGGGAGCGACGGTGGGATTCGATTGCACGTGGCCCCCGGACTGGTCCCGGGAGTGGGACGTTCCGGTGAGGGCCACCTTCAACTGCATGTTCCCGGAGGCGGTGCGGCAGCGAGTGCTGCAGAAGTGGCAGGCCTACGGCTTCAAGGACCGGGATCGTCCATGAAAATTCGTCACGTTCGGTCGATGGGAGCGATGCTCGGCTGCGCGAGCGCGCTTTTGACGCTGCCGTCGTCGGTGGGCGCCGCAGCCGCAGCCGAGAATCCATTTTCCGCCATGAGAGTGCGGCGGATCGCTCCGCCGGTCCCTGCCGGCAACCTGGTCCTTCGGGCCGCCGACGGGCGCTCGATCCGATTGTCGGACTTTCGCGGCAAGGCCGTCCTGGTCGAGTTTTTCCTGCCCAGTTGACGGCCTTGCCAGCGGGAGGTTCCCGCTATCGCAGCGCTGCAGCGTGAATTCAACGCCGAAGGACTGGCGATGATCGCGGTCGATCTCGAGGACGACCCCGCTGCCCTCGAGGCGTTCGGCGACAAGTACGGCATCTCGTTCCCGGTCGCGGTCGAGGACGAGGATCGGATGAAGAAGGCGTTCGGCGTCCGCGGCTGCCCCGCCACGGTGATCATCGACCGAAAGGGCCGGATGGTCGGACGCGTCGGCGGCGGCGACGGGGACTGGACCAGCGAGGCGGCGCGGGCGCTGGTCAGGTCGCTGTTGGGAATCCGGCAGGCCGCCGCGGCGGCATCCGCTCCGGCGGCCGCGGGCGCCAAGCACGCGCGAAAGTCGGTCCATCTGGTGAGCGCAGTGATGCCGAACGACGTGAAGCTGAACGACATCCTCGACGAGGCGTCGGACTCGCTCAGGGCAGGCGACGAAGTGGTGATCCTCTTCGACGGGCCGAGCGTGGGCGCCCTGCGAGTGAACATGCAGAAGACGCCCCTCGAAGACGCACCGTTCACGAGCAGGCAGCTGCGCACGGTCGCCAGGCGACTGGGAGTGCCGCAGTCGGCCGCGCCGCGCAACCAGTTCGAGTACATCCAGCAGCTCGCGAAGGCGGGAGCGAAGGTGCTCGTCAACGCCAACGCGATCCGCGCTTTCGGACTGGCAGACGACGAGATCCATCCTCTCGCGAAGCGCATCGCGGTGGAGGAGATGGAGAAGATGGTTGACGAATCGGACGCCTGCCTCACCTACAGCCGCGAGTAGGACGGCGCGACCAGAATGGGAGCTCACCAGGTTTTTGTGATCGGACCAGGGAGACCACGATGCAGCAGGCGAAGCGCGTTTGGGAGACATTCGTCCGGAACAAGGAGCAGCTGAAAGAGGGCATCCCCATCCCGCTCATGCTGATCGACCTGGCGCCCGGACGTCGCAAGTACGGCCTGCGCCACGCCGTGGTCGTCATCGATCGGCGGCCGGACGCGTTCCCGGACGGAGAGACGCTGTGGGTGAGAACGCCCGTGGGCGTGAGACTCTCCTCACCGTACGCCATGCGCATCGTGCGCGAGCTGCCCTCCGAGCTGCCCGGTATAGGCTACCAGGACGCTTTCGAAGCCCTTCGCGCCGCGAGCAATGACTAGCCTGCCGACGTCGTTCGCCGACTGCTGGGACCGCCAGGCGCGCGAGCGCGGCGAACAGCCGGCCGTTTCCGATCGGCGGCGGTCCCTGAGCTGGCGCGAGGCCTCCGATCTGAGCCGGCGGATGGCACGAGGGCTCCTGGCGCTGGGCATCGAGCCGGGGGCGGTGGTCGCCTGCTGGTTGCCCAACTGGGTGGACCTGTACGTGCTCCGGGTCGCGTGCGAACGGGCTGGTCTCATCTGGCTCCCGATCACCGCCACCCTGCGCGAGTGGGAGTTGCAGAAGATATTGGAGCGTTCCGAGCCCTCCGTTCTGATCGTGCCGAAGCGATTCCGTGACAGGGACTACGCGGCGGCCGCCCAGGGCCTGCTGCCCAACCTCCGCAAGCCGCCTCACCTCGTCATCTCGGGTGGCGCGCCAGCGGCTGGCGGAATGTCCCTGGATGAGGTCGTTCGGCTCGGGAGCGGGCCTTCGGCTCCGACCCTCCCCGAGCGGCCACCTGAGGACGCACTGGTCATCCTCCCCACCTCCGGCACCACCGGAATCCCCAAGTTCGCCCAATTCCGTGTCTCGGCCTGGCTGCTGCGGGCCGAGGCGCAAACGGAGCTGCTGGAGTTGCGCGAGGACGACGTCATCGTCGCCCTCGGCCAGGGAATCGGTCCGAGCATCATCCCGCTCTTCGCCGCTCCGATCGTCGGCGCGGCTGCCTGCCTGATCGACGAGTTCGAGCCGGGGCTCGTGCTCGAGACGTTGGCCCGCGTCCGCCCGACGATCGTGTGTGGCGTTCCTCCGCAGATCGTCAGCTTGCTGGAGCACCCCACGTGGTCCCGCGCGGTCGTCGACCGGCTCAGGATCTGGTACGCCACTGGCGCCGCGTTTCCTCCGGCCGCTGCCGCGCGGGTCGAACGCGACACTCCGGGCATCGTCCTTTCCGGCTACGGAGGCATGGACTTCGGGGGCTGGACAGTGCCGTCTCCCAAAGACCCTCCGGAGGTGCGCCTCCATACCGTCGGCCGGCCGCGGGGGGATACGCAGCTTCGACTGGTGGACGACGCCGGAAACGACGTCCCGGCGGGAGAGCAAGGCGAGATCTGGGGACGTGGCCCGTGCTGCGCCATGGGGTACTTCCGCGACGAGGCCGCCACGCGCGAACAATGGACTGCGGACGGATGGTTCCGCACCGGAGACCTGGGACGGTACGACTCCGCGGGCAACCTCATCATCGTTGGACGCAAGAAGGACGTGATTCGCCGGGGCGGGATGACCATCCACCCCGGCGAGATCGAGGCGCTCCTCAGCCGCCATCCGAAGATCTACAGGGTAGCCGTGGTGGGGCTCGCCGATCCCCTCCTGGGCGAGCGCGCCTGCGCCGTCGTGGTGCCCAAGAACGGCGAGGTCGTCACGCTCGACGAGGTGACGGGATACCTGCGCGCCCAGCACATCGCCACCTTCAAGATTCCCGAGCGCCTGGAGTTGGTTGCCGACCTGCCTTTGCGGGGCGACAAGATCGATCGCGCCGCGCTTCGCCGGACCATCGCGGAGCAGATCCTCGGCACGGCCGCCGGACTTCGGGGATTGGCAGGTGCAAATCGATCATGAAGCGGATCGTGGTCCTCGACGACTACCAGGACGTCGTTCTGTCGCTGCCGTATTGGGCGCGGCTCGCCGGCCGCGCCAGCGTCGACGTTTACCGCGACACGCCATCGGACGAGGGCGCCGCCGTCCGCCGGCTGCGGCAATACGAGATCGTGGTTCCCATCCGGGAGCGGACCCGGTTTCCTGCTTCGCTCCTCGAGAGCCTTCCGGCGCTCGAGTTGCTCGCGCTGACCGGCCGGAACTCGGGTCACGTCGACGTGGAAGCGGCGACTGCGCGCGGGATCCTGGTCACTGAAACCGAAGGCTCGGGGACCTCGGCAATCGAGCACACGATGGCCCTGCTGCTGGCCGTCGTGCGCCGCATTCCCCAGGAGGATCGCGCGATGCGAGAGGGCCGCTGGCAGACCGGCCTCGCCGTCGAGCTGTCGGGCAAGACCCTCGGGATCGTGGGCCTGGGGCGGATCGGCAGCCGCATCGCGTCGTTCGGGAAGTTCCTCGGCATGCGGGTGCTCGCCTGGGGACCGACTCTGGATGACGAGCGCGCCGCCGCGGCCGGTGCCCGACGCGTCTCGTTGGACGATCTGTTCCGAGAGAGCGACGTGGTGAGCGTTCATCTGCGCCTCTCCGACGAGACCCGGGGCATCATCCAGGCGCAGCAGCTGTCGTTGATGAAACCAGCTGCGTACTTCATCAACACCGCAAGGGGTGCTTTGGTGGACGAGAAGGCGCTGATCGCCACCCTGCAGGAGAACCGCATCGCCGGGGCAGCCCTCGACGTCTACGAGCTCGAGCCGCTTCCAGAGAGACATCCCCTCCGTTCGTGCGGGAACGCGGTACTGTCGCCTCACATGGGCTTCGTCACGCGTGAGGCGTATCACCTCTTCTTCAGTCAGGCGGTCGAGGCCATCGACAACTACCTGCAAGGGAAGATCCCCCCCCGCGCCCTCAACCCAGAGGTGATCGCGCACCGCGCGGCGCCGGCAAGATAGGGGGGCGAGCTACCGGCGCTCGGGATCCAGCCCATGCACGCCGAAGGCAGGACGACATGCAGAGCCTAGAGCGGAGCATCGGAATCCTCAGGGCGCTCGCTGCCGCCGAGAAGGCGGACCTGCGCCTCTCCGACGTCGCCCGCGCCGTGCAGCTGAGCAAGGCCACCACCTCTCGCATCTTGTCGGCCCTGTGCCATCAGGGGCTCGTCGAAGAGTCCCGCGAGACGAAGACCTTCCACCTCGGTCCCGAGCTCGCCTTCCTCGGCTGGTCGGCCGCGCAGAACTTCCAGCTCACCCGCATCGCCCGCCCCGTGCTCGAGACGCTCGCCCACACCACCGGCGACACCGCCTTCCTCACGGTCCGGAGCGGCATGGAAGCCGTCTGCGCAGACCGCGTGAGTGGGAGCTACCCGGTGAAGGTGCTGACGATGGAGATCGGGAGCCGGCGACCCCTCGGCATCGGCTCAGGCAGCCTCGCCTTGCTCGCTACGCTGCCGGATGTCGAAATCGAGCAGATTCTGAAGGCAAATGCCGAGCACCTTGCCCGGTTCAAGGGCATGCGTGCCGCGCGGATCCGGCGCGAAGTCCAGCAGACTCGGGCGCGCGAGTACGCCTTCGCCGAGGGCCACGTGGTCAGGGAAGTGTCGGGCGTCGGTGTCGCGATCAGGGACCCGCGAGAGCATCCAATCGCCGCGGTGAGCGTTGCGAGCATCTCGTCCCGCTTCGAAGACGGGCGGCTGACTGCGCTCATCCGGGTGACCCAGGCGGCGGCCCGTGAAATCGAGCGCGCGTTGCCAGGCGCGAACGGAGGATGAGGACATGCCTCACATCATCGTCGAGTACTCCGCCAACATCCGCGGGCGACTCGCACCAGAAGACCTGCTCGGTCGCGTCCACGAGGCGGCGCTCCGCACGGGCGTCTTTCCCATCGGCGGGACGAGGACTCGCGCAGCGGAGCGATCTTGCTACCGGATCGCGGACGGTCATCCCGACAACGCCTTCGTCCACGTCGTGCTGCGGATCGCGCACGGTCGCGACCTCGAGACGCGACGCCGCGTCGGTGAGGAGGTCTTCCGTGAGGTCTGCAATTACCTGGAACCGCTCTTCCAACAATCTCCCTTGGGCATTTCGCTCGAAGTCCAGGAGATCGATCCTGCGGTAAGCTTGAAGAAGAACAACCTGCACGAGCACGTCCGCGCCCGGCAGGGCCGACCAACGGAGAGGGAGCCGTGAAGCTCGTCTCCTTCGCAAGCGGCGGCAGGCCGAGCTACGGCGCGTTGTCCGGCGGAGGCGTCGTGGAGCTCAGCCGCAGGTTGGAACGCGAGTGCCCGGACCTGCGTGCGCTGCTCGAGCGGGGTGCCCTGCGGACTGCGGCGGAGATCGCGGCGAGCAATCCGCCGGACCACGCGCTGGACGAGATCGTCTTCCTCCCACCCATTCCGGCGCCTGAGAAGATCATCTGCGTCGGGATCAACTACCGCGACCGCAACGAGGAATACCGGGACGGATCGGAGCGCCCCCGCTACCCCAGCATCTTCATGCGCGCTCCCGACTCGCTCGTCGGCCACCGGGCCGCCCTGCTCAGGCCGCCCGAATCCGCACAGCTCGACTACGAAGGCGAGATCGCGGTCGTCATCGGGAAGCGGGGGCGCCGCATCCCACGCTCGGCGGCGCTGGGGCACGTCGCCGGCCTTGCCTGCATGAACGAAGGCACCATCCGGGACTGGCTGCGCCATGCGAAGTTCAACGTCACGCCAGGCAAGAACTTCGACAAATCCGGCTCGATCGGCCCCTGGATGGCCACGCCGGACGAGCTCGACGGATTCGACGGCATCCGGGTCACCACGCGGGTCAACGGCGAAACCCGGCAGGACGACACGACGGCGAACATGCTCTTCTCCATCCCCGATCTCATCGCTTACATCTCGACCTTCACCACGCTCAAGCCCGGGGACGTGATCGCCACGGGAACGCCGCCCGGCGCCGGAGCGCGGCTCGATCCGCCTCGATTCCTCGCGCCGGGCGACGTCGTCGAGGTCGACGTCGCCGGCGTGGGCGTTCTCGTGAACACAGTGGCCGACGAGCCGATCACGGCGTGATCTGCCCCCGGGGCCGTGTTCCAGCGAGTCGACTACAGAGCGAGCTGCCCCTGCAGCAGAATCGTATGCAAGCGCGGCGTCGCCGGGAGCCCGGGCGTGTCGGGAAGGACCCCGTTGGCGATCGTGCTCTGGAACTCCGCCATGATCTTCGCGCGGTGGCGGTTGAAGAAGTAGGTCAGGCCTCCCGCTACCCTGAGGAAGCTGTTCACTCTCGTGTCGCTGTTGTACCAGTAGAAGTTGGCCTGCGGCTCGATCGGTCCCCAGCGGTACCCGAGGTCGCCATGGAGGCCGTTTCCCGTCTTGGCCTTGCCAGTCCCGTAGTCGAATCGGTAGCCGCCCAAAGTGAGGACCGCCTCGCTGTCGTTCGGTAGCGCCATGTCCACAAAGAGATCGGCCGCGAGCGCGCTGTAGTCGTAGAAGGAGCCGGAGACGGTATCCTTCAGCGCGCCCGCATGCGCCTGGTACTGCCCGCCCACGCCGATCGAGAGGTGTGACGATCCGTCGAGGTAGATTTGCGGATAGGTATACGACGCCTCGTAGCCAATCAGGTTCAGGCGCGCCATGCCCGCGACCAACGGCACGCCTTGCGGATTGACGAACGGCGGCGCGAACGCGGTCGTCACCGGCGTCCCGCCCGAGACGCCGGAGCGCGCGCCTTCGTAGACGCCGCCGCGGATCAGGATGCGCCGGTCGAAGAACAGGCCGCGCACCTGCACCCCGTCCTGCCTCTGAGCGCGCGCGTTCGGGTAGAAGAGGATGTCCGACACGCCCTCGAGGGAGTTGGCCTGCGGCGCGGAGTCGAGCGCGGCGTGCGAGAGGGGCGATTTCAAGAAACCAGCCTCGATGTTGAAGTCCTGGAACGGCACGACGCCGATGTACATGTCCTGGATGAGCGAAGCGACGGCGTAGTTTCCGCGCGCCCCGAACCTGCCCGACTCCAGCTTCAGGTAATAGGTGAAATGCTTGTAGGCCGTACCCGCCGCCGTCAGGCTCGCCCGGCGGAGGAAGAAGTCGGTATTGAAGTGGCCGCTGGGGGCGGCACCGGAGGTGGCCGTCGGCGGCGGTCCGTCGAAAGAGCCCTCCGCGCGCACTTGCAGATCGCTGTCGATGCGCAGAGTGAAGTCCTCGGTGCCGGTCTGGACTTCGATGGCGAAGCCCCCCGGAGCAGCGAGGAGAATTGCCGATGACAACAACAGGATCCAGCGTGTGATGTGGTTCATGCGCCCTCCCATTTAGTCTTGCGGGGTCCGCCAGCGCCGGAAGAGCCTGTGCTCGACGTGAAACTGGTCGAGGATCTTCCCGACGGTCTGGTTGATCAGGTCATCGATTGTCGAGGGGTCGTGATAGAAGGCAGGCACGGGCGGCAGGATCACCGCGCCTAGCTCCGTGGCGCTGACCATGTTGCGCAGGTGGCCGAGATGGAGTGGAGTCTCCCTGGGGACGAGCACCAGCTTGCGCCGCTCTTTCAACGTCACGTCGGCGGCGCGCGCCAGGAGGTCCTGGGTGAACGAATGCGCGATCGCAGCGAGGGTTTTCATCGAGCACGGCGCGACGATCATTCCGTCGGTAGGAAATGA
>WNFF01005890.1_pt1 | contig 16430 bp, 14 predicted proteins | sample 5400441 | NCBI WGS metagenome assembly WNFF01 (sample SAMN13153345, study PRJNA577476) | soil metagenome | isolation source: 120 cm saprolite under Douglas fir tree site 2 hole 3 replicate 1 | place: USA:California | collected 2015-04-18 | reverse complement strand
GGTTGCGAAGGCTGGGGCTGCACCGGAGCGCGTCCGAATGTCAAACAACCTCGTCTGGGACTAGAAGGAATGCTCAAGAGCTATATTCTTCGGAGATCAGAGTTGCAGAAGCTTCACGTCTCAGCTCTCCAAGCCCAAAGACGCGGGCAAAGAGAGGTCTGTGGCATGCTGGCTTCGGACGAAAACGGTAACCTTGAGTTGCGGTTCTTGAACAACCAAAGCCAGCGCGCCGGCCAATTCAGTATGGCGAGAGCAGATTATCTAAAAGCCCGAGAGGCAATTCGCCGGATGGGCAAACGCGTCCTCGGAACGTTTCACTCTCACCCTATCAGCGAAGCAATCCCCCGACGGGGAGACCTGGCAGGGACGGCCCTAAATAGTTTCTGCCTGATATACGACGTCTGCGGACGGGAGCCAAGGCTCTGGAAGATAGTGAAGCGACGCGACCAGAGAGTTGCTAATCAAGTTCCGCTGAAGTCACAACGAAGACTCCGTCAAGACCGGCGAGGCAACACCGCGAGATAGGCAGTGTTTTCAATTTGGAGCTATCTCGCGAACAGAATCAACCGAGTGTCCAAGAAATCCAGGGGCTTCACATTATTCTTTTAGTTCCCGGCAGTGGCCAGTGGTTTCAGGCGTTCCTTGTTGATTTTCAGCACGATCCCGGCGTTGCGATCAGCCACCTCGCTCACCTTGTATTCCGCCGACGTGCCCAGCACCTGGGCCACCTCGGACGGCGTCAGCTTGTATTCGTCCGTCAGCCACTGCGCCATGCCGGCAGTCGCGGCGCGGAAAGCATCATCGAGCGACCCGCCCAGCCCCATGGCCATGATGTGCGTCGCCGACTCCACGCGCGGCCCGGTGATCCGTTTTCCGGGAATGACATCCACGGTGAACTCCACATCCATGGACGTTTCCAGCGCGTTGCCGTTGAGCTCGCCGTCGCCCTGCATGGCGTGCCCATCGCCCACATACAGCAGCGCGCCCGGCACGTTCACCGGGAGATAGACCGTCGCGCCCTCGACGATCTCGTTGAAGTCCATGTTCCCGCCGTAGCGCCCGGAGTCTCCCGTCCCCGGAGCCGCTTGCGCCGCGTTCGGCGCCACCGCCACGCATCCCAGCATCGGCCGCAGCGGCACAGAGTATCGCGTCAGATGCTCCGCCGGTTTTTCCGGCATCGCCACTCCGTGTTCCGCGTCCAGATGCCAGCGCACCGTCTTCCCGGCGTCCTTCATCTTTACGGCAAGGTCGCCATCCAGCGCGCGGCCCACGATAAAGTCATCGCTTTGGGCCCAATCGCGATTCAGCCGCACCCGCGTCAAGTGCACTACCAACGTGTCTCCCGGCGTTGCCGTTTCCACGTAAAAAGGCCCAGTCTCCGGATTTCCGCCCAGGACGCGCGTCACGCCCTTTTCGTCTGTCCCGCCTGCATCGACGGTTGTAGTGTGAACACTGTCGCCTGGATCAATCGTCAGCACCGGCTTGTTGGCCGCCGAAAATTGCCGGTAAAAGCTCGTGGGCACAAATTCATGCCGCTGTGGCGGTCGCGCACTTCGCGATGGAACGAGTTCCGCCGTAAACTTGTGCGTCGCCGGATGCGCCGCATCGTCCGCGTGAGTAAACACCACCGTCCCGGTGATGCTTCCGCCCTGGACCGTGCCTTTGGCTTCGTCCGTCCCGCCCTGCTCGTCCTTGGCCAGGAAATAGATCGCGTTACCCTTGAGCGTTCCCTCCAGCTTGTCTCCGCCGAAATCCCCGCTCAGCTTTTCTCCTTCCTGCTTCAGCTCCATTCGATAGTAGATCGGCGTCCCGTAATAGTCCGTATTCACCACCCATCGCCCTGACACCCCGGCGTTCGCATTCCGCCCGGCCTCTTGCGGCTCTCGTGCCAGCAAAACTCCCGGAACAAACAACAGCAAAAGCAAGACTTTGCGCATGGTTCTCCCCCTGGCCCTGTCGGCAAGTTTTATGTGGTTATAGCTGATTGCCCCAGCTTCGGCAACGCGCTTCTTTCTGCACCTGGGATTTTGACTTTTCGTTCTCAGACTCGGGAGCGTCCCGAACGGTTCTCTGGGGGAAGTCGAAGGAGCGGGGTGGCCCTGGTCGTCTAACGGGCAGTGTGAAAGAAACCAGTCGCTGTCGTCGGGCTCATAAAACGAAGGTCGGTCACAGCGTCTAGTAGTTGTGATCAGGTGCCAAGGGGGCCCCCACTTGTCCGGTATTCCGATTACACAGGAGTTAAGCCTCCACGGTTGCGTTGTCTCGGGCTCGTCGCTTTCTAGTGACTGGACCTCCAGGACAATCGAACTGAAATGAGGGAAAACACCAAGACTACGCTGAGAAGGGAAAGTGGCCACTTGAACAGGCGTAACTCGAATGTTGCAAACAGTCCAAAGAAGATTCCGCTGAAGATTGCAAACGCAATAGCAAGCCGCAGATTCTTCCACGGCTTGTACCAAGATGTGCGGGAACTCAGCCATCTGGGGACAATGAACATGAAGGCTCCAAAGAAGACTCCCCTCACCAATACATGCGTCCATTCAAGCCATGTGCCCACTTCATTTCTCCTTGAACCGTGCTTAATTTCCCAAAGTATTAGCACAGTTTCCGCTCTAGTTTCTGGTTCTGGTGCCGCTGGGTGTTTCTGCCAAAGCCGGATGCCCAGGTGCCGCGTGCGCACGTGGGGATTTTGACTCTTCGTACCAGGAATCGCGACCGGGGTCAGTTTGGAGTGGGTCTATGCGAGCTGCTTCCTAGCCCAGAAGTCAGCAGAGGTGAGCACGGGAACGATTTCAACGTCGACCAGGTCTTCCCAGCGGCTGACCCAGGTATTCAACAATTCCAGACGCAGCGTCTCCATGACCTGGAAACACCGAGTGCCCGTCGAATCGACCCAGCTCGCGTGGTAGGTGACGCCCTCGGGCAGCATGCGACCACGAAATTTGAATCGTTTGCCAATGGGCGCAGCATCGCCATCTTTGAAGCGTTCAATGACCATAAAGAGCATGATCCGAGTGTACGCCAGCTAGAGACAAAGAAGTAAGGAAGTAGGGAAGTAAGGAATTTTGGTGACTGGGTATGCACCTCTACCGCGAGCTGGATCGCACTGTTCCCCGCATGTTCTTCTTCCGCATTCCTTGCGCTATGGTTCGGGCCATGGCTCGCAACGTAGACCCTTCCAGCCTGGACGACGCGAAGGTTTCCATCTGGCGGCAGGCGCTTATTCACTGGGCAAGACGTGGGCGCCCCCTTGCCACCCTCTAAGGAATACAAGAGCGAAGGGCACCCACGTCTGTGCTGATGAATGGCTGCCGGGCCTCTGCCGACTACTCGGTAGGCTAGGCGCTCCGCGGTCTAATTTTCGCGGCCTGCTAGGGCGCGACAGTGATGACGCCGAAGGCGCCGTCGAGGTACTCGTTCGAGCCTGCCGTAAAGAAAAGCTGGTTGGGCAAGCCATTGGAGCCGGCAGTGCCGAAGCGGATGCCCCAAAGCTGGTCAATCTCGATGGGCTGGCCGTTCACGTCGCGCAACGGGCCCAGGAACTCGCCCGTATGGGGATCGAAAGCGTTGATGCGGCCTCGGGAAGTGTTATTGCTCACGAGAATCGCGTTGCTCATGGGGCCGAAATCGGCGGGAGCTTGCGCCACGCCCCAGGGCGAGTGCAGGGGGCCTTGCAGGGCAAAGTGGCTGAGCAACACTCCCCCGGTTGTGAAGGAGTCCACGAAGCCGCTTTGCGCCTTGTTGAGGGCAGTGTAGGTGACCCACACGGTTTGGGTGCCGTCGGCAGAGGTGATGGTCTGAATGCCGTAAGGAGTAAAGTTCCTGGGGATATTGGGGTCAGAGAAGGCATCGGGACCCCAGTCCACGAGCTTGAAATTGGCATCGAAGACGTCGACGCGGCGGTTGGCGCTGTCATCGGCAGCAAATAGGAAAGGCTGGCCATTGTTGGTGCCGATGGCCAAGCCCGTATAGCTGGCGCCGTCCTTTCTGTCTGCTGTGATAGTAGCGTTGGTGCTGGTGCCATTCCAAGCGCTGATGGTGCCATCGAGGGTGTCGAAGATGAACACGGCCTTGGCGGCCTTGCCGCTGGTCGTGTCCTTGAAAACAAAGCCGTTAGTGGTGTTGGAGACGATTCCCGAAGGGGTGCCCGGTCCACCGTTAGCGGGAGGGATGGTGACGACAAGACCCGCCTTGGAAGCCGAGATCGGAGGCGTATTGCTGATTCTGTAGAGTGTGGACAAGCCGGTGACATTGTCGCTGACCCAGAACGGGCTCCCGCCGAGCGAGGTGAGGCCCCAAGCGTTGACCAGATCCGGATCCTTGAGCGTGCCGGGAAGGCCTTGATTGGTAACGAGATCCGTCCGCTGGTACTGCGCGGACGCGGGAAGAGAAAACAACGTGAGAAGGGTAACGGCGATTCCGAGCGTCGAAAGAACGGTTTTCTTGTTCATGAACTTTTTCCTCCAGCAGGGGATTGCGGCACAGAAACAACACGTTAAGGCGGGAGAAACTGTTCTACTTGCAGCCGCGGGAAGGAGTTTAGCAAGGTCACTTCCATTTTGCACGGCGTTAACAGCAGCCGCCTTTACGATTGAAAGCATGGGACTTAAGCGCCAGACAATTCGGGATGCTCGGCGCAGAAATGTGAAAAAGCGTATGGGCGGCGGGAGTGGATTTCAAAGTTCATAGGAGTTTGAGACGAATAGCGGTAGGGTAGGATTTGACTGATGGCTCGAGCGAACGATCCTTCTGGATTGGAGAACGCGCTAGTCGGCGTGTGGCGGGCAGTGCTGTTGGAAGGGGCGAGAGAAGTTAGGTTGGGCAAGGAGACTTACGCGGTGCGCCGGACGGCGAAGAAGGGACTGGCGCAGGTGGATTTCGAGCTGGACGGCACTCCCTACCGCGGGCTCGAGCAGAATCCCAAAACCAAGTCGCGCTGGGCGGAGATAGCGCGGAAGGGCGCCAAGGTGATGCAGTTTCTTTCCGGAGGGCGTTATATTGGTGTGGTCGTGGATGGGAAGGTCACGCACTATAAAGAAGCAACGGGAAAAATGACGTAAGGAAGTAAGGAACTTTCACGTCTGGTTTTGCACTCGTTACGGCGAGCCAACCTCGAGTATTTCCCCCGGCCGGATCCGTCGCAAGGCGCTGGCGCATTCGAGCAGCAGGGGTAGAAGATCCGCGAGTCGGTTCGTGCGCGCCCGCAGAACAACGATCGCAATTCTTCTTCCCGTCAGATTCCGCTGGAACTTTATGTTCTTGTCCGTGGTGACTAGCACATCCCAGCGGCCTTCCGCGATGGCAAGAAGCTCTCCATTTTTCTTGCTCCCAAGGCCGGCCTCCCGCGCCGTGTCGCACTCAAAGCCGTGCTCGGCCAGCGCAAGCTTGAGGTCGCTTGGAACGCACTCGTCAATCAGAACCTTCATTTGCCAAAACGCGCCAGGACCAGCGCCTTCGCCTCTTCCAGTGCTGCTACGGCGGCTTCACGGCTCACTCCGGGAAATTGCTTTAGAAACTCGTCGATCGTTTCTCCGCCTTCGAGATAGTCGACTAGGGCCTGAAATGGGACCCGCGTCCCGCGAAACACAGGCTCTCCGCTCAAAATCTCCGGGTCCTGAACAATCACGCTGTCTGACAGTGCCGCCATCGTCGCGCTCCCTCTTCGGCTTATCTAATCATACCCCAGCGTTGGCTGTTGCACTCTCTTGCAAATCGAAACCGGCTGGTTGCTGCAGCGAGCGTTTAGGGCCGCGTGTCGAGGGGGTGCCTGCTTTTTTCGTAGAACTCGTTTTGAAGCTTGAGGCTTTGGTCGTCAGCTTTGGCGGCGCGAATGGCCTCGACAATGGCGTCGGTCCAGGCTTTCATGTTCCATTCGCCGAGTTCGCGTGTGGCGACCGAACCGTCGCCCGAGTAGTGGTTGGGGAAGCGCGCGTACCACCAGATGCCGGTGTAGACATTGTCCGGCAGAGTCACGCGCTTCTGGTCGGCCCCGGATTCGCTCGCGGCGCGGTCCAGGTGGACAAGATCGGGGTGGGAGATGAGCGTGTTCGAGGTTTCGTTTTCCCCGGCGTGGTAATCGATGCCCGTGGATTTTTTGGGCGGACCGCCGGCGCGGCTTCTTCCGCCTGCAAGAACGTAGACAACGTAGTCGTGCGGTTTGTCGAGCTGCGACTGCGCGAAGAAGGGAAGCAGGTGCTCATTGCCGCCGTGGCCGTTGACGATGACGATTTTTTTGCAGCCGTTGCGCGCCATTTCGTCAGTGGTTTCCTGGAGCAGCTTCAACTGAAGCTCCATGCTGTAGGCGACGGTGCCGGGTTCGTGTTTCGCTTCAAAGATTTGGCCGAAATAGTATTCGGGGAAGACCACAGCGAATTCTTGCTCGACGGCGTGCAGAGCGGCGTAACGAACGTTGAGCAGATCGGTTCCCAGGGGCAAATGCGGGCCGTGCTTCTCCAAAATGCCGAACGGCAGCACACACGTTCCTTTGGATTGCTGGATGGCTTGGCGAAAATCGGCGGCGGTAAGCTCCTCCCATTTAGGGGAGAGCTTTCCTTGCGCCGGAATTGAAGCCGCTGCTGCCAGCAGGAGCACCAATATGAGGAGTGCGCGCCGCGTCATTTGTGATTCCTCCGCTGGCGGCGGATTCTAACGCCGGGCGGCGGGATTCGCATCACTGAATTGTTTTTGCGTCCGCGCGGCTGCACGCGGTTTTCGTTTCTGCTAGAATCCGTGCCGCGCCGCGACATGAGAGCGTAAGAGGATACCTGGAACACCGTCTACTCAAAGCGGTCCTCACAGACCCGCACTTCTGGCTGCCGATAGCGGCCCTGATCCTGGGTGTGGGTGTCCTGATTGTCATTCGATGAAGCCATGATTCCCGGGCACGAATCGAAAACGAAGCTTTCGAGCAGGGCACTGCACCGGCTGGGTGTGGCTTGCGGTCTTGCCGCGGGAGCGTGGCTCGGAGCCGCCGAGGCACCCACAAAACTAGTGACAGCGGGTTATTCGCCGTTTCTGATTTCGCTGGGCATGGTTGCGGGAGTATTTGTGGCGCGCTGGACGGTGCCAATGGCGCTAAAGGGAACCAGTTACATTCTGCTGGACCTTCGGGAGAAGGTACATCTCATCATTTGGGCGATCCTGGCGGGGATGCTGTGGGCTGTGGCGAATACGCTGACGGTGTTTGCGATACGCAACGTCGGGCTTTCCATCGCGTTTCCGCTGTGGAACACCAACAGCATTGTGGGACTGTTTTGGGGCTGGCTGCTGTTCAACGAGCTGCGCGGCGCCGAGACAAGGCAATGGGCAAAAGTTTTGGGCGGGGCCGGGGCAATTGTGGCCGGAGCATGTCTGCTGGCCTACGCCACTTCGAAAGCGCCAGCGGGCGCGCCGCGAGGGACTGCTGCCCTCGGTATCCTCGCGGCGCTGGGAGCTGGACTCCTGTGGGGGACGATGTACATCCCGTACCGCAAGGCCTACATCAGTGGCATGAATCCGCTGTCATTCGTGACCGTGTTCACGGTTGGCGAGCTGGGAACGGTCTTCACTTTGGCGGTGCTGTTTGACGGGGGGTTCCACAACGTCATTTCAGAACTGCAGCGAGCGCGGCCGGCGCTGTTCTGGTTGTTTCTGGGCGGATTCTGCTGGGTTCTAGGAGACCTGTTCCAGCAGTACGCGGCGAAGTATCTTGGGATCAGCCGCGGTATTCCGCTCTCGAATACCAACCAGCTTTGGGGGCTTGCGTGGGGGGCGCTGGTGTTTGGAGAGCTGGCGAACCAGAGCGCGGCGGCGCGAGCGCTGGTGATCGCCGGATCTCTGATCATGATTGCGGGAGCGGTGGCGATCAGCTTTGCGGAGCCACCTGAGTCCGAGCAGAATTCCTGGAGGAAGGCGATGGAGCGGGAGTGCCGCCGGTATAGTCTCGATGTCGATCGCGTCGCGGCTAACGTGCAGGGAGAAGATACTCAGTCCAGAGCAAAACCTGGGCGACGCTGGTGGGAGTGGGGAGTGCTGGCTGTTGCTGTCGGGGTATTCGTCCGGCTGGCCTGGGGCGCGGAGCGGCAGCCGGTGTCCGTCAATGCGATTTGGATGGCCGTGTTGATTGGCGCGTCGCTCGCTTTCCTGATTGCGTGCGGGATGCTGCTCTGGAAGCGAACGCGATTTTCGTGAATCATTTGTTCAGACATTGACGGCGCCGTGGATCGTCGAAGCAAGACGCCCGCTATTTGGAAGGGCAAAAATCGCTGTTGTCCTGCAAACCCGGCGCGCTCATAATTGGACTATTGTCATGAGCCGGATAGCTGATAACGCGCCTTTGAAGCAGCTCGACGAGTGGGACGATTTTGTCGCCACCCGCTACCGGCAGGACAAATCGGAAGAAGAGTTCCGGAACTACAAAGCGGACGCCAATCCCACCGTGACGGAGTTCTACCGTCAAAATCACGCTTACCAGACACTTGATTTCGTGAAGGCCAAGAAGGCTGAATACTGCGCGTTGAACCGCGGCAAGAAGAGCATCTGGGAAATGGCGGAGTATCTGAACACCCTGGTGGACGATAGCGATCCCGATACCGATCTAACCCAGATCGAGCACCTCCTCCAGACCGCGGAAGCGATTCGAAAGGACGGCCATCCGCGCTGGTTCGTTCTCACCGGATTTTTGCACGATCTTGGAAAAGTGCTCTGCCTGTATGGGGAGCCCCAATGGGCTGTAGTCGGCGATACGTTCCCTGCCGGCTGCGGATATTCGGATCAAGTCGTTTTTCCGGAATTCTTTGCCGCCAACCCCGATAGCAAGATTCCCGCGTACCAAACCAAATATGGCATCTACGAACCGAACTGCGGACTCGACAAAGTCCACCTCTCGTTCGGACATGACGAGTATATTTTTCAGGCAACGCGGAAGTATCTGCCGAAAGAGGCGCAGTACATGCTCCGGTATCATTCCTTTTACGCCGCGCACCGGCATGACGCTTACCGCTACCTCATGAACGAGCAGGACGAGCGCATGTTTGAGTGGGTTCGGAAGTTCAATCCTTACGATCTATACTCGAAAGGCCGCGAGCGTCCGAAGACACAGGACATTCTTCCTTACTACGAAGAGCTCGTCTCCGAGTTCTTCCCTGACAAGATTGACTGGTGATCGGTTAGCGGAAACTCCCCCAATTGCAAAACTTGGAATTCACGGACGACGATGGATTGTGGCCGGCGGAGCTAATCCAAATCTCTTCTTGACGATTTGGCCGGGCCGGACGCAGGGAAAACGTTGTGCTGGGGCGCGGGCATGGGGATATCTCCTTTGCGATCTTGCCAGAGGAACTTGTTGAGGAGAGCCGTGTCTACGGCGTCGGCGCGGCTGAAGTCGAGATTCTTGCCTTCCTTCCATTCCTCCGTATTCATTTGATAGATGAGGCCGTTGTCGCGGTTGCGATAGTCCGCGGTAAACGCGGGCTGCCGGCCGGGGCCGCTGAAGAGCGGGGCCATGACCGCGGCGCGTGAATCGTTGGCGTTCATCGGCGGGGCGCCCAGGAGCGATTCAATTGTGCGGACCATGTTGATCGTTGTGTAGAAGGAGTGATCGACGAATGGTGCAGGAATGCCATCTCCTTGCGCGGCTGGCAGGGGAGAATACTTGCTGATGACGAGGGCGATGCTGCGGTGGGAGTCGACGTGATCGGGGCCGTTTTGCGCGTCGTCCTCCAGAATGAGGAAGGCAGTATCGTCCCAATAGGTGCTGTGGGATACAGCGTCAACGACACGTCCGATGGCGAGGGCATTGTCGGCGACTGACGCAACAGGCTTGGGCTTATCCTTTTTGCCACCTGCGGTGTGGTCGTTCGGCAGGCGGAGAAGAATGAATTGGGGCGAATTCGTTGAGGAATTCGTCAGCGCGGAGCTGATCGGGGTAAGCAACCTCGAAATCGGGATAGAGAGGATCGAAATGACCCTGGAGTTCGACTTCGGCGGCGACATTCTTCGCAAGAATCGGTATGGCCCAGGGATAGGGGCTCGGGCCTCCGCGGGGATCACCAACATTCTTTTGAAGAGGTTCGCCTTTGTGGATGAAGGCGCGGGAGCAGGCGATGCCGGTGATTTGGGGTGGTCCCGAGGTGGGCGGATTTGAGCCACCGGCAGCGCTGCACCAACGGGTGACTATGTATTCTCCGTAGTGGCGGTAGGAAATCCCGTGGCTGGCGAAATTCTTCCAGAGATAGCCGCCGGTCGGCTCACCGGCATCGGGAACTTCATCTTCGGCGGAGACGCCGCCGAGAAAAGTGCCTTCGGAATCGTAAGTGTGTTCCTTGCCGCGGTAGCCGATGGGCCAGGTCTTGGCGACGTAATCGGAGATGGAGGCGGAAGTCGACCAAACGTGGCCGTCGCCGGAGACGTCGCCGCTGTCATAGAAATTGTCGAGGATGCCGAATTGACGTGCGAGCTTGTGCTGGTTGGGGGTGATGTCCTCACCGTAAATGGCGAGAGAAGGATCCCCGTTGCCGGCGCCGAGATCGCCGAAGACCTGATCGTAGGTGCGGTTCTCTCTAATAATGTAGATGACGTGATGGATTTTGTTTTCTCCGGTGAGGAACGCGACGCGATCGGCATTGCCGCGCATGGCGTTGGTTTCGGAGACCTGTTTCGTGTAAGCGGGGAGATTTGCCGGCAGGTCGGCAAGAGGGATGCGCGCGAGTGATCCGTGAATGAGAGCGGGGGTTTTGCCAAGCGGTTTTGGATTCGGCCCGGAGCCGCGCCCTTTGGCGGTGCCGATGAGAAGGTCTTTTGCAGTGGCTGCGACGACTGTGGGGTACCACTCTGCCGGAATGAAGCCCGCGGCTTGAACGGGCTGACCTGGCACGACTTTCGTGAGATCGAAGACGCCAACAGAATCGGAAATGGCATTGGCGGAGAAGAGTGTTTTTTCGTCAGTGGAAAGTGCGAGATATTCGGGATCGCTGCCGCCGTATTGTTGCCCCGGAAGTTTGGTCGAGAGATAGAAGAGGGAGTTTCCACTCGCAGTATCGAGAGCTGCGATTTCGTCGCGGTTGGTGAGCGCGACGAAGAGGCGAGAGTTGTCGCGGTTCAGGAGAAGAGCAGTCGGGTGAGAGCCGCCTGCGAGCGGTGAAGACGCCTTGCGAAGAGGAATGACGCGACGGACGCGTCCGTTGAGGAGATCCAGCTCGGCGACGGAGGAAGCGTTCCAGAGAGAAACGAAGCCGCGCTTGCCGTCGCTGGTCATGGCCGCGGTGTAAGGCAGAGAGGCGGGGATGTGTTTGAACGTGGAGAGGTCGAAGCGGTAGACGATTTTGCCGTCGGCGGCATTGAGGAGAATGGCTTCGTCGGAATTGTTGCAGGCCACGAGCAGGCGCTCTTCGCCGCCGCTCTTGCCGATGCTGAGGCCCGCGGGGTAAGTGACGTCCTTGTATTCCGCGCGGCGAATTTTTCCCGCCGGTAGCTTCGTGCGCGGGAGCAAAGGCATGAATCGCTCCGGAGTGACGCGGCCGTTCTCGAAGGCGTAGACAGCGATGCCGTTTCCAGTGCTGCCTTTTTTCTTGCCGAGAGGGTCGGTAAGAGAGGCTACTGAAGCGAAAAGGTGCTTGCCATCGAGGCCGAAGGCGAGTCCGAGAAAATAGGTTTGGCGGGCCTTGGCGGCAAGCCTATCGTCAGGGAAGTCCGTGAGTTCGTCAGTTTCGAGATTGAGGACGGACAGAGACTGTTTCTTTCCCGAACTGTAGGAGCCATAACCGCTGTGGAGCAGAACCGCGAAGCGGCCGTCGGGAGAAAAGGCAACGGCGGTGGGGAGATTATTGGTTTGGCGGGGATTGCCTGGGACTTCGGCGAGGAGTTTTCCATTCGGGAGCTGGGTGACGCGTGGCGCGTCCTGCGCCAAGAGAGAAGATGCCAAGCAGAATAGCAACAGAAAAAAGTGATTGCGAAGTTGGCGAAAAGGATTTTTCATGCGGGGAGTATAACAGCGTCTTATCACGGCACGGTAAACGAGGGAAGTGGACGACCCGGGGCCGGACTGACGCCCTGAGGTTGCCGGAGATAGCCTGCAGCGAAAACTGAACTAGGCATTGCATGCGGAAGCGGTCAGATGTATATTGCCGGGCAACTGGGAAATGATGCCGGAAATCCCGGGGTATTTCGGTTGCCGCATTTCTCAGTGTTGGGCCGTAGGGTCGGTCCAATAAGTTTCGCGCGAAATTCCACGATTTTGAGGAAAGGAACACGCCATGAGAACCTCATGCGTTAGGGCGCTGGTATTGCTTTCCGTGTGTTTGCTGGTTTCAGGAATAGTGCTTGCGCAATCGGACCTCGGCACGATTTCAGGATTTATCAAAGATCCGTCGGGCGCAACGATTGCCGGGGCCAAGGTGACGGTCCAAAACAAGAGCGGCGTCGAACGTCAGGCGACCACGAACGAATCCGGCTATTTCACGATAACGAATGTGCCGCCCGGCTTCTACACCATGAGTGTCGAAGCCGCCGGTTTTCAGAAGTTCCAATCCATCGACAATAAGCTCGACTCGAGCGCAAATCTCGTCATCGACGCGACGCTGACCGTAGGCACGGCCTCGCAAACGGTGGAGGTTTCGGCATCGGCGGTCTTGCTGCAGACGGAATCGGCATCCGTGCAAAAGCTGATCACCCGGGAGCAGATTGACTCGCTCGAGATCAACGGCCGCAACCCGATCTTCATGGCCAACCTGGTGCCCGGGACTCGCGGTGGCACGCTTGCGAACCTCAGCTTCAATTTCAGCCAAGGCCCATCGAACATCAACGGCGCGCGCACTCCCGAGAGTCTGATCACTTATGATGGCGCCCCCGCCGTGCGCACGCGCTCCAACGGCACTAGTCTAGGCGCCGCAGACGTGGACTCCACGCAAGAAATCCAGATTCTCACCGCGGATTACTCCCCGGAATACGGGCGGTCGTCAGGCGGCCAGATCCGCATCACCTCGAAGAGCGGGTCGCAAGAGTTTCACGGCGCTGTTTACGAATACGTGCGCAACACGATCTTTGATGCGAATCCATGGCAGCGCAACGCGAACGCGGCAACGACGGGTATCACGGCTCCGATTCACTACAACCAGTTTGGATACAACGCCGGGGGGCCTTTCTACATCCCCAACCACTTCAATACGAACAAGACCAAGGTCTTCTGGTACTGGGGAGAAGAATGGGTCAGGTATATCTTTACGGACACGAACTCCCTCACCGTGCCAACACTCCTAATGCGGCAGGGCAACTTCAGTGAGCTATTGAGTCCGACGAATATCTTCTACGGGAAAGCCGTCGTGATCAAGGATCCCAAGACCGGCCAGCCCTACCCCGGAAACATTATTCCCGCGCCGGGGACCACCACGACCATGACGCCTTACAGCCCTAATGGACTTGGAATTCTGAACGCGTATCCGGCGCCGAATCTCACCACTCCCATTAACGGCAACCGGAACTGGTTTTTCTCGGCGCAGCACCCGCAGTACCAGCGCAAGGATACACTGGCCGTCGATATCAATCTGGCCGAAAAGCACCGGCTCCGCTTGCGCCGCGTTTACTTTACCTTCTGGGAGTATCAGCCTTTAGACGGCGGCACCAACGAAACGCCGAAGTATTTCGATCGTCCCAACCAGACCAACTCCATCGACTACGTATGGACTATCAGCCCCACGAAGGTAAACGAGCTCTTGCTGACTGGAAGCTTGGACCAAGTCCGCATTCCGGTTGACGCGGCTCACTTTCTGGACCGCACTAAGGGGGCCGTGCAGGGCGCGGGGTTCTTCGGCACTAACTATTCTTATCTATTTCCTGTAAGCGAAAAACTGCTTCCCAACCGCATCCCAACCGTGAATATGTCCAGCTTCTCTGGACTGAGCGGCGGGCCGTATCCGTCGCACTCGGCTGGCCCGATCTACGACATTTCCGATAGCTTTACTTGGATCAAGGGAAACCACACCATAAAATTCGGCGGTGTGTTTGAGCGTTCCGGCGAAAACGACAATGACGAGATCAACGTATCGGCTTGCACCACATGCACCAACAACCAAAACGGCCAATTCCAGTTCACGGATGGCCGGGCCGGCGGGACGGGAGTCGCCGTGGCAAACGGCGCTCTGGGCCTGTTTGACAGATACACCGAAATCGGCCACCGAGCGTATACCATCTTTCGGGGAAGTATGTGGGAAGGCTTCGGGCAAGATTCCTGGAAGTTCAGCCAGAAGCTGACTCTCAATTTCGGCCTGCGCTACTCGGTTATCGTTCCTTATCACGCTCAGTGGGGAAACATGATCGTATTCGATCCGAGCTCTTACGACCCGAGCAAAGCGGTAACGGTGGATTCTACGACAGGTCTTATCACCGGCTCGCCTACGATCGCCCAACTTTATAACGGCATGGTCATTCCCGGTAGCGGGTTCCCTTCTTCCGCCAAAGGCCGAGTACCCGAGGCGGACTCAGGTTTGTACAATGGGCTGTTCCGCAGCGTTCCTGATCGTTTCTCTGATATTCAGTGGGGGGATATTCAGCCGCGCGTGGGCATCGCCTATGCGCTAAACAGCAAGACCGTGCTGCGGGCTGGTGCGGGGCGCTTCTTTACCCGGCTGGGGGTAAGCGACTCGGTTTTCCTCGGTGGCAATCCCCCGTTCCAGCCTAATTCCAGCCTGACAAACAGCTCAGTGGACGCCCTTGGGCCGAGTCTAGCGGGCGGCCTCCCGCCTTTGGTGGTGACCACGCAGAGCAAGGCGTTTAAGAATCCAGAAGCTTGGGCCTGGAATGCCACGGTCGAGCGGGAAATGTTCTGGAGGACGTTCCTTAGCGTTGGCTACGTCGCCCGCCGCGGTTTGCACTTGCAGCGCGAAGCAGACATTAACCAACCAACTTTAGCCGTGGTCGCGGCGAATCCCTGCCTTCTGCCAGGAGCGGCGAACCCCTGCAAAGTCGATGCGTTCCGGCCCTTCAAGGGCTTTGGCTCCATTCGAGAAACAGACAATGTGGCCAACTCCATCTACCATTCCCTCCAGCTGTCTTGGAACCGACGCTCTGCCAACGGTCTCCTGTTCGGCGTCTCATACACGTTGTCCAAGAGCTTGGATAACGGTTCCAACCAGCGCGACGTCGTTCCTAATACCTACGACATAAATTCGCTGTGGGGGGCCTCCGAGTTCGACGCCCGCCATATCGTGGCCATCAACTACCTTTACCCGCTCCCCTTTTACCGTCACCAATCAGGTTTCGTCGGCAGGGTGCTCGGTGGCTGGCAAATAAGCGGCATCTCGCAGTTCCAGACTGGCCTACCGTGTGGCGTTGCAGCTGCTAAAGACTATGCCGGCGTAGGTTTGGACTCCAACTTTGGATGCGGGGACAACGGCCAATACTGGGTTGTCAACGGCAACCCCAGTATCATCGGCACATTCGGTCCGAGCGGTCAGTGGTTTGCCACGAAGAATCCCGATGGATCGCCGATCTTTACTCAGCCTGCGAATGGGACGTTAAACACGCAGCGCGTTCGCAACATCATCTATCAACCGGGATTCCAGAACTGGAACATGGGCCGGAACCATCCGAACTGGTGCGCCAACAGCGGTTGCAATGGGGGTACTAATATCGGCCTTGACCCGACTAACCTCACAACGTTCGGAAAAGTTCTGACTAAGGGCAGCGGCACAGCTGGTCAGGGTGAACGCAACCTGCAGCTCTCGCTGCGCTTCGAGTTCTAGCACCCTGCTGACGATTCGTATCTGGGGAGCGTCCTGACGTCAAGGAGCTCCCCCGAAGATCTGCACGAAGGTGGTGGTGTCTGATAGCTGAATATTCAACTGCGCGGGCCGCGCGAAATACATAAGAATGGCATGAGCGCAACGCACGGGATGACGTGCGCAGATTCCGAGGAAATCTTGAAATGAAATTGTCATCGCTGTCAGCGTTGCCATTGGCTACTTCCGCCCTCGCCTTGCTCTGCTTTTGGAGCGCGGCAGATATCTCCCGTGCTACGCAATCGGCCAAACCGTCTGAGGCCAAGACGCGGATCGCCATCATCGGGCTGGACCACGATCATGTCTGGGGCTTGCTTAAGGATATTGCCGGAGAACCCGAAGCCGAACTCGTGGCAATTGCCGATCCTCATCCGGAGTTGGTGAGCCGAGCCAAGGCTCAAGTGCCGGCGACGGTAAAACTCTATTCCGGCTACGTCCAAATGCTCGATGAGGCCAAGCCCGAGGCGGTGATCGTTACTACTGAAAATGACCGGCATCTGGAAATACTGCGGGAATGCGCGAAACGCCACATCCATTACTCCACGGAAAAGCCGATGGCAACAAACGCCGCCGACGCGCGCGAGATGGAGCGCCTGGCGAGCCAGGCCGGCATCAAGCTCATGGTTAACTATTGGAATGCCTGGGTGGCGGCGAGCCATGATCTCTTTCACGCCGTGAAAT
>WNFF01002053.1_pt1 | contig 16433 bp, 11 predicted proteins | sample 5400441 | NCBI WGS metagenome assembly WNFF01 (sample SAMN13153345, study PRJNA577476) | soil metagenome | isolation source: 120 cm saprolite under Douglas fir tree site 2 hole 3 replicate 1 | place: USA:California | collected 2015-04-18 | reverse complement strand
GAGGCGCCGGCCGGTGTTGGCGCCGAGGTCGGAGATACATTGCCCTGCTGAGGCATCCCGGGAGCGGTGGTGCCGATCGTGGCCGATGGCGGCGTGTCGGCGTCTGTCTTGGTCTTTGCCCGCGCGTCAGGCGCCGAAAGCTCGGCGTTGACACGGTTACGCCGCTTGCGAGCCCTCGGCGCTTCCGTTTTGCCCGCTTCAATCGCATTTTCGGAGTCGCGCGCCGACCGTAAACGCGAAATCGGATCAATTGTGTCGCGAGGTTCGCGACCGCGCGTTCGCGCATTCGATTTAGGGGAAGCGGGCGTCGTCAGGATGCCGGCCGGCGGCCTCGGCACTTCGCCATCGCCGTCCACCCTTCGCTCTTCACGGTCGCCCGACCGACGGGTCGTGCGCCGATGGCGCCCGGCCGGGTCTTCGGCAGGGCTTGCCTGCGAGCCCGCATCTCCTCCGTTGGCGGTCGCATCGGCCTCGCCTCGATTTCGCCGTCCAACCTGGGGGTATCCGCCGGTTACGGGCGCCGCGGCGCCGGTGCCGCGATTACGCCCGGCCGCCCCGCCGGCCGCCAAGGAGGACACGTAGACCGCAAGGGCGCCCGCAGTCTCGGATTTGGTCGTATAGTGCTCGCGCAGAAAGTCGGCGAGCGCCCGCACATCGCGGGTCTTGGCAAGGCCGCTCGGCGAACGATGGCACTCGGCGCAATCGGAGCGGAACAACTGCGCCGGTGTCTTGCCCGCAGCGAGATCCTGCGCAGGCGCCGACGCGCTTGCAAATGCCGTCGCGAATCCAAGAACGAAAATCGAGATCTGCTTCACGTGCCCGCCACCCCTGGTTTCCCTGAGCAACCCTTATTAACCCATTCGTGCGGTGGCGCGAGATTATTCTTTCGATCTAGAGTGAGCGTTGCCCCCGTTTAGCCGAATTTCTGTTCCTCCCGCTCGGAGCGCGGGCCAGCTCTACCATATGTCTGATTGCGGAACTCGCTGATCGTTGTTAAGGTTACATATTCCGGGGTCCGTTACCCGCTGTTGCGGGATAAAGAGGCCACTTTGAAAGGCCCTGGGCCGGCATAGTACAATGGAATGCGTATCCGACCGGCCCGGCCGGAGCGTTGCATTATGGACTGGCTTCTGCGTTTGGCATTGGCACATGTCACTTGCGGCAATTTGCAGGTGACCGCAGCCAGAGGTGCAACATATTCGTTCGGCGACGGCACCGGCCCGCCGATCGCGGTGCGTTTCGTCTCTATGCGTGCCCAGCGGTCGGTGTTGCTTGATCCCGACCTCAAGCTTGGCGAAGCCTACATGGATGGCACCTTCGTGGTCGATCGCGGGTCGATCGCGGAGTTTGTCGATCTTGTGGCTAATGAGTTTGCCTGGCCATGGTGGTCCGCACCCATTGCGCTGTTTCGTTTCGGGTGGCGGCGAGTGAGGCAGCGCAATTGGCGACGCCGGTCGCGGCGCAACGTCGCCCACCACTACGATCTCGACGGCCGCCTCTATTCGCTCTTCCTTGATTCCGACCGCCAATACAGCTGCGCCTATCTCGAAACTCCGCAGGACAGCCTCGACGACGCCCAACTCGCCAAGAAACGGCACCTCGCCGCAAAGCTGCTCCTCGAAAACGGACATCGGCTTCTTGACATCGGCTGCGGCTGGGGCGGGCTTGCGCTCTATGCCGCGGAGGTCTGCGGCGCCCGGGCCATGGGCATCACGCTTTCGCAGGAGCAGCTCGCAATCGCGCGCCAGCGCGCCAAGGAACGCAAGCTGGAAGGCTCCGCCACCTTCCAGGCGCTCGACTATCGCGACGTAACCGGCACCTTCGACCGCATTGTCTCGGTCGGCATGTTCGAGCATGTCGGCGTCAGTTTCTATGATGCGTTCTTCAAGAAATGCGCCGGCATTCTCGCCGACGACGGCGTCATGGTGCTGCATTCGATCGGCCGCTCGAGCGGTCCGAGCTACACCAACGCATGGATCGCCAAGTACATTTTCCCGGGCGGCTATATTCCGGCGCTGTCCGAGGTGATGCCGGCGATCGAACGCGCCGGTCTTCTGGTCACCGATATCGAGATCCTGCGCCTGCACTATGCGGAGACGCTCAAGGCGTGGCGCGATCGTTTCCTCGCCCACCGCGACGAGGTTGCGCGCCTCTACGACGCCCGGTTTGTGCGAATGTGGGAATTCTATCTCGCCTGCTCCGAGGCGGCATTTCGACGCCAGAATATGATGGTGTTCCAGATTCAACTAGCAAAGCGCCAGGGCACGGTGCCGATCACCCGCGACTATATCCTGCGCACCGAGCAGCGCCTGCGTAGCCGCGAAGCCGGGCGGCGCACGCCGCTGCGGCTGGCCGGCGAGTGAGTCGCGCCCGGAGCGAAGGCCTGTTGTAGCCCGGATTGAGCGTCAGCGAAATCCGGGGTCGGCTTATCAACGCGGCAAGGCCTCTCCCGGGTTTCGCTGACGCTCAACCCGGGCTACGTTCGCGCCACGTTCGCGGCGCCATCGTCAAGTCCCCGCCTTCACCGAACCGCCAATAAAAATTTTCAGCTTGGTAATAGAGTGGAAAGAAGGAACAACCCGTTCCCAAGCGCACGCGGCCGATTGCGATTTGAAGCTTCCGGACCCATTGATCAAGCCGTTGCGCATCGGCGATGGTAGTGCGTCGCGGTAGCTGATTCGTTTCCAAGCTTGTTGCGGCCGCACTGCCGTTGCCTGTCAAACCAAAACACGGGACGCCATGGCGCTTGAGACGATCGCACGTAAGCAGGCGGCAAACCCCTCCCCCCCTGAAGTCCACGCGAAGGGGGCGCCTTACCGCACGGCTCCGCACAACATCGAGCTGGAGCAGGCGCTGCTGGGCGCCATCCTGGTGAACAACGAGGCATTCTACCGGGTCTCCGACTATCTCGAGCCGCGGCATTTCTTCGAGCCCGTTCATCAGAAGCTCTACGAGATCGCCGCAAGCCTCGTGCGTGTCGGCAAGACCGCAACCCCGATCACGCTCAAGACGTTTCTGCCGTCTGACCTTGACGTCGCCGGACTGACGGCGAGCCAATATCTCGCCCGCCTTGCCGCCGAAGCCACGACGGTCATCAACGCGTCGGACTATGGCCGCACCATCTACGACCTCGCCATTCGCCGCTCCCTGATCCTGATCGGCGAGGAGGTGGTGAACGCCGCCTACGACGCCCCCGCCGACGAGCGGCCGCAGGATCAAATCGAGCAAGCAGAACGCAGTCTCTACGAACTTGCCGAGACAGGACGCTACGGCGGCGGATTCCAGCGCTTCGCCCAAGCCCTCACCACCGCGGTCGAGATGGCGGCGCATGCCTATCAGCGTGACGGAAAACTGTCGGGCCTCGCGACGGGATTGAAGGACCTCGACCGCATGATGGGCGGTCTGCAGAAATCCGACCTGATCATCCTGGCGGGACGCCCCGGCATGGGCAAGTCATCGCTCGCCACCAACGTCGGCTACAACGTAGCGAAGGCCTGGGAGGGCGGCGTGCGCGCCGACGGGCAAATGGAGTCGACAAATGGCGGCATTGTCGGCTTTTTCTCGCTCGAAATGTCCGCCGAGCAGCTCGCGACCCGCATGCTCTCGGAGCAGACCGAAATCGCCTCCTCTCGCATCCGGCGCGGCGAGATTGCGCCCGCCGATTTCGACCGCATCGCCGATGCCGCGCGCGAGATGGAACGGATTCCCTTCTATATCGACGAGACCGGCGGCCTCTCCGTCGCCCAATTGGCGGCGCGGGCGCGCCGTCTCAAACGTCAGCGCGGCCTCGACCTGCTGGTGATCGATTACATCCAGCTCCTGCAGGGCTCAAGCCGTCGCGCCCAGGAAGGCCGGGTGCAGGAAGTGACCGAGATCACCACCAGCCTCAAGGCGCTGGCGAAGGAATTGAACATCCCGATTCTGGCGCTGTCGCAGCTTTCGCGCGCAGTCGAAAGTCGCGACGACAAGCGCCCCCAGCTCTCCGACCTGCGCGAGTCCGGCTCGATCGAACAGGACGCCGACGTGGTACTGTTCGTGTTCCGCGAGGAATATTACTTGAAGAACAAGGAGCCGCGCATGGGTACGGAGGAATACTTCAAATGGCAGACCGAGATGAACGCCGTGCACGGTCGCGCCGAGCTCATCATCGGCAAGCAACGCCACGGCCCGACCGGAACGGTCGCGCTGCAGTTCAAGGCCGACGTGACGCGGTTCTCTGATCTGGCGGAAGAGGATCATATGCCTGCACGGATGTCGTAGAGGGCTAGAGTCCGTTCCCGCGCAACAAGAAAGACGTGGATGCCCAGACAAGCGCGGGCATGACGCCGGAGAAGTGATTCGATCTCATCGAAACACGCTTCAGAGTGCAGGTCAGTGTATTGCGTATGTGTCAGTGATGTCATACAGTGCTACCCATGAAAACCCTGACAGTTCGATTGCCCGAGGCCCTGGTCGCCCAAATCGAAGCCGAGTCGCGGCGGCGGAAGCTGTCGAAATCCGATGTCGTGCGCGAGCGATTGACTGCAGCAGGAAGGTCGCCCGAGCAACAGCCGGCAGCGCTCGACGCCATCGCCGACGTCGTCGGCTCGGTCGATGGGCTGCCGCGCGACTTGAGCGCGCGCACGAAGAAGTACCTGAAATCGACTGGCTATGGCCGTCAGCGCACTCGTTGATACCGGCTTTCTTGTGGCGCTCCTGAGCACCCGGGACGCCAACCATCGCTGGGCCGCCGAGCAAGCGCCACGCCTGCCGCCTCCGTGGATGACTTGCGAGGCCGTGCTGTCGGAGACAGCTCACTTGTTCGGCGAGCGCGGAACCCGAAGCCTCGCCTCACTGCTTCGCCGCGGTGCCCTCATCTGCCGCTACCGTTTCGCCGATGACATGGACGCCGTGCTCAAGCTTCTGGAGAAATATGCGGACGTGCCGATGAGTTTCGCGGATGCCTGCCTTGTGCGCATGACCGAGACGCTGAACGATCCCATGCTGCTGACCACGGACACCGATTTTCGCATTTACCGGCGGCACGGCCGTCAGACCATTCCCTGCGTGCTGCCGCGCTGAAGCCAGGCGCTCGCAGGATAGGTTTCGCTTGTGCTCAACCCCATCCAACAGTGTTCCCGATTGATCGAAACGCGATCTGGACCGGTGCGGCAATCAGAGACTTAAGCAATTGTTGAGCTCTGTCACTGCGGCTTTGCGATTTCGCCGGTCACATATCGAAGGATGTCCGGGGTGAGATGAGCAGCCCCGGTGTTGACCAGCCACAACTCGAACTGCCGACCGGCGTCAACATAGTGGAATCGTTGACCCGCGCGGTCCAGCGTGACGATGCCTCGCGAGGCCTTGACAACGACGGTGCCTTTGGTCTCGTCCTGAAGTTCCACGCTCACGGCGCGATAGCCGAGATTTTCGAATTCCCGGGGGGCGGCTTTGGAGCCGTCCAAAGCGTGAAAGCGTCGCAAAAACTCGACCGTCATCCCCTCGGCCAGGGACCAAGTCGGATTTGGCCGGCCACTGTAGACATCGAGAGTGACGACAACCTTTGAAGCTGTGGTGATGGGCATGTCGTTAGGCGCGGCCATGGCGTGCATTCCCCAGGTTAAGAACAAGATAGCAAGAGAAACCCGCCAGGACACTTTCATGGAATTCGCACCCGGCAACGTTCTGGGTAAAATGCTCATGCGGCAACCTTCTGACTTTTCGGCATCAGCATGTATCCATGGAACTCGGTATAGGGCCCGCGGTTGCAGGTCTCCGGGTTCGTGATCATCACATGCGAATCATCAAAGTTGCGGGCGTCCGTGGCGCCTGGTTTGTGACCCCAGCAATCGGGATGCTTCCGGTACCAGTGATAGTCCTCTCCCGGCCAGATAACGAGGGCAACAAGCAATCGGGGGGCTTCGCGGTCGGGAAAGCAATCGCCGACATCGTGGGCGCCGTCCCGCTTAGCGGCCGCCCTGACATCCGGACCGGTCGGGGGGAAAGCACACGTTGTGCCTGTGGCGGTGCCGGGCTGAGGTTTGTCAGGATAGAGGGCCCGCTTGTTAGACGCATAGGCGTAACAGTTGTTGGTGGGCTTGTACGCGGGATCGTTCCAGGGTGCCGGATCGAACGGCAACATTTCGAAGGGGCAGGGTCCGGCTAGTGGGCGAGGCGGAGCGGAGGCCGATGGCGGTGCGGATGACGAGGCGCGTTTCTGCAACAGTTCAATGATCAGCCGCGCCAATCTCAGGAATTCGTCGAGCCCAATGAAACCCATGATCCTTGCGATTGCAAGAAGCTCTTTGAACAAGGGAACATGGTCGAAGGCGTCTGCCGGCAAGTTTAGCCATGATGGCACGCGGTATTTCACGACGATTTCTGGCGGTAAGATAATCTGGAGGCCGCGATATCCAAGGCGCACCGGGAACTCTTGCGATGTGAGGTGTCGCAGAAAGCCGATATCGTTAATAAGATCAAAGACCTGTCTTGATATTATCGGGGGCAGCCGCCATGATGGATTGGTTCTGCCGGAAAACACATCGAACGTGAGCTGCATTGGCGCCTCGTGGGTTTGACTTTCGACAATACCAGACACTAAAGCGACGCGGCGTCTCGCCAGCGGCGCGTGATTGATACGCGACGGCGGCCGGACGCCTATTCGATAATTTGTAGTCGCATGCGGTCCCGATCGGGTTCAAACCGGCGGCGCCACTGGCAGGACGTTCGGCATTTTAGACTAATACGCAATCGCGTAGCAATCCCGCCGCCGGTCGGCGCCGGCGATCCGATTGCCGGTAGCCGGATCGATCAGCACCGCGGTGGCGCATCCGTTCATGCCGAAGGCGCGGATGCGGGCCACGTCGTGCCCGCGCGCCTGCAAATCGTTGTAGACAGCGTCGGGAATATTGGCCTCGAGGTTGAGCCTGTTGAAGCCCGTATTGTGCGGCCAGAACGAGCCGAAGAAATGCAGCGTCTGGACGCGCGGCCACTCGAATGCCTCGTGCAGGTTCGGGTACCAGTCGGGCCAGAACTCCACGACATCGAGAAACGCCTGCAGGATGGTCTGGTCCTGGTTGTCGCCGCCGGGCGAGCCGATCGCCATGAAGGGCTGACCGTCGCGCAGCACGATACTTGGCGTCAGTGTATAGCGCGGCCGCGCCCGCGGGCGCAGCTGGGCGGCGCGGGTTTTGTCGAGCCAGAACTGCTCGCCGCGTACGCTCATGCCGATCCCGGTGTTGCCCAGGATCACAGCGCCGCTGATCCAGCCGCCGCTCGGTGTCGAGTCGAAGATGTTGCCGTCGCGGTCGATGACGGCGATGTGGGTGGTGTCCTTCGACGCGCCGGAAACCGGCTCCGGGTCGGGCAGCGGCCCGGTGGACGTGCCGGCGTCCGTAATGTTTGCGACCCAGTAGGGCCATTCCTTCACCTGACCGTCGAACGGCAGCGGATTGCCGGCCACGAACGCGCGCGATGCGTGCTTGGGATCGATCAGCCCGGCGCGCTCCTTCGCATAGGCCTTCGACAGCAGGCCCTCGCCGGGAACGCGTACGAACGCCGGGTCGGCGTAGTACGTGTCGCGATCCGCGTAGGCGAGCTTGAGCGCCTCGACCACGGTGTGCAGATATTCGGGACTGTTCTGCTTCATCGACCGCAGATCGAAATTCTCCAGGATATTGAGCGCCTCAAGCAGCACCGGTCCCTGGCCGTTGAACGCATGCTTGTAGACCTCGTAACCCCGATAGGTCGTCATGCTTGGTGGTTCGATGCGGGCGAAGAACTCCGCAAAATCGGCGAGCTCGAACGGCGCCTCATGTTGCTTGAGAAAGCCGACCATCTCCGCAGCGATGTCGCCCTTGTAGAAGCGGTCACGCGCGGCCACGATGCCGGCGCTGCGGCCTTCGCTCTTGTGGGCGCGCTCCGCCTCGACCATGCGCGCGAGCGTGCGCGCCAAGGTCGGAAACTTTATCGTCTCGCCGGGGCGGTAAGCGGCGCCGTCGGGCTTGAACCAATAGCTGCGGTTGTCCGGCCAATCCTGCATGAATTTGGCATTCCGCCCGATCGCGACCACGGTGCGGGGCCGCAGCGGAAAGCCCTCTTCCGCATATTCGATCGCGCGCGCCGCCACCGCCTCGAAGCTCATGGTGCCCCACTGGTCGAGCACGGTCAGGGCGGCGTGAAGCGCGCCCGGCACCACCGCGGGATCGAGCCCCTTGCCGTCGAGATTCTTGTTCCGCGCGGCGTACCAGTCGATGGTGGCGCCCCGCGGCGCCCACCCCTGCCCTACCACCGCAGTCACCTTGCCGGTGCTGCGCGGATAGACGAGGACGAGCGCTTCGCCGCCGAGGCTGTAGAGATCCTGCTCCACCACGCCGCCGACGAGCAGCGCCGCGACACCGGCATCGAAGGCGTTGCCGCCCCGCGCCAAAATCTCGAACGCCGCCGCCGTGGTCAGCGGATGGCCGGCAGATACGCCGCCGTTGCGCCCCATGATGGGCGGCCGCTCGGCGGCGCGGGCGGCGATCGCCGTTAGGGGCGGGAGCGCTGCCAGCACAAGAAGCGCGACGACGCCACGAACCGTGCGGCCAAGTGGAAGCTCAAGTGGAACCTTAAGGACAACGTTACGAATTGAGACGAAGATCTCAAGAATTGAGTATGGGGCCGACCAAAGGCACAGCGCGAGCGTTCGTGGCAGACGGCACATGCGTTCCCTCCAATTTGTCGTTTGCCCGATCATACGTGCGGCTGCACCGCCGCGGAAGGCACCTCCCACACCGCCGGAACAGATTTCGGTCGCTTTGAAACACTCACCGCGTCGTCGCGGGGCTTGTCCCGGCGACCTCGCATTTGAAGGCACAGAGCGAGGACAATCGAGGTGGCTGGGACAAGCCCGGCCACGACCCGGAGAGGGGCGGGTGCTCAAACCTGACCGGAATCCGGTCTCGCTGCCAGTGGCTTGCAATGAGCGCACTAGAAAATCCGCTCCCGTTGCGCCCGCCGTCGGACTCCTCCATATGATGGGCCTGCGGGGCAGTCGGGTGGTGATGTTGAAGATACGGAGAGGCCCCTTTGACGTTCGGCAGATGGAAAGCGAGATTCAGCCGGACGTCGCCCGCGTCCGTGAAGCCAGCCGGCGCTTCCGCCAAACCGGCCGGCGCCGGAGGCTCGTCCGGCGCAGATCAGGCTGCGGTCGTCGCTAGCGTGGCCCCGAGGCTCGCGTACGATTCGCCGCCGGCAACCAAGCCTCCGGCTTCCGCGCCGGAGCTGCCCGAACCCGCGCCGATCGAAACCTCGGGACCGGCCGCGCTCGAAACCGGCGGCATACTCACCATCGATCTCGCCGCCATCGTCAAGAATTGGAAGGCGGTGGCGAACCGGGTGGTTCCGGCGGATTGCGCCGCGGTCGTCAAGGCCGACGCCTATGGTTGCGGCATCGATAAGGTGGCGGCCGCGCTGGCTGAGGCCGGATGCACCACCTTCTTTGTCGCCCATCTTGCCGAAGCCCGCCAAGTGCGCGCCGCCGTGCGCGCCGCGGCGCCCGAGGCCGCGATCTACGTGCTTAACGGCTTCCCGCCCGGAACCGCGGCGACATTCGCGGAGATCAACGTCCGGCCGGTGATCGGCAGTCTCGCGGAGTTCGTCGAATGGGACGCCTATCGCACGGCGACCCGCTGGTCCGGCGGCGCGGCGCTTCATTTCGATACCGGCATGAACCGGCTCGGCTTCGCGCTCGAGGAGGCGCCGCTGTTCACCACGCGGGTGAAAATGCCGGACCATGGCATTTCGCTTGTCATGAGCCATCTTGCCAGCGCCGACACGCCGAGCCACCCTCTCAACGCCAGGCAGATCGAGGCATTCCGCGATTTGCGCTTCATGTTCCGCGGCACCCCGACGTCGCTCGCCAATTCGTCCGGCATTTTTCTTGGGCCCGCTACTCATTGCGACATGGTGCGCCCCGGCGCCGCACTGTTCGGTGTGAACCCGACGCCCGCGACCATCAACCTGATGGAGCCCGTTATCACCCTCAAGGCCCGCATCGTGCAGGTGCGCGACGTGCCGCGCGGCGACACGGTGGGTTACGGGGCAACCTGGATGGCGTCCCGGGCATCGCGGGTCGCCATCGTGTCGGTTGGCTACGGTGACGGCTATCCGCGCGCCGCGGACGGCGCCAGAATGGGGCTCAAGGGGAGCAACAGGCTCGCCGAATCGGCCGCTAAATCCGATGCCTTTGCACTGATCGCCGGCCAGCGCTGCCCCATGGTGGGTCGCATTTCCATGGACTTGATGGCGTTCGATGTCAGCCTGTTGCCGCGGGAAGAGGTGCGGCGCGGCGCTCACGCTGTTCTGATCGGCGATGACATCACGGTCGACGACGTCGCCTCCTGGAGCGGCACCATCGGATATGAGGTGCTGACCAGGCTGGGCCGCCGGTATCGGCGGGAGTGGAAACGGTAACGCGGCGGGGACTGCGCTTGCCGCTCGCTGCCGGCGGCGAAGAAGCGCTACGGAGATCCGGACCTTTTTTCCAACGCTTGCCGCTGCTACATTAGCCAACAGTGAGGCAGCAATGAATATCCAGCTCGATCTGCGCATGGGCAAATCCGAGTTCCTCACGTGGGTGCAGGCACACGAGGGGCGCTATGAGCTCGCCGGGAGCCGCGTCGTGATGATGACCGGGGGCTCGCGCGGGCACGCAATCATCGTCCGCCGGCTCGCTGCGGCGCTGGAGAAGCGCCTTGACGGCAACCGATGGACGGTTCTGACCTCCGATTTTGGCGTGGATCTCGGACGTTCTACGGTTCGCTATCCCGACGTCGTGGTTGACGTTGCGAGTGGTCGGCTCAAGGACTTGACCGCCACGGCTCCGGCCATAGTTGCGGAGGTCATCTCTCCGTCCTCGGCCAAAGACGATCTTGGCGTAAAGGCCGATGAATATGTTCGATTGCCGAGCCTATTGGCATATCTCGTGCTTGCGCAGGACGAGCCGAAGGCGCGTGTTTGGGTGCGCGGCGCCCGTGGATTTTCGCCCGAGCCGAAGGTCATCGAGGGACTCGATGCCGTGATTAAAATCGCATCGCTCGGCATCGATCTGCCGCTGGCGGAAATCTACGCAGGCGCCGAATACCGATAGCTCGGGCGGACGCATTCTCTCGTGAGCCTGTGATTTCGTTCGCTATACCCAGAACGAAAAGGGAAGACGCTGTGGCGCCCGCCACAGTGTCCGGCGTGCAACACTTCGGCGATATTTTGGCGACATTTGATTGAGGCCACTTTCCGTCCACGACGTTAGGGTGTAATCGAGACATGGCCGGGCGGGGAGGGAGTGGCCTCGACTCGTTAGGGCAAGATGGGGGTGGGAGTCGGGGCCACGCTCTCGCGAGGGCGTCGCTTCGGTAGCGGTCCTGGACCTGCTCACTTCCTGCTCGGCCGACTTCCAGCGCTTAGTTTCGATTTTGAATGACCGCCGCAAGGCGGTCTTTCTTTAAGTTTTAGCTGTTGGCGTCCGCACTTATCGTGGATGATCACCGGACGAGCCTTAAGCACATCGACGCGCCAGCGAGCGATGATCGTGCGCGAGAACCAAAGGAGCAGATCTTGGAGTCCCGCCACCCAGCGACAATGGCCGCGCAGGCGCTCGGATGGATCGACGAACAGACCAAGGCGCTCATTCCTCCGGTGCATCCAGCCACCACCTTCCTTCGCGATCCCGACAACCAATATCGGGCCGGCTATTCCTACGGCCGGCCGACGAACCCGACATTCGTTCAGCCGGAAGCGCTGCTTGCCAGGCTCGAGGGCGGGGCGGCCTGCCTCACCTTTGCTTCCGGGATGGCGGCGGCGACTGCCGTATTTCTGGCGCTCAGGCCCGGCGACCATGTCGTCGCGCCGCAGGTTATGTATTGGGGACTGCGGAACTGGCTCAAGAGTTCCGCAGAGGAACGCAAGCTCGCCGTCGATTTTGTCGATGCCACCGCCGCCGACGCGCTCGCGGCGGCGGTTAAGCCCGCCCGCACGAAGCTGATCTGGATCGAGAGCCCGGCGAATCCGACATGGGCGATCACGGACATTGCCGCCGCCGCCAAGATCGCCCACGGCGCCGGCGCGCGCCTTGCCATCGACAGCACCGTGGCGACGCCGGTGTTGACGCGGCCGATCGAGCTTGGCGCCGACATCGTCATGCATTCGGCCACGAAATATTTGAACGGCCACAGCGACGTTGTGGCGGGGGCGCTGGTTGCCGCGCGCCAGGATGAACTGTGGGAGCGGATCGCGACGATCCGCTCCGGCAATGGCGCCATCCTCGGCTCCTTCGAGGCCTGGCTGCTGCTGCGCGGCATGCGCACGCTGCATTTGCGCGTCGAACGCTGCTGCCGAACCTCACAGGCGATCGCCGAACATTTTGTCGGTCATCGCCGCATCGCAGCTGTGCTCTATCCCGGCTTGCCCAGCCATCCGGGTCACGCCGTCGCGGCGCGCCAGATGTCTGGCGGCTTCGGAGGCATGCTCAGCATTCGCGTCGCTGGCGGGGAGAGCGCCGCGATCGCGACGGCTGCGCGGGTGACAGTTTGGAAGCGGGCGACGTCGCTTGGAGGCGTTGAGAGCCTGATCGAGCACCGCGCCTCGATCGAAGGCCCCGGATCGCCCGCGCCGGGAGACCTCCTGCGGCTGTCGGTTGGAATAGAGGATGCTGCCGATCTGATCGGAGATCTCGAGCAAGCCCTGGCGGGGGCGGGCTGATCGTGGACGACGGCCGTGCCCTCGAAGTCGGTATCTCGCTGCCGGAGATACCCTGCCGTCGGCTGCGGCGCATCATGACGGCTAATCTCGCCCAGAACCACACGTCACGGGTCGGCGAGATAAGGCCGACCAATCGCGGTCATTTTCGATCCTTGGTTTGGACCTTGCGTTGCGGTGTTTTGGCAAATGCCATAGAGTTGCGATCAGACGAGTCACAAATCCGGGAGACTCAAATATGGGCAAGAAACTCGTTTTGGAAACAACTGCGCCGTTCCAGGGGCTTGCCGAGCTTGTCGCCTACGAAGAGGGCCTCTTCGAGAAGGAAGGGCTCACGATCGAGTGGGCCGATCGCGAAAAGGATGTCGACAAGACCGCGCAGCTGCACATCACCAGCCACAAGGGCGTCAATCCGTTCTCGAGCCACGGCAAGCTCTTGGAGCAAGGCAAAGCGGACCTCTATAACGCTTGCGAATGGGGCAACTACTCCCGCGTCAGCCACACCGGCGTCGCTAGCCGACAGATCGGCCGCCGTTCGATCGTGACCTTCGCGGCGCTGGTGGTGAGGGCAGATTCACCGGTTCAGACCCCGCAGCAACTTGCCAACCGGCAGATCGGGGTGCCGTTCTTCTTCGGCACGCATTATCTGACCTTGCAGATGCTGGAAGGTTTCGTTCCCCGGGAACAGATCAAGCTTGGCCGCGTGCCGAACGGCTCGCGTTACCGCTTCAATCTGCTCATGAGCGGCGAGGTTGAGGCGACGACCCTGACCGAGCCGTATGTGTCGCTCGCGGAAAAGAAGGGCTGCCGCATTGTCATCTCTGCCTTCCATCATGGCACCGAGGTGGCATCGGATCGGGTCGATGCCGAGACCTACGGCGCGTTCAACCGCGCGGTGCGGGAGGCGGTGCGCCGCGTCAACGCGAACAAACGCTCGTACCTCCACTATTTCATCGATTACCACAAGGCCGACCCCGAGATCGCCGCGCTTACCATCGACGATCTGCGCGAAGGTCGAATCTATGTGGTCGATCCGGCGCCGATCCCGAGCGACGAGATGCAGCGCACCTTCGAGTGGATGAAAAGCTGGGGATTCCTCGAAGAGGTCTGCGACGCGAAGCAACTCGTCGATATGAACGTGCAGGTGCAAGGACACGATAAGACGCCGGAGGACCGCGCGGCGGTTGCCTAACCAGTGAAAGCAACGACCTCATCCTGAGGAGCCGTGCGCAGCACGGCGTCTCGAAGGATGGATGCACGGCAGAGACTCGCTGCCATCCTTCGAGACGCGCCCTTCGGGCGCTCCTCAGGATGAGGTTGAGATTATTTCACACGCCCTTTCGCGGGGCATGACACTCGACGCGATGAATCAGAATCATCAGAGTCACAAACACTAGCGAATGCCGTAGCCGGCGAATTCCTCGGCGATGTCCGCCTGAATCGATTTCGCGGCGACAATGTCGAGGTTGCCCCCGGCGGCATTGTCGTTCTTGATCTTGGCAATGCCGCGGCCATAGAGCGAGTTTGCCCGTTTCGAATCGATCCGCAGCGCCGCGTCATAGTCGGCAATGGCCTTGCTCAGTTGCCCGGATTTCAGGTTTATCATGGCGCGGCTGTCGAACGCGTCCGCATAGCGCGGGCGAAGCTGCAGGGCCATGTTGCAATCATTAAGCGCGGACGCAAGATCGCCGATAATGGCACGCGCCCAGCAGCGGTTGTTGAAGGCCTCGGCATCCGGTCGTAGCCGAATCAGCTCGTCGAAGTCCTTGATGGCGCGCCCGTAATTGCCATGAAACGCCAACAACCGGCCGCGCCGGTCAAGGGCTGCGCCATCGTTGGGATTAGCCGCGATTGCCCGATCCAGCTCGGCGATGCGCGGATCTGGCGGCGGCTCCGTGCGGGCGAGATTTGCCGCGCCCGGCATTCCGACCGCTGCGGTGTCGCGCGCAGCAGGCGGCGGATCGGCCCTCTCCCTCCCCTCCCCCGCAAGCGGAGGGGATATTGTTTTCCCCTCCCCCGACTGCGGGGGAGGATCGGGAGGGGGCTTTGCTGCAGCAAGCGCATCGCCCGCCGGCTTCGCGGGCGGATTCGCCTGCGGCTCGGGCTTCGCGGCCGCAACCGAAGGGGCCGCCGGTTCGGGCTTCGCCATATCAGGCGGGATGGCCGAGGCGTCGGTTTTCGCCGCATCCGCAGGCGGGACCGGCTTGGCGATCGCGACTGAATCGGCCGGGACCGCGGGCGGCGCAGCCGGAGCCTGCATCTGCGGCGGTTCAATCGGACGCCCGGCAGGGGGGGCCGAAGCTGCCGCGAGGCGCTTCGTATTCTCCGCGATGGCGCGCATCGAAAGCCAGTCGACCAGCGCGGCAATGTCGAGCGTGCGCCGCGGCAAATCAATTGGACCTTGGAGGCTGACCGCGATTTCGGGTCGGCCGACACTTGCGTTCCCGGTCCCGGCAGGCCGAGCCAGAACGAGCCTTGCGTCGAGTGCTTCCGCAACGAGATCATATCGCGCGGAAACCGACAAATCAGCGCCCTCAGCGCGCAGCCTGCTGGCGGTAAGGCTCGCCCTGCCGGCCGCGGCCGTGATCGCGCCGTCGCCCTGAACGGCGAGCGCACCTCGCCCGAGTGCCGTCTCCATGCGTTCCCTGATGCGCGCCGCGTCGACTGGCAGGCCCTGGTCGACGCTGCGGATCACCGCGTCGAATGCTGAAGGGTCGAGCCCTGCAAACTTGCCATCCTCGACGCTAAAGAAGCCCTTGCCCTGCAGGGATCCGATGAGCGCGGCCGGGCTTCGCCCGCGGCCCTCGATCTCGGCATCCAAGTTTAGTCTGCCGGATATCGGCGGGCGGTCACTGGGCAACAGCGCCGTCATGTCGGCCTTCGTGAGCCTGACACGACTCCTTGCGCTGAGTTCGTCGCCGTCGCGTTCAAACGCCAGCCGACCGGAAACGCGGCCGCCGGCAATGTCGGCTTGGAAATCGTCCAGGGCGATGTCCGACGGACCAAAATTCAGCACGCCGCGCAGATTCTGCGCGACCAGGTGCGGCGTCAACGTGCTCCGCGCTGACGCGATCGCGATCCGTCCCCTGAACTGGCCGAGAACGCCGCCCGCGAAAGGATCAGCCGGCCATGCCGATCCACCGCCGGTGCGCTTCGCCGGCATGCCGACGGCTGCGGCGATCACGGCCGGAACATCCATCGCACCGAACCTGATGTCGCCACCAAGGCTCATCGTTGGCGACAGACCAATGGCGAGGCGGCCCGCGATGTCGCTCCCGGCAACCGTGCCGGTTATTTCATTGAGTGCGACGGCGCCGTCGGCATAGTGCAGGCGCGCCGTCAACGCAGCCGGCAGTGTGCCGGCCTGCGGGACCCGCACATTGGCCTGCGCAACAGAAAGCGCGAGGTTCGCGGTTACGGCTTGGCTTTGCGCCGCTTCCAGCGTGCCGTTTAGCGAAACGCCGAGGCCGCCCGCCGTGACCTGCGCCGTCGCCGTCATCGGACCGCCAAGGCGTCCCGAAGCCTTGAAGTCGAGCCGGCCGGCGCGGTCGTCGACGCTCAACAGCCGATCGAGTCCGACCGCCTCTATCAGGGTGCGACCGTCGCGGGCATCGATGCGTCCGCCAACAACGACTTTTGCCGGATTGAGCTGGACAAAAGTCGCGAGCAGCGAACCGTCGCTCGGCACTTCGGCGACGCCCTGCAGGTTAAACGCGAAC
>WNFF01005213.1_pt1 | contig 16442 bp, 13 predicted proteins | sample 5400441 | NCBI WGS metagenome assembly WNFF01 (sample SAMN13153345, study PRJNA577476) | soil metagenome | isolation source: 120 cm saprolite under Douglas fir tree site 2 hole 3 replicate 1 | place: USA:California | collected 2015-04-18 | reverse complement strand
TTGGGCGACTGCCAATCGTACGGTCCCCACTCGTCGACGATGATCGCGGAACGGTCGCGCCGAGCAAAGTCCGACGCGGGCACCGAGATGTGGTGCGGGCGAGATGTATCGGCCTTGGAGGAATCGACGGGGCTCAGCCCGCTCGTGTTGCGAGCGTCCAGTGCGACGCGATTGTCCACGAACACGTTGTCGCTGATGCGATAGTCGCGGCTGCGCGTGTCGTGGTGCTTCGGGTAGCCCCACTCGGAACGCTGGATCGAGTCGGCCCAGAGCTTGATGGCGATGGAATCTTGGAGGAAGCGATTTCCGCTGATGACGTTGTCCTGCCCATGCTCGATCGCGACGCCGGTGCGATTATTTCGGAAATCGTTGCCCGTGATCTTCGTTTCGAAGCTGTAGCCGCCCCACACGCCGTATTCGTTTCCCCACGCGCGATTGTTGGTAATGGTGTTGCGACTGAAGGTGGCCTCGACACCGTTGGCCGTCGCATAGCTGACGTCGTTTCCGTCGATCAGGTTGTCGTTGGCACCGCCCGTTCCTGAATCCATCGTCGTCTGACCGGCCCAGAGGAACACACCATCGCCGCCGTGCGTGAGCGAGTTGTGCGCGACGACGTTGTGTGAGCTCTGCTCGTAGATCAGCAGGTCTGCCGAATCCTGACCGCGCGAGTAGAACCCGTGACTGTAGCCGCGGACGTTGAAGTCGATCCAGTTGTGCAGGATGGTGTCGTACGAGGAGCGATACAGACCGACGCCAACCCCTGAGTTGAAAGAAAAGTTGTTGCCCCGAATCGACAGGCCGTTGCTCCGCACCATCAGTAAACCGTTCATGCCTTGCACGGCACCGTTTTCAACGATCTTGCCGCCCGCGACGTCAGCGAGATAAATCGCCGCGCCAAACCGCAGCCACTCGTCCTTCTCGTTGTGGTGAAATGACAGCCAATCCACCAGGCTCTCGTGCTCCACGAGACTGAACAACCGTGGCTTCCAGTTATAGCTGAGGTCATTGTCTTCGAGCGTGAGATTGCGCGTGCCGCGCGCCAGGATCCCTACCTTGTAGCCCCGCGCACGCGCTTGGATGATGCGCACGTTCTTGCCGCCGTCGATGCGAATCGCGGTGTCGGCAGGCGTGCCTTGGAGCGTCGCGCCCGCAAAGTCCACCGTGATGTTGTCTCCGCGGATCACCACACCGGAGATCCGGTACGTACGACGAAGGACGCGCGCGGACCGAGTGATGACTTGGCCGGAGTGCAGCGCGATCGGGGCGCTCGGGCCTTGCGTAAGCAGGAGGGCGAGTAGCAGCATGGTGCCAACTTATGCATCACACGCAACTCCCGCTGCTCACCGTCCTGCCCTTCGTGGCATTGCTGCTCGTGATTGCCCTGGCGCCGCTGGTCCTGCCCCGCTGGTGGCACCACAACACCAACAAGGCGCTCGTCGTGTTCCTCATCTCGATTCCGGTGCTGGTCTATCTGGGCCGGACCGAAATCGGCCGGCTGCTGCTGCTCGAGAAGGCACACGAGTATATCGGCTTCATCGTCGTCATCGGCGCGCTGTTCATGATCACGGGCGGCATTCACATCGAGGGATCGCTGGCCGGCACCCCGCTGGTCAATACGGCGATGCTCGCGATTGGAGCGGTGCTCTCCAATTTGCTGGGCACGACCGGCGCCTCGGTCCTGCTGATCCGCCCGCTGCTCCGCGCCAACCAGCGCCGCAAGCGCGTCGCGCACATCGTCGTCTTTTTCATCTTCATCGTCGCGAACTGCGGCGGACTATTGACGCCGATCGGCGACCCCCCGCTGCTCCTCGGCTTCCTGAAGGGCGTGCCATTTACGTGGACGCTCAGGCTCTGGCCGCAATGGCTGGCGCTGAACGGCATCTTGCTGGTCCTCTTCAATATTTGGGACCGATGGGCGAATCGCGACGAAGTGGAGGTGCCGAGTCATGAGCCGTTGCGGGTGCGCGGTGCGATCGAGCTCGCCGCGCTGGCGGGGGTCATGGCGACGATCATCACGGGCGGCTCACCGCTCGTGATCCTCATCTTCGCGTTACTGGCCTACTTCCTCGGATCGGAGGAGCGCCGCACCCTCAACGTCTTCACGTTCGTGCCATTGGTGGAAGTCGCCGTGCTGTTCGCGGCAATCTTCATTACCATGACGCCGGTCCTCGAGATTCTGAATGCGCGCGCCACAGACCTTGGCCTGACGACTCCGCGGCAGTTCTTCTGGGCCTCCGGGACCCTGTCGAGTGTGCTCGACAACGCACCCACCTATCTCGCCTTCGCGGCGAGCGCCGCTGGACTGCAAGGAATACCACCGCACGGCCCCTATATCGGCGCGCTGGCGCTCGATCCGCAGGCGGCGAAGCTGCTCGCGGCGATCTCGACGGGCTCGGTGTTCATGGGCGCCAACACCTACATCGGCAACGCGCCGAATTTCATGGTGAAAGCAATAGCCGAAGGAAGCGGCGTGCGGATGCCGTCGTTCTTCGGCTATATGGCCTACAGTCTAGGCCTGTTGGTGCCGCTGTTTGTGCTGGTGTCGGTCGTGTTCTTCCGGTGAGTGTGAATACTCGGGCGACGCACTATCATAGACTTCCCGTGGAGCTCACCCCTCTTCCCCAGCAGCGTCGCGCGATCGAAGCGCCGCTCGGCCCCGTCCTCGTGGTCGCGGGTCCCGGCGCGGGCAAGACGTATTGTCTCATCGCGCGCATCGAACATCTCGTCGCGCGGGGATTCGATCCGCACCGGATCTGTGCCGTCACATTCACCAACCGCGCCGCCGGCGAGATCGCAACCCGGCTGCAGCACACACTCGGCGCCAAGGCCGAGGCCGTTACGCGCGGCACCATCCATGCTTTTTGTCTGGCGCTCCTGCGTGAGCACGCCGAGGCTGCGGGGCTGCGGAAAGGCTTCGGCGTCGCCGACGACGATTACCAGCGCGTCATTCTCAGCCGGCTGCGCGTACCGGCCGATCGCCGCGGGCAGCTGCTGAATCTCTTTGGACGACATCGCTTTCAGGGATATCGACTGACCGCGAACGACGCGCGCCTCTTTTCCGAGTACTCGAGCTGGCTCGCCCACCGCAACATGGTGGATTTCGACGACCTCATCGTGAAGGCCGAGCCGCTCGCCGACCAGATCGCCGATCGCTGGGACTACTTGCTGGTCGATGAATTTCAGGACGTGAACGACGTGCAGTACGACTTGCTGAAGCGCCTCGCCGCCCCGCACGGCAACATCTTTGCCGTCGGGGACGATGAGCAGTCGATCTTCACCTGGACCGGCGCGAACCCGATGGTGCTGGTGCGATTCCAGCGCGACTACGACATCGCCGAGCCGATCATTCTCGACAAGAACTGCCGCTGCTCGCGGCAGATCTTCGAGACCGCCCGGCGCGTGCTCGCCCAAAACCCGCAGCTCTTTCAGAAGCAGCTGTCGGCGGACCGCGAATCGGCGCACGAGGTGTCGGCCTACACGTTCCGCGATGAACATGAGGAGGCGACCTGGCTCGTCGACCACCTCGGCGCCGAGCGCGACGCGGCAATCCTGTATCGGAAGCACCGAGTCGGTGAGTATCTCGAGGGACGGTTACTCCGCGCCGGGATTCCCTGCCGGCTCGCGCGCGGCCGGTCGCTCATGGAGGACGACGTCATCAAGTACGTCGTCACCGCGCTGCGCGTCGTTCGCTTTCCGTCGGACCCCGTCGCGCTCGAGGCGTTCGCGCGCTGCGTCTTGTCGGAGCACTTCCTGCAAGAGGTCGAGGCGGCGCTCGATCAATCAAGCGAGGATTTTCTCGGCTCGGTGCGCACGCTCGCGCGCCGCCGTCCCGCGCAGGATCCCGACACGAAGAAGCTCTGGCGCCTCGTGTATCAGGTCGAGAATCTGCGCGCGCTGCCACGTTCGCACGGCACGTTGCAGGCGGTCGTGGACGAGCTGTTGTCGCAGAGCATTGGCCCGTATCGGAACGCGCTGGAGGAACGGCACGACGAGCTGACGGATCCGGCGGCGATGCCGGAGGCAGTGCGGCTTGCGGAGAAGCTCGAACGGGCGATTGCGAGCGAGCAAAGCGTCGCAGTCGAATCCGGTGGCGGTGTCGAGATTGCCTTGCGAGGCATGCTTGCAGCCGCGGGATTACGACGGACACCATCCGGACCAGATGGTGACGTCGTGCTACGAAACGCGGACGGCCTGACGCTCTTCAAGGCCCTCCAGCTCGTGCATGCCCGCGAGCTCGACGCGCGGTTGCCGAGCTACGTGACGTTCGACTTCGAGACGACCGATACCGATGTCGCAACATGCGGAGTGGTGGAGATCGGGGCGGCGCGGGTCGTAAATGGCGAGATTGTCGATCGCTTTCACTCGCTGGTCAATCCCTACCGGCCGATTTCGCCGCGAGCGACGGAGATTCACGGCTACACCGATGCCGACGTAGCAACCGCCGCGCCGTTCACCGCCGTCTTGGCGCAGTTTCGCGCTTTTGTCGGTTCCGACATCCTCGTCGCCCATAACGGTCAGAAGTTCGACATCCCCGTGTTGCGCCGGCTCGCGGCGGGACAGGGTGGCGTGGACACGCTCGTGTTCTACGACACGCTGCCGCTGGTGCGCTCGCTCTCGCAGGACTCGGGGAAGCTCGAAGACGTCGCGCGGCGCTGCGGGATCGATTGCGGCCGCGCGCACCATGCGCTCGATGACGCGTGCACGCTGGCGCTGGTGTATCGCGAGCTCGAGAAGCAGCGGGTGGTGAGGGCGAGGAAGGCCGTCTTGAACAACGTCCTGGATTATCTCGGGTTGGCGATGGCTTTGGAAAAGCGGGGAATGGGGACTGGGGAATGGGACACGCTGTTCAACATCGCCCGATTCCGCACGCTCGGCCCCTACAGCGATGCGCTCGAGTTTTACGCGATGGAGCGCGAGCGCACGGGCGCAACCGCACCAAGCGTGGAGGACGTAATTCAGAAACTGGGCGGTCCGAAGCTGATGGCGCGGTTGCGCGAGCGACGCGATCCTACGGAACGGTACGCATCAGCGGTCGCCCGTCTCCGGGCTTTAATTGACGTACCCCCTCTCCGAATGGAGAGGGGGTCAGGGGGTGAGGACACACTCGAGGCCGAGATCGACCAGCTGCTCGAACGCGTTGCGCTATCGACAGCCGAAGGTGTCGACCTCGCGCCCGATCGCATCAACCTCCTCACGCTGCACTCGACCAAAGGCCTCGAGTTCTCGCGCGTCTACATCGTCGGCGTGGAAGACTACGAGATCCCGGGGTTCCAGGCCACCACGAACAACATCAAAGACGAGATCGAAGAGGCGCGGCGCCTCCTCTACGTAGGCATGACGCGCGCGCGCGAACGCCTCGTGCTCACGCGGGTGGAGCGCCGGTTTGGACGCGATGCCGGAGGCAGCGCGTTCCTCGAGGAGATGCAGCTCATCCCTGATGCAGCCGCCGCACCATCTCGATAGTGTCGGCTTCCTCCGGCTTCTTGTCCTGCCGATAACGGACGACGCGCGCGAACCGAAGCGCGAGCCCACCCGGATAGACTGAGCTTTCCTGTAGACCGTTGAACGCGACTTCGACCACCAGCTCCGGACGCACGTACACGGTGATCCCTTCGCGCCGCGTCTCGAGCTCCTGCAGCTTCTTCGTCTGCCACTCGAGCACCTCGTCGGTCATTCCCTTGAAGGTCTTGCCGAGCATCACGAACCCACCCGCGGGATCGCGGGCACCGAGATGGAGGTTCGACAGCCAGCCTTGCCTCCGGCCGTGCCCCCACTCGGCCGCGAGGACCACGAGGTCGAGCGTGTTCGCCTGTTTGACTTTGATCGCCTCGTCAAAGAACGCTCTCGCTTCCTGCTGGTCGGCGGTCACAAGACGAGGTGGGCGTTGAGACACGTACTGAGAGAGCGCCTTGAAGCGCGTGGAGTACGGCTGGTCCATCAGCGATTCGCCGTCGAGATACAGGATATCAAAGAAGAACGGCACGAGCGGCAACTCACCCTGGAATGCTTCGACATCGAGCTTGCGACCGAAGCGACGCATCGTTGCTTGGAACGGCAACGGCCTGCCCTGGGCGGTCAGCGCGATCGCTTCGCCGTCCAGGATGAATTCCTTCACGGTAAGTTTTCGAGCCGCCTCTACGACCTCTGGAACAGCCACGGTTACGTCGTTCATCAAACGCGAAAACACCTTCACTTCGTCGCCTTGTTTGTGCACCTGAATCCGCGCGCCGTCGAATTTGTATTCAAACGCCGCGGGACTGGAGCGCTCGAGCGCTTCGGCCACGTCGTTGGCGGTCTGCGCCAGCATCGGCTTGATCGGCCGAAACAGCTGCACCGCGAACGGCGCGAGTCCCTTCGAGCCCTCCGTCAGCGCGGCCTTGGCGACAGCGCTCAGATTGCCCGACAACATCGCGGCGCGACGCACCTCTTCCGAGGGCAGCTCGGCAGCTTGGGCGACGGCCTCGACCATGATCAATTCGAGCGCGCCCTGGCGCAGCTCACCGGTGAGCAGTCGAAAGAGAAAGTCCTGCTCCTGTTCGGTTCCTCGCCCAAGGAGATCGCGCAGCAACTTGGTCTTCGTCGCCGCCGATCCCTTGCCTGTTGCGTTCGCAACTAGGTCGAGAGCGGCGTCAACATCTTTGAGCGCAATCGTAGGCGTCTTAGCCGCTTGGCCCTTAGCCGCTTGGAGAGTTGCCCATCCGACGCCCACCTTCGCCTGGCGAATCGTGCCCGACAAGTACGCGATGATCGTCTCGATTTCGTCAGGAGCGGCCTGCTTCAGGAGCTCGGCTAAGAGCTTGATCTTTGCGAGACGGCCGGACGTCGAGGCCACTTTGTCAGAGGTCTGTACGAGCTGGTTGAGGAGCACGGACTAAAACTATCGTGAGAGGTGAGAGGGGACGCGGATAACGGCCCCCGGTTGCGCTGATTTGCTCACGCGAGTCGCTAGCGAGCCGTTAATCTGCTCGCATGCGGGATCACAAAAGCATTCTCGCGTGGCAGGAAGCCAACAGAGTCGTCCAGGCCGTGCTTGATGGCTCACGGACGAGCTGGAAACCATTCGCTGCCGCGGTTTTCAGTCAGTTGCAACGGGCGTCGCTATCAGTGCAACTCAACATCGCGGAGGGATACGCACTCCGGTCTCCTCGGCGTTTCAAAAACCATCTTGAGATCGCGTATGGATCAGCCGTGGAGACTGCCGAGCTGTTGGAATTACTGATTCGTAATAACCTGCTGCCCGAAGAGCTATCCCAAACCCCACTTGAACGCTGCCGGCGCGCTCAAGCTCTACTACTTGGATTGATCAGACGGTACCGCGATCCACGCCCTTCACGAGAGTAGGACACCGCTCACCTCTCACTTCTCACGCTTCATGGTGGGGTGCGAATCCGTATCGGGACGATCACCGTCCCCCATTGCAGCCGCAGCAGCGCCGAGTCGGCGTCGACCATTGGGAAGAACCAGGTGAGCGTCTCGATAGGCGGACCGGTCTCGGTCGCGACCTTGATACGCAGCGCGTCCTGCGACTCGCCAGGATAGTTCGTGTGCCACCCGCCCACGCCGCGATTGAAGATCACGGTCCACTGCTCGGGCGGCTTGGCGGTGATGGTCCAGAGTGAGTAGCGGCCCGACGGCAGCGCATGTCCTTCGACCGTGATCTCCTTACTAAAGGAAATGGTCGTGACGGAGTCGGCGCCGGGGTGCCATAGGCGGCCCCAGTGCACGACGCCATCGTCGCCGAAGAGCGTGCGCCCGCGCGCGACTGGGCGGTTGTAGGAGATCGTGATGTCGGTCGTGCCGACGCGTTGCGTGACGGTGCCATGCTGGCTACGCGGTACTTGGGCGAGGAGTCCCGTCACCCCAAGTAGCACGAGGGGCAGACCTCTCACCTCTCACCTCTCACTTCTCACCTCTCACGCTTTTCAGCAGCCGCAGAAGAAAATCACGAACGTCGGCCACTCGAGGTAGAACGCGATGTCGGCAGGGATCGCGAAGAGGGCGCTGGCCGCTCGTAGTTCCGCGCTGGTCAGGCTCCGGCCGTTCGGACCAGTGGCGGTGATCCCCGTGGCCTTGCGGTCGACGGTCGCAAACAATGCTCCGCCAATCCGGATCTCCGTCGAGCCGTCGAGCCTGCCCGCGTGGGCGCGGAGCAAGCCGGACGTGACCGTGATCGAATCGCCGCCCGAGATGAACGCGAGATTCGCGGTGGCGGTCGACACGCCGGGGCCTGGCAACGTCGCGAAGTGATGGAATCCGAAGCCTTGCGCCGTGAAGTCGCCTGGAAAGCGGCCGTCGGCGCCCAGCGGAATGGTGTAGGGCACCTTGAAATCGACGCGCGTCGTTCCGTCGCTCGCCCAGCCCTCGACGGTGGCACATTGGCAAGTGGAGTCGGCGTGGCTGTGCGCGATGAAATCCGCGACGACGGTCGGCGTCGTGCGCGTGTCGGTCACGACGAAGCGCAGCGACATGCTGTCAGGTCCGCCGCCGTTGAACGTATTGTGCGGATACAAATCGGCGTAGCCGATTTCGTGGAGCGGATAGGCGGGCCGGAACGTCGAATCGGTGGTGTAGAGAATCAGGCGCAGCGCATCGGGCGGGGCGCCCGCGCGATCGGTGAAGCCCAGTTGTCCGTAGAGCGGGCCCCATTCCATCGTGCGACCGACTACAGAGGGCGACATGTTGTGGACGTCGATCCCCACGAACTTCACGGGATCGGCGAGACCGCTCAAGCCGCGCAGCGGCGCCGTTGCCATCGCGCGGTCGATGGCTTCGAGCTGCGTCGCGAGCGTGCCGGCGTTCTTGAGAACGAGACCGGAGGGGCCGGAGCTGTCGCTGCAACCGAGAGCGACGGCGGCGAGAAGAGCAGCGGCGATGGGGCGGCGCGGCATTTACCGACTAAGGCACCACAGGACGCGCGACCGGCCGATACGACACGCCCAACTGATCGAACAGAAACACGTACTGGTCGGCAAGACCGGCGATGCGCTCCTCGAACGGGGTGCCGAACCCGTGGCCCTCGGCCGTCGTCCACAGCAGGATCGGGCGGCTCGAGCTCGAAGCGCGCTGGAGTCGAGCCGCCATCTTGCGCGAATTCATCGGGTCGACCCGACCATCGTGCTCACCGGTCTGCAGATAGACGGCGGGGTAGCGTGTGCCGTCGACGATATGGTGATAGGGAGAATAGGCGTAGAGCGCGCGGAACTGCGCCGTGTCCTTCACGGTCCCGAACTCGGTCGTATTGAATGCTCCGTTCGGCGATAATTCCACGCGCAGCATGTCATAGATGCCGACATACGATGCCACCGCCCGGAACAGCTCGGGACGTTGGGTCAGGACCGCGCCCATCAGCAGGCCGCCGTTCGACCCCCCCACGATCGCCAGCCGCTCAGGATTCGTGTAGTGGTTATCGATGAGCCATTGCGCGCCGGCGATGAAGTCATCGAACACGTTCTGTTTCTTCGTCAGGTTGCCGGCGCGATGCCAGTCTTCGCCATACTCGCCGCCGCCGCGCAGGTTGGCCATGACGAACACGCCGCCCTGGTCGAGCCACAGCCGGCGGGTTGGTGAGAACGACGGAGTCAAACTGATCCCGTAGCCCCCGTACCCGTACAGCAACGTGGGATTCTGGCCGTCGAGCTTCGTTCCTTTGCGCCGGATGATGTTCAGCGGGACCTTGGTCCCATCGCGCGACGTCGCGAACGTCCGCACGACTTCTGCGTCGGCAAAATTCACCGGCGCGGCGAGCACGAGCGCGGTCTTACGCGCGGTGTTGCTCCGGGGATCATAGCGATACCACGCGGGCGGCTCCGTAAAACTTTGCGCGCTGTAGAGGATGCCGTCGGCCGAGTCACGGACGACCTCGTCTACCGACGAGACCGGCACGAGCGGTACCTGCATTTGCCGGCGCGAGCGCAGATCGATCCGGCGGAGGGCGGATGGCCCGCCGGCGACTCCCCGGACGTAGAGCTGCGTACCGGTCACCACGATGTCTTGAATCGCGGCGCTGTCTTGCTCGGCGACGACCTCGGCCCCGGCGAGTCGGGGATGATCGAGCGGCACACGCAGCACCCTGCCCCGGGACGCGTTGCGCAGCGACACGAGATACAGGAAGCCGTCCTCGCCCAATCCAGCGCCTGTGGCCTGGTCGGTGAATTGCGTGACCTGTGTCCATTGCCCTGAGCGACTACGGACGAAGTGCTCGACTTCGCCGCCATCGCCGTTGTTGACGGCCGCGAGGAAGTAGCCTCCGTCCGAGCTGCTGCTCACGAAGATCTCGGCGATGCGCGGGAAGTCTTTGCCGAGGGAATACGTGTCGGTGCTGTCGGGCGCGCCGAGCTTGTGAAAATAGAGTTGCTCGTAGAAGTGCAGGTCCGATTCGGCGCGCTCGCCGGCATGCGGATAGCGCGTGTAGTAGAAGCCGGTGTCCCCGCTCCAGACCATGCTGCCGAGCGCCGTGGGGAATTGGATGTGGGCGATGGTGTCGCGCAGTTGGCGACCGGTGCCCCCCCCGCCCCCCCCCATCTCGAAGATTCGCAGTGTCCCATCTTCCGAGCCGCCCCGGGACATGGATAGCGCGACGTATTTTCCGTCCGGCGATGGCGTGTAAAAGTCGATCGTCGTCCCGCCGCTGGTATCGAACACACTCGGGTCGAGTACGACGTGCTCGCTGCTTGGCTCATCGGGCGAGCGCAACGTGACGAGCAGCGGTTGCGGCTTCGGCGGCTGGAACTTGAGGGCGAACAGCACATTGCCGCGGCGGGTCAGGTTGAAGTAGCTAAGGGCGGCCCCGCCGAAGAGTTCGCGTGCCCGGCTGAGGATGGCCGCGCGGGCCGGCAGCGCGTCGAGAAAGGCCCGCGTGTGAGCGTTCTCCGAGTCGCTCCAGGCCCGGACGGCGGGATCGTCCCAGTTCTCGAGCCAGCGATAGTCTTCCGTGACCGCGACGCTGTGATACGTGTCGGTCACCGGTTTGCGAGCGGTGTTGGGAAGCGGAGCACTGGACTGCGCTGCCAACGGCGCGGCGGCTAGATTGATCCCGAAGCAAGCGAGGGCGATATAGTTGACGCGCGACATCGGAGTCTCCCGAGTGATACTCGGCTTGACGATACGCGCGGGACTGCTATCCGCTAGATCGAGGCTGCGACGTTCCCACATCCGAGAGCGTCCTTTCGGTATGACCCCAACTCTCCCAGTTCTCCTCGTGGCCCTCTTGCAGGGTCCGAGTCTTGGCACGACAGTCGACAGTCTCGCAGCGGCGCAGCAATTCTCCGGCGTCGTTCTCATTGCGCGCGGCGGCTCACCAGTTGTCGAGAAGGCCTACGGCACGGGCAACAACATCGAGACCGCGTTCAACCTCGGCTCGATCAACAAGCTCTTCACACAAATTGCCATCAGGCAACTCGCCGCGCAGGGCAAGATCAATCTCGATTCGACACTGGGCCGGTATTGGCCCGACTATCCCAACGTCGGTGCACGGCGCGCGACGATCCGGCAGATTCTCGACCACCGCTCCGGGATCGGCGGCGATATCTTCGCCGCGCCCGCCGGCAAGACGCGCCACGACGTGCGTTCGCTCGCGGATTACTTCGGGCTGTTCGCGCGCGATTCGCTAGAATTCGCGCCGGGCGCGCGACAGGATATTCCAACGCGGGATACATCGTGCTCGGACTGCTTATCGAGCGACTGTCCGGACAGAGTTATTACGACTATGTGCGCACGCACATCTATGAGCCCGCGGGAATGACGCGCACCGCGCCTTACCCCATCGATTCCCTGCCGCCAAACACCGCGATCGGCTATACAAAGGACGGGTCGCGCAACACGGACTTATTGCCGGGGCGCGGCAGCTCCGCCGGCGGCGGCTACTCGACCGCATGATCTGCTACGCTTTCTGAATGCGGTGCGCGCCGGCAAGATCGCCAACGCGCCGGGCGCCGGGATGATCGGGATCGCGGGCGGCGCGCCCGGACTCAATGCGGTGATGGAAGGCGAGCTCGCTGGCGGGTACGACGTCATTGTCCTGGCGAACAGCGATCCGCCGGCGGCGGAGCGGATGTCGCGGGCGCTGAGGGAGAGACTCCGATAGCGAAGACAAGCGCGGGTCTCTTGGTGTATCGTCGCACTGATCGTCTCGAGGTTTTTCTCGTCCATCCAGGCGGGCCGTTCTGGGCAAAGAAGGACGACGGCGCGTGGTCCATCCCCAAAGGCGAGTTCGCGGCGGGCGAAGATCCGTTAACAGCGGCGCGGCGGGAGTTCACCGAAGAGACCGGACTTGCGGTCGACGGCGACTTCATCCCGCTTGCCCCCATCAAGCAGCCCAGCGGGAAGGTTGTATATACATGGATTGTGCCAGGCGATTACGATGCCGCGTTGGTACGCAGCAACACGTTTACACTGAAAGGCCGCGAATATCCCGAGGTTGATCGCGCCGGCTGGTTTGATTTAGCCCAGGCGAGGCGAAAGATCTTACGCGGGCAGCTGGGTTTCTTGGACGAACTGGAGCGCCTTACCCGCGAAAATGCAGCGGATCGCGGAGGTTCTGGAGCTCCCGATAGTAATACAGAGCCGTCGGCCGGCGATCGGTGAATTGCAGGGACTTCAAGAAGGCCAGCTCCCGATCAGTGGCGGTGCCGCTGAGCGAGGGATCGCGCAGAAACTCGAGCAGTCCCTTTTCCTGACCCCCATTCAGGCGTTCGCTGTACTCGAAGCGCTTACGCTCACCCGTGGCGAGCGCAACCGTAAGCGCGAACGTCGCCGGATCCCATTCCCACGACACGATCGCGGCGTCGAGCCGGGCGCGCTGCTTCGGCGTCATGTGCAACACATCGCCGCCGAGGTGGGCGACGTGGAGCAGGGTTTGCGCGACGAGCCGCTCCAGCTCGCCGAACGATTGCCGCTCGATGATGGCGCGCACCGGCTCCAGTCCCGAGGGCGCGCCCTTGCGCAGGATCAACTCGCGTAATTCCGGAATCAGCGGCGCCACTTCGCCGAGCTGGCGCTTCCGCTCTTCCTTACGGTGCGCCTCCGCGACGCGGGCCAGCTCGCCGTGCGGCAGCTTGAGGAAGCGGTCCATGCGGTCGTAGATGTCCGTGCGGTCGGGGGCGGGCGGCGCTTTCTTGCCCGTCAGGATTTGCGACACGTAGGACTCGGTGACATGCGCGGCCTGCGCGAGGTCTCGCTGGTCCAGATCCAGCTCCTCGAGACGTTGTCGGATCACCAGGGCCACGTCCATCTTAACCAGCCTCCGTTAACCTGTAAGCTCAATTGACCGATTGAGTTGACAAAAATAGTAAAGTCGGCTAGTTTAGGCCATGGCTGATATTCATTGTCATCGCTGCGGCGGGTTTATTGCCAATCCCGAGGGGACGACGTACCGCGAGGCGTCGGTCACGACCCCTCCGGTGGCGCCGCACAGCGGCTTATGCATGTGCGACTACTCGCTCGTCTACGGTCCGGTGCCCGAGCCAGCCGGACGCGGCCTCCGAGGCGTGTATCGCCTCCGATCGGCGTCGCGCAATTAGCTCAAACCGCGCCGCGGCGCGCAGTCCGCTGGTCGTCGACCGCGGGCCGGCGCGTTGCCCCGCCTGTCACCAGTACTTAGAATTCCGCACCGATCGGTTTGGCCGCATGGTGGAGCAATGCGCCTGCGGCCATCGCGCGTTTGTGGAACGGCGCAGCGGCAAGCGTGAGGAGCCTCTTCAGTGAGTAAAGAAGTCCCTATCGAAATCGACGGCATCGTGGACGAGCTGCTGCGCAACTCCACGTTTCGGGTGACGCTGGCGAACGGTCACTCCGTGCTCGCGACGATTGCCGGCAAGATGCGGAAGTTTCGGATTCGGGTGTTGGCGGGAGATCGCGTGACGCTGGCGTTATCGCCGTACGACCTTACGAGAGGCAGGATCGTCTACAGACACAAATAACAATGATCAATGATCAATGATCATTGATTATTCTGGAGCTTCAGCTCCAGCATCGCCCCCTCATGTTCCAGCAGCCACCGTTTCGTATCCAATCCGCCGCCGAAGCCCGTCAGTTCCCCCTTTGATCCCACGACCCGATGACACGGGACAATGATCGGGATCGGGTTTCTCCCATTCGCGAGTCCGACGGCGCGCGTGGCGGCACGATCGCCGAGCTGCTTTGCGATGGCCCCGTAGCTCGTCGTGGTGCCGTAGGGAATTTGGCGCAGCGCGTTCCACACGCGATGCTCGAACGCCGAGCCGAGGGCTTCGAGCGGCAAGTCGAATGTGGTGCGGGTGCGGGCGAAGTACTCCTCGAGCTGTTGGCGCGCGCGCGCGAGCAATTCGGCAGCCGGTCCTTCAGTGACTTCCACCCAACCTGACTGGTGTGTTGGCGCGGGTCCGCGGCGCGAGGTTGGGAAGAAGACGCCGGTGATGGCCGTGTCGGAGGCGGTGATGACGAGCTCGCCGATGGGGGTGCGGAGGCGGGTGAAGGCTAAAGGCATACGGAAAAGATAATACGATGACGGGCTTCGCCGATGCTTGGAATACGTGACAGGTCTCCGCCTAGCCAGTTCGCTACGCGGCGAGTCGCTTCCGGAGTCCCATGAGTCCTGGCAACTCCAGACCGGCTCCGAGGGCCGCCACCACCAGCACGGCCGCTTCGCCGACACGAACATTCAGGTTGATGCCGGTGAGATTCAGGCCAATCGCGTAGGCGACCGCGCTCACGAGGCCGGCGACAATCCCGGCAACGAAATCGGCGCGAGCTTGGCGGCGTTGGCGCCGGCGGATCAGTGTGCCCAGGACCCCGCCGAGAATGGCCGCGACCAGGAACGGCCACGGCAATGTGTAGCGGACCGGCGCCTGACCGCTCGCAACGCCGGCGATTTCGGCATGCACCGTATTGCGTCCGATGCCGCTCGATCGCAGGCCGACTTCACTCGTGCCCGATGGCGGGATGCGAATCGTGCCCGCATCCAGACCTCCGCGATCACTCCACAGCGTAACAGTTACGGTGTCACCGCGAAGCGACATCGGAATCGTCACGCTGACCGGGGTCGCTTCCAGACCGAGGCCCTGGACGTTGGATGAAGCGGGACGGACGTCGATGCTCGGGCGATCGACGAGAATCGGGGCCGCGTAGCCTTCCGGATTGAATACGGCCCGGATTACCAGTTGCACCGTGTCATGTGGGTTCAACGCGACCACCCGCACGGTATCCCAGGGAATGTTGGTGTGCGTGATCGAAACGTTCTGCGGGACGACCTGACCGGCATTGGACGTAACCTGAAGGTCCATCCCTCCTGTACCGAGTTCAATTTTCTTATTCCTGCGGAGACTATCCTCGAGACCGATCAAGACAAGCCCCGAGAATCTGTGAGTTGCAGCATCAAACGCGAGACCGGCGCCTTCCGCGGCGACCCGGATCGTGAGGGTCAGTAGTTGTGTGCCGCTCGGATCCACCGTGATCACGCGAACGGGAAGATCGACATGCTTGTCGCGAACAGGCCCAGGTGCGGAATCTCTGGTGGCGACGGTGCCCGTGGGGATGATCACGTACTGGCCCGGGCGGAGCCTGACCGAATCGGCTTTCGTAAGTGTATCTGACGTGCCGTGATTGAGAAAGCGTGCCGTCTCGAGCGCCCTCGCGTTGACGCCGCCGTGGCGCACAATGTCAGTGCGGCGTACGAGCATGCTTTGCGCATCGCCGGCGCGAGCAAGAATCAAGAAGAACACTGCCATGATCGACAGCAAACGCCGCATTGAGACGTGCTCCGAGATGAGAACTCGGGCCAAGCCTAAGTCTGCGGACGGATGAGGCTATGACACTTTGAGCGCCACCTTGCGATCACAGGGGCGGAGCTGGATGCGTGGATGGTGCCATGATTGGTTGGAGCGTTCGTGGGCTAAGCTAATCAGAGGCGACCGCTGCCGCCGACTTCAACAATTGAGCTTCGAGGAGGCGAAAGTCCCGTGTTGGGATTGCGGCTGGCGCTTCCTACTCTAACCGAGCACCAGTCTCTTCGAGCCACCGCGCCTGATTTGTGTGGGGAGGCCACACCCTCAGTCGCTTCTCGATGGCGGCGCGGGCGTCCGCCAACGCGGCGCCTTCGTAGCGGTAACCTTGGGCCGCCAGCTTCGCTGCCTCCGCGTGTGCCTCCTCTTCCCAGCCCCGCTCGATCATGAATAACAGCTTGCAGAGCAGCACAGGGCCCCACATGTTCCGACCAATGCACTGCAGACTGTGCTCCCAGATCTGATGAACCTCCTCCACAGTAAGCAAATCGGGATCCAGGCGCGGCAGCTTACGACGAATGAGCGGCCGCCTGTGAAAGAACACGACGCTGCACGAATTCGGAACATGATGGACCGCTTCGAAGGCGTCGCGCAGGCGCCACATCAGCACGTGCGCCGTTGCGACGATCGGGTGGTGATAGCCGAAGTCCTGCTGGACGATTAGTGAGCGCTCCGGGATCAGCCTGG
>WNFF01002392.1_pt1 | contig 16447 bp, 12 predicted proteins | sample 5400441 | NCBI WGS metagenome assembly WNFF01 (sample SAMN13153345, study PRJNA577476) | soil metagenome | isolation source: 120 cm saprolite under Douglas fir tree site 2 hole 3 replicate 1 | place: USA:California | collected 2015-04-18 | reverse complement strand
AACCCGCGACCGTACCCGGACCGCTTTCCGCACCACCACGGCGCGACGGTCACGATCACGCTAACGGACGGCAGACAGTTCTCTGCTCACGTGGACTTTCCGCGCGGGTCCGCCCCCCGCGGAATCGAATGGGCCGACGTTGACGCAAAGTACCGGAGGCTGGTGCCGCTGTCCGGGCTAGCCCCGGAAAAGGTCGAGGCCAGCCTCAGGGTGGTGCACGAGTTCGAAACGGTCAAGACCCTGTCTGAACTCACTCGCCTGCTGAGCTGAGAGGGGTCCCGTCGCGGGCGGTCACGCCACCTCGGGGACCTGCTCCTCCAGCAGCGGCGACTGCGAGCGATGCACCGTGCCTGCGCGCAGGGCGAGCACGGGCCTCAGACGCTTGTCGGTCTTGATCCGGACGCCCAGGCTGTCCTGCAGCGTCCAGTCGCCCCCGTCGATGGCGAGGACGGACACGTCCGCCACACGTCCCGGCGCCAGCGAGCCCAGCTCGTCCTTCAAGCCAAGCATGCTCGCCGCGTTGACCGTCACCATGCGGATGACGTCGGTGAGCCCGACGCCCAGCGCGATGAGCTCGTTCATCACCTGGAGGAGTGAGAAGGCACCGGTGCCCCCGATCGTCGTCAGCTGACCCTGCTCGCCTCCGAACGCGCCCGCGCCCCAGACACTGCTCTCGTCCCGACGCCGGATCGTGTAGCCGTGGATGTCGCTGCCGATGGTGAACGGCATGACGCCGGCCTCAAGGGCAATGCGCGCGGCGTTGAAGCTCATATGGCCGCCGCGGCCGACATCGATGCGTACGCCACGCGCCATGGCTTCGAAGATCAGCGGATGCACCTTGCCCTCGCGCGACACGAACGCGCCGGGATGCTTCGTGAATGGATGCGCGAGGATGTCACCGGGTTCGAGGAGCGGTAACGCGTCGTCGATGACGCTGTCGGGATCGATCGTTGTCCCGTTCTCCTCCGCCCAGAGGCGGCCCAGGTGAACGTAGACCGGGACCCTGGTGGCGCGCGATGCGTCCTTGGCCAAACGCAATGTCTCGATGCCCCAGCGCGAGTAGCCCCCGACCTCCGCGTGACACGATGTCCGAGGAGACCGCCCACGAGGTAGTTCGAGACGAAGGCATAGACGCGAGTGGCGGCCGGGTCCTTGATGAATTTTCGGAAGCCCTGGATGGTGAGCGGGGCGGCGCCGCCCTGGTCGACGACGGCGGTCACGCCCGAGCGAACGCCAACCTCGTCCGGGTTCATCCCGAAGTCGCCGGTGACGTGCTGGTAGATGTGGCTGTGCGTGTCGATCATGCCGGGGATCACGAGCCGGTCCCGCGCGTCGACCGTGCGAGCGGCCGTGCCCGCGATCCGCGGCGCCACCTGCGCAATCGTTCCGTCCTTTACGGCGACGTCGTGGGCACCATCGATACCCGAGGCGGGATCGATGACGCGACCGCCGCGGACAATCAGGTCGAACTTCGCCATTGCGTTACACCCCCAGGGACGCGGGATTGATCGGGGTCGGCATCGCCTGCACAGCGGGGAAAACCTTCTCCGCGAACAGCCGCAGGCTCTTCTCCGCCTTGGCGCGCGGCATCGCGCCGTAGAAAAAGTGGATGACCACCATCTCCAGGCTGACGGCGTGCGGCAGCGTTCTGATGTTCTCGATGATCTCGTCGGGAGTCCCGATCGGCTGGGTCGCGCGGCGCGCCGCGAGGCTCGCGTCGGCCACCCCGACGTCGGCGGTCTGGCGCTTGAGGTACCGCGCGAAGGAACGCGTCGAGCGAGACAACGCCCCCTCCGAGTCAGCCTCCGAGGGTGTCCCAGCTCAGGCGCGCCATCTTGCCGATGACCTGGTAGGCCGCCGCGAATCCGGGCGTGCCGTCGGGGAGCGCGGCGGGGACGTGCTCCGTATACGCGGTCAGGATGAACAGTGGGTGATCGTCCTTGAAGACGATGCCCGCGTCCATGAAGCCGCGAGAGCCCGTGCCCGTCTTGTGGGCGACCTTGGTGCCGAGGGGCAGGAGCGAGGGCAGGCGGGTCTTGAGCTTCTGCCAGCTTAGAATGTCGAGCCCGAGCCGGCAGAGCTCGGGGGTGCTCCCGAGGCGCGCCGCCGCCGTCTTGTCGGAGGCGCCTCGCAGGATCATCTCGAGGAGCAGCCCCTGGTCGTTGGGTGTGGTCGTGGTCACCTGGGCGAGGGCGTGATCGGGTCCGAGGCGCGGGGGAATCCCGAAGCGGTGGACGGTCCGGGTCATGCCGATCGACTCGCAGAAGCGCTGGATCTCGCCGAGGCCGACGAGATCGACCACGGTCCCCGTGCACGTGTTGTCGCTGACGATGATCATCATGACGAGGGCGTCGCGGAAGGTGATCCAGAAGCCGGGGGTCAGGTGCTGGAAGGTGCCGGAGTCGTTGTCCTGGTACTTGGCGTCGATGGTCACCTTCTGGTCGAGGGCGAGCTTGCCGTCGTGGACGGCCTTGAGGGCGGCCATCATGATGGAGATCTTCCGCGTGCTCGCCGAGGGCACCGGGGTGTCTCCGAGCCGGTTGGCCGTCTCGCCCGTGGCGAGGTCCTTGAGGTACCAGCTCGTCTGGAAGGGGAGGGCGTCGCACAGCGCGTTCATCCGCGTGACCAGGTCTCGCATCAGGGTCTCCTTGCACCGTGGGTGGTCATGACTGGCGGGCCCGCCAGCGCGCTTCTGCCTCGTCGAAGCCGGGGCCCCGGTCGATGAGGGGTAGATCGCGCGCGCGGCGCCGGCGCTCCTCGTCGCTCTCCGTCTTGTCGATCTCGAGCGTGGCGGGGTCGAGCACGACGCCGTAGTCCTCGCGCGCCCCGCGGGCGGTGACGATACCCCGCGCCACATCCTGGCGCACGCGCTCGGGATCCCGCGCGAGGGGATCGCCCCAGCCGCCGCCGCCGCAGGTCTCGAAGCGGAGGAGGTCGCCGCGCTCGAGAATGATGCCGTCGCCGAGGGGGGCCAGCTCGCGCTCGCGCGGCGTGCCCGGATTGAGGATGATGCGTCCCGTCCGCCCCGCGAGACCGCCCGCCACGCCGTAGGGCGCGACGAGCGTGTTCTCCATGCGCGTGGCCAGCTCCGCGCGCTCGCAGAGCACGCGCACGTCGCGGATCACGCCCGCCCCGCCGCGATGGAAGCCCGGTCCGCCCGAGTCCGGCCGCACCGCGTAGCGCTCGATGCGCAACGGGAAGTCGCGCTCGACGTACTCGACGGGGTAGTTCTCCTGGGCGATGTAGTAGATGACGTCGACGCCGTCCGCGAAAGGCCGGGCGCCCAGGCCCACCCCGAGGCCTTCGATGCAGAGGATGGGCCGCCGGCGCGCCTCGTCCCAGGCGCGGAAGTAGTAGAGGACGTAGACGGGAGAGCCCGCGGGCACCTTGCCGCCGTTGGCCTGGGCGAGGGCGCCGAAGATGCAGGACATGACGCGGAAGCGCGTGTTGGCGCGCATGCCCAGGGGCGCGGGGAAGCGCGGCTTGAGCAGGCTGCCCTCGCGGGCGATCCACTCGTCGAGATTGCGGAGGAGCCCCTCGTTGACGTCGAGCTCGGGATCGAGGGACTGGAGATAGCGGCCGAAGGCGATGCGGAGGAGGCCCGGGTTGGTGACGAAGTTGATGGGACCCCGCGCCTGGTCGTCGGAGCGGGAGCCGTCGAGGGTCACGTGGTCGCCGCGACGGCTGAGGGTGAGATCGACACGGTAAGGCCGGGCCTCGACGCCCCCGTCGCTGTCGAGAAAATCGTGGAAGGACCACTCTCCCTCGGGAACCATCTCCAGGAAGAGCTCGCGCGCGCGCACCCCCGTCAGGGCCATGCACTCCTCGAAGGCGGCGAGCACGGTGTCGAGGCCGTAGCGCGTGAAGAGCTCGCCGAGGCGGGCCTCGGCCAAACGAGAGGACGCCATCATGGCCCGCGTGTCGCCTTCCACGAGGTCGGGCAGCCGCGAGTTGCGCAGGAAGATGCGGTAGGCCTCCTCGTTGATCCGCCCCTCCCGCATGATGCGGATGGGCGGGACGAGCACGCCTTCGTGATAGATCTCGGTGGCGTGGGGCGAGATGCTGCCCGCGCGGAGCCCGCCGATGTCCTGGTAGTGGCCGAAGGTCGCCGCGAACGCGACCACGCGATCCCCGTGAAAGACGGGCACGACGAAGACCATGTCCTGGTGGTGCTGGACGGCGCCGTCCGTCAGGTAGGGATCGTTGAACCAGTAGGCGTCGCCCGGCCGCATGGTGTCGAGGGGGTACTCGCGGAGGATGGCCGTGACCATGCCGGGCCCGCTGCCCGAGATATGACAGGCCACGATGCGGCCACTCGTGTCGAAGACGCCGACGAAGAAATCCTTCTTCTCCTTGATGAAGGGCGACATCGCGCACCGCTCCATCAGGAGCTCCATGTCGCGGATCGTCGACGCGAGGCTGCCGCGGATGATCTCGAGGGTGACGGGATCGACGCGGCGGACTTCAGCCACGGCTGCGCTCCAGAAGGATGTTGTCGGTGCCGTCCACGCGAGCGCGGAATCCCGGAGCCACCAGCGGCGCCGAATCGTCCTGGGTGATGATGGCCGGGCCCTCGAAGCCCATCCCCGGCGCCAGGGCGCCTCGCGCGTAGCAGGGCGTGGCCACGAAGCCGGTGCCCCGGAAGTAGACCTGGCGCCGATCGGTCATCGCGTGGCTCGCCCCTGCGGCCTGCGTGGCCGGCGCCCTGCGCCGGGGCAGGGCCCCGATGGCGGTGACGCGGAGGTTGACGAGCTCGATGGGCGCGCCGGGCAGGTCATAGGTGTAGAGGCGGCGGTGCTCGGCGTGGAAGGTCGCGGTCAGCTCCGCGAGACGGGCCGTGGTCACCGCCCCCTCGCCGAGCGGGCAGCTCAGCTCGAAGCTCTGGTGCTCGTAGCGGAGATCGGCCGACCGCTCGAAGCGCTGCCGGTCGCGCGGGATCTCCTCCGTGTCGAGCCACGCGCGCGCCTGCGCCTCGAGCTCACCCCACGTCGCTTCGAGTGGTTGCACGTCGACGCCTCGAGCCGCCGCCGGCCCTTCACCCAGATGACGCTCCGCCGTCCCCACCGTGCGCACGAAGGTCGCCCGCATGTCGGTGTCGAGGAGGCCCCAGGTGGAGAGCACGCCCGGCCGCGGCGGAATGATCACGGTCGGGATATCGAGCAGCTCGGCCAGTCGGCACGCGTGAAGGGGGCCGGCGCCCCCGAAGGCCACGAGGGCGAAGCGGCGAGGATCGTGGCCGCGCCCCACTGAGACCGTCCGGATGGCCCGCGCCATGGAGTTGTCGATGATCTCCACGATGCCCGCGGCCGCCTCCTCCACGCCCAGGCCGAGGCGACGGCCCACGCGCGCGTCGATGGCCGCGCGCGCCGCCGCGCCGTCGAGCGGCAGCTCGCCACCCAGCAGGGCGGGGGGGATGCGGCCGAGCACGAGATGCGCATCGGTCACCGTGGGCTCGGCGCCTCCGCGGCCGTAGCAGACCGGCCCCGGCTCGGCGCCCGCGCTGCGCGGGCCGACGGTGAGCCGCCCCGCCGCGCTCACCGCGGCGATGCTGCCCCCGCCCGCGCCGATGGTGTGAATGTCGACCATGGGGAGCTTGAGGGGGAAGGGGCCGATCATGCCCTCCTTGGTGATCTCCGGCCGGCCCTCACGGACCAGGCAGATGTCGGCGCTCGTCCCTCCCACGTCGATGGAGATGATGTCGCGATGGCCCGCCGTGCCCGCCACGCTCAGCGCGCCGATGACCCCCGCGGCCGGACCCGAGAGCACCGTCTGTATGGGCTGGCGCACGCAGGTGGCCGCGCTCGTCACGCCGCCGTCGGACTTCATGATGAGGAGCGGCGCGCGGACGCCCTCGGCGTCCAGAGCGTCGCGGAGGACGCTGACGTAGCGGCTCACCGGCGGCATGACGGCGGCGTTCAGCGCGGTGGCCATGGTCCGCTCGAACTCGCGGAACTGGGGCAGCACTTCCGAGGAGAGCGACACGAGCACGCCGGGGTGCTCCTCCTGGAGGATGGCCTGCATGCGTCGCTCGTGGGCAGGGTTGGCGTAGGCGTGGAGGAACACCACGGCCACCGCGGGCACTCCGAGCTGGGCGAGCTGACGCGCCACCGCCCGCGCCTCGGCTTCGTCGAGCGCGGTCAGGACGGCGCCGCCCACATCGAGACGCTCCGTCACCTCGAGCACGCGGTCGGGCGCGACGGGGCGCGCGGGCTTGCTCCACCCGTAGAGGTTGCCGTGGCGCGGGATGTCGTGACGCCCGATCTCGAGGACGTACTTGAAGCCGGCCGTGGTCACCACCGCGGTGGGGGGCGTCTTGCCCTCGAGGATGGCATTGGTGGCGGTGGTCGTTCCGTGGAAGACGTGCAGGATGTCCCCGGGCGTGCGGCCCGCCAGCGCCAGCACCTTGCGGACGGCGGTGATGAAGCCGCCCGACAGATCGCTCGGCGTGGACGGCGTCTTCGCCACCCAGGTGGCGCCCGTGGCAGCATCCGCGAACGTGATATCCGTGAAGGTGCCGCCCACGTCGATGGCCACCGTACCCGCTCGACTCATGGCCACGTCATTGTAGGGGCAGGCCCTGAGCGAGGGAAGTCGGAATTAACCGGGTACTGGGCCAATTTGCTTCGCCATACTTCGTTGCGAGCGGGCCGGCAACCCTCAACGTGCGTTCAATTCAGCCCTCGCCTCGTGACTGCGCCCCTCAGCTCGAACGGCAACGTACGCCTCGGGCTGCCGGCCCGCTCGCGCCTCGTCTGGCTCGCAACTTGGCCCAGTACCAAAACTTACGGGGGCGCCTCAGTTGCCCTTGAGGCGCATGTCCTCGAACGGGGCCGTGTAGTAGTGGAGGGGGATCCGCCCAAGGCTGGACTCCTGCACGCGCGGTCCCACCCCGTTGTTGAAGAACAGGGCGTAGATGGGGAGGAAGAGGGTGCGCTCGTGCGCGAGCCGCTGGATTCGCTGCAGGAGGACCTGGCGCTTCGTCCGGTCCAGCTCACGGGCCTGCTGCTGGAACAGATCGTCGATGTCGGGGTTCCCGCCGATGGCGTAGGTTCCCCCGGTCACGAGGTAGTTCTCGGCGCGGGTGGCGGCGTTCCCGTAGCCGCCCGCGCCACAGAGGAGCAGGTTCTTCAGCTTCTTGTCCTTCCAGGCGGTCAGGTACGTCACGCGCTCCATCGTGCGGAAGCGCGCCCGGATTCCCACCGCGGCGAAGTAGTTGATCACCGCCTCGGCGGCATTGGCGAACTGCACGGTGCCGACCATCTCGCCGGCATCGAAGCCGTTCGGATACCCCGCCTCCCGAAGCAGCTGCTTCGCCCTCGACGGGTTGTACGCGGGCGGCTCCACGGGCAGGGCGAACTCCGTGGCGGGGGGGATGATCGATCCCATGGGCGGCGAAGCACCCAGGCTATCGGCGTCCGAGATGGCCTTGCGGTCGATGGCATGGCTGGCGGCCAGACGCACGCGCGAGTCGTGCCACGGTGATTTCGGATCTTGCTGATCGAGCATGCAGACGGCGGTGACCCATTGCCCCCCCGAGGGAACCAGGCGAAGGGACGGCGTGCGCTTGATCTCTTCGGCCACCGGCCCCAGCATGAGGTAGGCGATGTCCGCCTCTCCCTTCTTCAGCATGGCAAGCCGGGTGGACTCGTCCGGCACGACCTTCATGCTCAGGCGCTTGACGTGGGGGGCTTCCGCCAGTACTTCTCGTGCGCCTCCAGGATCAGCTCCACCCCGGGCTGATGGCTGACGAACTTGTAGGGTCCGGCCCCCATGGGATGCTTCGTGAAGCCTGCCTCGCCGACACGCTCGAGGTACTTCTTCGGCACGATCCACGCCGCCCCCGTGGCCGGGGTGGCATAGAAGGTGAGGAAGTCCGGCCACGGCTCGTGCAGGACGAAGCGGATTCGATGCGGCGCCACGATCTCCACCGCCTTGACCTTGTCCTTCAAGAGCTTGGCGGCGGCGCCACGGTACCGCTCGAAGCTGAACTTGACATCGTCGGCCGTCAGGAGGTCCCCGTTGTGAAACGTCACGCCCCGACGCAGCACGAACTCGTAGCGGAGCCCATCGGAGCTCTCTGTCCAGGACTCGGCGAGGCTCGGGGCCATGGGGTTTTGCGGCATGGGCTTCACGAGGGCGTCGTGGAGCGCTTCCTGCACCATGAATGGCGTGGCGATGCCCGTGTTCTCGGCGGGATCGAACCAGCTTGGCGTGAGGGTGACGTGCATGGCATAGGTGAGCTCGCCCTGAGGCTGGGCGCGCGCGGTGAGGACGGGGAACAACGCGGCAAAAGCCGCCACGAGCAGAACGAAGGGGCCTGGCCGTCCATGCCTCATGCGCCCTCCTCTTTTGGGTCTGACGTGCGCGGCGGCGTCAGGGTTTGCGGGGCGCGGACTTCGGCCCGAAGGGCTCGGGGTGGAACTCTCCGTCCCGCGCCTCGAGAAACGCCTTCAGCCCGCCGCTGCGCATCACTTCGAGAAGTTCGCCTCGCTGCGCGTTGTAGGACGCGTGGGCCAGGTTGGAGAGCGGGATGTTCATCATCATGCCCGCGCCGATCCCCATGGCGAGCAGACCGTAGCAGGTGACGGCTTTGTTCAGTCGCACCGAGGGCTCGGGCACGAGGGCGATCCGCTCGGCGAGGGCACGGGCCCGCGGCAGGAGGTCCGCCACGGGCACCACCTCGTTGACGAGGCCGATCCGGTGGGCTTCGGCGGCGTCGAAGTGATCGCCCGTCAGGCTGTAGCGATGGGCGGCCTTCCAGCCGGCCAAGGCGGCGAAGAGAAATGTCGTGTTGGAGACGTGGCGGACCTCGGGCTGGGCGAAGACGCTGTCGTCGGCGGCGATGGTGATGTCGGCGGCCAGGGAATACCAGAATCCGCCGCCCATGACCCAGCCGTGGACGGCGGCGATCACCGGCTTCGAGAGATGCCAGAGGTGCAGGAGCCGCCGGGTCGAATCGCCGTCGCGCGTCCACCACCCCTTGAGGAACTCCGCGACCTCGACGCCGGTCGCGTCCAGCGGTGACTGGCCGTCCGGGCGGCGCCCGATGTCGTAGCCGGCCGAGAAGGCCCGACCGGCGCCGGTCAGGATGATGGCTCTGGCTTCGGGGTCGGCGTCGGCGGCATCCAGGGCCTGGTGAAGCTCGGCCGTCATCTGGGGGTTGATGGCGTTGAGAGCTTGTGGCCGGTTCAGCGTGATGGTGACCACCGGCCCCGTCTTTTCGTAGAGGATCATCTCGTAGGACATTGCATGCCTCCCTGAGTGACGCGGGGCGGACCCACGATACGTTTCGAGGCGCCGATGACTCCGATGCTCTTAGGCTCCATGAGCGGCGTCCGATCCACGGCGAGCCTCCGCGATGAGGTGGCTTGAGCTGACGGATGAGGTGGCTTGAGCTGACGGTGGACGACGTCGCGTTTCGGTCCCGCTAGGCTTGCTTCTGGAGCCGGGCGGGCATGTGGATGAAGAGCTCGGCGGGATCTGGCTTGGCCACGGCGGGGCGGGGGGGCTTCATCTGATACGTCACCGGCCGCTGGTGGTCGTCGTATTGCCGATGCTCGTTCACCACCGAGGCGAACTTCGAGAGCATCTTGACGTAGTTGGTCTGGCCGCGCAGGAGCGCGCGCACGGCCGGGAAGCCGTACTTCGGAATGGCGCTCCAGCCCAGGTGCTTGCGGTTCAGGATGTCCTGCGTCTTGACGAGCTCGGCGTAGAACTTGTCGAGGGGCATGCGCGTGGGCAGCACGGCATGGGCCACGTCGAAGAGCCGGTAGTCGCGCGAGGTGAGGCGCCGCGCTTCCGTGAACCAGATCTCCGTGCCGGGATAGGGCGTGGCCACCGTCAGGTGGACGATCTCCGGCACGGTCATGGCCCACTCGCGGACGACCTCGAAGCGGCGCTCGTCCCAGTCGCAGTCGGCGATGATGTTCACGGCGACCGTGAGCCCGATCTCGCGCGCGATCTCGAGGGCCTTGAAGTTCTCACCGGGCGTGATGCGCTTGCGGTGCAGCTTGAGGGCCTCTTCGTCGAGCGCCTCCAGCCCGAGGAACATGTAGAAGAGCCCCAGCTTCTTCCAGTAGGCGAAGAGCTCCTTGTTCTTGATCAGCACGTCGCACCGGGTCTCGAGGTAGTACTGCTTCCGCACGCGCCGGCGCTCCAGCTCCTGTCCGATGGCGAATCCGTGCTCCGGATGGATGAAGGCGACGTCGTCCACCAGGAAGACGTTGGGCTCTCGGATAGAGGCGAGATCTTCCGCCGCCTGTTCCGGCGACGACTTCCGGTAGCTCCGGCCGTAGAACGTCCAGGCGCTGCAGAAGGAGCAGTCCCACGGGCACCCGCGGGTCAGCTCGGCGGACGCGCAGGGATCGAGCACGCCGATGAAATACTTGTGGCGCTTGCGCGCGAGGTCTCGCGCGGGCAGGAACCGGTCCAGATCGTCGAGGAGGGTGGGGGCGGGCCCCTGCCCATCCCGCGTCACCACGCCGGGCAAGGTCGAGAGCTTGGCGTCGCGCCGGGCCTCGAGGACGCGCGGGGTGATGACCTCGCCCTCGCCGCGCACCACGCAATCGATGGCGCCGTCCCCGTGCTCGAGCAGCTCCGGGGCGATGAAGGAGCCGCTGTGGCCGCCGACCATGATGAAGCAGTCGGGCGCGCGCTGCCGCGTCTCCTTGGCGAGGTCGATGACCTCGGGAACATTGGCGAGGTAGTTGAGGGAGAAGCCGACCGCCTCCGGCTTGAACTCGACGAGCTCGCGTCGGTAGTCGTCGTGGCTGAAGATCTGCAGATCCAGGAGGCGCACGTCATGGCCCGCGTCCCGCACGGCGGCGGCCACCCGCTCGAGGCCCAGGGGCTCGAGCCGCAGGTAGAGCTCCGAGTACATCAGCGCGCTTGGATGAACGAGCAGGACTCGCATGCGGTGAAGTATACCGCCTACGCCAACCCCGGGAGGCCGATCTCGGCCGAGGGGAGGTCGCGCGACTTTTGGAAGAGCACGCGGTAGCTCTCGAGCCCGCCCTCTCGGTGGAGATGCGCCCCCGCCCACAGATAGATCTGGAACAGCCGGTAGACGCGTTCGCCGAAGCGCGCGGCCAGCTCCTCGTGCCCCGCCTCGAGATTGCGCGCCCACGCCTGGAGGGTCAGGAAGTAGCTGTGGCGGTCGTTGTGCAGCGTGACAGGCTCGAGAGCCGTGCGGTTGGCGGCGGCCAGGAGCTCGGGCAGGACCACCGGGGTGTGATCGCCCGGAAAAATGTACCGGTACGTGAACGCGCTCACGTCGAACTTCCGGCGACCCGCGGCGAAGTCCATGTAGAGCCTCCCCCCGCGCTCGAGGAGGGCCTCGAACTTCCTGAAGAGAGCGGGATAGTTCGGGAGGTGCTCCATCACCCCCAGGAGCACGATGGCGTCGTATCGCTCTGCCGGCTCGTAGTCGAAGATGCTCTCGTACACGACCTTCGACCGGCCGGGGAGCGTGTGGGTCGCGCACCACTCCGAGAGGTAGGCGTACTGCTCGCGGGAAATCGTGAGCATGGTCACGTCGACCCCGCGCGAGCCCGCATACCCGGCGAAGGAGCCCCAGCCCCCGCCCACGTCGAGCACGTGCTGGCCGGCCTCGAGCCGGCAGGCGTCGAGGATCCAGTCGAGCTTGCTCTGCGCCGCCTCCTCGAGCGAGTCGTCTTCCGAGCGATAGAGGGCCTGGGAGTAGAGCCGGAATTTTCTGTCGAGGAAGGCGAAGTAGAAGTCGTTGCCGTAGTCGTAGTGCTGGGGCACCCACGTCTTGTCGGCGCGCGCGTCGCCGAGCAGCCACGGCTGGACGAAGCGCCAGATGGACGCCAGGGGATGGCGATCCGAGAGCACCCGGCGAAGGTCGAGGGCGGCGAGGAGATCACCCGAGAAGTCGAGATCGCCGTGCATGTAGGCTTCGCCGATGCGCGTCTCGTCCATGGTGAGGAGGGCCCGCCGGCCCCGGGGAGATCGGAGGGCGATGCGGAAGGCGGGGCGGGCGCCGAGCCCCATGCGATGCACGGAGCCGTCCAGCAGCTCGAGGTCGAAGGTAGGCGCCTCCGGGCGTGCGAGCCGACGTGCCAGCGCGCGCAGGGCGAGGGGAGCTCGAGTCTGGTCCGGCATCGCGGCGTACGCTAGACGAGCGCCGTCGGGGTGTCAAGATCATTGACCCTCGCTGGGGCGCGGGCTACTCTGGAATGCCCGCCCGCGATCTTCCGGGCGCGCGCCGGAGACTCGAGCAAGCATGCACTGTCCGCGCTGCCGGCACGACAACGCCGCCTCGTCGCGGTTCTGCACCGAGTGCGGCGCGCGCCTGGCCATGTCCTGTCGCTCGTGCGGCGCCGAGCTGACCGAGGGCGTCCGCTTCTGCGGCCAGTGCGGCCAGCCCGTCGATGCCCAGCGCGCGCGGCCGCCGCGCTTCGCCTCGCCCGAGGCCTACACCCCGCGGCATCTCGCGGAGAAGATCCTCACCTCCAAGAGCGTCATCGCGGGCGAGCGCAAGCAGGTCACGGTGCTCTTCGCCGATCTCAAGGGCTCGATGGAGCTCCTGGCCGACCGCGACCCCGAGGAGACGCGCAAGCTCCTCGACCCCGTCCTCGAGCACATGATGGATGCCGTCCACCAGTACGAGGGCACGGTCAACCAGGTCATGGGCGACGGCATCATGGCGCTGTTCGGCGCGCCCCTCGCCCACGAGGACCATGCCGTGCGCGCCTGCTATGCCGCGCTCCGCATGCAGCACTCCGTCAAGAGCTATGCCGAGGAGGTGCGCCGCACGGAGGGCGTGCCCATCCAGATCCGTGTCGGCCTCAACTCCGGCGAAGTGGTGGTGCGCTCGATCGGCAGCGACCTGCACATGGACTACACCGCCGTCGGGCAGACCACGCACCTGGCCGCCCGCATGGAGCAGATGGCGACGCCGGGCTCGGTTCTGACCACGGTGGACACGTTCCGGCTCGCCGAGGGGTACGTGGAGACGCGGCCGCTCGGGCCCATGTCCGTCAAGGGCCTGGATGCGCCCCTCGAGGTGTTCGAGGTCTTGGGCGCCGGCGCGGCGCGCTCGCGGCTCCAGGCCTCGGCGCGGCGCGGTCTCTCGCGCTTCGTTGGACGCGCCACCGAGCTCGAGCAGCTCCGTGAAGCGCTCGGGCGGGCGGAGGACGGCCGGGGCCAGGTGGTGGCCGTGGAGGGCGAGCCCGGCGTCGGCAAGTCCCGGCTCGTCCACGAGCTGACGCAGGCCGTGCCGAGGCCCCCGTGGCGCGTCCTGGAGAGCCGGTCGGTGTCCTATGGCAAGGCGACGCCGTATCTACCCATCAGCGATCTCCTCAAATCCTACTTCCAGGTCGAGGCGCGCGACGGCGCCCGCGAGCTCCGCGCCAAGGTCGTGACCCGGCTGCGCGCCCTTGACGAATCGCTCGAGTCCACGACCCCCGCCTTCCTGACGCTGCTCGACGTGCCCGCCGAGGAGGTGCGGTGGCAGGGGCTCGACCCGTCGCAGCGCCGCCAGCGCACGCTGGACGCGGTCAAGGCTCTCTTGCTGCGCGAGAGCCAGAGCCAGCCGCTCCTCCTCGTGTTCGAGGACCTCCAGTGGGTGGACAGCGAGACGCAGGCCCTCCTGGACAGCCTCGTCGAGAGCCTGCCCCGCGCCCGCATGGTCCTGCTCGTCAACTACCGGCCGGAGTACGAGCATGGCTGGTCGGGCAAGACGTACTACACGCGCCTGCGGCTGAACACGCTGGCCCGCGCGAGCGCCGACGAGCTGCTGCTCGCGCTCCTGGGCGAAGACTCGGGGCTGGACCCACTCAAGCAGCTGCTCGTCGCCCGCACGGGAGGCAATCCCTTCTTTCTCGAGGAGAGCGTGCGCACGCTCGTGGAGACGGGCGCGCTCACCGGCGAGCGCGGGCGGTACAACGCGGCGCGGCCACTGGCCGCCATCCAGGTGCCCGCGACCGTCCAGGCCATCCTGGCCGCGCGCATCGACCGCCTGCCCGCGCGGGAGAAGCGCCTTCTCCAGTCCGCCTCCGTCATCGGCAAGGACCTGCCGTTTGCGCTCCTCCAGGCGCTCGAGGACGCGTCCGAGGAGGAGCTGCGTCAGGGCCTCGCCCATCTGCAGTCCGCCGAGTTCCTCTACGAGACGAGCCTCTTCCCCGATCTCGAATACACCTTCAAGCACGCCCTGACCCACGAGGTCGCCTACGGCGCGCTCCTGCACGGTCATCGCCGCGCCCTCCACGCCCGCCTCGTCACCGTGATCGAGCGGATGACACCGGGGCGGCTGTCCGAGCGGGTGGATCGTCTCGCGTACCACGCGCTCCAGGGGGGGCTCTGGGACAAGGCGGTGGTCCTCTACCGCAAGGCCGGCGGCAAGGCGGCCGCCCGGAGCGCCTATCGCGAGGCCGCCACCTGCTTCGAGCAGGCACTGGTGGCGCTGGGGCATCTGCCCAAGAGCCGTGTACGCGACGAGCAGGCGGTGGATCTCCGCCTGGACCTGCACAATGCCCTCGTGCCTCACGGCGAGGTCGGACGCATGCTCGAGACGGTGCATGAGGCCGAGCGCGTGGCCGCGGCGCTGGGAGACCAGCGGCGCATGGGCCAGGTGGCGGCCTACATGACCCAGGACTACTGGTGGACGGGTCAGCCCGACCGCGCGGTTGCCTCGGGACAGCGGGCCCTCGCCATCGCGGGCAAGCTTGGCGATTCCGCCCTCGAGGCCATCGCCAACATGCGTCTGGGCCAGGCGTACGCAAGCCTCGGCGAGTACCGGCGAGCCGTCGAGGCTCTCGGCCGCAACGTCGAGCGAGCGGAAAAAGACCCCACGGGAGGCGCGGCGCTCCGCTCGGCCGCCTCGCTCGCCTGGATGGCCTGGTGCCTGGGCTATATCGGTGACTTCGCCGAGGCGAGCGCGCGCGGCGAGGAGGCCTTGCGGCTCGCGGAGGCGGCGCAGCACGATCTCTCGCTCGCCATGGCCTACGCGGGCGTGGCCCGGCCCTATCTCGTGCGGGGCGACTTTCCACAGGCGGTCTCCTGGCTCGGCCGGAGCATGGAGATCTGCCGTCGCGCGAGCTTCGCGCCGCTCTTCCTTCTCGTGGCGGGCGACCTCGGCCAGGCCTTTGCGCTGTCGGGGCGCGTCGAGGAAGGGCTGGCCCTCCTCCAGGAGGCGACGGCGCAGTCGGGCGCGCTCAATCTTCTTCCTACGCACGCCTGGAACGTGACCATGCTCGCGGAGGTGTGCGCGCTCGCGGGGCGCCGCGGGGAGGCGCCCGTGTACGTCGAGCGCGGGCTCGCCATGGCCCGCGCCCATCGCCAGCGCTGGCTGGAGGCGGAGGCGCTGCGCATCCTGGGTCAGCTGCGGGCGGCCGAGCCCGCGCCCGGGCCGGCGCGCGCCGCCCTCGAGGAGGCCATCGGAATCGCGCGCGAGATGGGGCTGCAGCCGCTGCTCGGACGGTGCCAGCTGGCGCTGGGGCGGGCCCTCGCCCGCGCGGGCGAGCGGGAAGCGGGCCGCGAGCATCTCGAGCGGGCGGCCACGCTCTTCCGCGACCTGGGCATGCGCTTCTGGCTCGAGCGCGCCGAGAGCGCGCTGGGCCGTTCGGGCCCCTAGGCCTGGCAGGGCTCCGCATGGGATAATCCCCAGGTGATCCTGCGCGGATCGCTCTTCCGCAAGTACGCCGTCCTCTTCGTCGCCCTGGTGAGCGGGGCGCTGCTCGTGAGCGGCCTGCTCGAGACCTATTTCTCCTACCGGGAGAACCGGGACGCGCTGGTCGCCCTCGAGCAGGAGAAGGCCCTCGGCGCCGCCGCCACAATCGCGCAGTTCGTCAAGGCGGTCGAGCAGCAGATCGGCTGGACGACGCAGCCGCCCATCGTCGCGCCGGCCGCCGCCATGGAGCAGCGCCGCAGCGACTACTTCCGTCTGCTCCGCCAGGTGCTGGCCGTCACCGAGGTCAGCTACATCGACCCCCAGGGGCTCGAGCAGCTGCGCGTCTCCCGCCTGGCCATGGACGTGGTGGGCAGCAAGACGGACTACTCCCAGGACCCGCGCTTCCTCCAGCCAAAGGGCGGCCGGGCCTACTTCAGCCCGGTCTATTTTCGCAAGGAGTCTGAGCCGTACATGACCATCGCTCTGGCGGGCAGCGGCAAAGAGTCGGGCGTGACGGCGGCCGAGGTCAACCTCAAGTTCATCTGGGACGTGGTCTCCCAGATTCGTGTCGGCCGGGAAGGACGGGCATACGTCGTGGACGCGCGCGGGGCCCTCATCGCGCATCCCGACATCAGCCTCGTGCTGAAGAAGACGGACCTGTCGGGCCTGGCTCAGGTGCGCGAGGCCCTGCGCGTCGGGAAGACCGGTGTCGCCACGCCCCTCACCGCCAAGGACCTCGAAGGGCACTCCGTGCTGTCCGCCTCGGCGCCCGTGGCCCCCCTCGGCTGGTCGGTGCTGATCGAGCAGCCCTGGGCC
>WNFF01008406.1_pt1 | contig 16452 bp, 13 predicted proteins | sample 5400441 | NCBI WGS metagenome assembly WNFF01 (sample SAMN13153345, study PRJNA577476) | soil metagenome | isolation source: 120 cm saprolite under Douglas fir tree site 2 hole 3 replicate 1 | place: USA:California | collected 2015-04-18 | reverse complement strand
AAGCGAGGGCCACAATTGGCTCAGGATCGATCTTCTCGAGGGGGGCCGCTATGTCGGTACCCTCCTCCGCGCCGTGAACTGAGGGTATGATGCCCTGCTGTCGCGCTCAGCCAAGTTCAACAGCGGACGGGACAACTCCCAGGAGGCCCCTCTGATGCGTTTGAGCGTAACGAGCCTGCGACGGATGGTCAAGCGGCCACTGCATGTCGAGTTCGGGCATCAGGAGTTGACCTCGTACAGCGGCTTGGAGCTGCTTCGCCGCTACCTGCGGCAGCACGAGCTGCCGAGTCGACTGCGCGCGGCGTGCGCCGTCACCGGTGGCGACTACGGCGGCGGGCGTCTGGCCCTGCTCGTGCTGGCCCTGCTCTACGTCGGCGCCCGCCGGCTGGAGCATCTCCGCTATCTCGCTGGCGATCCTCTCATGGCCCGCTTCTGTGGACTGGCGCGGATCCCGACGGCGCGCACCGTGGCCAACTGGCTCCGGCAGTTCACCCAGGCCACCCTGGCCCCGCTGATCCAGCTCAACCACGACCTCGTCACCGACGCCATCGCTCGGTTGCAGCTCCCCCGTCTCACTATCGACGTCGACGGCACCGTTGTCCGCACCGGGGCGACGGTCGCCTGGGCGTTTCGCGGCTTCAACCCGCATCATCGGAAGGACCCCAGCTACTACCCGCTGCTCGCCCACGTCGCTCAGACGGGGCACATCCTGCGGGTGAAGAATCGGCCCGGCAACGTGCACGATTCCAAACAGAGCGTCGCCTTCCTGCGCGAGGTGATCGACGGCCTGCGGACCGCCTTCGGCCGTCGGCTCCCCCTGGAGTTCCGGATGGACGCGGCCTTCTTCCAGCGCGCCGTGCTGCGCCTGCTGGCGGCCCGGGGCTGTGCTTATGCCATCAAGGTCGGCTACTGGAGCTGGCTGCCTCTGAAGCACCTCGCGGCCGAGCGGCAGCGCTGGCTCCCCGTGGCCCCGCACGTCACCGGCTTCTTCCACGACCTGTACGTCGCGCAGTGGAACCTCCACCTGCGGGTGATGATCTACCGCAAGCACGTCGGCCATGAGAGCCCCAAGAACTTCCAACTCGATCTCTTCACCCCCGACGATGGCCACTTCGAGTACGCCGCCGTCGCCACGAACGTGGCCCTGGACCTGCCGGCCCTCTACGCCTTCATCTGTGGCCGCGGGGCGCAGGAGAAGACGATCGCCGAGCTCAAGGGCGAGTTCGCCCTCGATGTCATTCCCACGCGCCACTATGGCGCCAACAGTGCCTGGCAGCAGCTCAGTATCCTCGCCCACAACCTCGTCCGTAGCTTCCAGCTCGATACCCTGGCCACGCCCAAACCCCGCTCCCGCAAACGCACCTATACGTACCTGATCCGGAGCATGCGCACCCTGCGCTTCTTGCTCGTCGCCCGGGCCGGCCGCCTGACTCGCATCGGCGGCCGCCACGTCCTGCGCCTCGCACACAATCCCGCGACCGAGGCCCTTTATGCGTCTATCGACAGCCGCCTTGCTGCCTGATCTATTTTCGGATTGGGGCTAACAGATATGCCCACAGGCCCGGATCCACTCGCCTCGGTCGAATACTGGGAAGCAAGGCTAGGCCCAACACACCCGGGGGACGGCCAGACATGGCCGTACGAGCGCTGCGTGGGACATCTCCTGCCTCGAGCTCCCGGTAGCACCTGTCTCGAGGTTGGCTTCTTTCCCGGGGGTCACCTTCTCTTCCTGGCGCGCCACTACGGCTATCGCATCACAGGAATCGACTTTTCGCCGAGAGTGCAGGATGTTGCCCCAGCGTTTTCGGCCCACGGTATCGAGGCAAACCTGGTGCAGGCCGACTTCTTCACCTGGGCTCCGTCGGAGCAATTCGACGTGGTGTGCTCGTTCGGGTTCGTTCAGTTCTTCGGAAACTTTCGCCTCGCCATCGCTCGCCACTGGGATCTGGTCAAGCCGGGAGGGACGTTGCTCATGACCGTGCCAGCCCTCACACCGTTTCAATGGCTGCTCCGCCGTGCAACGTATCAGCCGGCCAAGTTCTGTCGAATAGTCAGGGCGCACAATCCCGCCGTGATGCGTTTGTCCGTCTTGCGGCACGAGGTCGAGCGCTGCGCCGGAGCCCGGATCGTGTCAGCGAAATACATAAGAGAAATGACGGTCTGGTTCGAGGGCCGCGACCCAGAGATGCAGCCCTGGGCGCCCGCAGTGCTGGCTGCCGTGCGCCCCTTCGTGCGGGCTGCCCGCCGCCTCCGCATTTCAAGCCGATGGTTCTCACCGGAGATCCTGGTGCTTGCACGAAAGAATTCCACCTCAACCGCCCCCCTTGAACGGTGGGGGCGTGGTCCATCGGGACCCCGCCATCAGTAAGTCCTTCTTGCTAGACGGCCTTGCCACGCGTTTGCGCGGCGGGTAATCCTACGTGAGGCGGGGGAACGGCCAAGCACTTCTATTGCGTGATGGTCACTGAAGCGGCAATTCAGCAAGGAGCGAACATGCTATACCGCACGTGGGTTCGACTGGGCATTCTCTCGATACTGCTCAGCTCTGCCACCGCCGGTGCGCAGCCCCAGCCACCACCGCCAGCTCCACTCGCCAACAACAGGCCGCCATCTGGCAACCTCGATCAGATCGATACGAAGGGGCAAGTGACGGGTTGGTCTGCTGATGCTGATCGGCCCTCGGCGCCGGTGCAGGTGATACTTGCAGTCGACGGAGTCGATCTCGCCACCGTGGCGGCGAATGCGCCCAGGCCAGACGTGACGGCGGCCTTTCCAAAGTTTGTGGGGAATCATGGGTTTGTCTTCACACTCCCCGCGCCCGTCCAGGATGGCAAGCCGCATACGATGCGGGCGTGGGCAATCGATGATGACGGTAAGCGTGTCGAGCTGCCTGGATCTCCGAAGCTGTTCAGGGTGGGTACGGCAGTGTCGTTGCCGGCCACGGCGCCGCCCGGGAAGCCCGGGACGTCTCTTCGCGGCGACTGCTCATCTGAAGGCGGTTTGGCCACCCGCACGGACCTCGTATTCTGCGAGCCGTGGGAGATCGATACCTGGTGGCAGGCTGGATACCAAGGTGATGGGACGAAGAGCGTCGATCGAGTCGCGGACACGAACGCCATCTTTCGGTCGTCGCTCGTCTCCGCTAATTGCATCTTTGGGAAGTGCCTGAAGCTCGACATGCTCAAAGGCGAGACGCGCGCGCTGGCGGTGCACTGGCCGCTCGCCCGCGCAGGTCTTGCGCCGGAAGAGCTCTACCTCCGCTACTACCTCAAGTTGGGGCCGACGTTCAACGTGTATTCGGGCGACGCAGCGGGGAACATCGTTGGGCGTGGCGGCAAGCTGCCGGGTCTGGCAGACGTCCGGGGTACCGCTGACCCCGGGGGCCAGTGCGGAAATGGTGGGGATACGGCAGACGGCATCAACTGCTGGTCGATGCGTGCCGAGTTCGACCATTGTTACAGGGCGTGCAACACGAAGCCACGTGCGTCGATGCGCTTCGGCTCGTATCTGTACTTCTACCAGCAGGAGGTCGGCGAAGGCAATTTTACTGGGCACAACGGCAACTGGGACAGCAACCCGTGGGGTGGATTTACAGGGAAAGGCGGTAGGTGTCAGACGGTTCCGAATAACACCGTCTGCGGAATCGGCGACGGTGGCGTGCTGCTGAACGATCGGTGGTACCGCATCGAGATGCACGTGAAGATGAATACCCCCGGTCAAGCAGACGGCGTGATCGAGGGCAAGGTCGACGGGGTCCTCAGTTACCAGAAGAAGAACATGATTTTCCGGATCCCCGGGCACGACAATCTTCACGTCCGAACGATCTGGCTGGACGTTTATAAGGGCGGCACTGTCGGCAACCTCAATGATCAGCAGGTTTACCTCGATCAGATGGTCGTCGCTCTCAAGGACTGGGTGGGGCCATGGGTGGGGAATCCGGCGCCAACGCCTACCCCGCCACCGGCTCCGACGGGGAAGTGGCAGGTCGTGCCCAACACGGCCATAGCGTCCGTCGTCTGGTAGGATCCAGGTTGATGGTCGGCTGCCCCCGTCTTCGCGTCCCCCTCAGACCGCAACGGGAGGCCTCTGTCCGGGTCGACGTGCTGCAGAGAAAGCTCAGGCCCATGATCCCCTCCGTCTTCCCGAACCTCCACGGCTCGACGCGCACGGTCCCAGCTCGTCGGGCGGCTGTGAGCCCATGACGGCAGTGACCCACGTCAAGTGAGTGGCGAACAACCGACGCTCTCTTGGTCATTTCGGGATGTGATCGTTGCTGCGTTCTTTATTTCTTATCTGGGTATCCAAATCGCCATCCCGATCTACCAGCTGACGATTCCTGATCAATCGCGCTTCGGATGGAAAATGTACTCATCGCACGCCGAGCCTGTGGCGTTTTCTGTCATTCTCGAAGACGGATCGGCGAGACGGTTCAGACCGAGCTCTGGCGTGGCGAGCGAGCCGCTAGTAAAGACGGTGGGGTACGTCCGGCGGCATCTTTGCAAGACAATCCCGGCCGCCACGGCCATCTTGATTCAAACGAAGGAGGGTGAGACCAGATACCCATGCCGATGAGTTCGAAATATTTGCTTGACCTCGTTCGCCGCCGCGCGCCGTCGAGGCCGGTGGCGCTCGTGAGAATTTCCGTCGGCCTCGCCGCCATTCTTCAAGGGGGAGTCTCCTACTATCTCTTGCCGGCTCTGTTCCCCGGGGACGTCGTTCGGATCCGAGACTTCCCCTGGATTCCCGATCTCTCTCCATCTACGTTGCCGATCTACCTGGCCATCTGGCTCGCCGCAGCGGTGGGCTTTACCTTGGGTTGGCGGACGAGATTCAGTGGGGTCGTCCTGACCGGGGCGATCGCCTATCATCTTGTCGTGGATCACGGAGTCTATTCAAATCACCTCTATCTCCTCGGGCTCGACGTATTTCTTCTTACTATTGCGGCGCGTGGGCCTCGGTGGACTCGAGACGCGTGAGGACGAAGGAGGAGGTCCCCGCCTGGCCCATCGTCCTGTGCGCAGTGCAGTTATCGCTGGTCTATGGATTTACCGCCCTGGCGAAGATCAATCCAGAGTTTCTTTCAGGGTCTGTGCTCAGGGGGGCCCTTGCCTTGCCCGCCCGATTGCGGCGACGGCCCTTGCTGTTTCGGTCCTTGGCCATCGTGGTCATTGCCGTAGAGAGCTTTCTCGCGATCGGGCTTTGGAGCACACGACTGAGACCAGTGGCGTTCGTACTCGGGCTTGGCTTCCATGGGTCCATTTTGATGACGATCCGCGAAAATCTATTCGCTCCACCGGACCTCGACTTCGTGGTGTTTGGTCTCATTGCCTTAGGGCCGTATGTGTTGTTCCTCACGGAATCGCCTGGCTCAAGAATCGTCATCTGGGATGATCGCTGTTCCTTCTGCCGCCGATGGATTTCGTGGTTTCGAAGATTCGATTGGCTGGGGATCCATCGGTTTGAAGGATCGAGCAGCGTAGAGCTCTTGAACGAAGCGGCGATAGCTCCCGAGGAGGCAGATCGGGAGCTGCAGCTGAGAGGGCCCAATCTTCGCCGTGGCGGTTTTGACGCGGTGAGAACGATTCTCGAGGTGCTGCCGGTGTCCTTCTTGTGGGCCCCGCTGCTTGCTGTTCCCCCAATTCGGTGGATTGGAGAAAGGCTCTATAAGGCCATTGCCATTCGTCGGAAATGCACGTACGTCATCTCGCCGCCGTCGGGGCCTGGGACGAAGTTGCGGGCGGGTTGAGATACCTCGAGAGCGGCCCAGCTCGAGAGCCGCCGTCAGACGCCAAGCTCCCCGAAAGCTCAGCTTGCCGCAAAGTTCCTCTTCAGGCAAAGCAGGTCAATTGCCCTAGCCTTTCGCCCGCTTGACGCCCGTCGAGTCAGGCCGTAGGGTAGCCGGTACCTGATTGGGAGACCGCCGCGCGCGGGGTCGCGGGAACTCAGCCGCTCTCCGGGTCGGTGGAGGCTCCGAGGGGTCCTGCATGCATAGGCTATTGATCGCCATGGCTTTTCTCCTCCTGTCCGCTGCGCCCGCGCTGGCGCAGTGGAACGATGACGCGCAGAAATGCGCCGAGACTCCGACCCCGGATCTGGCGCTGGCCCACTGCACGCGCGCCATCCAGTCCGGCGAGCTCTCCGAGCCGAGCCTGGCCGTCACCCTGAACAATCGCGGCAATGCCTACCAGAACAAGGGGGACTACCTACGCGCCATTGCGGACTACGATCACGCCATCAAGCTCAACTCCGATTCCGCGCTCATCTTCAACAATCGCGGCAGCGCTCATCAGCACAAGGGCGACTACGAGCGCGCGATCCAGGACTACGAGCAGGCCATCCGCCTCGATCCGTCCTCGGCGCGGGCCTTCAACAACCGCGGGCGCGTCAACCACCTCAAGGAAAATTACGCCGAGGCCATCAAGGACTACGACGAGGCGATCGCGCTCGATCCCGACTACCAGCCCGCCTTCTACAACCGTGCTCTCGCCCGCTTCGACCAGGGCCTCTACATCGCGTCCGTGCCCGACTTCGTGCGGGCGGTGAACCTCGATACCTCCAGCCCGTATCGAGTGCTCGGGCTCTACCTGGCCAAGGCCCGCGGGGGTGACGTGGATCGCGAGAGTCTCGCGGCGAGCGCCGTGCAGCTGAATCTCACACGCTGGCCCGGACCCGTGGTCGCGCTCTTCCTCGGCCAGATCACGCCGCAGGCCCTCGTGACCGCCGCCCAGGATCCCGATCCGAACACGCAGCTGGAGCGACAATGCGAGGCCTATTTCTATGCCGGCGAGCACTACCTGATCCTGGGGCAGCGGCCCCCGGCCGTGCAGATGTTCCAGTCGGCGGTGGCCACCGGCGTCACCAGTCTCTTCGAGCACTCGAGCGCAAAGGCGGAGCTCCGGCGTCTCGGTCCCTAGCCGGCTCCGCATGATCGTCACGCGACTTCCGCGCGCCCGCCGGCGGGGGGCGACGTGCTCGGCCGCTCTCCTCACTTTCCTCGTCCTGCTCGCGCTCGCTCTCGTGGCCACCGGGCCGAGCGCTCAGACGGCCGCTCCCGTCTTCCGGGTCGCCATCCTCGGAGCCGATCCCACGCAGGTCTGGGATGCCTTCGAGCGGCGCCTCAGAGACCTCGGGTACGCGGAAGGGCGCAACCTCGTCCTCGAGCGTCGCTGGACGCAGGGCCATGCCGATCGGGTGCCGGGTCTCCTCGCCGACCTCATGAAGGGCAAGCCCGCGGTGCTGGTGACGGACACGTTCCTCCACACCGACCGTATCGACCCGACGCAATGTGTGCCGCTCCTCGCCATCGGTGTCGCGGAGCCCTACGGCGCCTGTCCCGTCTTCCCCGTGGCTCGACGATCACTGACGTCCTCCGCAAAGGAGGTCAGTGCGACCCATCTGCAGCTGGCCCTGACGGCCGTCCCCTCGGCCAGGCGCCTTCTCGTCCTGACGAATTCGAAGCTCACGTTTCTGGTCGACTACGTGAGGGAGCTCCAGGCCGCCGCGACGCTGGCCGGAGTCGCCGTGGAGGTTTTCGATGTGAGCGGTGGATCGAGCCTTGCCGAGGTCACAGGGACGATCACCAGGCAAGCGCCCGACGTCCTCGTCCTGGGACCCGCCTTCGACCAGCCGCAGGTGCGGAGACAGGTCGTGGGCTATGCGGCGAGAGGCCGGATACCCGCGGTCGGCTCGCACGCGGCCGATGGGGTGGTGGTCGCCGCCAACTACGACTGGGTCGACCTGGGCCGTCGTGCTGCGGGCTTCGTCGACCTGCTGCTGCAGGGTGCCAGCCCCGCCGATCTTCCCGCCACGGCGTCGACCAAGTTCGAGGTGATCGTCGATCGCCGAGCCGCGAAGGCCGTGGGGCTCACACTCCCGGCGTCATTGCTTTCGCAGGCGGATCAGGTGCTGGAGTAGGCGCGCGGACCTCGAGCGCGCCCGCGTCGCCTACCGTGGCCCGCGGGAGTCCCCTACGGGGTTGAGCCTGGACAGCGGCTGGGCCTGGGAGGTGATGGGCCGCTGTCCCGTGTCAGCCGTCGGTTGCGGCTGGAGCTGCTGCGGCTGTTGCTGCGGCTGACCGGGCACGCTCAGCACCTGACCCGGATCAGCGGGCTGCGGCTGCCCCGGGACGCCCAGCTTCTGTCCAGGATCGGCGGGCTGCGGCTGCCCCGGCACGGTCAACACCTGGCCGGGATCGCTCGGAGCGGGCTGGCCAGGTACGCTCAGCGCGCGACCCGGATCAGCGGGCTGCGGCTGCCTCGGCACGGTCAAAGCTTGGCCTGGATCAGCCGGCTGCGGCTGCCCGGGCACGTTAAGCGTGCGCCCTGGATCGGCCGGCGGCGCGACATCGCCCTGAGGCTGCGGACTCGTCGGGATTTTCACGGGCTGTTTGCCGTTCGGGACCACGATCCGTCCCTCTTCAGGCCCTTTCGGAACCTGCGGCGCCAAGGCGGGCGCGGCCACTGGCGGCGGGGCCGGGGCCACCGCCGGGGTGACCGCGGGCGGCGGGACAGCCGCGACCGTGGGGACCTTGAGGCCCGTCAGCTGGATCATCACTTCGCCTTCGACCCGCTGCGACGACCAGCCCAGGCCGAAGCCCAGGGAGGCGGCCAGCCCGTATGGAGACGCCGCGGCGGCGGCGTTGGGAACCACCGACCCGCCGCCGGAGCTACCGAAGCCGAAGCCCTTCATCGTGTTCTTGGGTCGGATGATGAACTCGACCACGCCGTAGTTGGCGCCCTTCTCCATCGCGTGATACGCGGCTTCGCACACGGCAGGAAGCCACGGCTTGTCGGCGCCCTCGACCGAGGAGATACCCACGTAGTTGGACATGTCGGTCGAGATGTCGATTTTGTCCCACGCCGCGTAGACCAGCTTGATCTCCTTGGCCTTCTCCCGGTTGGCGCCGGTGTAGGTGTCCTTGTACCCGTACCCGCCCCGGCACTCCTTGGCCTGATCGTACGTCATGCTCGCGGGGCGGATGGGGCCGGCGCCGTTGATGAAGACGTCCGGCTTGTACGGCTGGGAGAAGTTACCCGGAGCGCCGAGGACGCCGGGAAGGCCCGGAAGGTTGACGTTGGTGACGCGACTGCTGCCGAAGGTGATCGACGGTGAGGCGAAGGTCGTGGAACCCGTATAGCCGACATAGCCCTCGCCCGCGCCGGCGGTTCCCGCCGCGCCGACACCACCACCCCCCTGGACGTTGATGCCACCGATGTTGACGGAGGTCGCGCTCGAGGTGCCCAGCGAGTTCTGGTTGGTGTTCTGGTTGACGTTGCCGGAGGTACCGACGGCGGCTTGCCCGCTCGTGTTGCCGGTGTTCTGCACGGCGTTGATGACCGTGGTCGGGCTGTCGGCGAACACCGGGCAAACCATCAGCATCAGGATGGCCATGGTCGCCGCTGACTGCCACATCGTACGTATCACTGAGTCTCCGCAGTGGGTCCAATGGTGGATGACCCTGGCGGTGAGCTCGCGCTCACCGCCAGGGCCAGGGACCCTACACCACCACTACTACGGTTAGTGGGAGTTGAAGTTCTGGGACGAGTTCTGGTTCGGGCTCACGGTCGAGCCGTTCTTGCCTCCCACCACGGCCTGGCCTTGCGTGTTGCCAAGGTTGTTCTGTGCATTGATGGTCGTGGTGGGGCCACTGCCTGCGCCCTTACCAGCCCCCTTGCTGCCACCGAGGTTCTGGATCAGGACGCCCAGCACCTCACCACTGTTGTTGTTGGTCTTGTTGCCGTTGCCATTGTTGACGACGCCGGTATTGAGGCCGCCGACGTTGACGCCATTGCTGGCGCACTGCCCAGCGTTCGAGATCGTGTTGATCTGGTCACCCGAGTTAGCCGAGCTGGTGCCCGTCGCGTTGCCGTGGTTCTCAGCAGGAGCAGCCGTCGTCGTGACGGCCTGCGACCCACCGGCCCCGCCGGTCCCGCTGACTGCGCCATTACCCACTCCACCGGCACCACCGGCTCCACCTGCACCACCGGCTCCACCAGCACCACCGGCTCCGCTCGCGGCACCCACTGCACCCGCCGCGCCGGCACCCGCCGTGGCACTGCCGTTGGAGGCAGAACCGTTGGTCGAAGACGTGCTACCACTGTTCCCACCGGCCGCGCCTGCTCCGCCGGTGGCCGTCGTGGCCCCGGTCGTACCCGTCCCTGCACCACCCGTGGCCGATGCAGCCGCACCAGCGCCACCGTTGCCGCCGTTAGCGGCGGAGGCACCGCCGGCAGCCGACGTCGCACCGCCGGTCGTGGCACCGCCCGTCGAAGTAGCGGCACCACCCGTGTTAGAAGCTGCGCCACCAGCGCCGGTAGAAGCGGCACCGCCGGCACCGCCGGCACCACCCGTCGCGGCACCGCTGGTACCAGCAGCTCCGGCACCGCCCGTCCCGGCCCCACCAGCACCGGAATTACCACCACCGGCGGCACCACCATTGCCACTAGTTGCATTACCACTGCTCGTGGCACCACCCGTCCCGGTGCCACTGGTTGCCGCAGCGGCCGTCGCCGCACCACCAGCGCCGCTACTCCCGGCACCGCCAGCCCCGCTGGTCGCATTCCCTGCTGCGTTGCCTGCACCGGAACCACCGGTCCCGGCGCCACCTGCACCACTGCTCCCGGCACCACCCGCTCCGCTGGCACTGTTGCCAGAAGCCGCGGACGACGCAGCCCCACCGGTACCACTGCTACCCGCGGCACCGCCCGTAGAGCCAGCACCGCCGTTACCGGCCGCTGTATTTCCTGCGGCACCACCAGTGCCGGCGCCACCAGCGCCGCTGTTCCCGGCACCTCCGGCAGCACCTGTCGCATTACCGCTCGCGGCACCAGAGCCCGTCGAGGCACCGCTTGTTCCAGCACCGCCTGTCGCGGTGGAATTTCCACTCCCGGTGGCGTTTCCAGCACCACTGCCTGCATTCCCGCCCGCGCCGGCGCCCGCATTGCCACCCGCTGCGCCGTTGCCGCTACCGCCGGCACCTGAATTACCACTTGCAGCACCGGAACTCGAATTCCCGGTGCTCGTCAGTGACGCAGTATTGGTACCGCCCGCACCACCAGCGCTATTACCGCCCGCGCCGCCGTTACCGGCCGTCGTGGCATTCCCACCATTACCGGTGGTGGCGTTACCCGTATTCCCACCATTACTCGTCGCGCCATTACCCCCGGTACCTGAATTGCCGCTGGTCGCATTGCCCGAGTTAATCGGCACGGTGACCGCCGCTGAGATCGGCACGGTCGTGCTGGACCCTCCCGAACCGTTGCCACCGCTGCCATCACCGCCTGTTGAATTGCCACCGGTCGTAGTGCCCGTGGTCGTGCTTCCGGAACCCGCCGCGGCACTGTTGCCACCGCCGCCCGAGCCCGCACCGGATGTGCTGTTGCCCGCGCTGATCGGCACGTTAGCCGTCACAGAATTGCCACCGGTCCCGGCGCCTGTCGTTCCACCAGTCCCCGTGCCACCCACGCCTCCGACGCCGGTGCCACCGGCACCACCGGCAGCATTCCCATTGGTACTGCCGTTCCCGGAGGCGTTACCATTCCCGCCTTGCGCGGGCCCGCTAGTGATGCTCGACGGGCCCGAAGCGCCGCCCGTCCCGGCCCCTGAGCCGGCCCCGTTGCCCGCGCCACCAACTCCAGCACCGATGGGCACGTTGGTCGCATTGCCGCTGGCCCCGCCGGTCGCCGCGCCCGAATTCCCACCGGTCGCGGAACCGCTCGTGGCTGACCCGCTCGTGCCCGCGCCACCATTCCCCGTGTCGGCGGACACGGCGGCGGTGACCGTCAACCCACCGTTGGCGTTCCCGCTGCCCGCGCCCGTACCGGCACCGCCTGCCCCGCCCGTGCCTGCGCCGCTGGTGCCGGCGCCACCTGCGGCACCTGCGGATGAGGCAGAACCGCTGGTAGCACCACCGCTGGCGTTCCCAGTCGAACCACCTGCCGCAGTTGAGACACTACCGACCGTCGTACCACCGGCCGTCGTTCCAGTGCTCCCGCCGGTGGACGCGCCACCGTTCGCGCTACCGCCGCTGCCACCGGTCGTCCCGGCGTTGCTCCCGCCTGTACCCTGACCAAACGTACCCGACTGAACGTTGGAGGCCGTCCCGCCGCCCCCTCCCGCACCACCGGCCCCAGAAGAACCAGCAGTCGAGCTGCCATTCGTCGCACTGCCATTAGTGGCCGAGCCACCCGCACCGCCGGAACCGCCGGCGCCACCGGCACCCGTGCTACCACCCGCGCCACCCACCGCGCCGTTGCCACCCACTGCGCCATTACCGCCCTGACCGGCACCGCCCGTCCCGGAGTTGCCCCCGTTGGCGCCGGTTTGCTGCGTGGGGCCAGAGTTCGCCAAGCTGGCGGCGGCGGCCACGGTGATGGCGCCGCTGGTACCGCTCACCGTCTTGTTGGCCCCAGCGATGGACGGACTACAGCCGCCCGAACTCTGGGCCTGCGCGACCACCGGCGTCGCCAAGGCGACGACGAAGATCGCGAGTTCCGCCATGTCGACGCGCTCACGCTCGAACCACTTGGGGCAGTCGGTGAGCCAGATCGCCGAGCCACCATCCTATTGAGTGCCTCCCTTGTCACTGCGGAGGCGACCGCCCGCGCAGGGCACGCGGGTCGGCAGCCGCGGCCAAAGGCGGACAACGAATCCAGGTAGATTCCGTCTTCGTCATAGAAAAGTGAGCGAGAAGGCGCAGGAGCCTTCCGTCGCCACGCACGGGGCGGGAGAAGCAAGGCTCACGCCACCCATCGCGCGTCTTTGCTCATCGCAGTTTCCGAGGCAGAGCCCACAAGTGAAGCGGTGAAATGTAAGGTTTTCCGAAGCGAGAACTATCTTCCGCCAGAGCCGGCGCGCGCGTAGAGGTTTCTCGGTCGACGACGCAGAGGATCGCGAAACGCGATCTGATTGATTTAACAGGCCTTCGCTTTTTTCTCCTCATCCGCTTTCCCGCTGCTTCAAGCGGCCGCGTGAGGTTCTCGAGGCTTCGCTGCCTCCATCGTCTTCGCGACCGACTCGCGTCTCGACACGTCGGAACATTTTTTTCCCACCGCTCTTCATCCCAGGCCGCTCAAAACGGGAATTTCTCCTGAGAGATCTCGCATCCGGCTCCGATGAACGGGCGCTCAGTCAGAACGAGCTGCGAAGAGCTTCGCGTCCGCGCGCGGGGCTCGCGTTGACCAGAAGCGCCTCGGTATGGCCTAATGCTCCCGCCGCGCAGGCCCGCCGGAAAGTGTGGGAATGGGTCATAAGCGACGCGGACATCTCACGGCCATGCCGAATCGGAGAGCGAAGTCGAAAGAGGAAAGACCGAAGCTTCGACGCCGCACCAGGCGGTGGCTGACGCTGGCGGCGGTGGGGCTGGTGGCCATCCTGGTCGGCCTCGCCGTCTACCTGTGGGCGGAGAGCCGACCCGGGCAATGGGTACGGAGTCTGGGGAACGAGCACCTCGGCGCGGCCGAGGACAAGCATGTGCCGTACAACTCCACCCCGCCGACCTCCGGCCCGCACCTGCCCTACATCGCCCAGTGGGGCGTGCACGCCGAGCCCATCGTCAACGAGCTGCAGGTCCACAACCTGGAAGAAGGCGGCGTCCTCGTCCAGTACAGCTGTACCCAGGGCTGCCCCGACCTCGTGGCCAGCCTCAAGGCCATCGTGCTGCGCTACAACACCCAGGTCATCCTGGCCCCGTATCCGGGGATGGATAGCCGGATCGCCCTCACCGCCTGGACACGCATCGACAAGCTCGACCAGGTGGACGAGAAGCGCATCGCTCGGTTCATCGAGGCATACCGGGGCATAGACCACCACCCGAAAGGCCTTTACTGAGACGGGCGGAGACGAGGGACTTCGCCCCCTCACCAACTCAGCTCTCGCCTCGCGGCTTTGCCGCTCAGCTCGAACTGCATCCCTCTCCCCCGGTGGGGGAGAGGGATGCAAGGGGAGGGGATCAGGTGAGCTGAGATCTGGCTCGCTACTGCTGGTCGAACATGCCCCTGATCGCCCTGAACACCGGATTCTCGTCGGCGGGGGGCGGCGGGGTGGAGGCCGTGCCGGGAAGCCCGAGGTACTTCTTCACGCAGGCGTACTGCTCCCATCCCTTCAGCTGGTAGTTGAGATCGACCTGCTTCCACTTGGGATGCCCGTTCTGCACGAGCCAGTCCATCCGCCTCGCCATGAGCTGGGCGAAGCGACCGACATTGTCGCAATCGCGGAAGCGATAGTCGAAGGAGACGAGCACGGCCTTCACGGCCACCGTGGTCAGCTTTTGGGGCTGCCACGGGTACGTGTTGCCCGGGATCTCCGCTGGGGGGTAGATCTCCATGATGCTCTTGCTGGTGATGGGAATCAGGGCGAGCTGATCGGCCTCGGTCACGCCCTCGCGCAGGAGCTTCACGGGATAGCCGGCGACATAGAACATGGCGTCGATGCGCCCCGCCTTGAGCTCGGCCAGCGCCTCGTCCGTGTCGATGGGAATCATCGTGCTTGGCTTCACGTCGGAGAGCTGAAAGAGCAGGCGCGCGGTGAGGAAGGTGCCGCTGCCGTCACGGCCGATCGCCACGCGCTTGCCGGTGAGATCCTCGAAGTCTGCGATGCCGCGACGGCCGAGCACGTGGACCTCTTCGTTATAGAGGGGGAAGACCATGCGCGTCTTCTTGGCGATCTTGATCAGGGTGGGATCCGACTGCAACCGGGTGATGAAGGCGAGGACGTCGGACTGCACGACGCCAAGCTGCACGCCCGGCCGCTGGTAGACGGCGTAGACGTTCTCGATCGACCCTTTCGAGGGGAACACGGTCAGATTGATGAATTCGGACTGCTTCATGAGCTTCTGCAGGTCGAGGCCGAACTGATAGTAGGTGCCCTTCTCGCCGCCGGTGACCAGGCCCATCTTCTCCGGGGCCGCCAATCCGGTGCCCGTCCAGACGAGCAGCAGCAGGAGTATCAGTGAACAGTGCGCCATGATTCTCTTCACGGGACATCCTCCTCTCGCGAGGCGTGTGGCCTCGCACGGTCCGTTTCCGATTCCGAATTCTGTGACAGCAAGAACGGGCTCCCCGCCTCGGAAGCCGCGATCATCGCCTCTCTTTTACAAGGGCCGAGGATCATGACATAGCGCCCATCCCCTGTCAAACTCGGGCCAGGGGCGCCGAGGCGGCCGCGCCCGTCGGCCCGTTCCCTTGACCGGTCCTGGACCCGGATGCTACCTTTCTTCCCACCCTCCGACCGCTCAGTCGGCCCGGACGGGCACCGCGAGCGGTTCGCATTTCCCGACGGAGGAGGATACCCAGATGGACGCATCCGCGAACGCAGGTCTTCTGCGCCGTCTCGAGCAGCTCGAGCGGAGCAATCGTCGTCTCAAGATCCTCGCCGTGGTCGTCCTTCTCGGGCTCGGCGGCATCGGCGTGATGGGCCAGGCGCGGCCCCCCGCCCAGATCGTCGAGGCGCAGGAATTCATCGTGAAGGATGCCAATGGCAATGTCCGGGCGCGGCTCGGATCGTACACGGCGGGAGCGAGCCTCACCCTCTATCACGACGCCGGGCGAGCGACCCTCATGGCCTCGGGAGGAAGAGGCCCGGGCGCCCACCTGAGCCTGGCCGACGGCAGCGGGAAGATCAGGGGCCTGCTCCTGCTCAGCCAGGAGGCGGCCGGGCTCTACCTGTCATCCGTGGACGCCACCGGCCCGCCCCGCTCTCCTCGCGCCGTGTTCGAGGTGCTGAATCAGGGCACGGGAGGATTCGCCTTCTACGACAAGAACGATTCGCCTTCTACGACAAGAACGGCCACACGCGGGCCCTCGTGGGCTCCATAGGAGATGACGGGGCGGCGGTGGCGGTTCTCCAGGACAGGGAAGGCAAGACGGTCTGGAAGGTGCCGTGATCGATCGCTGATCTCGGCTGCCGCTCGATGTGTCACATGCGCCGGTCGTCGGGCAACGTCTCCACGGTACTCGCCGCCGCCGCGCTCATCGTCGTCGCGCTCGCCTGTGTCCCTCCCGTGCTGGCGCAGACTCCGCGAGCATCCGCGCCACCATCAGGCACCGCGCCGTCCGAGCCCGCCCGTCCCTCGAGCAAGCTCGACAAGGCCGCGGCAAGCTCGGCGCAGGCCATGGCCAAGTACCGCGCCTCGCTCGAGCCGGTGCAGGCCATGTACGAGCGGGAGCTGGCGCGGCAGACGGAGCTGGCCGAGATCCGCCAGGAGCTCTACGAGCGCGGCACGCTGTCGGCCAGCGACGTCCAGCAGGGGCGCCGCGCTCTCGTCAAGGCTCAGAAGGACGTGGACGATATCCGCCGCCAGCGCGTGGAAGTCGATCGGATGATGGTGGAGATGCGCATGATCGAGGTGGGCAAGCAGAGGCCGCTCGGGCGCGGAGGGTACGAGGAGACGGCGGGCCTGGTTCGCTTCAACGGCCCCGCCCCGTGGTCCCTGGCCGAGGACGTCCCCAAGCTCCA
>WNFF01002046.1_pt1 | contig 16452 bp, 10 predicted proteins | sample 5400441 | NCBI WGS metagenome assembly WNFF01 (sample SAMN13153345, study PRJNA577476) | soil metagenome | isolation source: 120 cm saprolite under Douglas fir tree site 2 hole 3 replicate 1 | place: USA:California | collected 2015-04-18 | reverse complement strand
ACCGCGTGCACTGGTTTATCGGCGACGAGCGTTTTGTCCCGGCCGACGATCCGCTCAACAACATGGGCATGGCGCGGCAGATCTTTCTGGATCGCTGGGCGCCGGCTTCCAACATCCACCCGATTCCGACCGATACCGCTGATCCCGACAAAGCCGCGCGGCGATACGAGAACGAGTTGCAATCGTTCTATGGCGCGGCTCAGTTGGACCCTGCCCGGCCGTTGTTCGACGTCGTGCTGATGGGCGTCGGACCCGACGGCCATACCGCATCGCTATTTCCCGCTTATCCCGCCATCGAAGCGACCGGGCGCTGGGTGGTGGGCGTGCCGCAGGCGCACGTCGAGCCATTCGTGCCGCGGGTGACGCTGACCTTGCCGGCGCTCAACTCCTGCCGCGAAATGCTGTTCGAGGTAGCGGGTTCGGAAAAGCGCGCGATCTTGACGCGCGTGCTTGATGGCGAGAACCTGCCCGCCAACCGTGCACATTCCACCGGCGAGACGATCTGGCTTGTGGATACCGCAGCGCTGCCGGAGCATTTTCGTGGACAATGAGAACGGCGAAACTCCCTGCGCATTGATCGTGATGGGCGTGTCCGGCTCCGGTAAAAGCACCATCGCTGACGGGCTTGCCGAACGGCTACGCTGGACTTTCGAGGATGGCGACAGGTTTCATCCCGCCAGCAATGTCGCCAAGATGAGCGCCGGCCATCCCCTCACCGATGAAGATCGCTGGCCCTGGCTGCGGGCGATCGCCGATGAGATCGACAGGGTTTGCAAGGCCGGCGAACATGCGGTGATCGCCTGCTCTGCGCTGAAGCGCGTCTATCGTGATGTCCTGGTGCATGGGCGGAACGATGTTCGCCTGGTCTTTCTCAATGGCACACAGGAATTGATCGCAAGCCGCCTCGCCCGGCGAAAGGGCCATTTCATGCCGCCGGGCCTGTTGGCGAGCCAGTTCAGCGCTCTCGAACCGCCAGACGGAAGCGAAAACCCCATAACCGTGTCAATTGACGCTTCGATCGAAGCCGTCATCGATGACATCGTCTGCCAACTGAATCTAACTCCCGCCGAACGCGGCGCGCCGCGCAGGAACCGCTCATGACCCGCATCGCCCTTGTCGTCTCCGATGTCGACGGCACGCTGCTGACCAAAGACAAGACCTTGACCGATGGCGCCAAGCGCGCGGTGCGCCGGCTGTACGATGCCGGCATCGGCTTCACCATTACCTCAAGCCGCCCCACCGTCGGCATGGGGTTTCTGATCGAGCCGCTCGCGATCACGCTGCCGGTCGGGCCCTTCAATGGAAGTTCGATCGTCGATCCACAACTGAAGCCGATCGAAGCACATCTGATCCCCGCGGCCACGGCGCAACGCAGTCTCGATGTCTTGAACGAATTCGGCGTCGACGTCTGGCTGTTCACCAACGAACTCTGGCTCACCCGCCGGCGCGACGGCGAATACGTTCCGCACGAAAAGCTCGCCATCCGGACCGATCCGACCATCGTTGAGGATTTTGCGCCTTATCTTTCGACCGCCTGCAAAATCGTCGGCGCCAGCCCCGATGCTGCGCTGCTGCTTCGTTGCGAAGCCGCGATGCAGAAGGCAGTTGGTGCGCAGGCTACCGTGGTCCGGTCGCAAAGCTACTATCTCGACATCACCCCGCCGGGGCACGACAAAGGCACCTTCGTGCAGGCGATGGCCAAACGTCAGGGCATTTCGACCGATGCGGTTGCGACCATCGGCGACATGCAGAACGATCTGGCCATGTTCAAAAAGAGCGGCGTCTCGATCGCGATGGGCAACGCGACCGACGATGTCAAGAAACTGGCGACGCATGTCACTGGCTCGAACGAGGACGAAGGCTTTGCGGGCGCGATCGAATTTGTTCTGAAGCGCAACGCGAGCTAGCCGGGATCCCTCCCCGTTGTGGTATCCGCGAGGGCCGACGGCCCGAAATGAGCGGGTGCCTTCCGAAACAAGTTGTGGCAAGTTACGGGAAACAAGCGATCAGCCCGAGGATGAAGCCAGGCATGAGCATCCCTCACATCCCCGGCATGACCGACGAAGAGCTGATCGTCTACGCCATGCGCGAAGCTCAATTGGTGCTTGCCCAGCACATCGAGCGGAGCCCGCAGGACGGCGAGGAAACGATCGCGCTGCTGCTGGAAATTCTTGACCGTCAGGACGTTGTTGCGGCGACCGATCGGCTGTGCCGGGGGTATGGACTGAAGCCCATAAATTAGTTGACCCAGGGGTACGGCCCCTGTTCGTCAATCCAGTCCCGGCGGTTGTTCGTCAGTCGGCGGTGGGCATTGGCTTCATGACACACCTCCGGTTTTTTCAAATCAAATAATGCGTTTTCTGAGCCATCGTTCCGTTACCCAAAAAAGAAGCCGGTCTTCCGACCGGCCTCCTGTTGACGCGACTGGTTTGCTCCGACGCAGCCGACTTACCCGTCAGCTTTGACGCGAGATGACTAAATCGTCCGCTGACGCCCGCCCGCAACCATCCCATAGACGAACAGCACAATGACGGCCCCAACGACGGCGCCGATCAAGCCCGCGCCCTGGCCGGGACCATACCATCCCAGGGCCTGCCCGAGATAGGTCGCCACGAACGCGCCGACGATTCCGAGGATCGCGGTGAGAATAAAGCCCGACGGCTCGTTGTCCCCCGGCATGATGAACTTGGCAATCACGCCCGCGAGAAAGCCGATAATGATGGTCCAGAGAATGCTCATCTCGATACTCCCTTGTTAGGATTACAGATGACGAAGGGCCTTTCAGATTTATGCGCCGGGCAGACGGCCGTCCGGCGTGTATTTGTCCACGGCTGCCGGAAGCTCCCGCGAAAGCCGGGCTAGCAGCGCTTCCTGCGAAAGGCCGGTCTGCTGTTCGATGGCATTCCGCGGCTTATATTCGTCTCCAGTTGGAGATCTCGACCTCGGCAACGCCCGATCTTAAAATCAGTTCCAGCGCGAGGTTGACCGCATCCAGATTTGTCAAACCGCGCCAGCGTATTGGCCGGTTGTGTGTTGGCTGGCGTACCAAACCGGTTGTGTGTTGGCTGGCGTACCAAACAAGACGACCCGCCGAAGCGGGGCGTCTTGAGTATGCGTCGCATCGCTGTGCGCTGGAGCTGCGCTGCTTGCGGGCCTCGCCGGCTTTGCAAGACTCGCTGGCGCTCAGCTCTTGCGACCGCCTTGTGGCGCGTCGACGAACACCACCGGCGTCCCCTTCTTGGTGCTGTTGCCCAACAACACGACGTCCCAGTTCGTTAGCCGGACGCAACCGTGGGATTCGGATTTGCTGACCCTGGAAGGGTCAGACGTGCCATGGATGCCATATCCTTCCGATGAAAGCCCAATCCAATACGATCCCGCCGGGTTGTTCGGCCCTGGCTTGATGGTGAAAGCCTCTTTGGATTTTACGCCTTTGAACTTGTAGTCCGGATTGTAGCGATAGTTCGGATTGGCATCGGCCGAGACGACCTTGAGCGTGCCAGCCGGGGTTGGTCTCTCGTCGCTTCCAACTGTGGCTGGAAAGAAGGCAACAAGCTCGCCCGAGGGCGCGAAAGCCTTGACCGTCTGACCCGACTTATCGACTTCGATCCGGCCGACCTTCAACCTGGCTTGCTTGGTGAGCACGTTGGTCACAGACAAGGTTTCGCCAGGCTGATCAAATTTCTTGCCGGGGTTCAGCGCAGCGAGCAGCTCTTGGCTCATATGAAACTTCTCGGCGATGGCTTCGCGAGGGCTCGTATAACTGAGCGCCTTGAGGCTTTTCATGTCCTCCATTTTCACCGGCAGTTTTTCCAAATACGGTCCTTGCGCATCGCTCTTGGAAATCTTGTAATCGGTGATGACGGGGTCGCCGCTGGTCCCTGCCAGCGCTTTCCAAATCTCCGGCGTGAGCACTTTATCGGAGGCCAAACCTTTGGCCTCGGCGAAGGCTTTCAGAGCTTTTTGCGCGTTCTCACCGAGCTTGCCATCGATTTCTCCTGGCGAGAACCGAGCCCGATCCAGAAGAACCTGGAGCTTGACCACCACAGCATCAACTTTGTCATCGGCCGGAAGCTTTGCGCGATATTCCGCGCCATTGATGGCTGCCGCATCGAGGCCGGCGCCCAGAGCCGGAAACACCAGCCAAGTCGACAAAATCGTCGCGACCAATAAGCGGATCATCAGGCAACCTCCAGCGAATCTGGATGATAAGGAATTGGGCGCTCGCGAGTTCCACACCATGACGCAGTGAAGGCCGCCCCAGCCCGGCGGCCAGTCCGCTCCTACTTCGATCGCTGCATCGCCGGCTTTTCGATCGGCTGTTTGGCGTCGCTGAGATTATGAGCTGTATTGATCAGCGCGATGTGGGTCAGCGCCTGCGGGAAATTGCCGGTCTGGCGCCCTTCGCCAGAATCGAACTCCTCCGCCAACAGGCCGAGATCGTTGGCAATCCCCACTACCCGGTCGAACAGCGCCTGCGCCTTGGCGATGTCGCCTGACAGTACATGAGCGTCGGCGAGCCAAAGCGTGCAGGCGAGAAACGCGCCTTCGATCGGCTGCCGTTCCTCCGAAATCTCGCGGGGATCGTGCCGCAGCACAAATCCGTCGCGCATCATATATTTCTCGATCGCCTCGATCGTACCGCGAACGCGGGGGTCGGACGCCGGCAGGAAGCCCACCGCGGGCAGCAGCAGGATGCTGGCGTCGAGCAATTGCGATCCGTAGGATTCGACAAACGCGTTCTGCTCGCGATTAAAACCCTTGTCGCAAACTTCGCGACAGATGGTATCGCGCAATGTCCGCCATCGATCGAGCGGCGCATCAAATCCGAACTTTTCAGCGCTTTTGATGCCGCGATCGAACGCCACCCAGGTCATCACCCTCGACGAGACGTAATGCCTGCCCTCGCCGCGCCGCTCCCAGATGCCATGGTCCGGCTGGTCCCACACCTCCGCCAGATGCTCCAGCACCGTGCATTCCAGCGCCCAGGAGCCTTCGTCAAGTTCCAGCTCGGCCATGCGCGACTGGTGAAAGGCGTCGATCAGTTCGCCGTAGACATCAAGCTGCAGCTGGGCGTGCGCCGCGTTGCCGATCCGAACCGGCTGCGCGCCTTCGTAACCCGGCAACCAGCCCGCTTCCCATTCCAACAGCCGCCGCTGGCCCATGATGCCGTACATGATCTGCATGTTCACCGGCGATCCGGCCACAGCGCGCAGCAGCCAGTTGTGCCAGGCGGAGGCTTCCTCGGTGTAGCCGCTGTTCATCAGCGCCAGCAGCGTAAAGGTGGCGTCACGCAGCCAGCAAAACCGGTAATCCCAGTTTCTCGCGCCCCCGAGCTTCTCCGGCAGCGAGGTGGTCGGCGCCGCGACGATGCCGCCGGTCGGTCCGTAGGTCAGCGCTTTCAGCGTGATCAGCGATCGCAGCACAAGGTCCCGGTTATCTCCCTCATACGTGCAATGACTGCACCAATCGGTCCAGAAATCCTCGGTATCCTGTAACGCGTGCGCCGGATCGATCGGCCCAGGCAGCGGCAGATGCGATGGTCCATAGGTGAGCACGAAGGGGATGGTCTCACCTTCGCCCACCGCGAAATCGGCTACCGTGGTCATGTCCTCGCCGCGGGTCTCGGCCCGGGTTCGCAGCACGGTCATGTCCTGCCCGCAAATCGCAAGCAGCGCGCCATCGTCGGTGCGCTTGACCCAGGGGATATCGGTGCCGAACCCAAACCGGATCACCAGCTCCATCCGCAGCTTCACCCGGCCGCGCACGCCGCGCACCAGTCGGACGACGTCGGAGGCGTTGCCGCGCGGCGGCATGAAATCGATCAGCGCGACGACACCGTTTGCGGTCTCAAAGCGCGTCTCCAGGATCAGCGTATGATCCCAGTAGCGGCGCGAGGATTTTGCAATTTCCTCCGCAGGCGCGATCAGCCATCGGCCATGCTTGTGGGTACCGAGTAAGGCCGCGAAACACGCGTCGGAATCGAAGGCCGGCCAGCACAGCCAATCGATCGATCCGTCGCGGCCGACCAATGCCGCGGTCTCGCAATCGCCGATCAACCCATAGTCTTCAATTCTTGAGGACAAATCGATATCACCGCTGAAATGGTTTGTGCGTCAGATCGCCGTGCGCGTCCGCTCCCCCGTCGCTGCCTTGAGCGCGGGAATGTCTATGGCGGATGCAATTTCGTCGATCGCAAGCGGCAGCCGCCGCCGCCAATTCGGATGTTCGTCCACGGTGCCGGGAATATTGGGCTGATCGATCACGCCGAGCAGATCCTCCAGCGATATCGCAAGCAGGCGGGATTTGGTCCGCGCCAGAAAGCCCGCGACGGCATAAAGATCGTGACCGTGGACGGCGTGATGACGCAGCACGTCGGTCAGCATCGCAAGTGCATGCCATCGCGCTTCGTCGCTTTCGCCGGGATCGATCCCCAGCGACCGTTTCAGCGCGAGATCGCTGAAGCAACGCCAGCCCGCATAGGTCGACAGATCGTGGGTGTTGAAGGTGACGAGGGCATTCGACGCATAGTGGTCGACACCTCGAAACGAGCCATGATCGTCACGCTCGAACATCATCACCTGGTACGACCAGATGCCCCACTCCGCCATTTGCTCGCGAAAGCCCTCCGGCACGGTGCCGAGATCCTCGCCGATCACCACGCATCGATGCGCCACGCTTTCCTGCGCGGTCGCCGCCAGCAGCGCCTCGAACGGCATTTGCACATAGACGCCGTTGTCGGCGGCAAAGCCATGTGGCACCAGATAAAGCCGCTTGAGTCCAAGCACATGGTCGAGCCGGATCGCGCCGGCATGGCGCATCGAAGCCCGCAGCATCTCTCGATACGGCTCGAAGGACTGAATTTCCAGACCGGCGGCGTTGAACCCGGCGAGGCCCCAGTTCTGGCCGGCGGTGTTGAGCGCATCCGGCGGCGCGCCGACGGAGAGATGCCGGGAAATCGCGCTTTGTTCCTTCCACGCGTCGAACCCGTCGGCTTGCACACCGACAGCCACATCGAGATACAGACCGACCTTCATTCCGAGCCTCGCGGCGCGATCGCGGCACGACTGCAACTGCTGGTCGGCAGACCATTGAACGAATTTGACGAACTCGATCTCGGCGGAATCAGGGCCCGCGTGAAGTGCCGCGCTTCGAGCGTCGTCCGGCTGCTGCCACTCCGCCGGCCATTCCCACCAGGGCCGATTGAATTTATGCCGCAGAACTTCGAAGCAGGCGAACCGCGAAAGCATTGCCCCGCGCTCGTTGCGAAACTTCGAGAAAGCCGCCAGACGTTCGGTGCTGGGATTGGTCTTGAAGACCTCAAACGCCAATCGCAGCCCGCGCCATTTCAGTTCGGCGACGGCGGCATAATCGACGATATCGCTCTGCCGCAGCCGCACGATGGTGTCGCTGTTTTCGGCGAAAGCACCGAGCTGAAATTCCGGAAGTTTTTCAACGTCGATATAGAGCGGATTCAGAAACAGCCGGCTATTCGGCGAATAGGGGCTGCAATCGGCCGGGCGGTCATCGAACAGCGCGTGGAGCGGATTGAGGCCGACACCATCCGCCCCCAATTGGCTCGCGAGTTCAAGCAACCCTTCGAGGTCGCTGAAGTCCCCGATTCCCCAGTTGCGCGCCGAGCGGATGCCATAGAGCTGGACCGCGAGTAGCCAGCACCGGTCGAAATCGCCGTCGAATGCCCTTGGCGGTGCCACAATCAGCGGCGTTTCTTCGGTAACGGAGGAAGCATCGGTCAAGTGCAGCCGGTACGAACCAACACACAGATCCGACGGCCAGGCGATGACGCGGTCACAGGTCTGGCCCCGCGCCATAACCTTAGGACCCGCCATGATTTTCCAGCGCAACGGCGGCACGGCGGTCTGGCTGAGTTCGGTCCGCGAGGGCTGCCCGGACCGGACCACCACGGCTTGATTGAGCAACGGCTGCGGTGCCCGAGCCGGCAGGGCATCGAGAATGATTTTCAGCGCCGCGGCATCCGTCACATGGCGGTGACCCTGACCGTCGATAAATTCGGTCTGGATTCCGAGGTTTCTGGCTTGGGTGAACAGGTCCATTCGGCACGCGCTTTGCACGCAACGGTGAGTGACGTCGCGAAATTGTCTAGATGCAGGAAGAGGATAGCCATGGTTAACTCGCTGGCATCCCCGCCGTTCCCCGGGAACCATTGCCCAACGAACGGCTTTGTATAAATGTCCGGAACGTCTCCTTTCCCGCAAACGAAACGGGACGTCATTTCCATGTCAATGGCATCACCGTGAACAAAACAACTCAAACTGTCGAGAGCGCCGCGGACGGCGGCGCCTTTCATATTGAAGATGTTTATCCCCAAATCGACGATGGCCGCTTTGCAGTGAAGCGTATCGTCGGCGAGCGCGTCGAAGTTTGGGCGGACATCTACCGCGACGGGCACCACGTGGCGGCAGCGTCCCTGGTCTGGCGTCGCGAGCAGGACCGGCAGTGGCGCCGCGAGCCCATGACCCACCATGGCAACGACCGCTGGAGCGGATCCTTCGTCCCGGACGCGCCCGGACGTTATGTCTATGCGATCGAGGCATGGACCGACGAATTCGCGACATGGCGGCACGGATTTGAGCTGAAGCAGAAAGCCGGCGTCGATCTTAACCTCGACGCGATCGAAGGCGCAGGCATGCTGACGAAGGCGCAGTGCGGCGGGCCGGCCGCGACCGCCATCATCGTGCGGCAATGCGAGAATTATCTTCGAACCGGCGACGTCGCGCCTCTGCTGACAGCCGAATTGAATGACGCCATGGCCGAAAGCCAGTTACGGCCGGATCTGACGCGATCGCCATTGTTTCCTTTTGTCGCGGACCGGCCGCGGGCGCGGACCGGCGCGTGGTACGAGATGGTGCCACGCAGCCAGGGCCTTACTCCAGGCCAGCACGGCACGTTTAAGGATTGCATCGCGCGCTTGCCTGATGTCGCTGCGATGGGCTTTGACGTCGTGTATCTGACGCCAATTCATCCCATCGGCCACATCAACCGCAAGGGCCGCAATAATGCGGTGACCGCGGCGGCAGGCGATCCCGGAAGTCCCTACGCCATCGGCGCCGCCGAGGGCGGCCACGACGCGGTGCATCCGGAATTGGGCACGCTGGAGGATTTCCGCGGCTTCGTCGCGGCGTGCAAGCTGCTCGATATCGAAGTCGCGCTCGACTTCGCGGTCCAGTGTTCGCCCGACCATCCCTGGCTCAAGCAGCATCCGCAATGGTTCAGGCGAAGGCCCGACGGCTCGATGCGCTATGCGGAAAACCCGCCGAAGAAATACGAGGATATCGTCAACCCCGATTTTTCATCGGAGGACGCCGGCGCGCTCTGGAATACCTTGCGCGACGTGGTGCTGTTCTGGATCGAGCAGGGAGTCAATATCTTCCGGGTCGACAACCCCCACACCAAGCCGTTCCGGTTCTGGGAATGGCTGATCCATGAAATTCAGCTTCGCCATCCCGATGTCATCTTCCTCGCGGAAGCATTTACCCGGCCGAAGCTGATGAAGGGCCTTGCGAAACTCGGCTTCACCCAATCCTACACCTACTTTACCTGGCGCACCCAGAAGTGGGAGCTGGAGCAGTATCTGAACGAGTTGACGGCTTATCCGGAACGCGATTTCTATCGCCCGAATTTCTTCGTCAATACGCCTGACATCCTGCCCTACCATTTGCAGAGCGGCGAGACCTGGATGTTCAAATCGCGCGTCGCGCTTGCCGCCACGCTGTCGAGCACCTACGGCATCTACAACGGGTTCGAGCTGCTGGAACACGATCCAATACCCGGCAAGGAAGAATATCTCGATTCCGAAAAATACGAGATCAAGGTGCGGGATTGGGACCAGCCCGGCAATATCAAGCCCTATATCCGCGACCTCAACCGTGCCCGGCGCGAAAACGCCGCGCTGCAACAGACCAGCCAATTGCGCTTCATTCCGATCGATGACGGCAACGTCATCGGCTTTGTCAAGGAATCGGTCGATCAGACCAATACGGTCGTCGCGGCCATCGCGCTGTCGCGCGAGGTGCACGAATTCTGGTTTCCGGTCGGCGACGTCGAGGTCGGCGTCGCCGGCGATCGCCGCCACGTCGCCGCGGTTGAGAACCTGATCACCGGCGAGCGATACCCCGTCGAGTGGGGCGGTATTCGCCTGCGGATCGACCCGGTGCGCGATCCCGCGCTGCTGTTTCGCTGTCTGGCGTGAGGGACGCCATGAACCTGCTGCCATCCATCGACGAAAACGAGTTGCCGGTCACCGACATCGATGGCGATGAACTCTGGTACAAAGACGCCATCATCTATCAGCTTCACGTCAAGGCCTTTGCCGACAGCAACAATGACGGCATCGGCGATTTCGCGGGACTGACCGAGAAGCTCGGTTATCTGCAGGAACTCGGCATCACCGCGCTGTGGCTGCTGCCGTTCTACCCGTCGCCCGGGCGCGATGACGGCTACGACATCGCCGACTACGGCGCCATCAATCCCGACTTCGGCACGATGAAGGACTTTCGCCGCTTCATCGTCGAAGCCAAACGGCGCGGCCTGCGGGTCATCACCGAGCTCGTCATCAATCATACCTCCGACCAGCATAACTGGTTCAAGCGCGCCCAGCGCAGCGATCCGAAGTCGAGCGCGCGCAACTGGTATGTGTGGAGCGACACCGACCAGAAATATGCCGGCACGCGGATTATCTTCACCGACACCGAGAAGTCGAACTGGACATGGGATCCGGAAGCCGGCCAATTCTACTGGCACCGCTTCTTCTCGCACCAGCCGGATCTCAATTTCGACAATCCGCGCGTAGTCAGCGCTCTCGTGCAGGTGATGAAGCGCTGGCTCGATACCGGCGTCGATGGTTTCCGTCTCGACGCCATCCCCTATCTGTGCGAGCGCGATGGCACCAATAACGAGAACCTGCCGGAAACCCACGCCATCATCAGGAAGCTGCGCGCCCAACTCGACGCCTATGCCAAGGGCAAGTTGCTGCTGGCGGAAGCCAATCAATGGCCGGAGGATGTTCAGGAATATTTCGGCCAGGGCGACGAATGCCACATGGCCTATCATTTCCCGCTGATGCCGCGGATCTACATGGCGATCGCGCAGGAGGATCGTTTTCCGATTACCGACATCCTGCGCCAGACGCCGGATATCCCGAGCAACTGCCAGTGGGCGCTGTTTCTGCGCAACCACGACGAACTGACGCTTGAAATGGTCACCGATGTCGAGCGCGACTATCTGTGGTCGACCTACGCCAACGATCCCCGCGCACGCATCAATGTCGGCATTCGCCGCCGGTTGGCGCCGCTGATGGACAACGACCGGCGCAAGATCGAGCTGATGAATTCGTTGCTGCTGTCGTTTCCGGGTACCCCGATCATCTATTACGGCGACGAAATCGGCATGGGCGACAATATCTATCTCGGCGACCGCAACGGCGTGCGCACGCCGATGCAATGGACGCCAGACCGCAACGGCGGCTTCTCCCGCGCCGATCCGGCACGGCTTTACGCCCCGACCATCATGGATCCGGTCTACGGCTATGAGTCGGTCAATGTCGAAGCCCAGTCGCGCAGCCTGTCTTCGTTGCTCAGTGCAACCAAGCGACTGATCTCGGTGCGAAAGTCGACGCTTGCGTTCGGCCGCGGCACCATGGCGTTCATCCGCCCGGTCAATCGCTCGGTGCTCGCCTATATCAGGCAGCATGGCGACGAGGTGATCCTCTGCGTCGCCAACCTGTCTCGATCCGCGCAAGCCACCGAACTCGATCTTTCGGCCTGGAAGGATCGCATTCCGCTGGAAATGCTCGGCCGCACCCGCTTCCCGCCGATCGGCGAACTGCCCTACATGATCACGCTGGCGCCGTACGGCTTCTACTGGTTTCAGCTTCGCGAACGCGACAAATCGGAACACGTCCAACCGACCGTCGTTCCCGAGTTCGAGACTCTGGTCGTGCCGCTGGGCGCGACGTGGATGTCGCTGGCTCGCACCCGGGGCGTTTTCGAACGCGACGTATTGCCGGGATATTTGGCGCGCACCCGCTGGTATCCGGAGCGCTCGGCACAGGAGATTCGTCCGACAGTGACCTCGGCGGTTCCGTTCTGCGATATCGGCGACAACCGGCCCTGGCTTGCCTTTTTTGAAGCGACGACGGAGCGCGGCGCGAGCGCGCGTTATGTATTGCCGATGCAGATCGAGTGGGTGCGGTTCGATCGCGAACGCTATAACCCCCGGGCATTTGCGGCGGTACGTCAGGGCGCGCGGGAAGGAACGCTGCTGGACGTTGCGACCGACCAGATTTTCATCGCGCTGCTGTTGCGCAATCTCCGCGAGGCCTTGACGGTTGAAGAAGCGGGCTTGCGCCTTGAATTCCGGCCAACCAGCAAGCTTTCGGATACGCCGATCAACCCGCCCGAGCATATCCGCGCCGTGGAGACCGAACAATCCAACAGCACGGCGCTGGTGGATAACGACTATGTGGTCAAGATCTATCGAAAGCTCGAATCCGGCATCAATCCCGAGATCGAAATCGGTCGCTTTCTGACCGAGGTCGCGGGCTTTGTTAACACGCCGGCGCTGCTCGGCAGCATCGAACTGGTCGAAGGCAGCAACAGAAGTGCGATCGCGATTGTTCACGCCTTCGTCCAGAATCAGGGCGACGCCTGGACCGTGACATCGGCCTATCTCGATCGCTTCGTCGAGGAGCAACGTCTGCTGGCGAGCAGCGAACATCCCGGCGAAAGCGAGGAGCAGGTCCCCTATCTGCGTTATATGTCGCAGACCGGAAGGCGCGTCGCCGAAATGCACCTCGCCCTCGCCGGCAGCAACGAGTTTGCCGATTTTACGCCGGAACCGACCCGACCCGAGCACGTCCGGCTCTGGATCGAAGAGGTGGTCGCCCGTGCGGAGCGTGTCTTCGACACCCTGAAGCAAAAGCGCGACACGCTAAAAGAAGCCGATCGTCTGCTGGTCGATCAAATCCTGGCGCAACGCGCCGCCTTGCATGATCGATTGTGTGCGCTGCTTCCGCAGGATATCGACTGCCTGAACATCCGGCACCACGGCGATTTCCATCTCGGACAGATGCTGATCGTCAAGGACGACATCTTCATCATCGATTTCGAGGGCGAGCCCCGCCGGCCGTTGGCCGAACGGCGGCGCAGGGCGCCCGCGGCGCGCGATGTCGCCGGCCTGATCCGTTCAATCGATTATTCGGCAACCGCGGCGCTGGAGCGTGCGCTCAAGGTGGCGCCCGACGAGCAAGGCAAGCTTGGCGCGGCGCTGGCGGAATGGCGCGATCGCGCGGCGGCGGCGTTCCTGGACACCTATCGCGAGATCATGACGAATCAACGTCTATGGCCGGCCGATCCGCATGCCGCCGAACAGATGCTGAATTTCTTCCTGCTCGAAAAAGCGCTCTACGAGATCGAGTATGAATTGGCCCACAGGCCCGAATGGCTGCGCGTCCCGCTCACCGGGGTGCTTCGAATATTGTCTCAGCAAACTCAGCATACCAACGAGGCCTCATGACCAAACTGTCCGCCGAGGCCTATGCGATCGTCGAAGGCCGCCACTCCGATCCCTTTCATTATCTCGGCGTCCATACCGAGGGCGACAAAACCGTGGTTCGCGCGTTCCTGCCGGAAGCGTCGAAGGTCGATGCGATCGGCGAACATGGTGAAACAGCCACGCTGGCGCGCATTCATGACGCCGGGCTGTTCGCCGGCGCGCTGCCGAACGGCTCCAAGCGCTATCAGTTGCGTGCCCGCTTCGGCGAGAACGTGGTCGATCTCGACGACCCCTATCGCTTTCCGCCTGTCTTGACCGACTTCGATCTGTATCTGCTCGGCGAGGGCACCCATCAGCGGATCTACGACAAGCTTGGCGCACATCCGATGGCGCTGGACGGCGTCAACGGCGTGGCTTTCGTGGTGCTCGCCCCCAACGCGCGGCGGGTCAGCGTGGTCGGCGATTTCAATTTCTGGAATCCGCGGCGGCATCCGATGCGGGTGCGTGGCGTCGGCTATTGGGAGCTGTTCGTGCCCCATGCCGCAGCAGGCGATCATTATAAATTCGATATCATCGGCCCGCAGGGCCAGCACCTGGCACTGAAATCCGATCCGGTGGCGTTTGCCGCGGAAATGCGCCCGAGCACCGCATCCATTGTCGTTGACGAGACCAGGCTGCCGCATCCGCGGCCCGCACCCGCTGGTATCAACGCGCTGGGCGCGCCGATGTCGATCTACGAAATCCATCTCGGCTCGTGGCGGCGCAAGGGCAACAATGAATGGCTGAGCTATCGCGATCTGGCCGAGCAGCTTCCGCGTTATGCCCGCGATCTCGGTTTCACCCATGTTGAACTTCTGCCGGTCAGCGAACATCCGTTCGACGGCTCATGGGGTTATCAGCCGACCGGCATGTACGCGCCCACCAGCCGGTTCGGCTCGCCCGAGGATTTTTCCGCGTTGGTCGATGCCTGCCACCGCGAAGGTCTCGGCGTGATGCTGGACTGGGTGCCCGGGCATTTCCCCGACGATCCGCACGGCCTCGGCCATTTCGACGGCACCGCGCTCTACGAGCACGCCAACCCCCTGCAGGGCCGTCACCTCGACTGGGGCACGCTGATCTACAATTACGGCCGCACCGAAGTCGTCAATTTCCTGGTGTCGAACGCGCTGTTTTGGCTGGAGCGCTATGGCATCGACGGTCTGCGCGTCGACGCGGTGGCTTCGATGCTTTATCTTGACTATAGCCGGCCCGCCGGAGGCTGGATTCCGAACAAATTTGGCGGCCGCGAAAATCTCGAGGCCATCGATTTCCTGCGCCGCTTCAATACCGAAGTGTTCGCCCGTTTTCCGCAGGCCACCACGGCCGCGGAAGAGTCAACCTCATGGCCGCAGGTGTCGCGGCCGGTCGAATATGGCGGGCTCGGCTTTGGCTACAAATGGAATATGGGCTGGATGCACGACACGCTGAATTACATCAGCAAGGATCCGATCCATCGCAAGCACCATCACGGCGACATCCTGTTCGGCCTGCACTATGCCTTCTCGGAAAACTTCATCCTGCCGCTGTCGCATGACGAAGTTGTCCACGGCAAGCGCTCCCTGCTCGGCCGGATGCCCGGCGACGACTGGCAGCGCTTCGCCAATCTGCGCGCTTATTACGCCTTCATGTTCGGACATCCCGGCAAGAAGCTGATGTTCATGGGCTGCGAGTTCGGCCAGGAGCGCGAATGGAATCACGATCGCTCGCTTGACTGGCATTTACTCGAACAAAAAAAACACGCAGGCGTCCAGTCGCTGATCCGCGATCTCAACAGGCTCTATCGTACGTTGCCGGCGCTGCACGAGATGGATTGCGATCAATCCGGTTTCGAATGGGTCGTCACCGACGACGCCGGCGGCAACGTGTTCGCCTGGATCCGCAAAGGCAGCGACGCCCGCGCACGCTGCCTGGTGGTCGTGAATTTTTCGCCGAATGTTTATTACAACTATCGCGTCCGCGTGCCGTTCGCCGGCAAGTGGCGCGAGGTTCTCAATTCGGACTCCGCGCATTATGGCGGCGGCAATGTCGGGAACGTCGGCGAAGTCCAGACGTTGGACGGCCTGGTGCCCGAACTCAATCTCACCGTCCCGCCTCTGGCCGCCATATTTCTAGTACCGGAAAGCCGAGAAAGCTGAATATGCGATTGTCCGCTGGAACGTCCTCACGCCTCGGTGCAAGCTGGGACGGCCGGGGCACCAACTTTGCGCTGTTCTCCGCCAACGCGCAAAAGGTGGAGCTTTGCCTGTTCGACAGTCAGGGCCGCCGCGAACTCGAACGCATCGAATTGCCCGAGCGTTCCGAGGATGTCTGGCACGGCTATCTGAATGACGTCTCGCCCGGGCAGCTTTATGGCTACAGAGTTCATGGACCCTATGAGCCCGAACACGGCCATCGCTTCAACGCCAACAAACTGCTGCTCGATCCCTATGCGAGACGCCTTGCCGGACGGCTGGTATGGAGCGATGCGCATTTCGCCTATCGCACCGGGAGCGCACGCGAAGACCTGTCGTTCGATCGGCGCGACAATGCGCGCGGCATGCCGAAGGCCGTCGTCGTCGACGAAACCTTCAATTGGGGACGCCGCGAACTGCGCCCCAACATCCCCTGGGAAGACACCATCATCTATGAAGCGCACGTCAAGGGCCTGACGCAGAAACGCAGTGACGTGCCGCCAAATCTGCGCGGCACCTATGGCGGGCTGTCGTCGCGCGCGATGATCGAACATCTCAAGCGGCTCGGCGTCACCGCCATCGAGCTGTTGCCGGTCCACGGCCTCGTGGACGACAGAATGCTGGTCGAAAAGAAGCTGTCGAACTACTGGGGTTACAATACCCTCTCATTCTTCGCGCCGGAACCGCGCTACTCGCAGGACAACCCGCT
>WNFF01002045.1_pt1 | contig 16456 bp, 12 predicted proteins | sample 5400441 | NCBI WGS metagenome assembly WNFF01 (sample SAMN13153345, study PRJNA577476) | soil metagenome | isolation source: 120 cm saprolite under Douglas fir tree site 2 hole 3 replicate 1 | place: USA:California | collected 2015-04-18 | reverse complement strand
AATATCCGCGCCGGGAACTCCGACCACTCCGCCGATGATCTGGCCGGTGTTTTCAAGCGCGTATTGATTGCCGAAAAGCGGATCGTTCGGGCGGGCATCGGGATAGAGAAGATAGTTCGGCTCGGCGTACTCGACGTCGCCACGGGCGGCCAGGTCTTGCATCAAGGCGATCACGTCTTTGTCCTTCGAGCGCATGAGAACCAGCGACTTGGTCACCCGCTCCACCCCCTCGACGTTGTTCGCGCTGACCGCTTCGGACAGACCCTCGGTGGTCTCGGTCCGGAACTTGACCAGGACCTCGTTGGCAACAACTTCGTTGCCTTCCACGTGCTCGGTCTTGAGCGCCAGGGCGGGTCCGGCGGAAAGCAGCAGGGTGAGCAGCAGAGACGTCGGAGCAAAATGGCGCGGGTGCATGAGATCCTCTCCTCGGTGTGGGCAGCGCACCATAGCCGAGCCAGCAAGCCGGAAGAAAGGTGAGCCCTTCCGATTTTCAAGTGCCGACTTCGTCGGGGATATGTCGAATTCAACCCCCTGGCTACACGTTAGTGAGCGTGGATCGGACGGCCGGGGCGTCCCCTAGCGCTTGGTCTCGATGAGCTCAATCCGGTAGCCGTTCGGATCCTCGACGAAGGCGATCAGCGTGCTGCCGTGCTTCATCGGGCCGGGTTCGCGCACGATTTTGCCGCCCGCGGCGCGGATGCGATCGCAGGTGGCATAGATGTCGTCGGTACCGATGGCGACGTGGCCGAAGGCATCGCCCAGGACGTAGCTCTTGGTGTCCCAGTTGTGCGTGAGCTCGAGGACCGCCGTCGACTCCTCGTCGCCATAGCCGACGAAGGCGAGGGTGAAGCGGCCGCTCTCGTAGTCCTTCTTGCGAAGCAGCTTCATTCCCAGAACGCCGGTGTAGAAGGCCAGGGATTGCTCGAGATCGCTCACCCGGAGCATGGTGTGGAGGATGCGCATGGCCGGACCATAACAGGAGCCGCCCGCGCGCGATCCAACAGCCACAGCGGAGTGTCGCGTCAGAGACCTCGAGCGCCGATGCTCGTCAGGGCGCGAGCTCGGCCGCCGTCACGAATACTGGCCAGACGCCAGACTTCAATTGCTTCAGCCGTTGCCGCCCCATTGCTGACGCAGGTAGAGCGCGTCCATGACACGCGCCGCCTCCACCAGAACCGAAAGCGAAGTCCGTTCGCTGTGGGGGAGCCGCGACAGATCAACCCGCATCCCAACGCGCGCGTAGCCGCTCATTGTGGCCCGGAGATGCGATTGGTCCACGAAGGCGTCGTCGGCGCGGCCAATGCGGGCCGCGACAATGAGCATTATCAAGGCGAACGCATATCCAGCGGACCGCTGTCCACTGCCTACGCGCGTCGCGCCGTGCGGGCACCCAACTGTGGATGATTGACTGCGAGGGCCGGCCCGCTACGCCTTGGCTGAGGACCGCGCAGGCAGATCAATCGTGAAGATGCACCCGTCGCCCGAGAGATTGCGCACGGTAAGCTTTCCACCGTTCTGGGTTACGCCCTCATGACTGATCGCGAGTCCCAGGCCGAGGCCAGTTCGATTGTGGCCTCGCTGCTCGAAGGGTCGAAATAGCCCTTCGGCCTTTCCCGGCGGGAGGCCTCCACATTCATCTTGGACATCGAACAAGACCCGACCATTCGCTTCGTGGACCTTTAACGAAACGTTGCCCTGGGGCCTGGTAAACTTGAACGCGTTCTGCAACAGGTTTGAAATCGCCGAAGCAAGCATCTGTCGGTCAGCATCCACCTCAAGTTCGTGGTCGACGGGATGGACGGTGAGTCCGTGTCCGCTGTTCTGGGCCTCCAAGGAGGCGGATACCTGAATCTCTTGGATAAATTGAGCGACGTCGATCCGCTCGTGCGGGGCAGGAAGCCCGGCTGCCGAGCGTACTTCAGCGAGCGAGCGATCAATGAGATTGCGCATTCGGATCAGGCTGCGATCTAAAACCGCACCCGTCGCTCCACCCAGGCCCACATTGCCCCTCTTCACGGTTTGAACCGAGAGCATGGCGGTAGCGATCAGGTTGCGCAGCTCGTGCGCAAGAGAGCCAAAGGTCTCATTCGTGGCCTGGGTTTCCTCACTGGAGATGTTCTTATCGCGTAGGCGCCCAAACTCGGTGACGGCGCCGGCGATGGCGTTGTCGAGGCACGAGTTGAGAACGCGAAACTCTCCGACAGTAATCGACGCGTTTTTCTCGACAGCCAGCTCGGTGACAGCTTGGCAGAGATCCCCGTAGTCGTGAACAACCTGGTCGACGGTAAATCCCTTTCGCAGCAACTCATCGCCGTGCTTCGTCGCGCCTCTGCTGATCTCCGACGAATGGGTATGCTTGCCGGGCTCCGAAGGACCGGAAATCTCGTGAAGGGCCGCCTCATCAGCGTGTTCTCCCGCGACAAGTGCCTTGGTGAGTTGGTCCAGGAATAGCGGGATTCCGTACTTCAGCTCTACATCGGTCGGTGGCGGCTGAGGCCTCTTGGCCACCTTGGCTGTGCAACGGGCAATCAACTCTGTGCGGTTCGTCTTGAGGAATTCCTGCAGCATGATTGTGAGGTGACCTCGTTCGGGGATTTTACGTATTACAGCTTTTAGTTTAACCCAATTCGCGCCGCCTGCGTGCAAGGGCACCCGCACTTCCTCGCACCATCCGCACGAGTAGTCTTAGGCGTTTTTTTACTATTGCTTGCAGGATAGCGCGGCCGCTCGGCATGGCGCCGGATGGGCGTTGACTGGGGCTCCTCGGGTTGGCAATTTGCCGGCCATGAATGTCGTGGAAGGAAGACGCGAGCGCTGGGTAGACCGTTGATGACCGGCTGAGCGCGCCCGCTCATTTACCAACGTTCACGTCGATTTCGGCACCGGGGATGGCGCCTTCGCCTACAGGACGGCCAGGCACCGGCCCAACGATCTGGTGATCGGCGTCGACGCGAACGGCGTCGCTTCGCGAAGTCTCAATGATCTCGCGTTACAAACCTGTTGCTTCTCCTCGTCCGGTGGCTGAGAGTACCGTCGAACAGAAACCCAACCGAGGGGAAACATCGTGGAAAAACTGTTTCAATTTGTCGTCATCGCTGTGATCGCTTGCCCCGCCGCCGCTCAGGAGCGCCTCTATCGAGCGAAGGGCGAATATCTCTCGGAGAAATTGCTCCTGTCAGGGGAGCGGGTGGGCGAAGCTCCCCCGGCCTCGGCTCGATCCGCCGAATCAGCTTCGATCGACAAGCCCAATGGTGGCTTCACCTGGACAGAGAAGTTCAGGGGCAGCAACTGGGTATTCGAGGACCTTTCGTTTGGCGATGTGGATCACGCATTCGCCGTCGCCGAGTTGGGCCGAGTGCTTCGCACCCAGGACGGAGGCGAAAACTGGGACATCGTGCTCAACCTGGGATTCCCATATTACTGGTATGGAGTTCACACCTTTGATGCAACGCGCGCGGTGATATCCGGGTTCAACAATCAGACCGGCGATGGAATAGAGCGTTGGACCGCGGACGGCGGGGACACATGGTCCGACGACGTCGTCCTTCCCGGCGTTGGCGCCATCCGCTGGCTGGACCGGATGGAGTTTGTCGACGATTTGAATGGGATCGTCCTCTCCTCCTTTACCGCGGTAAATTTCCGCACCGAAACCGGCGGCGAGACCGCTGACGATTGGACGCGCGTGCAGGCCCACTCGGAGGGCTGGTACGGCGGCAATTTCACCTACCAGCCGGACGGCAACGTCTGGGTCTCCGGCATCAAGTTCTGTCATAGCCAGGATCACGGGGCGAGCTGGGAATGCCAGCACAGCATCGATCCAATCTTCGATGGCGGCGGTGTTTCGTTCCCCGATGGAATGAACGGATGGGTCGCTGGCGGTTCGATCTCGCCGGAGGTTCGCGGATGGATTCACCGCACCACCGATGGTGGCCAAACCTGGAGCGGCCGCATTTTTGAAACGCCGTTCCCCATCCGGGCCATTCAGTTCCTTGATTCCAACACCGGATTCGCCGTCGGCGGCAACCTCTACTCCGGCGTCGGCGGCATCTACAGCACCGTCGACGGCGGCGAGACCTGGAATTTCGATCTGGACGCCCGCACCGAGATCAAAACCGTCCGCGTGGTCCCGGTCTCGGCGGATACCGTGGACATCTGGTGCGCGGGATTCCGTTCGGACTTCGCCGGCAGTATCTACAAAACCCGGATCACCGCCGGCGGACGGAAGTAGGCCTCCCGAGCTACCGTCGCGCGATGTCGATAAGTAGTTGGGGCCGATGATCCCTTTCGCTTCGACCGCATCGGTTGCAATGTTGTCGGGTAGGAAGCTGTCGGAGGCAGTCTTGCCGGAGGCCGCCGCTAGGGGCTGCTGAGCTTGAGCAGGTTTCTGGCGTTTGCGGCGTAGATCTTCTGAAGCACATCGCGCGGGAGTCCGACGCCGCTGATCTTCCACTTGCCTTGAATCGGCGTCGGGTGGGTAAAGCCCTCGTCCTTGGACTCGAAGTACTTCCAGCTGGCGGAAAAGAAATGGTCGATCTCCGCTTGAGTCGGGGGCGCGGCGCTGCGCGAGCTGAGCACGATGTCGTTCGCGTCTCGCCCCAGCGTCAAATCGCTGCCAAACAGAATGCGATCGGAATGCGCCGCGATCAGCCGGCTCATCTCTGCCGCCGGATGGCGGCCCAACTCGGGAATCCGGCCGGCGGTGTCGATGTAGAGGTTGGGATACTTGTCCAGAAGCGCTGACACGCGCGTGGGGTACTCCGCGGCATTGCCGAAGTGGACCGAGATGAACTTGCACTTCGGATGGCGCGCGATTCGCCGCTCCAACCCGAGGAACAACGTCTCCCACGCCGGCGCCACGTCATAGAGCGACAGCTCCGGCTGGACCGTCAGCTCCTGGTACCGCTCGTTCCGGGCGATCGGTGGCAGCCAGAACGCGACCGGCCCTCCGGTGTGGATCGCAACCGGCATTCCCAACTCGGCGGCCTTGTCGAAGATCGGATCGAGATCCCGCTGGTCGATCCGGATCCGTTCGCCGTTGAAGTCGCGAAATCCGATCCCCAGGCCCCTGGGAATCTGCAGTCCGGCGGCGCCCAACTCGTGCGCCCGCACGACGCTCGCCGCCATCCGGTCGCCATAGCCTCGCCCCCGCGCCGGCTCGTACCAATCGAGCTCCGCGAAGACGATGATTCGCCCCGGGTATTTCGCCGCCGCCTTGAGCTGCTCCTCGAGACCTCGGCCCGGAACGCCACCCGACAGGTTCACCGCTGCAGCGATCCCGTTCCGATCCATCAGCTCGATCGCGCGCGGGATCGCCTCCGGAGCAAGATGGGAGTGCACGTCGATTTTGGTGTATCGCGAGGAGCGGCAGGACAGGGCGAGCAGAGCCAGGATGAAGACGGCGAATCGCCGGCGCGCGGCGATAGAGTCAGGCATGGCCGATTTTAGAGAATCAATTCTCGGAATTGAGGTTTCCGGTGCCCGACGCGCCATGGTAGCCCTGGGAACCATACGTCCCGGTGGGATTGTAGCTGAGCAACGCTTCCGCCATCATTGGATTTGCCGACTGGCCGTTCTCGTTCCTCGGCATCAGCGTCGGTGAAATACAGATCGCACCGACGATCACGGTGAGATCGTTGTCGCGAGACATGTTGTTGAGGTTGGGCAGGAACTCATCGAGATTGTCGTGAACGTAAAGATAGACGTCCACGATTCCATCGCCGTCCAGGTCGGCGAAGAGCTCGGGGTGGGTCCCGATCAAGTTGGCCCGCGCGGTCGCATTGGTCGCGATCGAATTGGGTGCATTGTAGATAGTGTTGTTGGGAAGGAAGGTGGTGTTCCAGAGCGAATAGTTGCGCCCGTAGTATGCCCGGGCGAGCTGGAGCCCCGAGTCGGCACAGGAGATCCGGGAGGTCCCGCGGGAGACGCTGATCGCCCGCAGCCGGGAACGGGTCGCGTAGTAGATCAGTCCGGCGGCGACCATCAATAGGATGGTGGTGAAGGCGGCAGCGACGAGGAGCGCGCTTCCCCGCTCGCGGTAGCGGTGCATCCTCATAGTGCCCCCAGGGAAAGGTTGGGCAGCTCGACCCGCCGGGTGTAGAGGCTGCGCCGGTATCCATCGTTCGGCGCCAGCGTCTGGTCGTGGTTTTCCAGCGGCGAGATCGGCCGGTAGCTGGTGTTCGTAGTCGCATCGCCCCTCTTCAACTGCCGGTCGTGGATCGCCACCACGCTGACTCTCACCGCGCGAAGCGCCGAGGCAAATGCGTCGGGGAAGCCGTTGCTGAAGACGTATTGGTCGGGTTGATTCGTTCCGGTCGGATCCACGCCATAGGCGATTTGTAAATCCTCGATGTTTGGTTGGAGCAGCGTTCGGGTGACGCTGTTGACCACGAACGCCGGCGGGGTGGCTCCGCTCAATGTCCCCGTCTCCCGATAGAGCGCGGGGCCGCGGGAGTCCCGATGGACGAAAAATCGGACAACCGAGGCACCGTACGCGCTGTCGCCCTGCTGGAACCCGCGCGGTGGAAAGCCGGTCACCGCCGACTCGGCATAGTCGATCGTTCCGACCAGCGTTCCGTCGGACGGAGTCGTCGGTCGCGGCTGGGTCAAGAGGCTTGCCGGGTTGGTGAAATTCGCCACCAGAATCATCGAGGGATTGGCCAGGCCCACCGGCAGCAGGCTTCGCGTGCAGTTCACATTGAGCACGCCGACCCCTCCCTGCGCCAGCGAAACGGCACCCCCGGTATTCGACACGCAATTGTTGTCTTTGAATGCCCTGCGGTCGGTGAGGATCATCCAGATGTCATCGGTGTTTCCCTCGGCGGCGATCGCATCGGTGCCGAAGACCGGGCTGATCAGCCGCGGGGTTCCGGCGTTGTTGATCCACACCCCAAGCGCGCCTCCCATTCCCGCCACCCGCAGCGCGCTGGCGATCAGCTCGCCCGCGATCCGCGCGTTGTCGTTGCTGTTGGAGACCTCTTCGGCGTTGCGGGTAAACCGCTGACCTTCGACGAGGATCATCGCGGTGGCGACGATCGCCACCATCATGATGCTCATCGAGACGAGCATCTCGATCAGGGTGAATCCACGTTTTTCTTTCATCGCACGTTCTCTCTTCATCAGAGCACCAGAGCCTTGCGTTCAACGACGGCGAAATTGTTGGGCTCGCCCTTCCTCGAGATGCGGATCCAGAGCGTGGTGGTGCGGGCATTCACCGCGTCGACCAGCGCTTGCAGCTGGGTGTTCGGCGCCGAGGCTGGCAGCACGAGCTTGTTCTGGAGGAGCAGCTCGCGACAGTATGCGCCCGCCGGTATCGTCGCGTCGGCACAGGAGGTGAAGGTGCCGGCGATGGGTCGAATCTCTCCGTCCGGCAAGACGCGGAAAACGGCGCCCACTCCGAGGTCGCCCGGCATCGGGCCGGTGGACGGAATCGCGGTGGAATCGGGAGCGGACGGATCGATGACCCAGGGGGCGCCGCCGACGGCGACGGTTGTGGCGACGAGGGTGTTCGGAACGGTCTGCAACCCACCCACCATCGCCGGCAGGAGGGTCTTGTCGGCCAGGAGCAGCCGCTGGATCTTCGCGTCGATGAGCTCGGTTTTGTACTGGCGAAGCTGGCCTTCGCGGGCGACGCGCGCGGCTTCCACCAGTCCGATGAATGTTCCGAGGAGCGCGATCGCCAGAATACTCATCGCGATCATCGCCTCGATCAACGTGAAACCGCGCTGCCCCGGATGTCTACATTCTTGCATCGGTCTTCTCACGGATTGCTGGGATCAAAGAATCGCTGCAACAGACCTTTGACCGCGTAGAACACGCCGGTGCCCCTGGAGTTCGGATCGAGCGCGATGTTCTTCGCCGCCGAGGTGCTCGTTCCCATCGAGGTCTTCGCGATCTTGCTCACTTCGGACGAGAGGACGTAATCGGTGGGCGTGGAGGTGGAGGTGTCGTGATACACCGTGACGCCGCCGTAGTTGGCCAGGGTTCCGAACCCGGCGACCATGCTGTCGCCGGTGGCGGTGCTGGCCACCGCTCCGAGATCGATCTGGTAGGTGCCGCCGCCGATCGTGCCGCTCAGCCAGTTGATATCCTGCGGCACCTTGTCCTTCGTTGTTTCGAAAAAGACCGTTTGACCGGAGATCGTCACCGAGCCATAGAGGTGGGCGCCGGTGAACTGCAGCGGGAAGGTCGGGGCCTTTTCGCTGAGCACGCCGCTCTGATTGGCGGAATCGACCCATCCATCCTGAGTCTTGGTCAAGCCATTCACCAGGTCGGTCACCCCGGTGCCCGATACCTTGTAGGGTTTGCGGTACCGATCGTCGAGGAAGAGCGCGTGGAGCTGGCCGGGATAGGTGAAGGGCACCCAATTCGCTCCCGCGGTTCCAAACACCAGGATGTTCGAGTTCGCGAACGGCGCAAACACGCTGGTGGAAGTGGACGGGAGGTTGGGGATCCGCGCCAGCCCTAAGTTGGTGGTGATCGGCTGCTGGTTGGTCACCGACGACTGGGTGCTAAACGCCGGGAACTTGCATCCGGAGGTACATACGCTCGTTCCAAAGTAGACGTTGACGTTCATCCCGGTCGCCGAATCAAGCTCCCAGACCTTGCCTTCCATGTCGCCCACGTAGACGCGGACCGCGCCGTCGGGGCTTCTCATCACCGATGCCGGAGGCGGGACCGTATTGTCGGCGTAGGTGCTCGTCGCGTACGGCTCCACCCATTCCCAGAGCTTTTGACCGTTGGACACATCTATCGCGAACACATCGAGGCCCGCGGTGATCCCATTCGCACCCGAGGAGTTGGTCGACACGAATGTCGCGGTCACAGGTTCGAGCCCGCGGCGAAATTCGGCGATCGAGTGCCCGACTCCGCCGCCCAGGCCGGTGAAATCGTAGAGGCGGTTGAGATCACATCCATTGGTTCCGGTGCAGGGTCCATTGAACGAAGCGTCCGGTTCCCTCCAGCGCGTGGCGGTGACCGACCCGGCGGGCGAACCGGAGTTGGCGAGGACCACGGGCGAATAATAGGGGTACTGGGCGGACCGGCGGAGACTTCCGACGATGTCCCAGAGGAGAACCGGCTTCAATGGATTCGAGACGTCCAGGGCGACGACTTCCCTGTTCAGGCCGCCGACCGATGCGATGAGCACGGTGTGCCATTCACGAACTCCCCTACCCACGAAATCGACGAAGACATCCTGAACAACCGGCGACGAATCCACCTGCGCGTCGCTCGTCTGGAGCCAGGGGAGCTGGCTCGCGGGCAGGAATGCCCAAAGCTCTGTCCCCGGCGCCGGAGGTTGGAACCCCGCCACGTTGGCGGACCAATCATTCACAAAGACCGAATTCGCGGCCTGGTTGAGGAAAGTCAGCGCCCCGGCGGCTGGACTGTATCCAGACCCGCCGGACACGTAGATCGCGTGGATCTGTCCATCCAGCCCGGCGACGTAGGCGACGGTGGGCCGTCGGTAGGAGCCATCATTGATGTTTGGGCTCGGTGGAACGATCGCCGGGCTCGAGTGAACCAGCCCTCCGATGTGGGCCCGGTTGGTCTGTATCCCCTCCAGGTCGTTGCACTGGGTGTCTGTCGGAGCCAGGATCGGCGTGCCGCTACCGTCCATCTGGCCGGTGGTCGCCGCGCAGAATCCGCGCACCAGCTGCAGCAGTTGCTGAGTCGGATTCAACGCGCTGGTGAGGCTCGTCTGATTGGCCGCCACCTCGGCCACGCCGCAGTCGGTGCCCAGGTTCAACTTGGTGAATTGCAGCGCCTCCTGCAAGTCGCAGATTCCATCACTGCCGGGAATCATTCCGCACGAGCCGTCGGGCGCAACTCCGAGCTTCATCACGTCCACGCATCCGGTGCCAATCGCGGTCCCGGCGATGTTCGCCGGTACCCAACCGAGCTGCGCCACATTGTTCGCCGCTACCCGCCCGGCGCCTCCCATGTCTGTCGCGCTTGGGTTGGCTTTGATGGTTCCGCCGAAATAGGTGAACAGGTTCCGGTTTGCCGGAAGCGGCATCATGTCGTCGGCATCCCAGAGCGTCGCCGCGGAGAAATCATTCTCTCCCAAGGCGAGTTGGTTGACCCCGAGGAGAGAGTGGGCTCGCAGATGGCCTCGAATGTATGGGAATTGCCACTTTGAAGAGACGGTGTAATCGAATTGTTTGCTGCTCGGCGAGATGCCATTCACCGCGGTGTAGGTGGAGGCGAACACCAGCGCTTTCTGGGGGTCCGTGGTGCCATTCGGATCGTTGTACGCCACCGGGTGCGAGAGGGCGCGCTCACTGCGCGACGGCACGGAGCCGAGGTGCAAGAGCGTGTTGAGAACAATCCGGTTTCCCGCGGTGGAGTCCGAGTATTCGTGACCCGCGATATAGACGATCGCCCCTTTGCGGGTGTCGTTGTTCTTGTATCCAAAATCGAAGAAGTCCCAACCATTGCGACCGTTCGATGCATAGGTGGCGAGGTTCGCCGCGGCGCCGGCGGTGTAGTTGTTCCAGGATACCGCCAACCGGTCCACGCCTGGACGATAGCTGGAAGCCGGGGTTGCGGCCGTCCATGGATTGAAGTTGCCGATCGCCCCGAGCAGCGAGACGAAATGATAGTCGCCGACCTGCGCGAAGGGATCGGTCGCCGCCTGATCATACAAGATGCAGTCGCCCGACGCGTAGTTCGGGTCGGAGCAGTTGCGTCCGTCGAACCCGGTACCCGAAATGGAGAGATCGTTGGCGGTGATGCCGTTGGAGAAGAGGAAGCGGGTCGAATTGGCCACCGGCGTCGTGAGCTGGCCCTCGTAGGCTCCCAGGCTGGCGCACTCCGCCATCAGGCCGTGGTTCATCTGGTCGGCGAACTTGGAGACGTTGTTGTACGCGTTCTGCTGCTGGCTCGTCGCGCCGTCGCCATTGGCAACGTACTGGGCGAAGTTGGGAGTCAGATTCGTGGTGGTGTCCCAGTTCGTCCCCACCCAGGGGTTCATGTTGCTCGTCTCCCAATGAGGCGCCCAGAAGATTCGATACAAGGGATTGCCGTTGACATCTTTCCCGTTCAAGAGCCCATTGGGGTTGGCGGAAGTACTGATCAGGTCTGCGTAGGCGTTGAATTGATCGTAGATCAGCCCGGGCTGGCCGCTGTTGAGGGTGCAACCGGCGAAGGAGCCCGGAGGACATCCGACCGAGCCGGTGAAGAAGAGGTTCGCGTTCTTGAGGTACATGTCGAGGACGCGATGGCCGCCCTGGCCGTAGCCGTACCATTTGACTCCCGCGCCGGTATCCAAAAGCGCGATCACGGGAGGAATGGAATTGAGCCGCTGGCCCACCGGGGCGGTGAATTGAATCATCGCCTGGTGCATGTTGACGTGGTGGTAGTCGGGGCTCGGGGTGGTACCGTTGTTCGGACAGGTCGTCAACGCGGATACCGGATCGGTGGTCGCGGTGAATCGCTGCAAGTAGGCCGCGGTCGTGTAGGTGTCGCCGTTCCGAAGAAACTGCAAAACGTAAGGCGCATCCGCGCCGTCGATCACGAACGGCCCTCCCATGTACTGCACCGTGCTGAAGGCGGGGGTCACCGTGTTGTTCAGCGTGGTCGCCGCCAACTTGGGCGAGGCGAAATCCCAGCCGTTGTCCCATGACGTTCCGGTGATCGCCAGGGTCGAGGTATTGACCCAGGGGATGGTGCCATAGGGAAACTTCCCCGACGCAGGCCACGGCGGGTTCGCGGTGTAGTCGACGGGGACCACCGGCTGCTGTCCCAAGGTGGTGATCGACATATCGCAACCGTCGTTCCACTTTGGATCGTCCCAGTGATTTGCGGCGCCGCTTGGACCCGCGGCGTTAGGGGTTGGCGCCGGAGTGAGGTTCGAAGGTACGCAGCGATTGGGAGATGTCTTGCTTCCACTGGTCACCACGTAGACGGTGACGATGTGATTGGCGTTGGCGAAGTAATGTCCGGGCTGATTGGCCCGGAGGATCTGCCAGACCAGACCGTATGCCGAGGTGACGCCGCACGAGTCCTGGAAATTGGACTGCATCGGAATGATCAGCGAACCGCTGGCAAACGTCGCGTTGTCCGCGCGCGCAGATGGCGCGAGGAGTATCGACAAGCCGAGCGCGAGCGCCGCGGTGGCAATGCCTGATTTCAAAGATTGTCGGTTAGTGTGAGCCATGATGTCTCTGCGCTACAGCAATCTGTAGACCGTGAAATTCCAGACGTGGGTGCGTGAAATCATTGGAGGTCTCCTGGGGCGGCGGGAACCAGCCAGGGGGTCATTAACCCACCCGGGAATGCAAACTTTGCTTGTTTGATACACATCCGCGCACCTTTGACGACGTTTGCCGGCAAATCGCTTGAGACAAATTTCGGCTCCAGCGCAGGTTGCGATGATATCAGGGCAAGCGTCATTCCGGGGCTGTCGGATGATGACTCCCAATGGCGCGAGCGACGGAGAAGCTCCGCAGCGATCAGGCAGCGGGCGACGGCGGACCGCACCGGCCGGTTGAAATTGCATCCGCACCATGCGTCGCTGGATTTAGAATCTGATGTCATCCGCTTGCTCGAGGTGCGCAAGGTAGCCGTTGGGCTTCGGAGTTGAACAGCGATAGGCTTTCAAGCGCGTGTCGATCGCTTCGGGACCAGATCGCGCCGAGCGGGTTGGGCTTGCAGCAGCCGCTTGGATCTGGTTCAAGCGGCGATCTTTTCAGTCAAGCTGGAGACCGAAGTTGGAAGACGTTGGAAGAGCGACGCGATACCTTTTGGTGATTGCACACCCCGGGCACGAGCTTCGAGTGTATGGGTGGGCCGCGCAAGCTCGACCCTGGGTGTGCATCTTGACCGATGGTTCGGGCAGCGACGGTGCTCCACGGATCGAGAATACGCTCGCCACTCTGAAAGCGCTCGGCGCGAAGAACACGCCGATCTGCGGCGAGCTGAGTGATCGCCGGGTCTACGAATATTTCGTCAAACAGGAATCGGCCCCCCTCGAGGCAATCGGACGCCGTCTAGCTCAGCTGATTCTGGAAGAGGAGATCGACACCGTCGTCAGCGATGGGTTCGAAGGCTACAATCCAATATACGACCTCTGCTACCTGTTGACGCGCGCAGCGGTGGCCACTGCTGCCAACACCGGGCGACCCTGCCGTCACTACACCTTTCCGCTGATGGGCGACCCCCGAAAACCTCCCCGCTCCCACGCATCCGAGGTGCGCGAAATAGAGCTCACTCCGGCGGTCTTTCAGCGAAAGCTCCAGGCGATGCGGGAGTATGCGGAGCTGGGTGGGCCCACTTTCAAGGCAGAGATAGAGGCCACGATTCAAAACTTTGGCCAACAAGCATTCGCTCGGGAGTACCTCTTCGCCGCCACGCCACAGGATCGATGGGAGCTGCCTTTCGAGCAGGAAAAGCCTTTCTACGAAACGTATGGAGAACAGCGGGTCGCTGCCGGTCGCTATCACTCCGTGATCCGCTTTCGCGAACACTTCCTCCCGATTGCAAAGCGATTGTCGATGCTCTCGTCGGCATTTGCGCGAGACGGAAGGCGCGCCGCATTCGCGTCCTGATCCAAGCACGGCGGGGCTGGCGAGTCGCTTCCGACGTCTGAGGGCCTGACCGGGCTGTCCACGGGTTGGCGTTCGCGACTACATCCTCACCGATCTGGTCGCGTACCCTGGTATTACGGGGATACCGTGGCTGCTCACTCGAATGACGGAACGATGCTCGCGATGGTCCTCGACCGGGCGGGCCAACCCCTTCGCTGCGAGGAGCGACCCATCCCGCAGCCGAAGTCGGATCAGGTCTTGATCCGGATTGACGCGTGCGCCGTCTGCCGGACGGACCTGCACATCCTCGATGGCGAGCTCTCGCCTTCCAGGTTTCCTCTGATACCGGGCCACGAAATCATCGGCCGGATCGCGCGCTCGGGGGGTGCCACGCCCCTGCCCGAGGGAGCTCGGGTCGGCGTCCCTTGGCTCGCCTGGACTTGCGGCGAGTGCCCATTCTGCCTTTCGTCGCGGGAAAACCTCTGCGATCGGGCGCGGTTCACCGGCTTCGACCTGGATGGGGGATTCGCGGAGTACACGGTTGCCGACGCCCGCTTCTGTTTCCCGATTCCAGAGCGCTACACAGACCAGGAAGCGGCGCCGCTGATGTGTGCGGGGCTGATCGGTTACCGAAGCCTGAAGCTCGCAGGAGATGCCGAGCGCCTGGGCATCTACGGCATCGGAGCCGCCGCGCACATCCTGATTCAGGTCGCTCGCCACCAGCACCGGCGCGTCTTCGCATTCACCAGAGCGGGCGATGATGCGGGACAAGAGCTCGCGCGCGCCCTCGGGGCCGAGTGGGCCGGAGGCTCCGACGAGAAGCCGCCGATCCCGCTCGACGCGGCGATTATTTTCGCGCCGGTGGGCTCGCTCGTCCCGGCGGCTCTTCGGGCGGTGACCAAGGGAGGCGTGGTCGTTTGCGGAGGAATCCACATGAGCGACATCCCCTCCTTTCGCTATCAGCTCCTCTGGGGCGAAAGAGTCCTCCGGTCGGTCGCGAATCTCACCCGGGCGGATGCGGTCGAGCTCCTCGCACTGGCTCCAAAAGTTCCGGTACGCACCGAGATCAAGAGCTTTCCGCTCACCGCCGCCAACGATGCGCTGTCGAGCGTCCGGAGTGGCAAGGTGCGAGGCGCCGCGGTCCTGGCCATTAGATGACCAGAAGCTGAGTCACCGAAAAATGGTCGTGGTGGGCTTGCCGTTAGATACTGCCGACCACAGCAATGAATGAGTCGCGAACACAATCCTCTGTCGTTGAGCCCGGCTCGTCGACCCACGCTCCCAGCGTCATTGCTCGACAACTTGGTTGGGCATTTTTTCTGACCCTCGCCTGGATACCGATAGCCAACACCAGCCCCTATGGTGATCTGTCACACTGGTATACCGACCATCTGCATCACAGCTTTGCCACCTGGGTAGCGATCAAAAAAGGTTTGGCGATCTACACCGAGCAGTTTCAGACGATATGGTCGGAAAGCGGATGGCCATACCCCCTGAAGAGTTGGGGAAACATGCCCGGCTACGCTTATCCACCGGGCATATTTGTCGTCTTCCTACCCCTGGTGCTCATCGGCAAACCGGGGATTCTTTCACCGCGCGCCTTTGGTGTGTGCGCGGTGTTATGGATGCTCGCGCTGGCCGCCTTCGCCTTTCACTCCGTGCTCAAGGCGCTTCAAGCACTTCCTCCCGGATCGCGATTCGCTACCGGCATTCTGGCCTGGCTCATCCTGTCACAGATGGGCCTCCAGGGCTTTTTTGATTCATCGTACATCGCCTGCGGTGGATACATGGTCGCGGCGATCAGGCGGGACAAGCATGAGCGCGCGCTCCAATGGTTCTCCGCCGCGTCGCTTCTGCATTTTAGATCTGCGGTGCTGATTCCATTGGCCGCGTACGCATTCCAGCAGGCCATCCGAGGTAGACGGTGGCCGGAAGGCTGGCCCTGGCGAACGATCGTCCTGCTTTTGTCGTCGGGCCTGATTTGCGTCGTCACCTTCTTCCTCATGTATCCGGCGACGGCTGCTTTCAGGGCGGAGGCCGTGCGCGTCTTGAGTAACCCCAATGCTCAGGCCGTGGTCATCGTCATATCGCTCGTCACCGCGGCCATCCTGCTCAAGGCTCGCGAGTATCTCGCCACTGCGACGCTGGCGATTGTCGTTGGACTCGCGGAGCTGGAGGTGCAGAATTTCTGGTGGCACGGCGCGATGGTGCTGTTCGTTCCTCTCGCGATCGGAATTCGCCCGGCTTCCACGAATCAGGTCGCCACCTGGCTCCGCGGAGTGGCTCTGTTCTGGTGTCTGGCGATACACCCGATTGTCTGGCGGGACCCTCCCGGGCAGGTATTCATGGAGTTCGTCAAGTTCTTCAAGACATAAGTCGCGCGGGCGATCGAAACCGAAAGCCAGATCAATATCCCCTGCGGCTCGAAGGCGAAGTCCAGCCCGCGATTGAAGTCACGACCTCAAAACAGCGCAATGCGCAGCGCAGGGGTGTGGTGGTACACCGCTCGCAATCTTTACCCGCCGAAGACAGGACCGTCATCGAGGGAATTCCATGCACCCGCGCCGCTCGAACGATTATCGACCTGGCATCTGCACTTGAACAGCGGCAACTCGAGCTTGCCCTCGAGGATGCTCTGCGTCGCCGGCTGCTCAACGTGTCATGGGTGGAGCGTCGTCTTCGGACCCTGGGAAGCACGCGCTGGGGTTCCCGGTATCTCTCCCGACTCTTGTCGATGCGGAAATCACGAGAAGCCCTGACCGACAGCGCGCTGGAGGCTCGGGTGTTTCAGACCCTTCGCGAGGCAGGCCTACCCCGGCCCGAGCGACAGTTCATGGTCATCACAGATGAAGAACTCATTGCCCGAGTCGATTTCGCGTACCCCAAACAACGATTGATCATCGAGGCCGATGGCTATCGTTATCATCAAG
>WNFF01002044.1_pt1 | contig 16456 bp, 14 predicted proteins | sample 5400441 | NCBI WGS metagenome assembly WNFF01 (sample SAMN13153345, study PRJNA577476) | soil metagenome | isolation source: 120 cm saprolite under Douglas fir tree site 2 hole 3 replicate 1 | place: USA:California | collected 2015-04-18 | reverse complement strand
GGCGGCGCTGTAGCGGCCGGGTGGTCTCGATAGAACGGGGGCGGAACATGGATCGCATCAGGATCGTCGGCGGCCGGCCGCTTCGCGGCACAATCCCCATCTCGGGGGCGAAGAACGCCACCCTGCCGCTGATGATCGCCAGCCTGCTCACCGAGGAGCAGCTCGTGCTCGAGAACGTGCCGCGGCTGGCGGACGTGAGCCAATTGCAGCGCATCCTCGGCAACCACGGCGTCGACATCACCCTGAACGGCAAGCGCTCCGGCGACGGCGAGTACCAGGGCCAGACGCTGTCGCTCTCCGCCAAGAACATCGTCGACACCACCGCGCCCTACGAGCTCGTCTCCAAAATGCGGGCGAGTTTTTGGGTCATCGGGCCGCTGGTCGCCCGCATGGGCCGGGCGCGGGTGTCGATGCCGGGGGGCTGCGCCATCGGCACCCGCCCGGTCGATCTGCTGATCATGGCGCTGGCGCGGCTCGGCGCCGACATCGAGATCGACGGCGGCTATGTGGTTGCCCGCGCCGCCAAGGGGCTCAAGGGAGGCGAGATCCGCTTCCCCAGTGTGACGGTCAGCGGCACCCATACGGCGATCATGGCGGCCTCGCTCGCGCGCGGCTCGACCCTCATCGAAAACGCCGCCTGCGAGCCGGAGATCGTCGATCTCGCCGACTGCCTCAACAAGATGGGGGCGCGCATTTCCGGTGCCGGGACCCCGCGGATCGTGGTCGATGGCGTCGCTCGCCTCGGCGGCGCGCGCCACCGCGTGCTGCCCGACCGCATCGAGACCGGCACCTACGCGATGGCGGCGGCGATGACCGGCGGCGAAGTGCTGCTCGAGGGCGCCCGTCCCGAGCTGCTGCAATCCGTGCTCGACCTGCTGGCGCAAGCCGGCGTCGGCGTCGCCACGACCAACCAGGGCGTGCGCATCTCACGCAACGGCAGCGCGCTCGACCCGGTCGAAGTCTCGACCGCGCCGTTCCCCGGCTTCCCGACCGACCTGCAGGCGCAGTTGATGGCGCTGATGACCTGCGCCAACGGGGTTTCCCGCATCACCGAGTCCATTTTCGAGAACCGCTTCATGCACGTGCAGGAGCTGGTCCGGCTCGGCGCGCGCATCCAGCTCCACGGCGAGACGGCGACCATCGAGGGTATCGAGCGGCTCAAGGGGGCGCCCGTGATGGCGACCGACCTGCGGGCCTCGGTCTCGCTGGTGATCGCCGGGCTCGCGGCCGAGGGCGAGACCATCGTCAACCGCGTCTACCATCTCGATCGCGGTTTCGAGCGGCTGGAAGAAAAGCTCGGCCGTTGCGGGGCCGAGATCGAGCGCCTGAGCGGGTGAGGGGAGCAGTCTGCCTCGGCGCGGCCGGCTCTTGCGGGAGCGCGAGGCCGTGGCTACCTACTCGCCAGATGGTTTTCGCCGCCGGGCTCGACCATGGATCTCCTCAAGCTCATTGCGCTCGACAAGGACGACGTCGAGGTCATCTCGACCCATCTGCAGGACGCAGTGCTCAAGGTCGGCGACATCGTGTGGCAGCCGTCCGAGCGGCGGCTGGTGGCGGGCCTCAATCGGTTCGACTGGGAAGCCGCGCTCGATGCTGACCCCAGCTTCCGCCGCCGGCGTACGGCGCTGCGGTTCGACCGGGTACTCGCCGTCAAGTGCCGGAACATTTCTCGCGACGATCCCGACGCGGTATTGAGCCTGCTCGCGGTCGAGTTCGCCGCGGCCGATCCGCCCTCCGGCTTCGTGACCCTGGTATTTTCCGGCGATGCTGCGCTCCGGCTTCACGTCGAGTGCCTCGAAGCCGAGCTGGCCGACCTCGGCCCGGTGTGGACGACCACCGCCTGCCCTAACCATCCTCTCAGCGCGTGATCGGCCCGGGGTTGACGAAGCGGTAGATGGCGCGCCATTGACCGCCTTGCCCCGGGATGACCGATGCCGATCCGCCTTGACGCCAGTGCGCCGGATTTCGCCGAGCGCTTCCGAACGTTTCTTGCGGCCAAGCGCGAGACGGCCGAGGACGTGGAGGCGGCCGTACGCGCGATCATCGCCGATGTCGCCAAGCGGGGCGATCGGGCGCTGATCGAGCTCAGCCGAAAATTCGATCGCGTCGATCTGGAAACGCTCGGGTTGCGCGTCGACCCCGCCGAGATCGAAGCCGCAGCCCGCGACTGCGATCGCGAGGCGTTCGAGGCGCTGCAATTCGCGCGCCACCGCATCGAGGCCTATCATCGCCGGCAGCTGCCCGCGGACGAGCATTTTGTCGACCCTTTGGGCGTCGAGCTGTCCTGGCGCTGGACCGCGATCGAGGCGGTCGGGCTCTACGTCCCGGGCGGTACCGCGGCCTACCCGTCTTCGGTGCTGATGAATGCGGTGCCGGCCAAGGTCGCCGGCGTGCCGCGGATCGTGATGGCCGTGCCGGCGCCGGGCGGCAAGCTCGATACGCTGGTGCTTGCCGCCGCAAGACTTGCCGGCGTCGACGAGATCTTCCGGGTCGGCGGCGCGCAGGCGATCGCCGCGCTGGCCTATGGCACGCAGACGATCGCGCCGGTCGCCAAGATCGTCGGCCCCGGCAACGCCTATGTGGCCGCGGCCAAGCGCTTGGTGTTCGGCAGGGTCGGCATCGACATGATCGCCGGCCCGTCCGAAGTGCTCATTCTCGCCGACCACACCGCCAATCCCGACTGGATCGCTGCCGATCTCCTGGCCCAGGCCGAACACGACGTATCGGCGCAGGCGATCCTGATCACGCAGGGTGCCGCGCTGGCGCGGGCGGTCGAGGCGGGCGTGGCGGCGCAGCTCGAGACGCTGCCGCGCGGCTCGGTGGCGGCCGCGGCGTGGCGCGACTTCGGCGCCGTCATTCTTGTCGAAAAACTCGACGCCGCCGTGCCGCTGATCGATGCCATCGCGCCCGAGCATGTCGAGATCATGAGCGACGATGCCGACCGGCTGGCGGCAAAGATCCGCAACGCCGGCGCGATTTTTCTCGGGGCCCACACCCCCGAGGCGATCGGCGATTATGTCGCCGGATCCAATCACGTGCTGCCGACCGCGCGTTCGGCGCGGTTTTCCTCCGGACTCGGCGTGCTCGACTTCATGAAGCGCACCTCGATTCTCAGGCTCGGCGCGGAGGAGCTGGCCAAGCTCGGCCCCGCGGCGATCGCGCTCGGCCGCGCCGAAGGGCTCGAGGCGCACGCGCGATCGGTCGCGATTCGTCTCAACCGGCGATGAGCCAGGGCTCGAACCGGCGCCGCCTCGTCGCGGTAACGTTCGACGAAGCCTCGATCGGCCGTTCCACGCCCGACATCGAGCACGAGCGCGCCGTCGCGATCTACGATCTCATCGAGCAGAACCTGTTTGCGCCGAGCGGGCACGACGGCGGCCCCTATGCGCTGCATCTGAGCATCACCGAGAATCGCCTGGTGTTCGACGTGCGGCTCTCCGACGGCGCGCCGGTCGTCGTGCACATGCTCTCACTCACCCCGTTCCGCCGCATCGTGAAGGACTACTTTCTGATCTGCGACAATTACTATCGGGCCATCCGCACCGCGACGCCGAGCCAGATCGAGGCGATCGACATGGGCCGCCGCGGGCTGCACAACGAAGGCTCGGAACTGTTGATGGAGCGCCTCAAGGAAAAGATCGAAGTCGATTTCGACACCGCGCGCCGCCTGTTCACGCTGGTTTGCGTCCTGCATTGGAAGGGGTAGGCGGGATGGCCGCGGCAGGGCGCGCGCTCAAGCCCCATGCGGTGCTGTTCGCCTGCGGCTTGAATGCGATCCGCTCGCCGATGGCGGCGGCGCTGTTCCGGCAATTGTTCGGCCGCACCGCTTACGTCGGCTCGGCCGGCGTGCGCAAAGGCGAGCTCGACCCGTTCGCGGTCGCGGTCATGGACGAGGTCGGGCTCGACATTCACAAGCACCGGCCGATGACGTTCGAGGAGCTCGAGGAATGGGAGGGGCTCAATTTCGACGTGATCGTGACGCTCTCTCCGGAGGCGCATCACCAGGCGCTCGAGCTCACCCGCAGGCTGCCGGTGGAGGTGGAATATTGGCCGACCCCGGATCCGTCCAGCATCGCCGGCAACCGCGAACAGCAGCTCGACGCCTATCGCGCGGTGCGCGACCAGCTCGTGGAACGCATCAAGGCGAGGTTCGCCTGGCGCCCCGGCGGGAACGAGTGAGCTGAAACTCCATGTCCCGGGTCTGCAGCGCGCCGCACCGCAAGTCGGATGTTATGTTTCCGACTTGCGGCCCACTCGAAACGACCGGAACTCGCTGCGCTGCGCCGCGCGCGGGACACGAGGCCAAGTGTTGTGAAATCCCGCCGTTTCCGCTAGCTTCCGCGCCCATTCGCGGATGCCGAGGACACCAGGCTCGGGAGCCGAAGGGCGACCGGCGAACTCGAACACGGATATCGATGGCAAAGGAAGAGCTACTGGAATTTCCCGGTGTGGTGACGGAGCTGCTTCCGAACGCCACGTTTCGCGTCAAGCTCGAGAACGAGCATGAGATCATTGCCCATACGGCGGGCCGCATGCGCAAGAACCGCATCCGCGTGCTGGCCGGCGACAAGGTTCTGGTCGAAATGACCCCCTACGACCTGACCAAGGGCCGTATCACCTACCGCTTCAAATAATCTCCGGCTTCCGAACTCAAACCTCCCGCTTGCAAGCTCATGATCGGCCGGCCCAAGCTCGTCCTCGCCTCCGGTTCGCCGCGCCGGCTGGCATTGCTCAATCAGGCCGGGATCGAGCCGGATTCGCTCCTCCCCGCCGAAATCGATGAACTGCCGATGAAGGGCGAACTGCCGCGCGCGCTCGCGACGCGGCTGGCGCGAGCCAAGGCCGAAGCGGCGCTGCAGGCGGTGCGGCTCGACGAGGAATTGCGCGGATCGTTCATCGTCGCCGCCGATACAATCGTGGCGGTCGGGCGTCGCATCATGCCCAAGGCGGAGATGCTCGACGAGGCCGCGGCGTGCCTGCGGCTGTTGTCCGGCCGCAACCATCGGGTCTACAGCGCGGTGTGCCTGATCACGCCCAAGGAGAGCTTTCGCCAGCGCCTGGTCGAGACCCGGGTGCGGCTCAAACGCCTGTCGAAGGAGGAGCTCGAGGCCTATCTCGCCTCCGGCGAATGGCGCGGCAAGGCCGGCGGTTATGCGATCCAGGGGCTGGCCGGCGCCTTCATCGTGAAAATCGTGGGCTCCTACACCAACGTGGTCGGATTGCCGCTGCAGGAGACGGTCGCGCTGTTGTCGGGCGAGGGCTATCCGGTGCATTTCGGCTGGCTCAGCGCGGTGTGAGGCATCATCCTGAGGTGGCCGCGAAGCGGCCCTCGAAGGACGCCCGCACTCTATCCTTCGAGGCTCACCCAACTTCGTCGGGTTCGCACCTCAGGATGACGAAACGGAGGAGGGCTCTGTCTTGAATCTGGCGCTTTGGCTCGAGCGCGCGGGCAGAAGCCATGGCGGCTGGCCGGCGATCGGGTACGGCCGGCGCGTGCTCAAAGACTATGGTGAGCTCGCCGGGCGCGCCGCGCGGCTTGCCGGCGCGCTGCGGCAGCGGTTCGGGCTCGCCGCAGGCGACCGCGTCGCCATCATCGCCAAGAACTCGCCCGAGTACGTCGAGCTGATGTTCGGCATCTGGCATGCGGGGCTCGCCGCGGTGCCGGTCAATGCCAAGCTGCACGGCCGCGAATGCGGCTTCATCCTGGAACATTCCGGCGCCCGCGCCTGCTTCGTCTCCGCGGGACTCGACGCCGAGATCGCGCCGCATGCGCCCGCAAGTCTGGAGCGGCTCGTTAGCATCGGCAGCGCCGAATATGCGGCCCTGCTCTCGGCCGACCCGGTCCGTTGCGCCGAGGTCGGCGGCGATGCGCTGGCATGGCTGTTCTATACTTCCGGCACCACCGGCCGCCCCAAGGGCGCCATGCTCACGCATCGGGTGCTCGCCATGGCGAGTCATGCCTATCTGGGCGAGGTCGATGCGACCGCGCCGGGCGATCCGCTGCTCCACGCCGCGCCGATGAGCCACGGCTCCGGCCTCTACATGATCCCGGCACTCGCGCGGCTCGGCGTCAACGTCGTGCCGGAATCCGCAGGCTTCGAGCCCGAGGAGATTTTCGAATTGATCGAGGCCTGGCCGCGGACCTCGATGTTCGCCGCGCCCACCATGGTCAAGCGGCTGGTCGATTGCCCGGCCGATTGCAAGGCCGCGAACATTCGTACGATCGTGTGGGGCGGCGCGCCGATGTACGTCGAGGACACCAAGAAGGCGCTGGAAAGATTCGGACCGCGGCTGGCGCAGATCTACGGCCAGGGCGAAAGTCCGATGACGATCAGCACGCTCTCGCGCCAGGAGATCGCCGATCGCGCCCAGCCGCGCTGGCTCGACCGGCTGGCTTCGGCCGGCCGGCCCTACGCTTGCGTCGAAGTGAAGATCGCCGATGCGGACGACCGCGAGCTGCCGGTCGGCGAGACCGGCGAAATTCTCTGCCGCGGCGACGTGGTGATGCCCGGCTATTGGCGCGATCCCGACGCCAGCGCCGCGACACTGCGCGGCGGCTGGCTGCACACCGGCGACGTCGGCGCGCTCGACGCCGAGGGCTATCTCACGCTCAAGGACCGCTCCAAGGACATGATCATCTCCGGCGGCTCCAACATCTACCCGCGCGAGATCGAGGAAGTGCTGCTCAAGCACAAGGACGTGCGCGAAGCCTCGGTGATCGGCAGGCCGGACCCGGAATGGGGCGAGATCGTCGTCGCCTACGTGGTCGGCGAAGTTGAGCGCGGCGAGCTCGACGCGCTCTGCCTCGAGTCGATCGCGCGCTTCAAGCGCCCCAAGGACTACGTGTTCGTCGAAAATCTGCCGAAGAACAATTACGGCAAGATCCTCAAGACCGAGCTGCGCGCGATCGATGCGAAGCGGGGGCGGTGAGTGCTCACGAGGTGAGGCATGCGCGCTTGCCCTCTCCCCTCGTGGGAGAGGGTGCCGAGCGGACGAAGTCCACGAGGCGGGTGAGGGGTTCCGCTTCGAAACATACCCCTCACCCGGCTCATTGCTCGTTCCACTCGCAACGACCACCCTCTCCCACAAGGGGAGAGGGGAAGCGCGCATGGAGCAGCGTTAGAGATCAAATAACTCTCAATCAATCGATGGGAGACATGCCATGCCGGATCGGCTCAAGGGCAAAGTGGCGATCGTGGTGGGCGCCGGATCGATCGGGCCGGGCTGGGGCAACGGCAAGGCGACGGCGGTAACCTTCGCCCGCGAGGGCGCGAGCGTGCTTTGCGTCGATGTCAACCATGCGGCCGCCGCGGAGACCGCCGGCATCATTCAGGCCGAAGGCGGCGCCGCGGTGGCGCATCGCGCCGATGTCACCAAGGCCGACGAGGTCGCCGCCATGGTCGAAGCGTGCCGGGACCGCTACGGCCGCATCGACGTGGTCGACAACAATGTCGGCATCGCCGAGCTCGGCGGCGTCGTCGAGATCTCCGAAGCCGACTGGGACCGCGTGTTCGCCGTCAACCTCAAGGGCGCATTCCTGACCATGAAGCACGTCATCCCGGTGATGGCAGCGCAGGGCGGCGGCTCCATCATCAACATCTCCTCGGTCGCGGCGATCCGCTACACCGGCCTGCCGTACTCGAGCTATTACGCCTCCAAGGCGGCGCTGAGCCATCTCACCCGCACCACCGCGGTCGAATACGCCAAGAAGCGCATCCGCGTGAACGCGATCCTGCCCGGCCTGATGAAGACGCCGATGGTCGAGAAGGCGTTCGGCTTCGCGCGCGCCTACGGCGCCGCCGACGTCGAGGAGATGTGGCGCGTGCGCGACGCGCAGGTGCCGATGGGATTCGGCGGCGAGGCCTGGGACGTCGCATGGGCGGCGGTCTATCTCGCGAGCGAGGAGAGCCGCTACGTGACCGGCATCGAGCTCGTCGTTGACGGCGGCGTCAGCCTGAAATAGCGCCGAGTCCTTCTTTACCTCCCCTGCAGGGGGAGGTCGATCGCGCGGAGCGCGATCGGGTGGGGTCATCTTCCATTCGGTATAGGCAATGCCGATATCGGGTCTATGCCCGACCCGATTCCCGCCACGCGGAAATGCCCGATCTGCGGCAAGCCGGCAGCCGAGCGGTTTCGGCCGTTCTGCTCGAAGCGCTGCGCCGACGTCGATCTTCACCGTTGGTTCTCCGGCCGCTACGCGGTCCCTGCGATCGAGCAGGAGGAGGAAGGCGCGCGGCCCGAGGACGAGGAGGAAGGCTGAGCGGCTCGGCAATGCAATCCGTTCCAGGCTTCGCCCGAGGGGCGGGCGCGGCTGGACAGTGCCGGGCCTTGTCTCTATAAGGCGGCGCTTCCGACCGGGGCCTAGCGCCGGCCGGCGCCCAGGTAGCTCAGTTGGTAGAGCACGTGACTGAAAATCACGGTGTCGGTGGTTCAATTCCGCCCCTGGGCACCATCGCGTACATCCGCTCGACGCCGCGCGCACCCAAGTTTGGTCGAGGTATTTGTTTCGATCGAGGCCGTCAGTCCGGCATGGCTCTCGCGCCCACCTGCAGCCATCCCTCGGCCCGCAACCGACAGCACGCGATCCACCGACGCGCGGGCGTCCTGTAATTGCGCCGCTCAGCGAAGCGGGGGAGGATCGACGTGACGCAAGAACGGCGTTCGTGGACCATCGTCGCTCTGCTGTTTGTGTTCATGATGCTCAATTTCAGCGACAAGGCGATTGTCGGCCTTGCCGGCGTCCCGATCATGCAGGACATGGGCCTGACGCCCAGTCAGTTCGGTCTGGTGGGCTCGAGTTTCTTTTTCCTGTTCTCGATTTCGGCGGTGATCGGCGGGTTCATTGCCAACCGGGTCGAGACCCGGTGGGTGCTGCTGGTGATGGCGACGGTCTGGGCACTGACGCAATTGCCGATGATCGCGCCGGTGAATTTCGCCACCATGCTGGCGTGCCGCATTGCGCTCGGCGCCGGCGAAGGGCCGGCCTATCCGGTGGCGCTGCATTCGCTCTACAAGTGGTTCCCCAACGAGCAGCGCACGCTGCCGACCGCGATCGTCTCGCAGGGCGCGGGCTTCGGCCTGCTGCTCGCCATTCCGGTGCTCAACTGGATCATCGTGCGCTATTCCTGGCATTGGGCCTTCGGCCTGCTCGGCATCGCCGGCCTGTTGTGGGCGCTGGCGTGGCTCTTCCTCGGCCGCGAAGGCACGGTCGAGCAGCAGATGCGCAGACCCGACGGGCCGGCGGCGCGGATCGCGGCGGCGGCCGGCCATGATTTCGTTCCGTACGCGAGGCTGCTGCTCAACGGCACGGTGGTCGCGACGTATTGCACGTTCTTCGGCGCCTATTGGGCGCTGTCGATCGGGCTCGCTTGGCAGACGCCGTTCCTGGTGCAGGGCCTCGGCTACTCGCAATCCGCCGCAGGACTGATCGCCGCGCTGCCCTGGGGCATCAGCGTCATCGTGTCGGTGGGGGCCGGCTGGTATTCCCAGCATCTGTTGGCGCGCGGGGTGAAAAGTCGTATCGCTCGCGGCGTCTTTGCCGGCACCAGCGTGGCCGCCGGCGGGCTCGCGTTCACGCTGCTCGACTACGTGCCGACCCCGGAGCTCAAGATCGCAGTGCTCATCGTCGGCGGGACGCTGCCGAGCGTGATTTACGTGATCAGCCATGCAGTGGTCAGCGAATTCGTGCCGGTGCGGCAGCGCGGCGCGATACTCGCGATCGGCAATGCGTTCGGCACCACCGCCGGGCTGCTCGCCCCCTTTGTGATGGGCGGCATCGTGGAGAGCGCCGCGACTCCGGCGCAGGGCTATTTCCTCGGATTTTTCGTCTGCGGGCTGATCATGGTAGCGGGCGGACTGATCGGGATCTTGTTCATCCGGCCGGAACGCGAAGCGTTGCGCCTGGCGGCGCACCAGGAGCTGATCGCCACGGCAGCGAAGGCGTGATTCCCACCGCACACGGTTCACGATAAGGGGAGGGGGCGCATGCGGCCAACCGACAGGAAGTCTCTATGACAATCGGCGAACAGACTTGCAAGGATGCGGAGCCGCCGGTGCGGCTTGCCCATCGCCGCGTGCTGGAGACGCTGGCGTTCGACGACCGTCGCGACTTCGAGGACGCCGCCCGGGGGTTCATCGCGACGCGCCACGAGGCAGCGATCGTACACGAGACCGGCCGCACGATCTGGAATCTCGGCCCTTATGCCTTCCTCGAGAATGAGACGGCCCCGGCGACCGTCAATCCCAGCCTGTGGCGCCAAGCGCGACTCAACATGAACCATGGTCTGTACCGCGTCGTCGATGGTGTTTATCAGGTGCGCGGGTTCGACATTGCCAACATGACGCTCGTCGAGGGCCACAGCGGCGTCATCGTCATCGATACGCTGACCTCCGCCGAAGGCTCGCGCGCCGCGCTCGAGCTGTATTTCGAGCATCGCGGGCGACGGCCCGTCGCTGCCGTCATCTACACCCACACCCACGCCGACCATTGGGGCGGGGTGAAGGGCGTGGTCGACGAGAGCGACGTCAACTCCGGTAAAATTCCGATTGTCGCGCCGGATCTGTTCATGGAGCACGCGGTATCGGAGAACGTCATTGCCGGCAACGCCATGCTGCGGCGCGCGCAATATCAGTTCGGCCTGCTGTTGCCCAAGCACGCCCGCGGCCACGTCGATTGCGGGCTCGGTAAGGACATGGCGGCCGGCTCGGTTACACTGATTACGCCGACCGATCTCGTCAAATCGACCGGCGAGACCCGCACCATCGACGGCGTCGAGATCGTGTTTCAGATGGCGCCCGAGAGCGAGGCGCCGGCCGAGTTCCACATGTATTTGCCGGGTTTTTCCGTCCTCAACCTCGCCGAGAACGCCACCCACAATTTTCACAACCTGCTGCCGTTCCGCGGCGCCCTGGTCCGCGACCCGCTGCGGTGGTCGAAATACATCGATGAGGCGCTGGAGATGTGGGGCAACCGCGTCGAGGTGCTCGTCGGCCAGCATCACTGGCCGGTATGGGGCAACGCGCGCGTGCGCGATCATCTTGAGAAGCAGCGTGACCTCTACAAATATGTGCACGACCAGACCGTGCGGCTGATGAACCACGGGCTCACCGCCACGGAGATCGCCGAGGAGCTGCAATTGCCGCGGAGCATCGCGCGCGAGTGGCACACGCGCGGTTACTACGGCGACCTGCGCCATAACGTGAAGGCGATATACCAGCGCTATCTCGGCTGGTACGACGCCAATCCGGCGAACCTCGATCCGCTGCCGCCGGTGGAGGCCGGCAAGAAATATATCGAATACATGGGCGGGCCGGCGGCGGCGCTCGCACGTGCGCGGAGCGATTTCGCCCGCGGCGAATATCGCTGGGTGGCGCAAGTCGCGAGTCACCTGGTCTTTGCCGATCCGCGGAACTCGGACGCGCGCAATCTGCTGGCCGATGCCTTCGAGCAGCTCGGTTATCTCGCCGAATCCGCGACTTGGCGCAACGCCTATCTGTTCGGCGCGCACGAGCTGCGCCACGGCATGCCGCAGCTCCCCGGGCGCACCCCGGTTTCCGCCGACACCGTCCAGGCGCTCAGCATCGGGCAGTTCTTCGATTATCTGGGCGTCCGGCTCAACGGCCCGAAGGCCGAGGGCAAGAAGCTCGTGCTCAATTGGCGCTTCACCGACGTAGGCGAGGACTATGTATTGCGGCTGGAGAATTCGGCGCTGTCCTATGCGGCGGGCCGTCGGCTCGAAACCGCCGATGCGACGCTCACGATTGCCCGCGCGACGCTCGACCAGATCATCGCCGGCAAGCTGACCGTCCCCGAGGCGGTCGGCTCCGGCGCGGTGGCGATCGCGGGCAACGCAGCCAAGGTGGTGGAGCTGTTCTCGCTGCTCGACGACTTGCACCGCATGTTCGAGATCGTCGAGCCGAAGCAGCGTTGATGACTCCTATCGCGGCATGCGTGCGGTGCCGAGGATTTCAGTGCGGGAGTTCGCGCCGGCGATTTCCCTTCGCCCATTGCACTTGAGCAGGCCAAAAGCCAAGATCATGCCGGCGCCAGGAGGGGAGAATTGTCCGACGAGTTCGACTACGTGGTGGCGGGAGGCGGATCGGCCGGGTGCGTGGTAGCGAGCCGGCTGAGCGAGGACCCGCGGGTAAGCGTGTGCCTGCTCGAAGCGGGCGGCAGCGGCGACAGCTGGGTCGTCACCATGCCGTTCGGCATCGTCGTGATGTTGCCGACGCCGATCAACAATTGGGCATTTCACACCGTGCCGCAGCCGGGGCTCAACGGACGCCGGGGTTACCAGCCGCGCGGCAAGGCGTTGGGTGGATCGAGCGCGATCAATGCCATGATCTACATCCGGGGCCACCGTTGGGACTACGACCATTGGGCCTCGCTCGGCAATCCGGGATGGTCCTATGCGGAGTTGCTGCCGTATTTCAAGCGCGCCGAGAACAATGAAACGATTCGCAACGACTTTCACGGATCTGGTGGGCCGCTCAACGTCTGCAATCTGACCACGCCGAATCCGTTCCAGCAGCGCTTCTTCGACGCCTGCCGGCAGATCCAGCTGCCGTCGACCGAGGATTTCAACGGGGAGCGGCAGGAAGGCGCCGGCACGTTCCAGGTCACGCAAAGGAACGGCGAGCGCTGCAGCGCGGCCCGCGCCTACGTCCATCCGCACCGCGATCGGCCGAATTTGCGGGTGATCACCGGCGCGCGGGCGACGCGCGTTCTATTCTCCGGCAAACGCGCCACCGGCGTCGAGTACAAGCTCGGCAGGGAGCGCAAGACCGTTGCCGCGACATCGGAGGTGATCGTCAGCGCCGGCGCGTTGCAGTCGCCGCAGCTGTTGATGCTGTCGGGAATCGGCCCGGGCGAGGATTTGCGGCGGCTCGGCATCGAAGTGGTGCACGAGCTTCCGGGCGTCGGCCGCAATCTGCAGGACCACATCGATTATTCGTTCATCTTCCGATCCGAGGACCGGGACCTGTTCGGCCTCTCCTGGCCCGGCGTCGCGCGCCTCGTCCGAGAGGTCGGCCGCTACCGCCGCGAACGGCGCGGCATGATGACCACGAATTTCGCCGAATGCGGCGCGTTCCTGAAGACCGACTCGGAGCTTCCCGCTCCCGACGTGCAGGTGCAATTGGTCGTCGCGCTCGCCGACAATCACTCCCGCACCCGGCACCTCGGACACGGCTTCACCTGCCATGTCTGCTTGCTGCGTCCGAAGAGCCGCGGCTTCATGGCGTTGCAGAGCCCCGATCCCGCCGCCGCGCCGCTGATCGATCCGCGATTCTTCGACGATCCCGATGACCTCGAAACCATGGTCAAAGGCTTCAAGCTCACGCGGCAGATTCTCGACGCGCCGGCGCTCGCCGCGGTCCGCACCGGCGATCTCTATGCGGGGCACGTTCACACCGACGAGGAGATTCGCCGCTCGCTACGCGAACGATGCGACACCATCTATCACCCGGTCGGCACCTGCAAGATGGGAACCGACGCGCAGGCGGTGGTCGATCCGCAATTGCGCGTGCGCGGGGTCGAGGCCTTGCGCGTCGCCGATGCTTCCATCATGCCGACGCTGGTCGGCGGCAACACCAACGCGCCCTCGATCATGATCGGCGAGAAGGCGGCCGACCTGATTCGAGCACAGAGGTGATCCGCAACATTGCCCTGCATTCGTTCCGAATTGCGAGGGTCGGGCGTTTGCCGGTGCGGCCCATCGTTCCGCTCTTCCGCAGTTGAGACACGAGCGACATGTCCGAAACGATTCGGGATGTGATCGTGCGCGCTATTACCTATCGATTATCGTTGGCGGCGTACCGAGCGACCTGAGTGCCGCCTCGACGTGCTTGCGCAAGGAATCTTCCGGCTTTAGCCTCAATGCGGTGAGGTAATCGGCGATGGCGCGTTCTCGCTGACCTTTTTGGGAATAAGCCCAACCTCGATTGTTCAAAGCCGCGGCGTAATTCGGGTTCAGGCGGATCGCTTGGTCGTAATCCTGAATTGCGCGATCGTAGTCGCCCTTGCTGGAATAGGCGGCGCCGCGATCATTGAAAAGCTCCGCGTCGCTTCCGCTAACGCCGATTGCCTGATCGTAGTCTCGAATTGCGTGGTCATAGTCACCCTTATTGAAATAGGCAAGACCGCGATTGGCGAACAAATCGGCACTCGGCTTGAGCCGGATCGCTTGACCATAATCCTGGACGGCGCGGTCGTAGGCGGCTTTGCATAAATAAGCGAAGGCGCGATTGGCGAATGCCTCGGAGTAATCCGGATTTTGGCGGATTGCTTCGCTGAACTCCCGGATAGCGCGATCGTAGTCGCCCTTCCCCAGGTGCGTCTTGCCCAAGCTGAAAGCGTCGATCGCCCCTTGCTGTAGTTTTGTACCGGCGGATTGGGATTGGCCGGGGCCATCGGGCGCCGAGCGAGTGGGCGCCGGTTGGTCTTGAGGATTCTGCGGCGGTGCGACTGCGCGGGTTACGCCTCGGTCACCGGAATCGCGCGGACGGGAAGTTGCCTCTTGGGTTTCATTCCTGGTGTGTCGTCCTAGGACCATCGAGATGAGAATCACTGCTGCGAGAATCACTACTGCGGCCGATATGACCCAAAGCCATCGCAGGGACAGAACGCCGTCTTGGACGCTCGTTTCAATGCGGGAACCGCACCAGGGGCATTTGCCGGCCCGCCTGCGCACGGTATTACCGCATTCGTTGCACCTGACGGTGGCCATGGGCTGGTCGATCATGACTCCTTTCCCTGGTCGAACCGGAAGGCTTTTATAAGGCTCGGCACCGAGTCGCCAATGCTCGGAGACCTTCCCCGGCACGGCTTGAATCGTCTAGTGACGGTGCAAGCATGCGTGCACGCGGACGAGACGTCGGCTCTGCGGCGGGATCGCCCGGTCGGGATTTTCGCTGTTCATCGCCGTTGCGCAGGACAGCCAGAAATAGCCTTGCCGCGGGTCGACGACCAGCCGCGCCGGTGCGAGCCCCGGTGCGAGGAGCACGGACAGGAAATCGGCCGTTGAGAACCACGACAACCGATCGAGTTCGGGGTTGATCCGGTGGGCCGATACGAAACGTGCGTCGCCCAGGTCCGGATCGGAGGCCGTGCCCGTTGCCAGCGAGCGCACCGCGGCCTTGTAGTCGGCCCACGCGAGGGCGAATTTGGCGGTCTCCACCGCATGGACCAGCATCGTGATTGCGAAGGCGCCCGTGATAGCTTGTATCGTCGACTGCCGGGCCAGAGCGGACAGCAGCGGCAGCAAGGGGACCGAAAGCTCTAGTTGGTCAGCGGCGCGGAGCGCGTAGGCCGCCGCCAACCCGCCGAGCACCGGGATCGCCATCAGAAGCAATGTGCGCAGATAATACCGGTTGGTCGTATGCAGTGCATGGTCGAATGTCAGCCAGTACACAGTCAGCGCTAGAAGGACAATCAATGCCGCACATGCATGGGTCCTCGGAACCATGAGCAAGCGGAAGATCGAGATGGCGGCGGCGTACCCCGCAACGGCGCCGGCCATCAACAGGAACAGCTCGCTCGCCGCAAGATTCTTGACGTCGATGAAATTGAACGCGGCCCGGTGCAGGACGTCGACAATGTAACCATCGGGGCGAAGCTCTGCATTCACCACCGCCCAGATCAACACGACAAAGGAAAAGATCAGCATCGCCCTGAGTAGTGCGGCGTCTCGCAGCCCGCGCAGCGCGAGCGTAAACAGGATGGCGACGGCGAGAACCAGCGCACCTTCGTGCGTGAACGCCAGCGCGAGCAACGCGATGAACACCAGGGCGGAACCCCCGATGCCCGGGGGCGCGCCGTGGCACAGGGCGAGCGTCGGCCAGAACAAGGCATGCGCCATCCACATCTCGGTCGGGAACCCGAAAACGAAGGGACACAAGCAGGCGGTCGAGCCACATGCGTAAGTGAAGATGATATGGTTTTTGCTGCGATCCGCCGCCCACGTCGCCGCGAGTCCGACCAGTTGGGCGCCAAAAAACAGCAGGCCGTACAGCGCAATTCCGCCCCGGGCATCCTTCGTCGCGTGAACGTAGATTTCGGCCGGCACGTAGGAGAACAAATAGACGAACAGGCGGCCCGGAATGTTGTGCCAGTGAAACGCCCACGCGTCCTCGACCGCTATGGCGTACGAGAAGACCGCACCGTCGCCGAACAGCTGCAGTCTGCAGCCGAGCCCGGCAACGACGAATAGGATCGCCCAGCCCAAACCGGCGCCGATGACCAGCATGCGCAGCAGGCGAAGGTCAGAGCCGACGGCTGCGCCGAAATGCAGCCCGTCGCGCGCGGCGCGGGACACCGAAAGTCCGGCGGTCATATCGACGGAACCTGCCAGGGGTGCCGGGTACCGCATTTCGATTCACGCGCTGCGCCGATTACGCCGATTGCACAGGAGAGCGGGGGTATGTGCCAGCCGCCGTGGCAGGCGGGCCTGGGCGCACA
>WNFF01002839.1_pt1 | contig 16473 bp, 13 predicted proteins | sample 5400441 | NCBI WGS metagenome assembly WNFF01 (sample SAMN13153345, study PRJNA577476) | soil metagenome | isolation source: 120 cm saprolite under Douglas fir tree site 2 hole 3 replicate 1 | place: USA:California | collected 2015-04-18 | reverse complement strand
CGCAAGCGGCCGATGCGACGCATCCTCGACCCGGTGGCGCTGATCGGCGCGCAGGCCGTGAGCATGACCGACGGCGGCCGCCTGCCGATCACCCTCGCCGGTGCGCGCGACCCGATCCCGGTCGTCTATCGCACGCCGGTGCCCTCGGCGCAGATCAAGTCGGCGGTGCTGCTCGCCGCCCTCGCCGCGCCCGGACGGAGCGTGGTGGTCGAAGCGGAAGCGAGCCGCGATCACACCGAGCGCCTGCTCGCCCATTTCGGCGCCGAGGTCACCGTCGAGGCGGAGGGCGCCGCCGGCCGCCGGATCACCCTGCAGGGCGAGCCCGAGCTCGCGCCGGCTGCGGTCGCAGTGCCGGCCGATCCCTCCTCGGCCGCCTTCCCGATGGTGGCGGCGGCGATCGTGCCCGGCTCCGAGGTGATCCTCACCGCCGTGATGACCAATCCGCTGCGCACCGGTCTCATCGCCACGCTGCGCGAGATGGGCGCCGACATCGAGGCGCTCGACCGGCGCAGCGCCGGCGGCGAGGAGCTCGCCGATTTCCGGGTGCGCCCGCGGCCCCTGCGCGGGGTCGACGTGCCGGCCGCGCGCGCGCCGTCGATGATCGACGAATATCCGGTGCTGGCGGTGGCGGCGAGCTTCGCCGAGGGCACCACCGTGATGCGCGGGCTCAAGGAGCTGCGGGTCAAGGAGTCCGACCGGCTGGCCGCCATCGCCGCGGGCCTCCGCGCCAACGGCGTCGAGGTCGAGATCGACGGCGACGACCTGGTCGTGCACGGCAAGGGGAGGGCGCCGGGCGGCGGCACGGTCGCGACCCACATGGACCACCGCATCGCCATGGCCTTCCTGGTGATGGGGCTGGCGAGCGAGCAGCCGGTGGCGGTCGACGACATGAGCTTCATTGCGACGAGCTTCCCGGGATTCGTGCCGATCATGCGCGGCCTCAAGGCCGATCTTTCATGATCATCGCCATCGACGGGCCGGCGGCGTCGGGCAAGGGGACGCTCGGCAAGCGGCTCGCCGCCCATTACGGCCTGCGCCATCTCGATACCGGCCTGATCTATCGGGCGGTGGCGAAGGCCTTGCTCGATGCCGGCCGTTCGCCCGGCTCGCCAGCGCACGCGGCGGCGGCCGCCAAGGCGCTCGATCCCGCGACCTTCGAGGAGCCCGCGCTCAAGAGCCAGGCGATGGGCGAGGCGGCTTCCCTCGTCTCGGCGATGCCCGAGGTGCGCGGCGCGCTCGTCGCGTTCCAGCGCGATTTCGGGCGCACGCCGCCCGGCGCGGTGCTCGACGGCCGCGACATCGGGACGGTCATCTTTCCCGATGCCGACGTGAAAATCTTCGTCACCGCGACGGCGGAGGTGCGCGCCCGCCGGCGCGCGGCCGAGCTGGCGGCGGCAGGCGGCAGCGTGGACGAGGCCGCGGTGCTCGCCGACATCCTGCGCCGGGACGAGCGCGACACGAGCCGCGCCGTCGCCCCGCTCAAGCCCGCCGCCGACGCGCACTTGCTCGACACCACGCATTTGGATATAGACGCCGCGTTCCGGGTCGCCATCGACATCGTCGAAGCCGTCCGAGCAGGCCGGAAGCGCGGCTGACCGCGTTTCCGCGATCGGAGGATGAGCCTGCTCCGCCCGCTTTCGTGATGGCGCGCCGGACCGTAATCATCGTGTCGTGCGCTCGGTCGCGGGGCCGGGCCGCCGCGGGCAGGCCGCACGCAAGGAGCGCGCGGCCGGCGCCATCCGGCGGTTGCCGCAGGTCCGGCCTGCGGCGGGACCTGCGAACTTCGCGCACGCAACGTCATCGCCACCACAATGCGGCATCGACCGCACCCCGAGGAGTATTCATGGCCACCGCCACCAGTTCCGCCGCCCCGTCGCGTGAAGATTTCGCCAAGCTGCTCGACGAGTCCTTCGCCCATGGCAGCCCGCAGGAAGGCTCCGTCGTGAAAGGGATCGTCGTCGGCATCGAGAAGGACCTCGCCGTCATCGACGTCGGGGCCAAGACCGAGGGACGGGTGGCGCTGCGTGAGTTCGCGGGACCGGGCCGGCAGGCGGACCTCAAGGTCGGCGACACCGTCGAGGTCTATCTCGAGCGGGTGGAGAACGCGCTCGGCGAGGCGGTGCTCTCGCGCGACAAGGCGCGCCGCGAGGAGAGCTGGGGCAAGCTCGAGAAGGCCTTCAACGGCAACGAGAAGGTCCAGGGCGTCATCTTCAATCAGGTCAAGGGCGGCTTCACCGTCGATCTCGACGGCGCGGTCGCCTTCCTGCCGCGCTCGCAGGTCGACATTCGGCCGATCCGCGACGTGTCGCCGCTGATGAACGTGCCGCAGCCGTTCCAGATCCTGAAGATGGACCGCCGCCGCGGCAACATCGTGGTGTCGCGCCGCACCGTGCTCGAGGAGACGCGCGCCGAGCAGCGCCAGGAGCTGGTGCAGAACCTCGAGGAGGGCCAGGTCATCGACGGCGTGGTCAAGAACATCACGGATTACGGCGCCTTCGTCGATCTCGGCGGCATCGACGGGCTGCTGCACGTCACCGATATCGCCTGGCGGCGCGTCAACCACCCGACCGAGGTGCTCAATATCGGCCAGCAGGTGAAGGTCAAGATCATCAAGATCAACCACGAGACCCACCGCATCTCGCTCGGCATGAAGCAGCTGCAGGACGACCCCTGGCAGGGCATCGAGGCGAAATATCCGGTGGGCACGCGCTTCAAGGGCCGCGTCACCAACATCACCGACTACGGCGCGTTCGTGGAGCTCGAGCCCGGCATCGAGGGCCTGATCCACGTCTCCGAGATGTCGTGGACCAAGAAGAACGTGCATCCCGGCAAGATCGTCTCCACCTCCCAGGAGGTGGACGTGCAGATCCTCGAGGTCGATCCGGTCAAGCGCCGCATCTCGCTCGGCCTCAAGCAGACCATGCGCAATCCATGGGAGGTGTTCGTCGAGAAATATCCGCCCGGCAGCGTGATCGAGGGCGAGGTCAAGAACAAGACCGAGTTCGGGCTGTTTCTCGGCCTCGACGGCGACGTCGACGGCATGGTGCACCTCTCCGATCTCGACTGGAAACGCCCGGGCGAGCAGGTGCTCGACGAGTACAAGAAGGGCGACAGGGTCAAGGCCAAGGTGCTCGACGTCGACGTCGAGAAGGAGCGGATTTCGCTCGGCATCAAGCAGCTCGCGGGCGACCCCATGGAGACCGCCGGCGACCTCAAGAAGGGCTCGGTGGTGACCTGCGAGGTGGTCGAGGTGAAGGACGCCGGCCTCGATGTGAAGATCGTCGGCAGCGACCTCACCACCTTCATCAAGCGCTCCGAGCTCGCGCGCGATCGCGGCGAGCAGCGGCCCGAGCGCTTCGCCGTCGGCCAGAAGGTCGACGCCCGCATCATCCAGTTCGACCGCCGCAGCCATAAGGTGCAGGTCTCGATCAAGGCGCTCGAGGTGGCGGAGGAGAAGGAGGCCATCGCCCAATACGGCTCCTCCGATTCCGGCGCGACGCTGGGCGACATCCTCGGCACCGCGCTGCGGCGCGCCACCGAGAAGCCGGACGAGAAGGACGAGAAGAAGGAATAGCCATGTCGCTCGATGCCGATACCATCGTCGATCGCCGCCGGATGCGGCGCAAGCTCACCTTCTGGCGCGTGCTCACCGTCCTCGTCGCGATCTGCGCCGTGGTGGCCGTGGGCGCCGCGCTGCGCGCGCCCGGCACCGCCGTGTTGACCGGGCGGCCCGGCGGCTCGATCGCGCGGATCACCATCACCGGGCTCATTCGCACCGACCAGCAGCGCGTCGAGGCGCTCGACCAGCTCGCCAAGTCGCGCGTGCCCGCCGTGATCGTGCACATCAACAGCCCCGGCGGCACCACCTCGGGCTCCGAGCAGCTCTACGATTCGCTCAACCGGCTCAAGGAGAAGAAGCCGCTGGTGGTCGTGGTCGACGGGCTGGCGGCGTCCGGCGGCTACATCACCGCCATCGCCGCCGATCACATCGTCGCGCAGGAGACCTCGCTCATCGGCTCGATCGGCGTGCTGTTCCAATATCCCAATGTCGCCGATCTCCTGAAGACGCTCGGCATCAAGGTCGAGGAGATCAAGTCGTCGCCGCTCAAGGCCGCCCCCAACGGCTTCGAGCCGACCTCGCCGGAGGCGCGCGCCGCGATCGAGGCGATCGTCTCGGACTCCTACGCCTGGTTCCGCGCGCTGGTGAAGGCGCGCCGCCAGCTCGACGACGCGGGGCTCGAGCGCGTGGCCGACGGCCGCGTGTTCACTGGCCGCCAGGGCATCGCGCTCAAGCTCGTCGACGAGCTCGGCGACGAGCGCACTGCGATCGCCTGGCTGGCCAAGGAAAAGAACGTCGATCCGAACACGCCGGTGCGCGATTATCGGCTGCGCGACCGGTTCGGCGACCTGCCGTTCCTGCACACCGCCGCGGTTCGCGCCCTCGACGGCTTGGGCCTCACCGCGCTCGCGCGGCGGCTGGAGGAGTGGGGGGCGGTGCAGGCGATCGAGCGCCTCAACCTTGACGGTCTGTTGGCGCTTTGGCACCCTCCCGTTACGAATTAGCGGATCGGGCCCGCCAATTCCTCCGCACGGCCCGGGACGGCAGCACCGATGATCAAATCCGAGCTCGTGCAGCGCATCTCGGGGCAGAACCCGCATCTCTATCAGCGCGACGTCGAGAACATCGTCAACGCCATTCTCGGCGAGATCGTCACGGCGATGGCGCGCGGCGATCGCGTCGAGCTGCGCGGCTTCGGCGCCTTCTCCGTCAAGAACCGCCCGGCCCGCACCGGCCGCAATCCGCGCACCGGCGCCCATGTCGCGGTCGAGAAGAAGGCGGTGCCGTTCTTCAAGACCGGCAAGGAAATGCGCGAGCGGCTCAACCGCACGACCCCCTAACGAGCTTCCTCTCTCGAAACTTCCCGCGCTGGAGGCGCGCCGCCGGACCGGCGCCTGCGATAGTGTTAGACAGCGCGCGCGCCCCGCGTATGATGGGCCGGCTGCGAGGGGGATTGCATCATGGACAAGCGGGCCGAGGAACTGCTGCACGACCTGAAAGTCACGCGCGGCTGCCGGATCAACGCGGCCGAGCGGCTCAATACCCGGGTGCGGCGCATGGCGCTGCTGATCGCGGTGGCGGCGGGCATGGTGATCGCGCTTACCGTGCTGCCGGCGCTCTACAGGCTGCCGCAGTCGATCTCGATCGACCTCGCGGTGGTCACGCTGCTGATGGCGGTGGTGATCCTGGCGGTGTCGCTGTTCCAGTACGGCACCAACGACGCCGTCACCGCCGAGCAGCACCACCGCTGCAGCCTGGAGCTCGGGGAGCTGCTGCGGGAGCTGCGCAACAAGGCCGAGACCATCGACGAGAACGGGCTCACCACCGTCCGGGTGCGCTATGACAGCGTGCTGCAGAAATACAGCGCCGCTCACCACCCGCTCGATTTGACGCGCTACGAGATCGAGCACCGAGACGAATTCGAGCTCACCCCGGTCGAGACCGCGCGGGCCTATACGCGGCTCGCTCTGTCCGGCAACGTGCTCTACGCGCTCTTGATCATCGCGGTGATCGTGCTGTTCCTCTGGCTCCTGTTCGGCCACGTGCTGCCGGCGCGGATGTCGTAGGGGCGGTCCCGTGTCCCGGCCGAGCGCGCTCTTGCGCGCGAGAGCCGGGACCCAGGGGCCACACGGCGCGGCCTGACTGCATTAATATTGCGCTTCTCGCTTCTCGCGCTGGGTCCACGCAGGTCGGTTTACCCGACCTGCGCACACTTTAAGTGCCGATCTCGGGTAAACCCGAGATCGGTGTCTCGTGGAGTTTACCCTCGGGCCGCGCGAAACGCGGACCCGAGGGCTCGCGCAAGAGCGCTCGCTACACTCGCCCGGGACACGAGAGGATAAGCGTCAGTTCTCCGCTTTTGGGGCGGCGGGCGGGAGCGGGCGCTCGCGCAGGTCGCTGGTGCGCAGGGCCGGCAAGCTCCGCGTGGCGGCAGTCGCGCCGGCAGCCTCGGGGCAGGCGCACGGCGCGGCGGTCACGAGGCGGACCGGCGCGCGGCCCGCGAGCGCGGCGATGCGGGCGTCGAGCGCCTTGAGATCGTGGGTCCAGGGCGCGAAATCGGGGGCGCCCGCGGCCAGCGCCGCCATGATCGTGCGCGCGGTGTCGAGCTCGGCGAGCGCGCGGCTGACCTGGCCCAGGCGATGATAAGTGCCGGCGAGCTTGCCGTGGCTCACCGCCAGGTCCCGGCGCCAGCCGGCATTGTCGGGATCGGCGGCGGCGAAGCGGGCGACGATCGCGAGATTGGCCTCGTATTCCGCGAGCGCGCCGTAGAAATCGCCGCGCGCCTCGAGCCCCGCGCCCATGCGGGCATGGCTGGCGCCGAGGTCGTACTGCCAGCCGGCATGGCCGGGCGCGGCGGCGGCGAGGCGGGTGACGATGGCGCGCTGCGCCTCGTACTCGGCCAGCGCCCCGGCGACGTCGCCGAGCGCGCGCCGCACGTCGCCGATACGCTCGTGCATCAGCCCGAGGTCGCGCTGCCAGCCGGCGCGGTCGGGATCGGCGGCGGCAAGCCGCGCGGCGATCGCCAGGCTCGAGCGGTATTCCTTGAGCGCGCCGGCGAGGTCGCCCTGCGCCTCCTTGACCGAGCCGAGCCGCTCGTGGCTGACGCCGAGCTCGTGCTGCCAATCGGGATTGCCGGGATCGTCCTCGGCGAAGCGCTCGGCCATGGCGTGGCTGACCCGGTAGCTCGCCAGCGCCTCCTCCGGCCTGTCCTGCAAGGCGAGCACGTCGCCGATCTTGACGTGCGCCGCCGCCAGCGCGCGCCGCCAGTCGGCATGGCCGGCGTCGGCGGCGATGAGCTGCTCGGCGATGGCGCGGCTCGTCTGGTAGCTCGCGAGCGCCGCCTCGAGCTCGCCCTGCAGGCGCAGCGCGTCGCCGATCTTCTGGTGCGCGATCACCACGCCGTAGCGCCAGCGCCCATTGCCCCACTCGTCGGCGGCGAGCCGCTCGCCGACCGCGAGGCCGACCTGGTAGCTCGCCAGCGCCTCCTCGAGCGCGCCGCGCTCGAGCGCGGCGTTGCCGATCTTGATGTAGCTCACGATCAGGTCGCGCGGGGCGCCGCCGTTGCGGGGATCGGCGGCGATGCGCTCGGCGATCGCGGCGCTGGCGCGGTAGCTCGCGTAGGCCTCGTTGAGCCGGCCCATCGACTGCATTACGTCGCCGAGATCGTCGTAGGTGGCGGACAGGTCGCTCAGCCAGGCGGCGTTGCTGGAGGCCTCGGCGGCGAGCCGCTGCATCAGCCCTTCCGCCGCGACCGCGCGCGAGCGCTGCAGCTCGCCGGCGCCGAGGGCGGCGTAGTTGCGGGCGAACTCGATCAGCATCGCGGCCTTGCGGAAGCGCAGATGCGGGGTCTCGCCGCCGAGCTCGGCGAGTTCGTAGACGAGCTGCTCGGCCCCGGCCAGCAGCCGCGTCGAGACGCCGTGCAACGCGCCGAACTGGCGCGACACCGCCACCGCCTTGTGCGTGAGCGCGGTCGCGCCGGCGAGAGTGCGGTCGAGCAATGCCTCGTTATGGGACAGCTCGTAGCGCGCACAGGCGAGGCCGCCGGCGCAGCCGACGGTGAGCGCCAGCGCCGAGGCGAGGAGGCCGTGGCGGATGATCAGGCGGCGGCGATCCGCGGCGGCGCGGCGCTCGGCGGGCTCGGGCAGCGCCGGCTCGGGCGGCTCGGGCGCGGCGTGATCGGCGAAGTCGTGCTGCGCGGCCAAGAGCCGGTCAGGGAAAGGCTTTTCGTCGAGGCGCTCGCCGGATGGCAGCCGATCGGCGGAGCGCCAAGGCTCGGTGCTGCGGCTGCCGACAGGTTTCTTCTCGGCAACGGCGCCGTCGGAGAATTTTTCTTTGGCGATCTTCTTGCGACCGCGCGTCTTGTCGCCGCGCTTCTTGCCGTTCTGCTCGGGCGGCGGCGTGATCCAGGCCTTGCCGCGATGGCTTTTTCGAATCAACGCACGCTCGAGCGCAGTGAACTCAGCCACGCTCACTCTCCCACAGCCCAGTACTCACTGATGAATCGCAATCTAACACAGATTTGTTTCGCTTGGTGGTACGGATGCAGTACGCCGCCGAATTTTTTTTGTCGCATGCGCGTGAGCATGGCGTCGGTCTCGGTCCGCGAGGATGAAGCAGCTCACGCTCGCCGAAATTTCAAAGCTGCAACGGCAAGAGCCGCGCCGACATAGCTCGCGGCACGCGCGGCTTCGCTGCGGTCGGCGGGGCTGCTATGCTCCGTGGCGCTCGATCGATGGCGATTCCACATGGCCCGCTCGGCGATCACTGCGCTGATCTCCTGCATATGGCTCTGCACCTGGCCCGGCGGCTCGTCCGCCCGCGCCGAGCCGGCCGCGGGCGGTGCCGATCTCAAGGACTCCGTCTGCCTGATGATCGAGGCGGCGGCGCGCGCGCACGATCTGCCGCTCGAGTTCTTCGCCCGCGTGATCTGGCAGGAGAGCCGGTTTCGGCCTGACGCGGTCGGTCCGCGAACGAGGAGCGGCGAGCGGGCGCGGGGCATCGCCCAGTTCATGCCGAGAACGGCGGCGGAACGCGGCGTGCTCGACCCGTTCGACCCGGTCGAGGCGCTGCCGAAATCGGCGGAATTCCTGCGCGAGCTGCGCAAGGAGTTCGGCAATCTCGGGCTCGCGGCCGCCGCCTACAATGCCGGTCCGCACCGCCTGCGGGAGTTCCTGGCGGGGAGCCGGCCGCTGCCGGCGGAGACCCGGCACTATGTCCTCGCCATCACCGGGATTGCGGTCGACGAGTGGGCGAAAGGCGGCGAGCGCGAGCCGCCGGCTAGTCCCGATTGCGCGACGCTGACCGCGCTCATCCACCGGGCGCCCAACACCTTCGTGGCGAAGCTCGAGGCGCGGGTGAACCTCGGCGCCGGCAGCCCGTGGGGCGTCGAGCTCGCCGCCGGCTTCTCGCGCGAGCGCGCGCTGGAAGCTTATGCCGCCATAGCCGACCGTTATGCCGCGGTGCTGTCCGGGCTCGATCCCATGCTCTTGAGCTCGGTGCTGCGCAGCCGCGGCACCAGCCCCTTCTACCAGGTGCGGGTCGGCGCCGAGACCCGCGGCGCCGCCGAGGGCCTATGCCAGCGCATCCGCCGCGCCGGCGGCGCCTGCATCGTCCTGCGCAACCGCGCGGGGTGAGCCCCGATCGCGTGTCCCGGCCGGGGCGAGCTCACCTGTCCGGCGGCATGAATTCGGCGCGGATGCGCTCGGTATGCTCGCCGAGCGCCGGCACCGCACCATAACGGCGCGGTTTGCCGGCGACGCGGGCGGCGGGCGCGGGATAGCTCACCTGCCCGGACGGCGTGTCGACCTCGATCCGCCGCAGGTGCGGGTGCACGGCGAGCCGCGCGGTGTCGTTGACGCGGGCAAAGGCGATGTCGGCGGCCAAAAGCTTCGCGGTCAGCGCCGCCTCGTCGCTCGCGCCGAACGCCGCCTGCACCCGCGCGTCGGTCTCGGCGCGGCGGCGAACCCGCGCCACGTTGGTGGCGAAATTCGGATCGGCGGCGAGCGCCGGGTCGCCCAACACTTTTTCCGCCAGCACCCGCCACTCGCGGTCGCTCTGGATCGAGATCAGGATGTCGGCGCCGTCGGCGGTTTTGAACACGCCGTAGGGGGCGATCGAGGTGTGGGCGAGGCCGATGCGCTTGGGCGGCATGCCGCCCTCGTGCTGGATGAGCGGCACCGCCATCCAGTCCGCCATGGCGTCGAACATCGCGATCGAGATCAGGGCGCCGGCGCCCGAGCGCTGGCGGGCGATCAGCGCTTCCAGAATCGCCTCGTAGGCATTCATGCCGGCGGCGATGTCGCAGACCGAGACGCCGACCCGCGCCGGCGCCTCCGGGCCGCCGGTGACCGAGGCGACGCCGGCCTCGGCCTGGATCAGCATGTCATAGGCCTTGCGGGCGGCATAGGGCCCGTCCTCGCCGTAGCCGGAGATCGAGCAGATGACGAGGCGGGGATGGCGGCGGGAGAGCTCGTCGAGCGGGAAGCCGAGCCGCGCGATGGCGCCGGGCTTGAGGTTCTGCACGAACACGTCGGCTTTCGCCAGCATCGCCGCGAGCAGCGTCTTGTCTTGCGGCAGCGTGAGATCGAGGCAGACCGATTCCTTGCCGCGGTTGAGCCAGACGAAATAAGCGCTCTCCCCGTCGGGGCGCGCGCCGTCGCCGCCGGATTGCCGCCCGGCCGCGCGCGGAATCGCGAGCCGGTCGTAGGCGCGCGCGAAGTCGCCTTCCGGGCGCTCGACCTTGACCACGCGCGCGCCGGCGTCGGCGAGCCGGCAGCTCGCCATCGGCGCCGCCACCGCCTGCTCCAGCGTGACGACGAACAGGCCCGAGAGGGGAAGGGACATGGGGAATGTCTGTATGATGGGTAGGTCGGGTCAGCGCGGCCCGGAGCGCTACGATCATGCCGAGTCCTCGTTCCGCGCGTAACCCGACATTGCAGCCTTCGGCAACCCACGGAAATGTCGGGTTACGCGCGGATCGGGCGCCGCGCTTGCAACGAGGGCTTCGGGCCGCGCCAACCCGACCTACCAACCATGCGGCGCCGCGTTACTTCGGAGCGGCGCTGAGCATGGTGCGGAAATCCCCGAGCAGGTCGTCGAACAGGCGGGCGGCGGCGGCCACGGTCTCGCGGGTCACTCCGCCGCGGAAGGACAGATCGTATTCGAGATAGAGGTTTCCGTTGGTGTCGAGATAGGCCTTGGCGTAGCGCTTCTCCTGGTTCCACTTGTTGGCGATGGTCAGCGTGTAGCTCGCCGACTTGGTGAGACCCATCGAATATTGGAGCGAGCCGCAGGTGCCGTCGTCCTCGCAGGAATACAGATAGACCACCACGGTGTAGCCGCCCATGCCGGTGCGGATGCGCGATCGGTTGTTCTCGGTCACCACCTCGGCGCGGTATCCGGCGTCGCGCAGGATCGCCGCCAGATCGGCCGGCTTGAACTTGCTGAACATCTCGGTCGCCGGTTCGGCGAAGGACGGCGCCGGCAGCACCGTGCCGACGGCAAGAGCGAGGACGAGAAGGAACCTGGGGCGCATGCGAACGACCTTCGCGCGAGACAAAAGGCGATTGGAATTGAAGCTTGCTTTTTCCGCCAGCGCAAGGGCGCAATCGGCTCGACCGGCGATCCCGAAATCCCCGGCCATGCCCCGAAATTGCTGGTTTTTCCCGGCTCGATTGCAGGCGCGCCGTTGCTTCCGAGCAACCAGCAATGTAACTCTGTCATTCGATTCCGCGAGGGCCGCCCGAGGGGCGGGGTACCGGTTGTTCCATGGCCTATGTTTCCGGTTTCAGCAACGACATCTTCGTCAGCTATGCCAGCGTCGACAACGAGCCGGACGCGCAGGACGTGCGCTGGGTCAGCAGGTTCCGCGGCGACCTCGAGACGGCGCTGCGGCGGCGGCTGGGCAAGGACGTCGAGATCTTCTTCGACCAGGCCGGGCTGCGCGCCTACGACGACCTCGAGCAGCTGCTGAAGAACGCCCGCGCTTCGGCGATCTTCCTGGCGGTGTTCTCGCCGAGCTACGCGGAGCGCGAATGGACGCTCGAGGAGCTCAAGGCATTCCACGCGGTGGCGAAGGCGTCCGGCGAGGCGAACCGCATCGTCACCATCGAGATCCTGCCGGTGGAAGCGAGCCGCTTCCCGCCCGAGATCGAGCACCTCAAGCGCACCCGCTTCTATACCCAGGACAAGGATTCCGGCACCGATTTCCCGCTCACGTCGGCGTCCCAGCCCGCCCTCTACAACGAGCGGGTGCAGCAGCTCGCGCATCACCTGGTGCTGCTGCTGCGCGACATGCGGCAACAGCGGGAATCCGAGACGCCGGCCCAGCCCGACCGCGTCGCCCCCGCGCCCGCCGTCGCGGCGAAAATTCCGGCCGCCGCGCTGGCGATGGAGCCGGCGAGGACCGTGCTGCTCGCCCAGGTGACCGACGACGTCTATGACGAGCGGCAGAAGGTCGCCGCCTATCTCGAGGATTACGGGCTCAAGGTCGCCCCGCCGGGCGAGTATCCGGAAGCGGGGACGCAGTTCGCCAAGTCCGTTAACGCCGACCTCGAGCGCGCCGACCTGTTCGTGCAGCTGCTCGGCCGCGCCCGCTCGCCGAGGCCGGAGGACCTGCGCGCCGAGGGCGAGCCGGCCAAGAGCTGCGCCCAGTTCCAGTACGATGCCGCGCGGCGCCGGGGCATCCCGATCCTGCAGTGGCGGCATCCCGACGTCAGCCCCGACAAGCTGCCGCCGAGCAACTGGGATCGGCAGCTGCTCGACGGCGCCGATGTCCGGGTGATGGGCCTGCAGGAATTCATGAAGGAAATCCGCACCACGGTCGGCCGCCTCAACCAGAAGCAAGAGGCGAAACCGGCGCGCGGCGACTTCATCTTCATCAATGCCGACCGCAGCGACCAGGAGTTCGCCCAGAGCCTGTTCAAGGCGTTCAACGACAACAATTGCTATGCGGTCGTGCCGATGAACGACGGCGCGGCGTCGGCCAAGGAGATCGAGGAGGATCTCGAGGCCAACCTGCTCGACTGCAAGGGCCTGCTCCTAGTGTACGGAAAATCGTCGCTCGCCTGGGTGCGCGCCCAGATTCGGCGCTTCATCAAGCTGGAGGACCGGCGGCAGGCGCCGCTGCGGCTCAAGACCATCCTGTGCGGGCCGCCGCCGGCGAAGCCGGACGTCGGCGTCTCCGGGTTCGAGCTGATCGACTGCCAGGACGGGGCCACGGCCGAGCGCGTGCAGAGGATCATCCGGGAGCTCCGGTTGTGATGGTGGAGGCCGGGTCGCGGGCTCCCTATCCGGGGCTGCGGTCGTTCCGCCGCGACGAGAGCGACCGCTTCTTCGGCCGCGAGGACTTCGTCAACACGATGGTGGACCGGCTCGCGGCCACCCGTTTCCTCGCCGTCCTCGGCTCCTCCGGAACCGGCAAATCGTCGGTGGTGAAAACCGGGCTGCTCGACTCGCTCGAGGTCGGCCTGATGGCGAAAGCCGGATCGAGCTGGCAAATCGCGGATTTCCGCCCGGGCAGCGCGCCGCTGCGCAACCTCGCCGCCGCCCTGATCGGGAGCGAAGCGCAGGCGGCGCCGAGCGATGCCGACCTCGACCTGCTGCGCGGCTTCCTGGCGCGCGGGCCGCGCTCGGTCATCGAATGGTGCCGCGACGGCAATCTGCCCGCGGGCAGCAACCTGCTGCTGCTCGCCGACCAGTTCGAGGAGCTGTTCCGATACCAGGATTACGCCCGGCGCGAGGAAACCCAGGCGCTGGTCGAGCTGCTGCTCGAAAGCGCGCACAGCCCGGAATTCCCGATCTACGTGGCGCTCACCATGCGCTCGGAATATCTCGGCGCCTGCGCGCTGATCGAAGGGCTGGCGGAGGCGATCAGCCGCGGCATGGTGCTGATCCCGCGCATGACCCGCGAGCAGTGCCGCGCCGCCATCGTGCGGCCGGCGGAGGTGTGCGGCATCAAGCTCGAGCAGCCCCTGGTCAATCGGCTGCTCAACGATCTCGCGAGCTTCGCGCCCTGGGACGACAGCGGCACCGAGGACCAGCTCGAGCGGCTGGTCCGCCGCGCCGATCAGCTGCCGCTCTTGCAGTATACCCTCAACCGGATGTGGCTGCGCGCGCGCGAGCGCCGCGGCGCGGCCGACGCCGGAGCGCTGGTGCTGCGGCTTTCCGACTACGAGGCGATCGGGGGCTTGAGCGGCGCGCTCAACGCCCACGCCGATCAGCTGTTGAAGGGGCTCGCCGACAAGGGATTGCAGGGCGTGGTCGAGAGCGTGTTCCGGGGTCTCGTCTCGGGCTCGACCGTGGCCGACGCGGTGCGCCGGCCGCGGCCGTTCGGCGAGCTCGTCAAGCTCGCCGGCGAGCGGCAGGCGGTGCGCGACGTCGTCGACACGTTCCGCGCGGCCGGCTGCAACTTCCTGGTGCCGGAGCTCGATCCGAAGAACTCCGGCAATGGGGGAAGCTGTCGGGCTGGCTCGAGCAGGAGGCGCGCGCCGCCCAGCATTGGCGCCGGCTCAAGGACCGCATGGCCGACGGCGACCTGCTGCAGGGACGCGAGCTCGCCACGCTGGTGGCCTGGAAGGATGAGATGAAGCCGAACGCCGAATGGGCGAAGCGCTATGGCGGCGACTTCGGCGCGGCGACGGCCTTCCTCGATGCGAGCCAGCGCGCCGAGCAGGGGCGCCGCCGCCGCACCGCGCTGATGCGGGGCGGCGCGGTCGCACTCGCCATCATCATTCCGGCGGCGATCCTGATCGGGATGCTGGTGCGGGAGCAGGGAATTGCCACGCAGCTCCGGGAGACTGCGGCGCAGCTCAGCGAGTCTCTCGCGCATGAGAAGTCGATGGCAGACGCACTGGCGAAATCGGACGAATATCTGCGAACATTGGGCGATAAATTGGCGATCGCATTGGACAGAGATCCGGCAAAAAGCGATCTCGAACAGACCTTGGCGGCGCTGTTGGAAGAGATCCTCCGTGCCAAGGAAATGGAGCAGAAACTCGCCGATCTGCAGTCCGGCGAGCAATCAGGCGTGCCTTTGGGACCGCCGCCGCAGGACGGTGTCAATTACGGCGATGAAGATCCCCCGAAGTCGGGTGGCGTCGAGCCTTCGACGGTGCCGGTGAGCGAGGTGAATGGGCCGACTCCCGCTCGGATACCCGGCGCAAGAGTGCTGAAGACGCGGGACCTGTACGACGCGCTCAAGCGCGGCAAGCTCGGCCCCGATGACTTGGCCTTCGTCATCATCGACGCCTGGACCGATCCGCAGCACGCCACTATCCCGACCGCCAACAGGCTTCCGCAGGCCGGACAGGGCGGAGCGCTCGACCCCAAGCTCCAGCGCGAAGTGTGGACCGCGCTCGACAAGATGAGCGGCGGCAAGTTCACCAAGCCGATCGTGTTCTTCTCCCGCGACGCCAAGCATTGGGAGGGCTACAACGCCGCGCTGCGCGCGATCGAGATGGGCTATAGCGGCGTCTACTGGTATCGCGGCGGCCTCGGTGCGTGGAAGGCGGCGAACCAGCCCCTGAATTGAGCACTCACCGCAGAAACTCCTCGGTCGTGAGACCGTCGAAGCTGGTGAGGGCGTCCTTGGGGGCGAGGAGCTTCGCCTCGAGGCTCACCTGCTGCGAGTGCTCGAGGCCGGCCGCCGTGACCCTGAGGTCGCCGGCATGGGCGGCGGCGACGATCGGCCAGGCGGCGGCGAGCACGGCCGGGTCCATCTTGTCGAACCGCTTCTGCAGGAGCGCGAGCGCTTCCGCGGGCTGCTCGCGGATGAAGCGGTTGGCGGCGATCAGCGCGCGCGCGAGGCGCGCGCATTTCTCCCGCCGCTTCGTACAGGTGTCGGGGCGGGTGTAGACGAGTCCGTAGGCGAACGGCAAGAGATCGGGCGCGTCGCGCACCGCGCTCGCCAGCATCACCGCGCTGCCCTTGACCACCGCCTCGGTGGTGTAGGGGAGCGAGGTGGCGTAGCCGTCGAGCGTCCCGGTCGTGAGCGCCGCCAGCATGCCCGGCGGATCCATCGGCGCGATGCGCACGTCCCCCTCGATGTCGAGCCCGCCGCGATGGGCGACCAGCCGCTCCCAGGCGTGCACGATGCTGCCGACGCCCTGGATGCCGATGGTCTTGCCGCGCAGCGCGCGGGCGCGGTCGTTGAACGGCGTCGCCTCGGTGATGCCCGCCGAGGCCGCGACGTCCTTGCGCAGCACCAGCTCGACGAGCGGCTTGTCGATGAGATTGACGAGCGCGAGCAGGCGCTGCCCCTGCGCGGCCGCGCGCAGGAACACCGGCCCGGTGCCCATGGTGAAGTCGGCGCTGCCGGAGATGACGGCGTTCACCGCGCCCACGCCGACGATGGTGCGGTTGGTGACCCTGAGGCCCTCCTGCCGGTAGAAGCCGGCGTCCTCGGCGAGGAAGGCGTTGCTGAAGGTCAGCGTCGCCGCCGGCAGCGCCATGAGGATGTTGATGTCCTCGCCGCGGCCGAGCGCGGGTGCAAGCGCGGCGACGAGGCCGATCGCAGCGGCCGCATACCGATATCGCCCCGTGGGCATGCGCGACTCCCTCAAGCGACACGCCTCGAGTTTAGCGATGCCCGGCCCGCGATCCACCTGCACGATTGGGCCGCGGACATCGCCGCGTTCCCGGCGTGGTCCCTCTCTCTCTGCTTGCGGGGCGTGTGCGGGAAGGGGTCAGGATGAAGCGTACCCGGCAAGCCGAAACTGCCCGACCTCGGCCCGCATTCCGAGGAGCTGAACCGCCGCCGCGCCGCTCAGCGCGAACGCCGCTCCCGCCGCGGCGACCGCCGTCTCCGCCCGGCACCCCGGTCGCGCTTCGCCGACGCCGCGCGCGCGATCGAGATAGGCCGCTGCTCGCCGCAGCCGATCCACATCGTCACCGAGGAACCCGAGCGCGGCGTTGCA
>WNFF01002043.1_pt1 | contig 16473 bp, 8 predicted proteins | sample 5400441 | NCBI WGS metagenome assembly WNFF01 (sample SAMN13153345, study PRJNA577476) | soil metagenome | isolation source: 120 cm saprolite under Douglas fir tree site 2 hole 3 replicate 1 | place: USA:California | collected 2015-04-18 | reverse complement strand
GACGAGACAGTCGAAGTCACGATGCGTTTAGGAGTCGATCCCAAGCATGCGGACCAGATGGTGCGCGGCACGGTGGTGCTTCCCCATGGGCTGGGCAAGTCGAAAAAAGTCCTGGTCATCGCCAGCGGCGAGAAAGTTCGCGAGGCTGAAGCGGCGGGCGCGGATTTCGTCGGCGGGGAAGACATGGTCGAGAAGATTACGAAAGAAAACTGGACCGACTTCGACGCGCTCATCGCTACGCCCGACATGATGAAGTCTGTAGGGCGCCTGGGTAAGATTCTCGGGCCGAAAGGGCTGATGCCGAACCCGAAAACGGGCACCGTCACCATGGACGTAGCGCGGGCCGTGCAGGAAGTGAAAGCCGGCAAAGTGGAATTCCGCACCGACAAGACTGCGTTGGTGCATGTGCCGGTCGGGAAGATCTCGTTCACGCCCGATAAGCTGATCGAGAACGCGACGACCCTGATATCGAGCGTGATCAAGGCCAAGCCGTCGGTAGCGAAGGGCAAGTACATCAAGGGATGCTACTTGAGCTCCAGCATGGGACCGGGGATTTCCCTCGACACTACGGCGATTGAGACGGCGTCGAAGGCGTAACGGCCGAGCGCTGGATTTGCCGAGTTTCGCTCGGCTGGACGGGTCAGAGACCCGTCCCCACACGAGATTGGAAAGGGTTCGATATGGCGGTCACCAGAGCAAAGAAAAAAGAGCAGGTTGAAAAACTGGGCGAGGATTTGAAGAGCGTATCGAGCGTGATCGTCGCTACCTATACCAAGCAGACGGTCGCCAAGGATTTTGAGTTGCGAAAGACGCTGCGCTCGACCGGCGCGAAGTATCGCGTGGTAAAGAACACGCTGGCGGAGCGGGCCGGTAAGGGGACGCGGATTGAGGAAGCGCTCAAGAATCTTCAGGGCGTGACTTCGATTGCCTACACATCGGGCGATCCGGTCGCATTGGCGAAGGCGCTTTCCAAGTACGCCAAGGACAATCCAGAGTTCACCTTCAAGGCTGGGGTCGTCGAAGGACGCGTTGTCACGATCAAAGAGATCGAGGCGCTCGCGACCATGCCGTCGAAGGAAGAGATTTATTCGAAACTGCTGTACTTGCTGAGCGCTCCGTCACAGCGTCTGGTCACGGCCATGAGCGCGGTGGGACGGAACCTGGCGGTGGTCATTGACCAGGGCGTGCAGGAGAAGAAGTTCAAGGAGGCGTAAGTCTCCGAGTAGAGTTTCGACCGGCGAAAGCTGGTCAGAAAGAGATTTGGTTATCGCGAGCGGGGGTTGCGCGGTTCTGAAATTCACGTGTTGTCTGGCGCGGGATCGAGGACCTGGTCGCACTGGAAACCCGGCGAAGCGGTAACGAAATCACAAATCATCAACGTAGAGGCGCGGCTTGCCGTGTCCTGCGATAGGAACTGGAGAACACAATGGCGGATCTGCAGCAGTTGGAAGAGTCAATTGTTGGCCTGTCTTTGCTGGAAGCGGCGGAGTTGGTCAAGAAATTGGAATCGCGTCTGGGTGTTTCGGCGGCAGCAGCAGCCCCGGTGATGGTTGCCGGCGGCGGAGCGGCGGCCGGTGCAGCGGCTCCGGCGGAAGAAAAGACCGAGTTCAGCGTCGTCCTTAAAGAGGTGGGCGCCAATAAGATCAATGTAATCAAAGCCGTACGGGAAGTCACCAGCCTTGGCCTGAAAGAAGCCAAGGATCTGGTGGATGGCGCTCCCAAGACCATCAAGGAAGGCGTCTCGAAGGACGAAGCGGAGACCATCAAGAAGAAGTTTACTGAGGCGGGCGCAACTGTCGAAGTAAAGTAGGCCTCCCGGTGGCCTCGGACGGCTGCGGTTTCCACAGTCATCCACAGGCATCCGTTGACGAAAAAGTAGATGAATCCCGGGTGGGGGTGTTAGTATCTATATACTCACCCGGTATTCTGACTTCGAGGTGGTAGCGACCCTGTTCTCCGAAGGCAAACCAGGAAAGCGGATCGCTCAATAGAGTTTGGCAGCCGGTCCCGCGGGCGGCGGGACGGAACAGGCCTTTTGAACTGGCGCGGAAATTTACAAAAGATCTAGCAACAAGCGTCGCGTGTGGCGCCGAGGGACAGACTTGTCCCTGCCGGTGCCCGTATTTATTTTCTGCGTAGACCGCCCACTAGCAGTCTTTCGGCGCTGAGATGCGCCCTTTCGTTCCGCGTTGCGCGGCAGCCCCCAGGCTGCCTGAAAGCAGGAGTTCCTAAGAATGGCAAAGCATAACACCTTCCGCAAGCGTTTTGATTTTTCGAAAATTCCGGCAACCATCCAGATCCCGAACCTGATCGAGGTTCAGAAGCGCTCCTATGATCGCTTCCTGCAGATGGACAAGCTGCCCAGCGAGCGCGAAGACGGCGGGCTCCAGGCCGTGTTTCAGTCGGTCTTCCCGATCACCGACTTCCGCAACGTCTCGCAGCTTGAGTTTGTGGACTATGCGATCGGCAACTGGGAGTGCAAGTGTGGCCACTTGAAAGGCCTGCACCACCTGCGCACCACTTGCAAGAACTGCGGATCTACGGTCATCACCGACCCGTTTCATCCCGGCGATGTGCTCTGTCACAAGTGCGGCACGTATAACGCCAACACGCCCGATTTCTGTAACAAGTGCGGCGACCCGGTCGGATTGCAGCTGAAGTACGACGTGGCTGAGTGCGAAGAGCGCGGTATGACCTACTCCGCGCCGCTCAAGGTCACGATGCGCCTCACCATCTGGGACAAGGACCCCGAGACTGGTAACCGCTCCATCCGCGATATCAAGGAGCAGGAAGTCTTTTTCGGCGACGTTCCGCTGATGACCCAAAACGGCACGTTCATCATCAACGGTACCGAGCGCGTCATCGTCAGCCAGTTGCACCGCTCGCCCGGCGTGTTCTTCGAGACCGCCAACAACCGCACTTACTTTCTGGGCAAGATCATTCCGTATCGCGGCTCGTGGGTCGAGTTCGAATACGACCAGAAGAATGTGCTCTACGTGCGCATTGACCGCAAGCGCAAGTTCCTGGGCACGATATTCCTGCGCGCTCTCGGCTTACGCGCCGGCGAAGACATTCTGCGCACGTTCTACACCGTGGACCGCCTGGCAATCCGCGACAAGAAGCTTTTTTGGACACTCGATCCCACCAGCGACAAGCCGACAAACCTGTTGGGCATGAAGCTCGCGCACAGCATCAAGTCGAGATCCGGTGAAGAAGTTGCGCACTCAGGTCGCAAGATCAGCGCCGCCATTCTGAAAGAAATTCAAAAGGCCAAGGTCAGCGAGATCGAAGTCGACTCGACCGATCTCGAAGGCGCCTGGTCGGCCGGCGACATCGTGGACACTACCACCGGGGAAGTCCTGCTCGAAGCGAACTCGGAAATTACGGCCGATAAACTCGCCAAGATTCTCGAATCGGGCGGCGTGGTCGAGATGAGCGTGTTCTTCCCCGAACGCGACGACGTGGGGACGGTCATCAGCCAAACCCTGCGCCGCGACTCGGTCAAGACGCCTTCCGAAGCGCTGATCGAGATCTACCGCAAGCTGCGTCCCGGCGACCCGCCCACGCTGGATACGGCGACCGCACTGTTCCAAGGCATGTTCTTCGATCCGCGCAAGTACGACTTTTCGCGCGTCGGCCGCCTGAAGTTCAATATCAAACTGTTCGAAAACCAGGAAGCTACCAACCTCGAACAGCGCACGCTCGATCCGGACGATTTCTACGCGACGATCAAGTACCTGCTCAAGTTGCGCAAGAACATCGGCGCGGTGGACGACATCGATCACCTCGGCAACCGCCGCGTGCGCGCGGTGGGCGAACTGCTGGAAAATCAGTTCCGCATCGGCCTGGTTCGCATGGAACGCGCCATCAAGGAAAAGATGAGCGTGTACCAGGAAATGTCGACGGCGATGCCGCACGACCTGGTCAATGCCAAGCCGGTGATGGCCGCGATCCGCGAGTTCTTCGGGTCTTCGCAGCTTTCCCAGTTCATGGACCAGACCAACCCGCTGTCGGAAATCACCCACAAGCGGCGTCTGTCGGCCCTTGGGCCGGGCGGTCTGTCACGTGAACGCGCTGGATTCGAAGTCCGCGATGTGCACCCGACGCACTATGGACGCATCTGCCCGATCGAAACGCCGGAGGGCCCGAACATCGGACTGATTTCGTCGTTGAGCTGTTTTGCCCGCATTAATGACTACGGGTTCATCGAGTCGCCGTATCGCAAGATTAAGAACGCGCGCGTCGTGGACTACGTAACCGTGGTCAACGCCGGGGACAGCGACTACAAGGTCAACGATCACGTTGAGAAGAGCGAAGCCGAGAAGGTCAACGCCGACTTGAAAGAGCGCCGCAAGAAGCCGGTTGAGATCGAGCCTTTCTCGTTCTATCTCTCGGCGTGGGAAGAAGATCGGCACACCATCGCCCAGGCCAATATCGAACTGGACGAGAAGGGCCGTATCGCCTCCGAACTGGTGAATGCCCGCAAGGCCGGCAACTTCGTTTTGGTAAACCGCGAGGAAGTCGATTACGTTGACGTCAGCCCGAAGCAACTGGTTTCGGTGGCGGCCTCGCTGGTGCCTTTCCTCGAGCACGACGACGCCAACCGCGCGCTGATGGGCGCGAACATGCAGCGCCAGTCGGTGCCTTTGCTACGCGCTCAGGCTCCAATCGTCGGAACCGGAATGGAGGGCGTCACTGCCCGCGACTCCGGCGCTGTCGTCCTGGCCCGGCGCAACGGAATCATCGATTCAGTCGATTCCGAGCGCATCATCGTGCGCGTCGAGGGCGAGCATCATCCGATGCAGCTCTCGCGAGAGGTGGGCAGCGATATCTATCAGCTCACCAAGTTCAAGCGCTCGAATCAAAACACTTGCATAAACCAGAAGCCAATCGTGAAGAAGGGTCAGCGCGTCGTGAAGGGGCAAGTCATCGCCGACGGTCCGTGCACCGACTTCGGAGAGTTGGCTCTGGGACGGAACGTTCTGGTCGCGTTCATGCCCTGGCGCGGCTACAACTTCGAAGACGCGATCCTGGTTTCCGAAAAGATGGTCAAGGAGGACTACTACACCTCCGTGCACATCGAGGAATTTGAACTCGAAGCGCGCGACACCAAACTCGGACCCGAGGAAGTCACCCGCGACATCCCGAACGTCAGCGAAACCACGCTGCGCAATCTGGATGAAGCGGGCGTGATCCGCATAGGCGCAACCATCAAGCAGGGCGACATCATCGTGGGCAAGGTCACGCCCAAGGGCGAAACTCAGCTCACGCCGGAAGAAAAGCTGCTGCGCGCGATCTTCGGCGAAAAGGCCGGCGATGTCCGCGACGCTTCGCTCTATTGCCCGCCCGGAATTGAAGGCGTGGTGGTGGACGTGAAGATCTTCTCCCGCAAGGGACAGGAGAAAGACGAGCGCGCCAAGTCGATTGAGGTTGAGCAGATCGCGAAGCTTGAGAAGAACCTTTCGGACGAAATCCGAATCCTCACCGACGAGCGTTTGAAGCGTCTGGAAGCGATCCTTGGGGGCAAGGAAGTGCAGGCCGACCTGCACGACGAGCGCACCAACAAACGCCTCCTGACCAAGGGCGGAACTCTTGACCGCGACACCATCGAGCACATCTCGACCCGCAACCTGAAGCGCATCAAGTACGCCGACAAGGACCCGCGGGTTAATGAGCAGATCGACGAGATCGAGGAAATGACCTCGCGCCAGATCGATGTGCTCAAGAAAATTGTCAACGAAAAGAAGGACAAACTCACCAAGGGCGATGAACTGCCGCCGGGCGTGATCAAGCTCGTCAAGGTTTACATCGCCATGAAGCGCAAGCTGAGTGTGGGCGACAAGATGGCCGGACGCCACGGCAACAAGGGCGTAATCGCCCGGATCCTGCCGGAAGAGGACATGCCGTACCTCGAAAACGGGACGCCGGTCGAAATTGTCCTGAACCCGCTCGGCGTGCCAAGCCGTATGAATGTGGGCCAGATTCTCGAAACCCACCTCGGTTGGGCCGGCCACGAACTCGGCCTGCAGATCGCGGAACTGCTGAAGCACAACACTCGTGCGGAAGCGATCCGGCGCGAACTGAAGGCCCTGTTTAAAGACACGATGCTGGCGGACAGCATTGCGGAAATGAGCGAGGACGAACTGGAAGCGATCGCTCCCACGCTCACCAAGGGCGTGTTCATGGGCTCAGCCGTTTTCGATGGCGCTCGCGAGTCGGAAATCAAGGCCCTGCTCGAGCGCGCTGGCTTGCCGACGTCGGGCAAGACGAACCTGCGCGACGGCATGACTGGCGAGAAGTTCGAACAGCCGGTTACGGTCGGATACATCTACATGCTGAAACTGTCGCATCTGGTGGACGACAAGATTCACGCGCGCTCCATCGGCCCGTATTCGCTTATCACCCAGCAGCCGCTGGGCGGCAAGGCGCAGTTCGGCGGACAGCGCTTCGGAGAAATGGAAGTCTGGGCTCTGGAAGCGTATGGCGCGGCGTTCATCCTCCAGGAACTGCTCACCGCGAAGTCGGACGACGTTTACGGACGCACCAAAATCTATGAGGCCATCGTCAAAGGCGAGGCCGCGATGGAGCCGGGCGTGCCGGAATCGTTCAACGTGCTGATTCGCGAATTGCAATCGCTCTGCCTGGATGTGGAATTGATCAAGGCCACGGAGAAGAAACCGGTGGCGGTGGCAGCGGATTAAGAGCAGTTCCCGGTTCTCAGTTCCCAGTTCTCAGTTTTTTGAGAGCTAGGGAGACGTGGAGCCGGGAATTGGCTGACAAAGTTTCGATGATTAGCCACTGCGACGCCCCGCTCTCAGCGTCGCGGTATGGCAAAGCTCAAACCGGTTTTCACTGAGAACTGAGAACCGGGAACTGAGAACTGAAGTGGAGAGCCGCTGGCGGTCGCGTTAGACCGCAGGAAAGCGGAGGCACATGTTTCGTTCGAGCCCGTTTGACATGGCAAACCCCGTTGCTGACTTCGACGCCATTCGAATCAGTCTGGCTTCGCCCGAGAAGATCCGGAGCTGGTCGCATGGGGAAGTGACTAAGCCGGAAACCATCAACTATCGCACCTTTAAACCGGAGCGCGACGGCTTGTTCTGCGCCCGCATCTTTGGCCCAGTCACGGACTGGGAGTGTCTCTGCGGCAAGTACAAGCGTATGAAGCACCGCGGAGTGATCTGCGACAAGTGCGGCGTGGAAGTTACGCTGTCCAAAGTCCGTCGTGAGCGGCTCGGCCACATCGAACTGGCTTCGCCCTGCTCGCACGTGTGGTTCTTCAAGGGACTGCCCAGCCGCATCGGGCATCTCCTCGATATCTCTCTCCGCGATCTCGAGGCGATTCTCTACTTCGAGGCCTACGTCACGATTGAGACCGGCGACGCCCCGGTCAAAGACCACGAAGTCATTAAAGACGAGGCCAAGTACCGCGAACTCGACCAGCAGTTCCGTCCCACCGGCTTTAAGGCCATGATGGGCGCGGAAGCGATCAAGGAACTTCTGAAGCGCGTCGAAGTCGAATCTCTCTCGGGGGAACTGCGCGAGAAGATGAAGCACGAGACCTCGCTCCAGAAACGCCTCAAGTATGCCAAGCGCCTGAAGGTGGTCGAGGCCTTCCGCAAGAGTGGCAACAAGCCGCAGTGGATGATTCTGGATGTAATCCCGGTCATTCCGCCGGAGTTGCGTCCTCTCGTTCCACTCGATGGCGGCCGTTTTGCCACTTCCGATTTGAACGATCTCTACCGTCGCGTCATCAACCGTAACAACCGGTTGAAGAAGCTGATGGACCTGCACGCTCCCGAAGTCATCGTGCGCAACGAAAAGCGTATGTTGCAGGAAGCGGTCGACGCCCTGTTCGACAACGGCCGTCGCGGACGCGTTCTGCGTGGCGCCAACAATCGCCCGCTGAAGTCGCTCTCCGACACTCTGAAGGGCAAGCAGGGACGTTTCCGTCAGAACCTGCTCGGCAAACGCGTGGACTACTCGGGACGCTCCGTTATCGTAGTCGGCCCCGAATTGAAGCTGCACCAGTGCGGTCTGCCGAAGAAAATGGCGCTCGAACTGTTCAAGCCGTTCATCTATCACCGGCTCGAACAGACCGGACACTGCACGACCATCAAGCAGGCCAAAGAAATGGTCGAGCAGCAGGAATCGATCGTTTGGGACATCCTCGAAGAGGTCATCAAGGACCATCCTGTCCTGCTGAACCGCGCTCCCACCCTGCACAGGCTGGGCATTCAGGCATTTGAACCGGTGCTGGTGGAAGGCAAAGCCATCAAGATTCACCCCCTCGTTTGTACAGCGTTCAACGCCGACTTTGACGGCGATCAGATGGCGGTTCACATTCCGTTGTCGCCTGAGGCGCAGGTTGAAGCCAGCGTGCTGATGTTGTCGTCGCACAACATCCTCTCGCCGGCCTCCGGACAGCCCATCACCGTGCCCACGCAGGACATGGTGCTCGGTCTCTATTACCTGACCAAAGCCAAGCCCGGCGCCAAGGGTGAAGGCCGCTCTTTCGCCAACATTGACGAGGTAGTGATCGCGCTCGAAATGGGCGAAGTGGAAACGCTCAGCCCGATTCGTCTGCGTTACACCGGCGAAGTCATGGACCTTACCGCCGCCTACGACGATCAGGATGTCACCCATACCGAACCGATTCAGGCGGAGCGCGAATTCCTGAATACGACAGTCGGACGCGCCATCCTGAACGACCACCTTCCGGAGGGCATGCCCTACATCAACGGCTTGCTCAAGAAGAAGGGCGTTGGTCAGTTGGTGAACTACTGCTACCTCAGATTCGGGCTGGAAACCACGGTCAAGATGCTCGATGAGATCAAGGCGCTCGGCTTCAACTATGCGACGCGCGCCGGTCTCTCCATCGGCATTGACGACATGGTGATCCCAGACAACAAGAAAACGCTGGTTCGCGATGCCGACAAGCAGGTCATCGCGGTTCAGCAGCAGTATCTGGATGGGGCCATCACCAACGGCGAGCGCTACAACAAGGTCATCGAAATCTGGTCGGCCATCACGGAGAAAGTTGCAGATGAAATGTTTGGCCAGATGCAGAAGGCCGACAAGGAAGGCGCTCTCAACCCGATTTACGTCATGGCCGACTCCGGCGCTCGCGGATCGAAACAGCAGATCCGCCAGCTCTCCGGCATGCGCGGCCTGATGGCGAAGCCGACCGGCGAAATCATCGAGACGCCCATCACGGCCAACTTCCGCGAGGGATTGACCGTGCTGGAATACTTCATCTCGACGCACGGCGCCCGTAAAGGCCTGGCCGATACGGCGCTCAAGACGGCCGATTCGGGCTACCTGACGCGGCGCCTGGTAGACGTCGCGCAGGACGTCATCATCAGCGAAATCGACTGCGGAACCGCCGACGGCATCTACGTCGAGCCCATCATCGAGGCGGGCATAGAGGTTGAGCCGCTGCGCGATCGCGTTGTGGGCCGCGTCTCGCTCGATAAGATCAAGGACTACGAAGGCAACGTGATCGTGGACATCAACCAGGAGATCAGCGAGGAGCTGGCCAACGCCATCCAGGCCGCGGGCATCGAGCGCGTCAAGATCCGCTCGGTACTCACCTGCGAATCCCGGCGCGGCGCCTGCGCCCGCTGCTACGGGCGCAACCTGGCCACCGGCCGGATGGTTGAGCTGGGCGAAGCCGTCGGGGTGATCGGAGCGCAATCGATCGGCGAGCCCGGCACGCAGCTCACCATGCGCACCTTCCACATCGGCGGCACGGCCACCCGCGTCACCGAGCAGTCCAAGCTCGAAGCCCGCAACAACGGGTTCGTCAAGTTCATTGACCTGAAGAGCGTGCGCGGCCGCGGCGGCGCCCTGATTGCCATGAACCGCTCCGGGCTTATCGCCGTGGTGGATGAGAAGGGCCGGGAGAAGGAGCGCTATCACGTCGTCTATGGCGCCCGGCTGCGGATCGAAGACGGCCAGCCGGTCACCCTCGGCCAGACGTTGGTCGAATGGGACCCCTACACTTTCTCCATCCTCACCGAGGTCGGCGGCAGCGTCCAGTTCAAGGACCTGCAGCCGGGCATCACAATCGAAGAGCAAGTGGACGAGGTCACCGGCTTGGCGCAGTTGGTGGTCACCCTGCCCCCGGGCGATGAGAAGCACCAGCCGACGATCCTGCTCCGCGACTCGGCCGGCCGCTCCCGCAAGAAGTATCTGATGCCCTCCCGCGCCCACCTGATGGTGCAGGATGGTGACGAGGTTCAGCCCGGCGACGTGCTGGCGAAAATTCCCCGGGAGACCACCAAGACGAAAGACATCACCGGCGGTCTGCCCCGCGTGGTCGAGCTGTTCGAAACCCGCAAGCCCAAGGACCCGGCGGTCATCAGCGAGATCGATGGAGTAGTGAAATACGGCGAAATCAGCAAGGGCCTGCGGAAGATCTACGTGGAGAGTGAGGACGGCCGGACGCAGAAGGAATACGCCATCGGCCGCGGCGTCCACATCAACGTGCAGGAAGCCGAGCACGTCCGCGCCGGCGAGCCCTTGATCGATGGCCCGCTCAACCCGCATGACTTGCTCGCCGTGCTCGGCGAGAAGTACACGCAAGCCTACTTGGTAAACTCGATCCAGGAGGTCTACCGCCTCCAGGGCGTGAACATCAACGACAAGCACATCGAGGTGATCGTCCGCCAGATGATGCGCTGGGTGAAGGTGGAAGACGTGGGCGAAACCGGCTTCCTGCTCGAGGAGCAGGTGGACAAGTTCCGCTTCCGCGAGGAGAACGACCGGGTGATCAGCGGAGGCGGCCGCCCGGCAACCGGTCGTCCGCTGCTGCTCGGCATCACCAAGGCATCGCTTTCGACCGATTCGTTCATCTCCGCGGCCAGTTTCCAGGAGACCACCCGGGTGCTCACTGAGGCTGCTGTCGCCGGCAAGGTGGATTATCTCCGCGGCCTAAAGGAAAACGTGATCATGGGGCGGCTCATCCCTGCGGGCACGGGTCTCGAACGTTACCGCAACATTGCGCTGCTCACCGAAATGCCGCAGCTCCCACCCGGCGAAATCATGCCGGCGGCTGCCGAACTCACCCCGGAGGAAACTGCGGCACTCGAATTCTTGCGCAAGGATGCCGACGCAGTCGCCGACAGCTAACGAGTCCGTCCGCCTGGCCCCCGCCCGAATCTTCGGGAACCCCGGGGGCGAATGGGGCGCCCCGGCAATCCGGGGCGCCCCATTTTTTTCGGCGTCGTCCCGGCGGCAGCCCGGTCAAGGTTTGCCAGGTGATGCAAGGCTGGAAATAGGCCTCGTCGTTTTGATTGCCTGCCCGGATTCCCTCGACCTAGACTCACTCCACGGGATCTTCGCCTGTCCCTTTCCCTCAGGCAGGTGAGTCCGGGAGATCTCGACTTCCGATGACTATTCGCAGCACTTCTCGCACGAAGCAGCGCCCGGAAAGCGCTGGGCAGGTCACGGCGGAGCTGGGTCCCGGCCGCTTGGAATCAGCCGGCAACCCTGCGCCGGCGCTTTCGACGCTGGATCGACTGGAACGCAGCCAGAGGAAAATCTGGGGATCCGTGCTGTTCTTGCTGGTGTTGCTGGCTGCGGCGCTCGCGCTGCTGTCTTGGGAGACGATTCGAACCCTGCCCCATCATCTCGAAGCACTGCCGATCGGATTGGTCGTGCTGGTCGTGCTGTTCGGCGCTTACTTCTGGTCCCGCTCGCAGCAAATGGCGGAGCTCCGCGGCCTGATACGCGGCATCAAGCAGCGGTCCGCAGCGCCGCCCAGCGGCGAACAGCTCGACCAGCTTTTCGAGCTCATCACCCGGTCGCAGCGGGGATATCGCGACCTGATCGACACCTTTGACGACCTGCTCTTCTCTGTTTCCCTCGACGGGGAGATCCGGGCGGCCAACCGCAGCCTCGCGGACCTGCTCGGACGGCCCTTCTCCGAAATCATCGGTCACCGCCTGGACGAGTTTTTGGACGACCCTAAAGGCTCGGCGCGCGCCGCCGCCGAGAAAGCCTTGCCGCAATTGCTCGAGCGGCGGCACTGGGACGGAGTGGTGTGCGTCCGCTTGAAGCAGGCCAGGGCCGGGCCGGCCGTGCGGTATTTCGATTGCGTGCTCCACGCCATGGTCAAGGACGCCCGGGTGTTCGGGATCGGGGGACTCGCACGGGACATCACGAAACTCCGCGAAAACGAGGCGCGCTTCACAGAACTGTTCGAGACTCTCCAGGAGGGCGTCTACTTCACCACGCCGGAGGGCAAGCTGCTCGATGCCAACCCAGCACTGGTTCGCATGCTGGGCTACGCCGACAAGGAGGAGTTGCTGGGGGTTTCCGTCAACGAGCTGTGCTTCGATCCGTCGAAGCGAGCGATCGATGCCGGGGGAACCAACCACCCGGCCGGGGCCCAGGGCCAGGAGCGCACCCTGCGGCGCAAGGACGGGAGCGCAGCAATCTGTCTGGACAACTCGACCGCCATCCGCGACGTCACCGGCCGCCTCGTCCGCTACCAGGGCACGCTGGTGGACATCACGCAGCAGCGGGAAATCGAAAAGCGGCTGCACGGCGAGCGCGAATTTGCCCGCCGGCTGGTGGATAGTTTCCCGGATCTTATCGTCGTGCTCGACACCGAGGCGCGCTTCACCTTTGTTAGCCCGCGCATCACCGAATGCCTGGGCTACCGGCCCGATGAATTGCTCGGCCGGAACCTCGGTGAGCGGAGCCATCCCGAAGACCGCCCGGCGCTGCTCGAGCTGTTCCGCGAGCTGATCGCCGGCAAGCGCGCCCACGGCAACATGGAGTACCGAACGCGGCACAAGCAGGAGGGCTGGCGGCTCCTCCGCGCCAGCGCGAGCCCGCTCTTCAACGAAAAGGGCGAGATCGCCGGGGTGATTGCTTCCGCCCGGGACGTCACCCAGTTGCGACAGCTTGAGCAGCAGGTAAGCCAGTCGGAAAAGCTCGCCGCCATGGGACAAATGATCGCGGGCGTCGCCCACGAATTGAACAACCCACTGACCGCCATCCTGGGGGTCAGCGAATTGCTGCTCGAGCGCGCCACCGACGACGCCTCGCGTCGCCAGCTCGACCTGGCCCATCGCCAGGCCCGCCGGGCAGCCCACATCGTCAAGAGCCTGCTGGCGTTTTCCCGACCGCCGACGCCGGGCAAGGTCCGGATACACCTGGGCGAGGTCGTCCAGCGGACTCTCCAACTCCACGAGCAGTCGCTGCGGGCGAACAATATCTCGGTGGAATTTCACTCCGAATCAGACCATTCCGCCATAATGGGTGACCCTAACCAGTTGACGCAGGTCTTCCTGAACCTGGTCACCAACGCCGAGCAGGCCATCCGTGAGGTCCGCGATCGCGGAACTCTGCGGGTGCGACTCGCTCGTGTCGGAAACCACGTCGTGGTGGATTTTCAGGATGACGGCGTGGGCATCAGCCGCGAGGCCTTGGCCCGTATCTTTGACCCATTCTTCACCACCAAGCGCCCGGGTGGCGGCGCCGGTCTGGGTTTGAGTATTTGTATGGCCATCATCCGGGAGCATGGCGGCAGCATCGAAGCCGAGTGTCTGCCCAGCGGCGGCACCTCCTTCACCGTATCCCTTCCCCTCGTCGGTGAGCAGGCGATCGACCCCTCGCATCCGGCCGGCACCATGCCCCATCCGGAATCGTTTTCCCTCCAGGGTGTCTCGGTCCTGCTCGTAGACGATGAGGAGAGCATCCGCGAACTGGTGCAGGACGGCCTTTCCGCCCGCGGGCTGGTGGTGGACTGCGCCTCGGACGGCGAGCAGGCGCTCGCTCTGGCTGCCCGGCGCTCCTACGACGCCGTGTTGTGCGACATCAACCTGGCCAGCCTTCGGGCAGATTCGATCTCCGGCAAGGAGGTCTTCGACCGGCTGGCCGAAGGCGTTGCGGGCGCACCAAGCATCCAGAAGCCGCTGTTCATTTTCATGACGGGCGACCTGGTGGACTCATCCACGCTCGAAATCCTGAGCCGGGGCGACACCCGCGTGGTGCAGAAACCGTTCCGGATTTCGGACCTTGTGGCGATTCTCACTGAAGCGCTCCAGACCACGGCTCGGGGCGAGCCCCTCCTGCCCGGCGCGGCCTGAAGTCTCGAGGCTGCTCTTCCCCGTGCGTAATTCATTCTGGTAGTTTCGAGCGGGAGTGGCAGATCGTTACGGTCGGGGCGTGGCCTGTCCCGGCTAGTCTTGCGAACCCTGACCCGGGCGCTTCCCCGGAGACGTCGGCCGCGGCAAGGAGGCGTCCACACCGAAATCCCAGACGAAGAGGTTCATGCCGTCGGGAAGGATTTCCGCCAGGGCGTATTCGCCGGGCTCGAGCGACTCGCTGATAGTGAGCCGATAGAGTCCTTTGGCGACCTGCCAGCGCTGGAGGGAGATGGCTTTGCGCTTTTCGGCGTGCTGCCCTGTGATCTGCGTGCTGAGCACCTCGAGCAGCCGCACATCCCCTTTCACCTCGGCGCGGATCAGCTCCATTTCCGGTTCGCGGGCGTCGGCCGTGCGCATGTAGAACTCTGGCTGAGCGGTGGCCAGCCGCAGGCCGGCATGCTTGCCGGGAATCTGGATCTTGTGCCGCGTGGGCACCACCGGAACCGGCACAATGATCTGCGTCAACAGGCGACGCTTGTCCAACTTCGCCTCGGCACCAACCTGCGAGAGCGGCGTGACCGTCCGGCCTTCGACCACGAAGGCCCCTTCTCCTCCGGGCAGGAAAACTCCCGGTGCGACCTCGACGCTGGCATCCACCTCCACGTCCACGGCGCGCTCGGCCGCCTGGGCGGCGCGGATTTTTTCGACGATCTCCTTGTTCCGCTGCGCTTCCTCGGCTTCCGCTTTCCGGGTGGCGTCCCAGTCCACGATCTCGGCGGGAATCTCCTCCCAGGAGGACCGCTCGATGCTGTAATAGCGCACCCGGTCGTCTTTTCGCTCGTATTCCCGCACGAGATGGAAGCTGCCGTCCTTCAGAAACAGTTTCTTCCCTTTCGGCAGAGTGACCGGACCGGCCTGGGAAAGGTCCCTCTTATCTTCGGTCGTTTTATCGGGAGCCTTTTCCTGGGGATTGGCAGTCTGCGCAGCGGGCGAAGCCAGGACCACCAGGAATGACAGGGCCGTGATCAGGAGCAAGCGCGAGCCGGCCCGGAGGCCTCCGGGCACCCGCCGCCCAGTAATACTGCCCGGGGCCCACACCCTGTTGCGATTTGCCACGACCATCAACTGGATCCCGCCTCGCTTCCTGCTCCAACAACTACGATGCCTCGCCCGCTGGGCGGGTTTGGCCAGCCCGGTACCTCGAACGCCACTGCCAGAATAACGCGGGCGGCGCAGAGCAGCAACCAGAGGTGGGGATTGCCGATGCCTCCGCCCGGAGGCTTCGGGTTGGCGCCCAAAATACAAAAACGGCCCCGACATAGCGTGTCGGGACCGTATTTTGCGTAAACCGCTGGAACTTGAAATCAGTGCTGGCAGCGAGTGTAGAGCACCGTCAGAACCATCAGGTCCGAGTTGGTGAACAGCCACTTCTCGGCTTGTTCGCCGGCGGCTTCTGCGGCACGGGCGATGAATCCCAGATGCTTGCTGCGCGCCAGGCTGTGCAGGTGTTCCTGGCAGATGCCGGTCAGCCGCGAGACTTCTTCTTCGGTAAAGAGCTTTTGGCTCGATTTGATCTTGACCACGCCCAGCCCCTCTCCACTTAGTTTGATGCTGCGGCCATGTTAACGGCTGCACGGAACTCCCAGCAATAGTCTTTCCGTTCCATTTGTCAAAACTTTTTGACTGGTACGAAGGGCACAAACTAAAAAAATGAAAGGGCTTAGCGGTATTGGCGGACACCTTGCTTGCGCAGCCAGGCAGTGGCCCCTGGAGTTTCAAAGCGGAAAAGTTTGCCTATTTCTGAAAGCTTTTTGCAATTTCGCGGAGTTGCTTGGTGTGGCGCGCTTCGTGGTGCGCAATCATCTTGAACCAGGAGTAGTAATTCAGGCTGCCGAAAAAGGGATGCTTCCAGCGGTATGCGCTCAGTTCCCGGCCGCGGTGCTCTTCGAGCAGCGCCAGCGTGCCGCGGCGCAGCTCGGCCAGCCCGACAAGCATGGTCTCCTTCTCGTCGAGCAGGCTCGGGTCGAGCGGCACAGGCGTCTTGACGCGAAAGCCTCGCCACTCCGCCAGCCGGGCGGGAATGTGCAGCCGCTTCCAGAAAGGCACGGGCGGCGGGGCTCTACTCACCAGCCGGGCGGCCCCTTTGGTGATCTTCCCCTCAACCATGGTCAGGTGGGCCATCACCTCGGCCGCCGACCACGCCCCCGGGCGCGGCGGCTTCCCCCAGAACTCGGCTGGGACGGCAACCGCAGCCGGCTCGAGGCCCGCCCGGACGGCGTTAAGCTTTTCGATGATGGGCGTGATATCGGCCATCCTGAGGCCCCCTAAAGGTTCGCTCCGCCGGCCTTCTCGAAATTGTGCGCGACCTGAA
>WNFF01002042.1_pt1 | contig 16473 bp, 20 predicted proteins | sample 5400441 | NCBI WGS metagenome assembly WNFF01 (sample SAMN13153345, study PRJNA577476) | soil metagenome | isolation source: 120 cm saprolite under Douglas fir tree site 2 hole 3 replicate 1 | place: USA:California | collected 2015-04-18 | reverse complement strand
TCCCGGGAGCGCACCCCCCAACCCCCCGCCGCTCCCGCGAGGTGAGCCACACGGCATGCCCTGACGCGACGTGACTGAGGCGGGCCGCCCGCTTCTCCTTCGCCTTGCTTCGCTTCTGATATGAGGAGGCGGGAGCGCGCGTGTCCGAGTGGGCCCGTGTCCTCACGCGAGCGAGTGGGGGCCGGGGGGCGGGGCCCCTTCCCGCAACCGTGTCTTCTGCGCGTTCCCGGAGCGCAGCCCTCCCCAATCTCGTGGCCCCATCGAGTGCCGGAAAGGGGAATGCGAGTCAGCGTGTTGCGGGAAGGGGCCCCGCCCCCCGGCCCCACTCGCGGTGTAAGAACCACCGCCCTCCGAAGCGCGCGCTACCGGCGAGATTCGTGGTCGATCGCGGGCCCCGCGAGCAGGGCCACGAGCGCCACCAGGGCCGAGAGGCCCGCGAAGACGGCCCAGGCCGTGGTGTAGGAGTTGGCCGCCTCCAGCAGCAGGCCGAAGACCGGCGGACCCACCAGCAGCCCGAGCACGATCGACGCGAAGGCCACGCCGCTCAGCAGGCCGGCCTCGCGCGGCCCGCCCGCCTCCGCACTGATCACGAAGAAGATGCCGACCCAGCCGTAGGCGCCGATGCCGGTCGCGAAGGCGAGGAGGCCGGCGGCGAGCGGCGCGGTGGCCGGCCACGCGGCATAGATCGCGAAGATGGCCGCGCCCACCGCGCCGGTGAAGGTGAGCCAGAGCGAGCGGCGGTCGGTGAGCCAGCGATCGCTGGCCGCGCCGAGGCCGAGCCGTGAGACCGCGCCGCCTGCCTGCGAGGCGGCCACGAGCAGCCCGGCCCCGATCTTGTCGAAGCCGAGGGCCTGGATGGTGAAGAGCGGCAGGTAGCTCAGCACCGCGGCCTGCACCATGCCGAGCACGAAGCCGGTGGCGAAGAAGATCACCAGGGCGGGTCTGCGGGCCCACCACCAGCTCGAGCCGGTCGCGCCGCGGTCTTCGGGACTCGCGGTGCGGCCTCCGGCGCGGAGCGCGCCGAGTGGGCGCCAGCCCAGCGCGACCGGCAGCGCCACCACCAGCGCGCAGGCGCCGACCGCGTACCGCCAGCCCAGGGCGGCCGCGATCGCGGGCAAGACGAGGGCCGAGATCACCCCGCCCACCGTGAGGCCCATCTGCTTCACGCCCATCGCGATGCCGCGCTCCCGCACCGGGAAGACGTCCATGATGGCCTTGCCAAGCGTGGGATTCACCACGCTCCAGCCCGCGCCGGCGACGAAGAGGCACGCGAGGAAAGCGAGGAAGCCGGGGGCCAGCGCGGCGGCCAGCAGTCCGGCCGCGCCCAGGGCGAGCCCGCCGAGGAAGGCGGGGCGCACCCCGAGGCGGTCGGCGAGCCGGCCGCCCGGCAGCGAGAAGAGCAGCCCGGCGAGATAGATCGACGGGACGATGAAGGCGACCTGGAAGCGGGTGAGGCCCAGGCCCTCGACCAGGCTCGGCGACAGGGGCGAGATCCCGAGCATGCCGAAGGCGCCCGCGCCGTATGATGTCGTCAGAATCGCCAGGAGCCGCCAGCGAGCGTCGTCAGAGACAGGAGCGTCCATGAAGATCCATCATCTGTTCGTCGATCAGAAGGGCGAGTCCCACTTCGAGGACATGGAGATCCCGTACGTCGAGACCGGCCGCGCGGGCCGACTCTCGGCGCGCCTGCCCGCGACCGGGATCATCTTCCGGGAGGTCCAGCCGGACTATGATCTCGACTGGCACCCGGCGCCGAGACGGCAGTACATCATCAACCTGGACGCGGGGGTGCAGATCACCGCGAGCGACGGGGAGTCGCGCCGCATCGGCGCCGGCGAGGTCATCCTGGTGGAAGACATCTGGGGCAAGGGCCACCTGTCGAAAGCCCTCGACGGCAAGCTCCGTCATTGCATCTTCGTTCCGATCGAATAGGGGGCCGAGAAGGGTCCAGATGCGAGGCGACGCCCTCGGCCGCCCGCGAGGCGTACTCCCTGTACGTCGAGCGGCGCGGCCGAGGGCGTCAACGAAGCAGATGAGCCCTTATCGGCCCCCGACCCCTACGCGCGGTTGGCGAGGACCAGGGTCCCGGCGGCGGAGAGCATGCCGCCCATGCCGTTCACCAGGGAGCACGACGCGCCGGGCACCTGGCGCGCGCCGGTCTCGCCGCGGAGCTGGCGGGTGGCCTCGATGATCGGGAAGATGCCGTACATCCCGGAGTGGGTGTAGGAGAGCCCGCCCCCGTTGGTGTTGATGGGCAGGCTGCCGCCCGGGGTGGAGCGTCCCTCGGTGAAGAACTGCACGCCCTCGCCGGGCTTGGCCATGCCGAGCGACTCGAGCATGATCGGCGGGCCCGAGGTGAACGCGTCGTAGAGCATCACGTGGTTGAAGTCCTTCGCCGAGACGCCCGCCATCGAGAACGCGCGTTCGCCGGCCAGGCGGGTCGCTGCGCTCACCGCGAGGTTGTCCATCTGGGTGACCATCACGTGCTCGGTGGCCTCGCCGAAGCCGCGCACGTAGACCGGGGCCTTGGCGCAGTCCTTGGCCCGGTCGGCGCGGGTGAGGACGACCGCGCCACCCGCGTCGGTGACGAGGCAGATGTTGAGCAGGTTGAAGGGGTACGACACCGGGCGCGAGTTGAGCACGTCGGCCACCGTGATCGGATCGTGGAAGCGGGCCTTGGGGTTGAGCGCGGCCCACTTCCGGGTCGACACCGCCACCTGCGCCCACTGCTCGAGCGTGGTGCCGTACTCGTGCATGTGCCGCGTGGTGATCATCCCGAAGTAGCTGGTGGCCCCGCCGAACCCGTAGGGGAACTCGAACTGGCCGCTGAGCGCGGTGTCGCGGCTGCGGGTGACGCCGGTACCGGAGCGGCCGCTCTCGCCGTGCGAGACCACCGCCACGTCGCAGAGCCCGTGGTGCAGCGCGGCCACCGCGTGCCCCACCATGATGATGAACGAGCACCCGCCCACCGTGGTGCCGTCCACGTAGCGCGGCTTCACCCCGAGGGCCTCGCCCAGGGTGGCGGGGGAGTGCTGGCCCGCGGTGAAGATGCCGTCCACGGCCTTCACCTCGAGGCCCGCGTCGCGGACCGCGTTCGAGATCGCTTCCAGGTGCAGCGAGAGCTGGCTCACGTTCGGCAGCGTGCCGATCTGATCGCTCTCGTCCACGCCCACGATGCAGGCGACGTTGCGCAGCTCCCGCTGCCGGTCGGACACGGTGACCATGGCGCTCACCGCCTCGGCTGGAACAGGGGCAGGGTCACGTCGTCGCTCACCTTGGTGAACACGACCTCCACCGGCATGTCGCACTTGATCGCCTTCGGGGAGGGCTCCACGTTGATGAGGTTCGACATCATCCGCGGGCCTTCCTCGAGCTGCACCATCGCGAGCACGTAGGGCGGCTTGATCTTCCACGCCTTCTGGAAGGCCTGGTGCGCGATCTCGAAGGAGTGCAGCGTGCCGCGCCCGCTCGCCTGCATCCACCCGATGCGACGGGAGTGGCAGCGCGGGCACAGGATGCGGGGATAGAAGAAGACGTGCCCGCAGTCCTCGCAGCGGGGGAGCATCAGCTTCTCGGCGCGGCAGCCGTCCCAGAACGGCTTGGCCTCCGGGGTCATCGGGGTGGGAAGCGGGCGATCGACGTCCATGTCTCTCCTCTCTCGCAGTGGGGGGTGACGACGAGACGGAGAGTGACTCTACGCGGGGGCGGCGGGGGTGTCAACGAAGCGGGCGGCGGCGCGCCTCGCGGGGTGCGCCGCCGCCCGGTGATGCGAGCTGGGCTACTCCTTTTGGGCTACTCCTTGCCGATGCCGGTCGGCCCGTTGCTGAACTCGGCCCCGCTGGGCATGTGGCGCGGGGTCGGGTCGGTGGCGGCGCCTCCAACTGGCCCGTTGCTGAACTCTCCGCCCGAGGGGATGTGGTCCTTGGTCCCGAGGGTGGCCCCGCCGCCCGCCGGCCCGTTGTTGAACTCGACGCCCGCGGGCATCTTGGCCTCCTCGGCCGCGGTAGTGGGGGTGGGATTGGTCAGCTCGGCCGCGCTCACCGTGGTGGCGACCGCGCCCATCGAGCAGACGGCGATGACCGCAAAGATCGTGCTGCGCTTCATGACGGTTCTCCTCGCTGCCGTCGCGCGCAATGCGCCCGACGGCGTTCAGGTCACGACTGAGAGTCGGATTCGGTCAGACGGAGCGGGCGAGGAGAACGGGAGGCGCGCGCGTACGGGACGCGGAGCCGGGATCGGCGGAGGTGCAGCCGGCGCCGAGCTCGGGGACCAGGTGTGGCGTGCCGCGTGGCGCGGGAGGGATCACCTGGGCGCTGACGAGCACGCCGTCGGCGGCGAGCAGGAGCTGGTCGTCCGGATCCGGGTCCTCGGTCGAGCTGGCGAGCCAGCGGGGATCGGCCGGGCAGGTGTGTGCGAGCGGGCCCAGGAGGCCGAGGAGCGCCACCGTCAGGACCGTGACCCAGAACGGGAATGGGACCCCGAACGGGAGTGGGACCCAGAACGGGAATGGCCGGCCGCGCGTCATCGGGACCAGGGTACCTCAAGGCAGCGCGAAGGCAACCACGTAGTCTCCGAGCTTGGTGCCGAGCTTGCCGTGGCCGCCGGCCGCGATCACCAGGTACTGACGACCGTCGACGCGATACGTCATCGGGGTGGCCTGCCCGCCGGCGGGCAGCTCGTACTTCCACAGCTCGCGCCCGGTGTCCGAGTCGAAGGCGCGCAGGTGGTTGTCCATCGAGGCCGCGGTGAACACGAGGCCTCCGGCGGTGGCGATGGGGCCACCGAAGTTCGGGCTGCCGCTGTCGAGCAGCGCGGGCCGGAAGAGCCGCACGAGAAGCCGCTTGAAGTCGCCCGACACCACCGAGCCGAGGGGCACGTCCCACGCCGTGCGGCCCGAGAAGAGGTCGACCGCGACGAGTGTCCCCCACGGCGGCGGGTTGCAGGGCGTGCCGCGCGGGGACAGGAGTGGGGCGCGCCGCATCGCGTAGGGGGTGCCAGCCTGCAGCGCCAGCTCGGCGCGGAGGCGTTCCTCGGGCGTGCCCTGCGTCGCCTCGAGCGCCAGGCGCTCGTGCGGGATGAGCCGCACGGTCATGGCGAGGCGATTGGTGTTCACGAAGAGCAGCGGTGCGCCGGTCACCCGGTCGAGGACGAAGACGCGGCCCATCTTGGTGGTGATGGCGATCGCGGGGGTGCCGTCGCGCCAGGAGAAGAGCGTGGGCTGGGAGGCGACGTCGTAGTCCCACAGATCGTGGTGGACGACCTGGAAGCCCCACACCAGTAGGCCGGTGGCGGCGCGGAGGGCCACGACGGAGTTCGCCCACCGGTTGTCGCCCTTGCGCGTGCCGCCCCAGTAGTCGGGACTCGCACTGCCGGTCGGGACGAACACGAGCCCGCGCTCCGCGTCGACGGAGAGGGTCGACCAGGCATTGCCCGCGCCGGTGCGCGGCGTCGTCCGGCTCGCCCACGGGATCGGGTCCCAGGTCCAGCGGAGCGCGCCGGTGCGGGCGTCGAAGCCCCGCACGATGCCGCGCTCCACGTCGACGGCCCGGTTGTCGCCGATCGACGACCCGACGACGACCACGTCCCCGCTGACCGCGAGGGCCGAGGTCATCTGGTAGTTGCCGAGATCGCGGAGGTCGACGCCCCGGGTGAGGTCGACCTGCCCGCTCGCCCCGAAGCCGGCGCAGGGCGCGCCGGTGTCGGCGTCGAGGGCGACGAGCCGGGCGTCGAGCGTGCCCATGAGGATGCGGGTGCGGCACGGCGCGCCGGGGGAGGCCGCGGTGTCCCGCCAGGCCGCCACGCCGCGCGAGGTCACCTCCGAGTAGCCGTGCGAGCGATCGAGCGCGGCGTCGTACTCCCAGAGCCGGGCGCCGGTCCGCGGGTCGAGGGCGCGACACGTCCAAGCGACCTGGAGCTGGGCGACGTTGGTCCGGTCGATCTGGGCCGCGGGCGAGTAGCGGGCCCCGCCCGCGTCGTTGCCGTAGTGCGGCCACTCGGAGCCGCCGTCGGGCTGCGCGCTCGCGAGCGACGCGAGCATGACGACCGCGACCGCAAGCCTCAGCCTCGGAGGGCTCACACCGCCGGCTCGCCCGCGGTCACCGCGATGCACTGGCCGGAGAGGTTCTGGGCCGCGTCGCTGCACAGGTACACCGCCAGGGTCGCGATGTCCTCGGCGGTCGACATGCGCTTGAGCGGCGCCCGGTCGACGAAGGCGCGGCGCATGTCCTCGAGCGCCACGCCCCGCACCTCCGCCTGGCCGGCGATGACGCGGTCGATCCGGTCGCCCGCGACCGCGCCGGGCGCGATGGCGTTGACCCGGATGTTGTGCGGGGCCAGCTCGAGCGCGAGACCGTAGGTCATGCCGACCTGTCCCGCCTTCGCCGAGCAGTAGCCGATGCGGAAGGGGAGCCCGCGTCGGCCCGCGGTGGAGGAGATGTTCACGATGACCCCGCCGCCCGCCTTGAGCATCTCCGGCACCGCGAAGCGGGTGCACATGTAGGAGCTCGTCAGGCACGAGTTGATGGTGTAGAACCAGTCGTCGCTGGTGTAGTCCTGCACGCGCTTGGTCGGGCCCCCGTCGCCCGCGTTGTTGATGAGGACGTCGAGCTTGCCGAAGGCGCGGACACCCGCTTCGATCATCCGCTGCACGTCGCCCTCGGTGGCCGCGTCGCCGGTCACCGCGATGGCCCGGCCTCCCGCCGCCTTCACCAGCCCCGCCGTCTCCTCCACCAGGTCACGGGTTCGCGCCGCGCAGATGACGGCCGCGCCCTCCTGGGCGAACAGCCGGCTCATCACGCGGCCGATACCCTTGCTGGCGCCGGTGATGAGCGCCACCTTGCCATCGAGCTGTCCCATGCGTCCTCCTTGCCGCCCGGTCGGCGAGCGGACGGGCAAGGATGTCCCATCCCCGCCCGCCGGGCAAGACGGTAATTCTTACGGCATGCGGCGTGTACCTTTTTCCGCCGCCGTACGACTTCGCTCATCGCGCGGAACTCGCTGCATGCGTGGACGGGGGGTTGCGCGTCGCCACCGTGCGCGCTCCGTGGCACGCGGGTTGCCACTATCGGCACGACAGGAGGTGCACCATGACCAAGCAATCGACGAAGACGAGAATCCTCTCCGCCGTGGTCGGGCTGTCCCTGGTCTCGCTCGCCGCGACGGCATGCGGAACCCTGGGTGGCGCGGCGGTCGGCGCGGGTGCCGGCGCCGCGGTCGGCGCCGGAACCGGCTACGGAGCCGGCAAGGGCGCGCTCATCGGTACGGGTGTCGGCGCAGCCGCCGGCGCCATCTACGACATCACCAAGCACTAGGGTCTGGAGGAATTCATGACGCCGTACAAGGCAGTGGCAATGGGAATGATGCTGGCCGTCCCGCTGTGGGCGGGGTTCGCGGCCGGACAGACCAAGCAGTCCTGCGATCAGATGAAGGCCGGCGCGCGCCAGCAGGTCGAGGGTAAGGTCGTGCGGGTGGACCAGACGCAGGGCCTGGTGGCGGTGACCGAGAAAGACGGCACGACCCACGAGTTCAAGGCCTCGAAGGAGACGCTCCAGGATCTCAAGGTGGGTGACAACATCGAGGCGAAGCTGCGCGAGCTGCCGAAGTGCTGATCGTCCGCTGAATTCGCGGCGGGGTCGGTCTCCGGCCCCGCCGCCCGTGGTTGCCGCGGTCGGGTGGGTTGCGTTACGATCGCCGGCATGAACATCCTCAAGAGCCTGGCGGTCAAGGACATCGACGAGGCCACGCGGGCTATCCCGATCATCGACTTTTCCCCCGCGTTCCGGTCCTCTCCGGCCGACCCCGAAGGGCTGGAGGCGGTCGCCCGCGAGGTCCGGCGCGCCAGCGAGACCGTCGGCTTCTTCTACCTGGCCGGGCACGGGGTGTCGGACGCGGTGGTGGAGCGGGCCTTCGCGGCCTCGCGCGAGTTCCACGCCATGCCGCTCGACGAGAAGCTGCGCCTGCAGCTCAACGAGAACAACATCGGCTACCTGCCGGTGAACCAGTCGATCCAGAAGGCCTCCACCGTCCACAAGGCGACCCGGCCGAACTACAACGAGAGCTTCTTCATCAGCCACGAGCGGGCCGCCGATCACCCGGATGTGCTGGCGGGCACCCCGCTGCGCGGCCGCAACCAGTGGCCGGAGGGACACGCCGCGATGCGCGCGGCGATGGTCGCCTACTTCACCACGCTGCAGGGCGTGGGCGAGCGCATGCTGCCGGTGCTGGCCCGGGCCCTCGGGATGCCCGCCGGTCACTTCGCGCCGTCCTTCGCGGGCGAGGCCCACATCAATCTGCGGTTCCTGCACTACCCGCCCCAGGACATCGCGGACGACGAGCAGTTCGGGCAGGGCCCGCACACCGACAACTCGTTCATCACGATCCTGGCCCGGATGGACGTGCCCGGGCTCGCGGTGCGCCTGCCCTCGGGAGAGTGGCTCGCGCCGCCGCTGATCCCGGGGACGTTCCTGGTCAACCTGGGGAACATGATGAAGCGGTGGTCGAACGACCGCTTCCTCTCCACCCCGCACGCGGTGCTGAACGAGACCGGGACCGATCGCTACTCGATCGCGTTCTTCTACAGCCCGGCTCCGGCCGCGGTGATCGAGTGCCTGCCGAGCTGCACCGGCCCCGACGATCCGCCGCACTATCCGCCCGCCGTCTACGGCGACCTGGTGGTCGATTTCTATCGGGCCAACTACTTCCATCAGAAGGGCTATGTCGGCTAGACAGCTGCTCCGCGGGTATCGCGCTCCTGCTGGGGGTTCTCGCGGTGGGGGACGCGTCGGCCTGGGATCGGGGGCGGGGCGGCTTCCACCACGGCTTCCACGGGCACCGGGGCTTCTTCGGCCCGCGCGTGTTCGTGGGTCCGCGGTTTTACGAGCCCGGCTTCTATCCGTACTACGGCTACCCGTATCCCTATCCCTACTACGACTATCCGCCGCCGGTCGTCGTGACGCCCCCGCCCACCGAGTACGTCCAGCGGGCGCCCGATGCCGGCTACTGGTACTACTGCCAGGATCCGGCCGGCTACTATCCGACGGTGGCGGCGTGCCCGGGCGGCTGGCTCCAGGTCGCGCCCCGGTCCGAGTAGCTCAGGGGTCCTGCAGGACCATTCGACGGTAGGCTTCGGCCGCGGCCAGCTTGCGGCGCTTGCCCTGCTCGCGGGCCCACTGGGTGATCATCTCGGCGGGGTCCCACTCGCCCATCTGGCTCTTGTGCGCGCGCAGCGCGGCCAGCTTCACGTCGAGCACCTCCCCGATGTCCACGTAGGTGTCGGCCCGCTCCGCGCCGTGGATGAAGACCTGGCGCACCTCGTGCGGCTCGAGCCCTTCGTCGAGCAGCTCGGGGAAGATCAGGCGCGTCCCCGCCGACGGAAACACCGCGTCGAGCACCACGTCGGCGGCGACCCGGTGATCGGGATGATTCATGTAGGTGGTGCCGTAGAAGCGCATGGTGGGATCCCCGCACACCACCGTCTCCGGGCGATGCCGCCGGATCAGGCGGGTGAGCTCGCGCCGCAGGCCGATCGACGGCTCGAGCATCCCGTCCTCGTAGGCGAGGAAGATCGTCTCCTTCACTCCCAGGAGCCGGCATGCTTCCCGCTGCTCGTCCTCCCGGATGGCGACGAGGGCGTGGCGGGTCATGTCGAGCGGCGTGTACTTGTTGGAGCCGGCGCCGCCGCTCGTGATGCACACCGTGACGACCTCGCAGCCGGCCCGCGCCCACTTGGCGAGCGTGCCGCCGACCGTGAACTCCTGGTCGTCGGGATGCGCGTGGATGCTCATCGCCCGTTTGGGGGCGGGCGGCTCCTTCGGGGGTGTTTTGGCGGGCACGTGAGCGTCCTAGCCGCCGAGCGCGTCGTAAGCGAGACGCGCCATCCGGCCGATCAGGGTATTCGCGGCGGTGAAGCCGGGGGTGCCGTCGGGCAGCGCGGCCGGCACGTGCTCGGTGTAGGCGGTCAGGATGAAGAGCGGCCGCTCCGCCTTGAACACGATGCCGGCGTCCATGAAGCCGCGCGACCCGGTGCCGGTCTTGTGGGCGATCCTGGTGCCGAGCGGAAGCTGCGAGGGCAGCCGCGCCTTGAGCTTCTGCCAGGACAGGATGTCGAGGCCGAGCCGGCACAGCTCCGGGGTCACGCCCATGCGCGCGGCGACCGCGGGGTCGGTGGTGCCGCGCAGGATCAGCTCGAGCAGCATGCCCTGGTCGTTGGGCGTGGTGGTCGTCACCTGGTCGAGCGCGTGATCGGGGCCGAGGCGCGGGGGGATGCCGAAGCGATGCACGGTGCGCGTCATGCCGACCGACTCGCAGAAGCGCTGGATCTCGCCGAGGCCGACCAGGTCCACCACCTGACCGGTGCACGTGTTGTCGCTGACGATGATCATCATCACGAGCGCGTCGCGGAAGGTGATCCAGAAGCCGGGAGTCAGGTGCTGGAACGTCCCCGAGTCGTTGTCCTGGTACTTCGCGTCGATGGTCACCTTCTGGTCGAGGGCCAGCTTGCCGTCGTGGACCGCCTTGAGGGCGGCCATCATGATCGAGATCTTGCGCGTGCTGGCCGAGGGCACCGGCACGTCGCCCAGCCGATCGGCGCGCGCGCCGGTGGCCCAGTCCTTGAGATACCAACTCGTCTGGAACGGAAGCGTGTCGCAGAGGGCGTCGAGGCGGGCGGCCAGGTCTTTCATGGCGCTACTCCCCCAGGCCCGGCATGGTGAAGGCGGCGCGTCCCAGCTCGGCGGCCAGCGCCGCGCGCTGCTCCGCGGTCAGGGCCACCAGGGGCGGGCGCACCGTGACCCACGCCGCGTCGCCGCCGTAACGGGCGATGACCGCCTTGAGCGCCGGAATCATCGGGTAGCGCTGCATGATGCCGCGGATCTCGTCGAGGCGCGTCTGCTGGGCGTCCGCCTCCGGGGTCTGCCACTCGCGGAAGAGGCGCGCAATGGCGGCCGGGTTCACGTTGGCGGTGGCGCTGATGCAGCCCGCGCCGCCTCCGCGCATGTTCGCGAGCAGGAAGGTCTCGCTCCCCGCGAAGACGTCGAAGCCCCCGGCCGCGAAGGCGTCCAGCATCGCCTTGGTGTTGCTCCAGTCGCCCGAGCTGTCCTTCACCCCGGCCACCACGTCTGGATAGGCCTTGAGGAGGCGCTCGATGAGGCCGAGGGTGATCGGCACCTGGGACACCGGCGGGATGTGGTAGACGTACAGCCGCAGCCGGCGGTCACCCACCCGCTCGATCACCTCCGCGAAGCTCCGGAAGAGGCCGTCGTCCGACACGCCCTTGTAGTAGAAGGGCGGAAGCATGAGCACCCCGCCCGCGCCCAGCTTCATCGCGTGCGCGGTGAGTCGCACCGAGTCGGTGAGCGCGCAGCAGCCGGTGCCCGGCATGAGCCGCGCCGGGTCGATCCCGCCCGCGACGAGCCGGTCGAGCAGCTCGACCTTCTCGTCGGTCGAGAGCGAGTTGGCTTCCGAGTTCGTCCCGAACACCGCGAGGCCCACGTCCTGCGAGGCCAGCCAGCGGCACTGGCGGACGAAGCGCTCCGGATCGGGCGAGAGATCGGCCTTGAACGGGGTGACGACCGGGGAGAGGACGCCCTTCATACGATCGGCGCGGTCGTTGCGGTCGGATGTGCTCACGGGCTGCGCTCCTTCGTTCGAGAAGGTGGCCTACGGCCTCACATGGTAGCACCGAGTGCTTGCGTTTGGGCGAGGGGCCGTCTAGGCTGAAACCCCATCATCCAAGACCGGAGGGGTCATCGATGATCCGACGCAGCATTCCTCGACGCGACGTGCTCAAGATCGGCCTGGCCGGCGCCGGGATCGCCGCCCTCGGCGTCCCGCCCGCGTGGGGCCGGAGCCCGGTGAAGGGCACGCAGGTCACCGCGGTGCTCTACGCGGCCCACCTGGTCGCGGAGGCCGGCGGGTACTTCAAGAAGGAGTCGGTCGACGTCGAGCTGCTCACCTCGCCGGCGGGGGCGCGCAGCGCCCAGATGCTCGCGGCGGCCCAGGTCAACTACGTGCTGGGCGACACCTCGCACTCCCAGCGGCTGACCGAGCAGGGCAAGCCCACCGTGGTGCTCTTCGTGACCGACCAGAAGTGCCCCTACGCGAACATCCAGACCCGCAAGGATCTCCAGGAGGCCGGCCTCACCTCCCTCGACAAGCTCGCCACCATGAAGCCCAAGAGCGGCGGCAAGTGGAAGGCGGGGGCCACCGCGGTCGGCTCCGGCACGTGGCTGTACGGCAACTTCATCCTGCGCAGCCATCCGATCGCGGACGGCAAGACCCTCAACGATCTCGTCGAGTGGATCGGGGTGGGCGGCGTGAAGTCGGCGCTGGGCGCGCTCAAGACCGAGAAGATCGACCTCAACATGGCCACGCCGGAGGTCATCATCCAGGGCGACGCGGAGGGCTACGGCGCGTTGCTCTTCGACGTGCGCGAGGACAAGCAGTGGCTGCCCGTCTTCAAGGGGCCGATCTCGGCCACCGGTAGCTACGCGCTCAAGACCACCACCCAGACCCTCAAGGACGAGACGCAGGCGTACGTGACCGCGGTTTACAAGGCGGTGCAGTGGATGAAGGCCGCCCCGATCGAGGACATCGCCAAGCTGCTCGATCGTTACGGCGACACCATGGGGCTCGCGCCCGAGTCGATCCGCAAGGCGCTCGCCTGGTACAAGCCGGTGTGGACCTACGACATGGTGTTCACCAAGCAGAACTACGACAACGTCAACAACGTGGCCAAGGGCATCAAGTCGGAGAAGACCTATCCCTACGAGGAGATCGTGGACTCCTCGTTCCTGAAGAAGGCATCCGGCGCCGCCTAGTCCGTGTCCGGCCAGATCGCGATCGTCCGAGCGGGGCGGGTGGCCGTCCTCGTCCTGTTCCTGGCCGCCTGGGAGATCTTGCCGCGCATCCCGATGCTGCGCGCGCGCACGTTCCTCGATCCCAACTTCATCAGCCTCCCCAGCCTGGTGGCGGCGCGCCTCTGGGAGACCACCTTCGGGGCCAAGGCGGGCTACCTGTGGATCCACGCCGGCGCCTCCCTGGGCGCCGCGCTCGTGGGCTTCCTCGGCGGGGCGCTGCTCGGGTTCGCGATGGGCCTGGCCCTCTCGCAGTCGGACGGCGCGCGTGGCCTGCTGAAGCCCTTCATCGACGCGTTCTCGGCGGTGCCGCCGGTGTTGCTGGTGCCGCTCATCACCCTGGTCTTCGGCCTCGGCACCGGCTCCAAGATCGCGACCAGCGTCTACATCGTCTTCTTCGTCGTCTTCTACAACTCCTACAAGGGCGGCAGCGCGCTGCCCGAGTCGCTCCAGGCCTCGTGCCGGCTGCTCGGCGGCTCGCGCTGGGCGCTCCTGCGCACGGTGGTGATCCCCTCCGCGATCGGCTGGGCCTTCACCGCCTTTCCCACCGCGGTAGGCTACGCCCTGATCGGGGTGGTGGTGGCCGAGTTCTTCGGCTCGCCGATCGGGCTCGGCTCGATCATCGTGACGTCGATGAATACCGGCAGCGCCACCGACCTCATGGTCTCGATCCTGGTGCTGGCCGCGATGGGCGCGGCCCTGGTGGGCCTCATGCGCCTGGCCGAGCGGCGCGTGCTGCACTGGCGGCCCGAGTACCGGAGCCCCTGATGAGCGGGCGAGGCATGATGGCGGCGCGGCTCGCGCTGATCGCGGCGGTGCTCGCGGTCTGGCAGTGGGTGCCGCAGATCCCGGGCGTCACCGGATGGGCGCCCATCTTCGATCCGTTCTTCATCAGCGCGCCGTCCCGCATCGCGGCCAAGTTCTGGGAGCTGGCCACCACCAGCGGCGACCAGGGCGCGGTGCTCAAGTCGGGCAACCTCTTCGTACAGCTCTGGTCCACGCTCTGGGCTACCATCCTGGGCTTCGTGGTGGGAGTGGGCAGCGGCTTCCTGGCCGGGCTCGTGCTCTCGCAGTGGCGCACGATGGCGGACATCCTCCACCCGTACCTGGTGGCGTTCAACGCGCTGCCCCGCATCGCCCTGGTCCCGCTGCTGATCATGATCTTCGGCACCGGGCTGCTCGCCAAGGTGATGCTGGCCTGGCTCATCGTCTTCTTCATCGTGTTCTTCAATACGTATGCGGGTGGACGCTCGATCGAGCCCGCCATCCTCGACAGCTGCCGGATCCTGGGTGCCTCGCGCCGGGCCCTGCTGGGCACCGTGGTGATTCCCCACGTGGCCGGCTGGACCTTCGCGATCCTGCCCCTCGCCATGTCGGCCTCGATCATCGGGGTGGTGGTCGGCGAGTTCGTGGGCGGCGCTCAGGGCCTGGGCTTCATCATCACGGTGGCGCTCGGCCAGCTCGAGGCGACCGATCTCTTCGTCGCCCTCCTCACCCTGTGCGTGCTGGCGGTGGTGCTGATCCACCTGGCCTCACGGCTCGAGCGGCGGCTCCTGCACTGGCGCCCCGAGCACGTCGGGCACGAGGGCGGGGTGTAGATGGCCGCTCCGGGGTCCGCCCCCGTGCCCGCTTCTGTGCCCGCCCCGGTTATCGTCGCGCGCGACATCACCCGCCGCTTCACCCACGGCGCGGCCGGCGCCTTCACCGCGCTCGACCGGGTCTCCTTCGAGGTCTCCCAGGGTGAGTTCCTGGCCATCGTGGGCCCGTCGGGGTGCGGCAAGTCCACCCTGCTCAACATCGTGGCCGGCCTCAAGCGGCCGGACGGCGGCACGGTGTCCGTCAACGGGCGGGACACCACCGGCACGACCCCGAGCGAGATGGGGTATCTCTTCCAGGAGGACACGGTGCTGCCCTGGTTCTCGGTCGAGCGCAACATCGGCCTCGGCCTCGAGTACCGCGGGATCTCCCGGACGGAGGCCAGGCCGCGCGTCGAGTGGGCCCTCGAGGCGGCCGGGCTCACCGAGTTCCGCGCCTCGTACCCGCACCAGCTCTCGGGCGGCATGCGCCGCCGCGTGGCTCTCATGATGACGCTGGTGGTGGATCCCAAGATCCTCATGATGGACGAGCCCTTCGGCGCGCTCGACACCCACACCAAGACGCGGCTGCACGCCTCGCTGCTCGAGATCTGGGAGAAGACGCGACAGACCATCATCTTCGTGACCCACGACCTGATGGAGGCGATCACGCTGTCCGACCGGGTCATCATCATGAGCGGTCGGCCGGGGCGGGTGAAGGCCTCCTACCCGATCCGCATCCCGCGCCCGCGCGACGTCATTAAGGTGAAGGACAGCGAAGAATACCTGGGCGACTTCCGCGAGATCTGGCGGATCCTGGGGGAAGAGTTCGTCTAGCCGGCGGGTCCGCTACTCCAGCATCTCGATCAGGGGCTGCTCGCCGCTCAGCAGGTAGGTGGCGACGAAGTGGAGCGGAATGGACCGAACGTCGACCCTGGTGCTCGTCCAGCCCGTCAGGTCCGCCGCCAGCAGGGGCCGCCGCTCGATCGCCGCCGGTTTGTTCATGGCTACCGTTTCGACTGCGCGATCCGCCGGATCGATTCACGAGCACGGAAGGTTGACATGGCCCCAGGGTGGTTCGTAGGCTGGGGAGGCCGATGAGGCGTCCGTATCGTCAGCCTGGGCTCGAGCTGCGGCCCCGATCGGGACCGCCCGACCCGCTCGCCAAGGCCCTGCAGGAGGACCTGCGGTCGCTCGGCTACCTGCGGGCCGGGATCGATGGGAGGTTCGGCGCCGGCACCGCGAGCGCGGTTCGCGCGCTTCAGTACGATCTCCTGACCGCCGGGCAGCACGGGAGTGACGGCGACGCCCCGGTGGCGCTGCAGACGTTCAATCGCGGCCGCGTGACCGGGCTGACCGGAGTGGTCGACGAGCGGCTGGCCGGGTGCATCGAGGACATCCTGGGCGACCCGCGGATCCCGGCGCTGCCTCGCTCCGCCGACCCGGTGCGGGCCAATCAGGGCGCCCTGGCCCAGATCCAGCAGCTTGTCGGGCTGCCCGTCCCGCGCCCGTTCCTCCTCGCGATCTTTCTCCAGGAGAGCGGCGGCCTTCACTACCGGGTGCCGAGCGGTGACAACGCCGACGACTTCATCGTGGTCGGGCTCGATCAGGGCGACCACGGCCATCCGGACCGCATCACGTCGCGGGGATACGGCATCGGGCAGTTCACGCTCTTTCACCATCCTCCGACCGCCGCCGAGGTCGCTACCGTCATGGTGGATCCGGTCAAGAACGCCCAGCGCGCGGTGAAGGAGCTAAGGAGCAAGTACGAGCTCTTCGTCGCGGACTCGACCCCCGGCCAGCAGGCGGATGACCGGATCCAGGAGATCGGCGACGGAGCGCTCCGGCCCTGCCGCTTCGCCCCGGACGATCCGCGCTACATGACCGACTGCGCACGGTGTGCGGTCGAGCACCTCGTCGACATCGCCGCGGGGGCTCCGGTCTATCGTGGAGCCACCGACACGCTGCATCCGACCCGGTACCATCCGGAGACGGCATACTCCCGGGTGCCGGCCCGGGCGACGCTCGGCTGCGACTGGCCCTACGCG
>WNFF01006165.1_pt1 | contig 16483 bp, 19 predicted proteins | sample 5400441 | NCBI WGS metagenome assembly WNFF01 (sample SAMN13153345, study PRJNA577476) | soil metagenome | isolation source: 120 cm saprolite under Douglas fir tree site 2 hole 3 replicate 1 | place: USA:California | collected 2015-04-18 | reverse complement strand
CGGTTTACGTGTTCGACGTGGCCGACACTGATGGCAACCCACTGCCCGAACTCGGAAACGCTGAAGGCGATCCGTCCGGGGACACGGACCGGCTAAAGGAATTTGTGTCGAGCCGTGGAATTCAACTTGAATACTCGGACGCGATCTACCCCGCACAGGGCCAATGTTCACCTGGAAAGATTGTCCTGCTATCCGGCCAATCTGTCGCCGAGGAATTCGCAACGCTCGCGCACGAAACGGCGCACTCGCTTCTTCACCAAAACAGCCGCCGCACGGAAACTACCAAGTGCGTCCGTGAGACGGAAGCCGAGGCCGTAGCGTTTGTGGTCTGTGAAGCTATCGGCCTGAAAGCACAGAACTCTGCCGACTACATACAACTCTATTCAGGCGATAAGGACACGCTGACCGAATCCCTGGAGTATGTCAAACGCGCGAGCGCCGAGATTCTGGCCGCAATCACGCCGAGCGATTAGTCCAGTCGCTAGCCGGTTGCTCGCTTCGGCGATGGTTTCCCCACAAGGAGGGAATTGTCTGTCCCGCCGTGGCTCTGCACCAGAGATTTTGACTCACTGACAAAGTCTCCTCGTTCGGGGCCTAGGCTGACGATTCACGGGAAGGAGGGCTGCAACGATGCTTTGTCCATATTGCGGAGTTAAACAGACCGATGTTCTGAGAACGGTCTATCGCCGGCACAAGACGTATCGCTACCGCAGGTGCCATTTCTGCAAGGCGCGTTTCCGTACGCAAGAGAAACCAGTGCGTTGGGAGGGGGTAGACCGGAAATGGCCCGGAACACCCCCGGCGCGAAACGGTTGGAAGAATCACCGCATCCCGGCGCTGCGCGGAAATTGTGAGATAGTGCTCTGCGGAATAGATTTCAAGCAGACTGGAACACGCCGCCATGTGGACCATATCGTGCCGGCAAGGCTCATCCGGCGATTGAGGGCAGGGAATCCGGACCGCCGGGAAAACCTTCAATGTATCTGTGGGACCTGCCACGGATACAAGCTACAGGCTGACCATAAGCTTTGCATGGGAGATAAGCTAGGCTACCTCGAAATTCTTCGGACCCACAATTTTGATCTGGTACGGGTCGAGCGGGCGCTGGCCTTGTACAGCTTGTAGTTTCTGCACGACACTCCCACCTGAGGCCTTCGACCATGCCCCGTAACAGAAATTCTTCGCACTCGGAGCAGGGTAGCATCCCCGCGCAATTGGAGGATCTTTCATCGATTCTAGGGCTTGGGAGTGTCCAGGGGAGCACCCGCCGGGCATGAGTGTACGCTCAACGGTGGGCCCGTGGGTTAAAAGCTAAGGCCCCCAACCGATCCAAGTCCATGCAGTCAGAGATTATCTTGCATAGGACGCATCTGGCTTGGCAGCCGCCGCTTAGCCACTTGAAGATTTCCTTCAAGTTCTCCAAAGGTCCTCTTCTGCTGATAATAGCTGCTATATTTTACTTTGCGGAATACACATGATTTAGTAAAAATATTTAGCGCCAAGCAGAGGGCACGATGTCTCCACATGCGATCTGTTCATCCTCAACCTGTGCCTTTAGCCTCGAGCTCCAGGACATGAGAACCGGAACACTTACAGAGACTCCTGAACGGTGCCCGGTTTGCCAATCGCCAATGATCTCCCTTTGCCCACTTTGCCGGTTTCTCCTACTCGACATTGATGGAAGTAAATCTCCGAACTGCGGACTTTGCGGCGCCGACCTCAAGCAGGCATTCACGGAACGAAGCAATCATCCGTACTCCGTTCAGACAAAGCGCTCAAACAGACTACAACGAGAATTGAGAAGGCGCAGGTTCTCGAGGTGTCCGGTCAGTTCTTACTGACTCCGCTTGTGACGCTGAATACTTTACCTCGCGCGCGATGGCCACTGTCCGTGCAGGTTCGACGGATCTGGTTATCGTCTGCGTCGTAACTCCGGGTCAAACGGTTTTTTTGCGCATGCCAGCAAATCGAGTTAAGTCCTAAAACACGACTGATACTCGCGGTCTTGGTTACTGGTTTGACGAACACAGATGATGGCATTCAAGGAATCGTAGGCGGGGCAGTCAAACTGGGGACGAAAAATGCGAATCTTTCAAGCCTGTATTCATGATACAACCCGCCGAGAACAGGCTTCTTCCCTGGCCCGAAACCCGCTGGGATCTTGTAAGTCCCCAGCCGTGTCGCAAGCAGCCCCTCCGGAGGATCGTGAGTTCTCGGCCAGAGGACCAGATGCGGCCGCCCTCGGCTGTTGTGCACCAACCGTTCTCTCGGGTACCCCCGCACGTATTTTGGCGCGTAGTCAAAACAAACGCCTTCTCTGGTTGGGATAACAAGCAAAAGTACAAAAAGCGCGAAGATTCACCGATCAATCCATAAAATGATCTCGTACGGTGGAGCATGCGGCCGAATACTGGACATATGGGAAATAAAGGTCGTGTTGGTTTGCCTCAGGGATTCCGGAGGTGCCAGTGAGAGTTCTTTTGGTCGAGGACAGGCCACAAGGTGAGAAGTTCATTTGGGCGGCTCTGAACAAACGTTGGTGGGGAGTGAGTCTTGAATGCAAACCGAGCTTCTCACAGGCTCTAGCTATCCTTAAGGGCGAATCCTTTAATGTGATGCTTGTGGACCTGGCGGTGTCCGACTTGCAAGGCCCGGACGGTCTCGCTCGTGTCGGGAGAATTGCTCAGGAACTGCCGGTGATTGTCCTGGTTGACGAAGAGGAAAAGCACCGCCTGGTACCCGCCCGGGGTCTAGGGATTCGTAACTGGGTCACAAAGGACAAGTTGACCCCTCCTCGTCTGGCAGATGAAGTGAGAAATGCCTTGGCATTGCAAGCAAATGGGGAAAGCATCTCATAGATCTGGAATACGACTAAATCTGTCGGAATTTGACCTGCGGAATTGACAAGGCGAACCTGGATCACCTGCAATACCAGAGTACTTACACTTGGCCGCGAGTCTCAGGCTGAGGCGTCGCAAGAAGCTCGTTCTTACACGGTATAAGCATTTTGGGAACGCCACCTTCGCGGGCTATTGACTCAGATTGGAACTGACCGATAGCGTGCAAAAAAGAGATAAACGTCTACGCGGAAAAGCGCGCGCCAACAGGTGCTTATTGCGACGGCAGAAACCAAAGGGTGTGGGGAAGACGGGAGACGTGCAAACCAAGGCCCTCCGCGCAAACTTCCGGCGGATTGAGCGGCGGGAATGGTGGCTGTGGGCAGCCGCGGTCGTCATCACTCTGCTCCTCACCATTGGACTGGCTTCTTTTCTTCTTCCGAGCGCGCACGTTCATCAAGACTTCTACTCGCTCAACGTGCTGCCGCAGGCCATCCGGGGTTTGGTGGCTCTGGTTTTCCTCTTCGATCTCTACACCATCTATCAGCATCTTCTGATTTACCGCATCCGCCGACAGCTGGTCCAGAGGGAAGAGCTCTTTCACCTCATAAGTGAGAACGCGGCCGACATGATCGCCGTGGTGGATATGGAAGGGAGGCGGCTTTACAACAGTCTTTCCTATGAGAAAGCGCTGGGATACTCGCCCGAGGAACTGCAGTCCTCGTCGTCTTTCGAGCAGATTCACCCGGATGATCGTGAACGCGTCAAGATAGCAGCCGAGGAGGCGCTCCGCTCGGGAACAGGAACAACGCTGGAGTACCGTCTTCGCCACAAGAACGGCAGCTGGCTGGTACTGGAATCAACATCCAGCGTCATACGGAATTCCGATGGCGAGCCGGAAAAACTTGTCATCGTGAATCGCGACGTTACCGAGCGCAAGAGAGCGGAGGAGGCTCTGCGACGGTCGGAAGCGGGGTTTCGATCGGTGGTGGAAGATGCACCCTATGGGATTTATCGAGCGAGCACGTCTGGCCGATTTTTACAAGTCAATCCGGCGCTCCAGAAGATGCTCGGCTATCAGTTTGTAGATGAACTTCTCCGGCGAGACCTGGCAAGTGAAATCTTCCGGCACACGGGCGAATATCAGCGCTTGACTGAGGTTCTCACCGGCACCGAAGAAGTAAAGGACATCGAACTGGAGTGGAAGCGGCAGGACGGCACGCCGATCACCGTGCGGTGTTCGGGCCGCCGCATCAACGATGAAAACGGTGCCCCTGCGTACTTTGAGGTGTTTGCGGAGGACGTCACCGAAAAGCGAGTCCTCGAAAAGCAACTTCGAATGGCGCAAAAGATGGAAGCAATCGGACGCCTCTCGGGAGGAATCGCGCACGACTTCAATAATCTCCTCGGAGTAATCATTGGCTACAGCAGAGTGTTAAATAAGGCCCTAAGCACAAACACTGTTCTGCGTGAGCATGCCCTCGAAATAGAGAAGGCCGGACAGCGAGCCGCCTCATTGACGAAACAATTGCTGGCGTTCAGCCGGCAGCAGGTCTTGACGCCCGCTGTTCTCAACCTCAATACGCTTGCCTCCGATATGGAAAAAATGCTTCCGCGGCTGCTCGGGGAGGACATCCAAGTATCGCTGGCGCTGGATCCTGAGCTTGGCAACGTGAAAGCGGACCAGAGCCAGATCGAACAGGTCATCATGAACCTGGCTGTTAACGCCCGCGATGCCATGCCCATGGGCGGCAAACTGAAGATCCAGACCTCTAATGTAGACCTAGACCAGGCTTACACTTGGAACCATCCAGGCTCCAAAGTCGGTAGCTACGTGGTCTTGGCAGTGAGCGACACGGGAACGGGAATGGACGCCGGAACGCTCACGCATATCTTTGAACCCTTTTTCACCACCAAAGAGCGGGGCAAAGGAACGGGCCTGGGACTTGCGACTGTGTACGGCGTCGTTAAACAAAGTAACGGATATATTTGGGTGGACAGTGCGCCTGGGAAGGGCGCGTCCTTTCAAATTTATCTCCCGCGACATGTGGGTCAGCCGGCGGTGGATGAGCAGACAATCGACTCGAGCGAAAAGCTGCGCGGCACGGAAACGATTCTTCTGGTGGAGGACGCCGAACCATTGAGAAAGCTTGCGCAGACCTTTCTTGAAGCAGGAGGATTCCGCGTTTTGTCGGCAGAGAGCGGTGAAAGGGCCCTGGAAGTGATGGCAAGTTTCGGAGAGACTTTTGATCTCCTGCTGACCGATGTGGTGATGCCCGGCATAAACGGACGCGTGCTGGCGGAACAGATGTTGCCTCGCCAGCCCGGAATGAAAGTGCTCTACATGTCGGGTTATACGGACAGCTTTATTGCAGGACATGGCGTTCTTGATCCAGGAACGCACCTCCTGCACAAGCCTTTCACCGAAGAGATTCTTATCCGCAAGGTTCGAGAGGTGCTCGACGGCGGGAAGAAGGCGGCACCCGCTTTGAGCAGTGCAGGCGAACCTAAGGCAAGCGAAACTCGTTCTGGCCAATAGGAGGAACTGAGCGATGGGGAAGCTGTTAATCGTGGACGATGATGAGGCACTGCGCCGCCTGATGCGCCTTGAGCTGAGCGACTCCTATGAAATCATCGACTCGGGCGAGCCGGAGCAGGGTTTGGCTCTCGCTCTCGAACACAGGCCTGACGCGATCTTGCTCGATTTGCGAATGCCGAAGTATTCCGGCTATGAACTGCTTCAGACGTTCACGTCCTTCAGCCGCACTCAGATGATTCCGGTGATTATTGTGAGCGGAGAGGCCGGTGGACAAACGAAGGAACATTGCAAACAGCTTGGTGCTGCCGGCTATTTCGAGAAGCCCATCGATTTCGACGCACTGCGGGCGTGCCTCAGTCAAACCGCCAAGACGCGCCGTACTCCACCTCGCACCGAGGTGCGCGTACGTTTGCGTGTTCCCCTTAAGCTAGGGGGCACGGACAGCCACGGAAAGAAGTTCAATGAGGTCGCAACAACCGAGAATGTGAGTCTGAGTGGCTTTCTGTGCGACTGCACCGCCGAACTCCCCGATGATTCTATTGTGGACGTCTATCTAACGAGCTGCGGTGAAGACTACGTAGGCAAGGCGAAAATAGTTCACGTGGACTCGAAGGGTGCGCCGTTGCGGCGCTACGGATGCCGCTTCATCGAAAAAACCGGGCCGTGGGTGCTCCAATAAGGATATTCGCCGATGCACTTTATTTGGGTGGTAGAGTGACGGCAGAAATGACTCGCAGCGAGTTGGGCATCGTGCCCGGAGGTGGACATTTGCGATGGCCAATCTAGACCAGAATCTTCCTGCGAAGGGTGAAAGCATCGTCGAGAAAAACGTGTCGGGTCGGCGCGCTGTCACCCGCGTGCTTGTGGTCGACGACGAACTCGCTGCCTGCAAGCTTCTTTCTATCATCTTGCCTTCCCCTGATTACTATTGCTCAATGGCGAGCAATGGTGAAGAGGGCCTCGTAGCCTTACAACGCGAGGGCTTCGATGCGGTTATCTCCGACCTCCAGATGCCAGGCATAGGCGGCATGGAGCTTCTCGCCGAGGCACGACGTTGGCAGCCTCATGTAGCTTTTTTGGTCACTACCGGCGTGGACGACGTGGACGTGGGTGTCCAGGCGATGCGATCAGGCGCAGACGACTATCTCGTCAAACCTCTTCTGGAAAGTGTCGTCGTGGCGAGCCTTGAGCGTGCCTTGCATAAGCGGCAGCTCGAACAGCAAGTCGAAAACTACCGTCAGCATCTCGAAGAGATGGTCGCCGAACGTACCAAGCAGCTGTATGCGGCACTCCGGCAAATCGAAGGCAGTTACGAGGACACGCTGCAAGCGCTGGGGGCGGCTATCGATCTCCGCGATAGCGAAACCGCGGGCCACTCGCAACGTGTTTGCCGCTGCTCGCTCGAGATTGCTCGAGCGATGGGATGGCCGGACAGAGAGCTCGGAAACCTCGCCAGGGGAGCGTATCTGCACGATATCGGAAAGCTCGGAGTCCCCGATAGCATTCTTCTCAAGCCGGGGCCTTTGACTGTGGATGAGCGGACCGTCATGCAGCGGCACGTTCAGATCGGATTTGAACTCGTCAAGGGCATCCCTTTTCTTGCAGATGCCGCCGAGATCATTCTCACTCACCATGAGCGCCATGACGGCAGCGGCTACCCGCGCCGCCTCAAAGCCGAAGAGATTCTTATGGGTGCCCGGATTTTCGCGGTGGCGGATAGTTTCGATGCCATCACGTCCGACCGGCCCTATCGTCGTGCTTCTCCCTTCGACGCAGGACGCGAGACGATCGAGCGTGAGGCAGGGCGGCTGTTTGACCCGCATGTTGTGAGTGTTTTCTTAAGCCTTCCCCTGGAAACTTGGCCGGCGATTGCAAGGGATCAACGCCAAAGGGCAGTGCTCCCGTCCCGCCTGCGCTAGGACAATGCCATTCTCCGGCTTGACCCGAGCGTCATCCCTTGAGAGATCTTGCCCGACCGAGTTTCCCCACCAGTTTCAACAGGAGAGTTTATACCTGTCATTCGCCAAAACTTAAAACGGAACCGAGGAAAAAAACTCGAATGCGAAATGGCCATGAGATGCTTTGTTTCTTGAGTGTAGATGATTTTGTAGCTGGGAAAGCACTCGATTTTCACAGCTTTCAATGAACTTCAACAAGCGTGCCGCAGACGATTCAATACCAATCACTTAGAATCAACAAATCAACAAGAATCCATAGATTTCAATAAGGCATGGAATCTGGTTCGGGACCAGGAGGTCGATGGTTCAAATCCATTCGCGCCGACCAATTATTTCCAATCACTTGAAGCAATTACGCCGCTTTCGCAGGTTTGCCAACTTCCAGTTGTAGGCTCGTCAAATTGAAGCTCAGGCCGATTTTTTCAGCCCATTCCTTCCGCCACTCAACATTCTCTACCAGTTGTTTCGCATACCGTGTGCCCATCTCTCGATTCTCGTGGCCCATCCAGCAGTCCACCAAAAGCGCACGAGCTTCGGACATTTGCAGCACGCTTTCACGGAACCTTCGGAGGAAGTGAAACCCCATCTGCGGCTGCTTCAACTGCAGCAGGATGGGATGCAGAACATCGCGGAGCACGTTCCTTGGGCATAGAGGCTTACCACTGGCTGTGCAAAATAGGAGGCCGTCCTTGCGGTCGCCAACAAATGTGGCCCCGCTCTCAAGGCATTGGCCGCCCGCATTAAGGAACTGCGCCTGGCCAAAAAAGCTCTCGCAGGAGGAATTGAGCTTCCGTTCAGGACTCCATCGCACCGCACTATCACTAATCGAACGTGGGGAACGAGACCCGAAACTGATAACACTGTTGAAGATCGCCGAGAAAGGACTCGGGATCAGCGTTGCCGAACTCCTTGAGGGCATTTCACTGCGCGGGTCAAAATCCAAAAGTGCCAGAGGTTAGTTCGTTCAACAGACTGCTCCTGCGAAATTCTTTGGTGCTCAAAGGCGGTCGCCTGTACTCTTTATAAACGGATGCTAAACGTAAGAAGAAACGCCCGTCGAATGCCTGTCGTTTAATCGTGGAGGGGCTTTAGCTTGGCGACTACTTTTTGGGCCTCTCCGGCGTCTACCTGCAGAAGCCGTCCGCCTCCACGCCAGTTCCCCGTCAAAATCACCATCTGCACGTATGTCGTTTGGCCTGCCACGGTTTCGATCACAGTCGCCGGTTCGTTCTTGGCGCTGGACTGAAGTTCGTGTTTGCCAGGATCGGCGTGGACTGAAAACCAGTGACCATTAGTCAGTCGATCAGTTTCTTTGCCATCCAAATATATGGAAGGCTTCAGGGCAGACCCGGTAAAGTGATGCTCCCTGAAGAAGACAATTGTTGAGTCTTTGCCCTTGTCTACGTCAGATTGCGCCGAATTTGGGGACAGCTTGGCCACGTCTGTCGGGGCTTGGGCCGCTGGGTTGGTCTGCGTTTGCTGCGAGCTGGCAGGAAGTACAGCTAAGAGTCCAATCACGAGCGTTGCCGCTATGTAGGTTCGCATGGAGTCTCCAATGTATTTTTTTGACTTCGTTTTAACAATCATAATCGGAGCAGCAAGTGGGAGCGGACCTTTTGCGATTAGTGGTGCCCAAAAGAAAACTGCAAGGGGTGGAGAAGCTTTCGGAAACCTGTGCAGACCGTCGCGCCGCCCTAGACTTGCTCCTCCGTTTCCGCGATGATGTCGATTCGGAGAGCTTGTCGTGAGCAACTACGCAGACAGAGCCAACGATATTGTGAGGGCCGTCCACCTACTGCGCCAACATGGAATGGCTGTGGGTTTCCCGATGCAAACCGCCGATGGGGAGATAATCTTCCCAGTGGGCAAAGATACGCTGACCGCAGACCAGATACTCGAACTTCTCGAACGTGGCGAACTGGACGCTGAAGGCGTGCGCAGATCAGTCGAGGCTCGGGCGGCTACGCCCATGCGCAGGGGAGCTGCATCGTAGAGCTATGTTCACACCGCCTGCGGCCCGAACAGCCTGGAATCAAAATTCACCCCCGTCTGAACACAGTCCCACAAGTCCATGAAGAGTTTGACCGTTCATCAGCCCGATGTGCCCTTTACGAAATGCGCAATCGTCCGCTCGCGAGCGATTGACTCCGCCCTGTACGTTTCGCTTATCATTTCGGACATGAAATCCCGGTTCATTTTCGTCAGCTTACACGGCGTCCGGGTTGTAACGGAGCGTGCGTGGAAACCAGGAGAGCGCGTGATCGTGAAGTCTTACCACGGCAGCATCCAATCACGGGCAAGGGTAATTTATTGTCATCATCTGGCGAAGAAACGATACGCCGTTGGATTGGAACTGCATTCAGCGGTTGGGATGTGGGCGGACGTTTCGCAACCCGCAAGAGCCGAAGCGTAGCCCAGCATTCAGCGGGTCTAGGGGACGGGAAAGCCGGATTCATACGGCCCGGTCCTGTTAAATGTCCGCTGCGCGACTTCATTCCTGATAATGCACGCATTCGCGCAATGGAATTACGCGCAGGAGACTGCGACGCAATCCCGTATCTCTGCATAGACTGAATCTGATAGCGGGGCACTTGTTACGTACTCAGGGAATTACCTGAGCGGCGATTAGGGTCTTTTACCGATTGACGGCTCAATGGGTCATGGGAAGCTATTTGTTAGCCCTTTCAAAGGGCACTGTGGACCCTTCTCCCCGTGAGGGAGCCCTGTAATGAACGGTTCTGCGCGTCGCATGTCCAACCAGAGACTATTCGATGGGAGGATAGAGAAACGTCTTCCTAATTCAGTTCCCGTCTACCTCGCGATGCCGGAGGACCCCCGCGCTCGTGAGCGAACGCTTACGGAAAATGTCAGTCCCCACGGTGCGCGTGTTATCAGCAAGCGGTTCTGGCAGCCCGGTGAAGAGCCGCTTATTACCCCTTTAACGGGGGAATTTCCGCAAGTCGGAAGAGTAATTTATTGTTTGCCAAAAGCGGGAGACCGCTTTTGTGTGGGCGTAGAGTTCCCCAGCCGCACAGTTAAATGGGACGGCGACTAGCATGGAATCAAGTGCAAGTTTCGGCCCGAAGCGCAATTCTATCGTTTCTCTTTCCACAAGTCCCCAAAAAGGGTTTTGCCGTGGCTGGACCGTGACGCAACTTGGGGTAAACACCGGATTGACGGAGCAACTCTTTAACCGATAATGCGGATAGGGAAGGTACCAAGTGGCTCAACCTGAGGAGGTAACCGGTGGTACGAACGGAGGCATCCGAAGGGAAGGGCGGACTATCTTGGCTGAGCCGGTAGAGCTTGCCAACCTTAGTCGGAGCTGGAGCGCGGAGATTACTTCAACCCATAACATCAGTTCCCATGGTGCTCGCGTGACCACGCAGCGAGTTTGGGAACCCGGAAGTTTTGTGGTGATTAAATGTCTCCATGGCGACTTCTGGGCGCGGGCGAGGGTGGTCTATTGGCGGTCGTTCTTAAGCAGCAGGGCTAGTATCGGACTAGAGTTCATCGTATATGGCGGTCATTGGCCGGCGGGCAATTAGAGCCGCGCATCCTGACATTGTTATGAAATCAACTGTTTTCAGGCGTACGTCTGCTACTCAAACGGAGTGTGTTTTTTGAGGGTCCGAACTTTAACAATGTGAATTCTTTTCGTTTCAACGACCTCAATCGCATCCAGTTTTCTGTCGATATGAGATTCTGTGCGCACACCGCCTGAATATGACAAACAGCGGTTCCCAGAGGCTACTTTGCACGTAGGGCAACGGACGGACAGAAACAGTTCCGGAGTCATGTCGTTCATTCTCATTGGAGTATGTTGGCATGGAGAGTGCGTTAAATCTGCCCAAAATGGAACACTAATCTCGATAAGTGTTTATTGACTATGGGAACACAGAAGAATGTCGAGTCCACTTCGACCGTGGCAAATTGCGTGGCATAGTAGGAAAGATAATCACGTGATTGCATGCCCTGTGGATAGAAAGAACCTTCCCAGCCCGTCGCTGTGAACGACGAAGTACCGAGAAGAATTCCGGGCAGAGAAAAAGGCGTCCATTGGTTCGATGAAGTCGGCTTTTCTTTTCGGCGGGGAACGTAGCCGATCAGCCTTGCCTCGTCCTAGAATTGCCGTCACCGTATGTACCAATGAAGAGGGAGCCGTTCGCCTCCCGATTCGAACACTTGCCTCAAGTCGGTATCTGGGTCAGGCCGTACGTCATTACCACCCCGGCGAATAAACGTTGCTGCCTTAATTTCTCTCGGTGGGGCCGTCCATTATCGGGGATTGGGCCGCGCTCTATTCGCTCTCGCGGCTGTAAATTCTGTACTTCACCGCCGCATTGTTTCCGTGGAAAAGACGGAAAGAGCCATGAAGGGCGCTCATGCGAAGGGCGGATATGAGCCCTCTGGCGATATAGGTACTATTGGCAAATCGCTGGTCCATTACTCATAATTGTAAACAGCTCGGACGGACGATTCAGAGCGAGGCTCACCATGTGTACACTTATCCGCTGGATCGGCACTCTGTTAGTTGCTTTATTTCTCTGCTGGCCTACGTTTCCTCAAGAGACAAACCATTACACTAGATTTGGGGACGCGAAATGGTACGCGCGACAGCTTCAATCATTGCGGGAAGAAGTCGCCAAGGTCGATGCCGATGCCAGAGCGCTGGCAGAAGCACGCAAGTCTGGCAAGGGCGTAACCGATGCCGTCGCTCTGGATCAGGAGCCTGAGGGAGTGACTTCCGAGGGCCAACTGGAGGTATTGAAGAAGCGCCGCGTTCTGTTGCAGCGAAAGATTGACTTGTTGGAAGAACAAGCGAGACTCAACGCGATTGTTCCGGGAGAACTGCGGACTGAGTATGGGCCGGAAGAACCGACGACACCCGGCAAGCAGAAACTTGGCCGCGAGGCAAAGGAATTAGAAAATTCTCTGGCGCAAGAGAAAGAGCATTTAGAGCATGCCCGCAAGGAAGCAGACCTGCTCCGGCGCAATCAGAAACTCAAGACACAACAGGAATCGTCAAATCCCGAGCCGCCGTCCCGGAGAGATAAACCATCAGAGCTTATGGGGATAGGCACACTCCTTGTTGAAAAGGAAGACGAAGTCGCGCAAGCGGAGCGAAGGGTTGCCTACCTGGAAGGCAGCCGTCGATTACAAAATCAGCACGGCGCAAACGGAACTTGATATTTTACAGCGGGAGCTTAACGTGGGGTTAATCCAGTATGACCGCAATCCGGCAACAGCAATGAAGGAGAGTGTGACCCGGAAAGAAATAAACGAGCACCGCCAGGCTATTGAGGACAGGAAAAAGGAAATCGCGGAATTGAAGAGACAGCGCGACGAGTTAGAGGACACGTTGCGGCACGCGGGCGGGCCTGCGGGCTGGGCACGCTGAGTGACTATGTTCGCCGATTATCCCAGGGCCCATTTACCTCGTTCATCCTTGTTGCCAGTGGATTGGCCGGTCTCCGCTCAATCCGAAGCGCGTACCATGTACGACCTACTGGGTGATAGAGAGCATGGACGGGATTTCGACCTTCATACCGAAAAAGTGTTAATGAAGGGGGGGGCAATTCTTTCAGTGGAACTATTTCACGGATTGAAGCCGTACATCGTGATATGGTCCAAGCATTCGAGCCAGAACCGCATCGTTATCGAAGTAAAGCAGGCACCGGAATTTAGTCCGAGTCATTGATGCCAGGAAAACACGCAGGGAGTGATTCCGCCGATGGGAAGCCATCATCCTTGCAATGAAACAAACCTTTCCCTGTATCTTTGTCGCTCAGGGAGATTGCATACTTCCACTTATCCTGTATCCGCGCTTATACGAATCTCTTCATGCGCAGCGCCATCACGCCACGTTATTTCTGCTGTGAAATGAGAAGTAGCGAGTGAAAAAGGCTTCCACTGGAATTGCCTTGCGAAGATGGTCCCGCGCCCTTTGGGGTTCACTTCTGATAGCGGTAGTAGAAACTGGAAGCTGCTCACGTCTTGCGGAGTTACACTCTGCGCCGTTCGACGCAAATACTCCAAACGGTCCTCATCCACAAAAAGAATCTGAAACATTGTAGCTCGTCTTTGAACCACGGTGGCTGACGATGAAATCCCACGTATCCCCATTAAATAACGGACCCGGTGTCAAGAAAACAAAACTGGGCCGCAAGCGTTCCCCGATGTTCCAGTAGGCACCACAGAACACGATTGCAATTGGAATGCCGATGGAAATCCCCTTTTTCCATAGAGCCCGGGAGCATCTTTCGAGTACCTTGACCATTAACCAAGCGAGCGCGACCGCGACTCCCAACCATGCGAAGACCAGTACGGTGGGCGACTCGTTGTTGATGATAGGTACGGCGAGGGCGGATGAAATCAGCAGTGTCGGGCCATGTACTTGGCGACGGTTGCTTGCGACACCTCGATTCCAATCTTCAGCAATTCCCCATGAATGCGCGGAGCTCCCCAGCGAGGGTTGGCGAGACTCATTTGCCGAGTCAGATTCCGAACTTCCGGAGATACAGATGGGCGGCCTTCGCAACGCCGACTCTTCCATCTCCGATAGAGGCGAAATCCCCTGCGATGCCAGGCGATGACAGTCTCCGGTTTAACAATGCCGAACGCGAATCGTTCCACAACCGTGAGAGCCAAACCCACAGAACTCGGTCAGCGAAGCGGAGTCGGGGTTTATGACCACGGCTGGAACGCTGTAGGACCATGAGCTGTTGCCGGAGAGCAAGAATCTCTGCTTGCAGAACGGCGCGGGCGTGGAAACAATCTCGCAGAGAGAAAAGGAGGGTCAGCATGGCCTGGGAGGCCACACGGGCTACACGTCGCGGCCTTGCAAATGCAACAATTTCAATGTAAACGGACTTTTTGATAGGGACAGGCGAGATGAAAGGTGTCTTGCAAAATTTAGATGGAGAACTCAGGCAGTTTTAGATCGAGATTTCATTCATCAGATTACTGTAAAGGTATAAAATTAAGCTAACTTGTTACGAAACCAGATGTTTATGAAATGGGTAAAAGTGGTCTGCTTAAAATTCAGGCAAACTTAAGAAGTAGGATGAAGTAAGAATGAAGGCTTGACAGGGACTTTTATCTGGCGTACAACCTCGGCACAAACGGGGTGGCCCGCCTGGACCAGCTGGCTGCGTTGAGCCTTGGGGATCTGCGAGCTGGTTTTGAGACCTGTGGCGGGAGACGCAAGAGAAGTTTCGCGCAGTGAGGGAATTTCCATCCTTCGTTTGGCCTGGTCGTATCCAAAGATAAGCGAGGTGGGGTATGAGACAGTCAAGACTTTCTCTCTTGATCGCCGGCGCGTTTTTTCTTTTGGCTGTGACAAGCTGCACCATCGGCACGAACGCGCAGTCAGTCTCCACAGGAGCGGTGGTGGGAACGATTAACGACCCGGGCGGCGCGGTGGTCCTGGATGCCACGGTGACATTGCAGAACAAGGCTACCAATAGCCAGGTGACGCAACGGACCAACGGGGCCGGCCAGTACACCTTTCCGAGCGTGGCGCCGGGGAATTATCGCATCACGGTAAAGAAAGTAGGATTCCGGACGGCGAACGTGGAATCGCTGACGGTGGAAGTGTCGAAAAGTTATAGCGTGGACATCAAACTGGAGATCGGGCAGGTCAGCGAAACGGTTACTGTGACCACCGAAGCCCGCGCGGAACTGCAGACCACGGATGCGGTGATGGGCGATGTGCTGGGCGGTACAGCGCTGGCGCACTTACCAACCTTACAGCGCGACTCCCGTGAACTCCTGACGCTGCAACCCGGCTCGACACCCTATGAAACTTCAAACGGCGGAGGTTTCGGTGATGCAGGCGGCACAGTCGCGGGTGCGCGCAGTGACCAGAACGCCTTCAATCTGGATGGCATCGACATCACCGACAACGTCATCGCGGGCGGCGGCAACCAGGTGCCGATCGTTCCGATCGGCGTGGACAGCATCGAGGAGTTCCGCGTCGGCGTCACCAACAACAACGCCAGTTTCGGGCGCGCGTCGGGCGGCCAAATCAATGTGATCAGCAAGGGCGGAACGAACAGTTTCCACGGAGGCGTCTACTGGTATCACCAGAATTCCGCCCTGAACGCCAACGCGTGGGACAACAACTCAAACAAGATCAGGAAGCAGCCGCTACATGACAATCGCCCGGGGGCGAGCTTCGGCGGACCTCTCAGAAAGAACAAAACGTTTTTCTTCGGAAACTACGAGATTCGGAGGTTCCCGCAATCCGTGCAGATCACTCGAATCATGCCGACCGATTCGCTGCGTCAGGGCATCATTACTCTTAGCGGAGTGCAATATAACTTGGCGACCTCCGCGGCTTGCGGGGCGAATGGCAATCAGGCTTGTGATCCAAGGGGAATTGGAATTAGCCCGACGATCAAACAACTATGGGGAATGATGCCCGAGGGGCGCGATCCGACAGTCACTGGCGCTGACGGCGTGAATACGATTGGTTTGCGCACGAACGTCGCGGCTCCGCTCAAGGACGATAGCGTGGCGTTCCGCCTGGACCACAACTTCACAGAAAAACTTAAATTTTTCGGACACTACTTATACCATCGGGATTTGACGCCGAACGCGAATGGTAGCGCCTCAGGTCAAATTGATTTTCGGAGCGGTACCGCCATCAACAGCAGTGCGTCCAACCTTCGCGGAGATGGATTCACCTCGGGCCTGGAGTGGCAGATCAGCAACAACCTGGTGAATAGCTTCCGGGCCGGATGGATTCGCAGCCGGCAGGATTTCGTAGTTATTCGTCCCAGCTCATCCGCCGCACAACTAAACTTGCCGGGTACAAACTCCCCGCTTGGCCCGGTTTCCTTGGCGCCGGGTCTCGGGGCAACCGGGTTTATAGACACGATCGTCGACGTGGACACGCAGCGAGCGCGCCACCAGGCGATTTACGCCAGCAATAAGCAGTATGCCGATACGTTGAGCTGGATCAAAGGGAAGCACACCATCGTGACCGGCGGAGACATTCGCTGGCTGCCTACCATCCATGACCGCGATGATAAAGTGATTGGTTCCTTGAACTCGCTGGTGGCCACGCTCGACGCGGACGTCAGCGGAAGCCTGAGTATTCCAGCCGCGAACAGGCCGCCGGGACTCTCTTCGTCCGACGCTCT
>WNFF01002385.1_pt1 | contig 16489 bp, 13 predicted proteins | sample 5400441 | NCBI WGS metagenome assembly WNFF01 (sample SAMN13153345, study PRJNA577476) | soil metagenome | isolation source: 120 cm saprolite under Douglas fir tree site 2 hole 3 replicate 1 | place: USA:California | collected 2015-04-18 | reverse complement strand
CACTTCCAGCTCTTCCTTGGAGGCGAAGTGATTGTAGAAGCCGCCGTGCGTGAAGCCCGCCACCTTCATCAGGCCGTCGACGCCCACCCCGTCGAATCCGCGCGCGCGAAAGAGCCTCCCCGCCACCTCGAGGATCTGTTTCCGGTTCCGCTCACTCTCTGCCTGGGTCAGCCGCATGGCCGAAAGCCTAGCCGCGGCGCCGGCCTCGCGCAATTTCGATGACGATCGTCAGCGAACGGCGAATCTCACTGATGACGATCGACATCGTATGCGCCAAAAGGAGGCAGTCATGGGCAAGCACGAGGACAAGGAGTTGTTCCTGAAGCAGAGCAAGTTTTTCCTGGGTAACGTGCTCAAGAGCGATTCGATGCGCTTCGTCGCCGCTCTTGCGGCGGCGCTGTCCAGCTTGGTAGCCGGATTGACCCCCGCTCTGGCTGCCGCACCACAGCATCATGATCAGGTGCCGGGCTTCTACCGGCTGAAAGTCGGCGATCTCGAAGTGACCGCTCTACTCGATGCGTCTGCCGTATTCGATCCCCATTGGCTGAACGGAAAGAAGGCGACGATGGACGGCGTCGCAAAGGCACTGCAGGGAGATCCACACTTGCTGGATGCCGCCGTTACAGGCTTCCTGGTCAACACCGGCAAGCAGTTGATCCTTGTCGATGCGGGCGCCGGCACCTGGTATGGTGGGGAAGCGTTCGGGCGCCTGGCGGGCAGCCTCCGCAGCGCGGGCTATACGCCGGAACAAGTCGACCTCGTTTTGATCACGCACCTCCACGCCGATCATGTCGGCGGCCTGACCAGTCACGATGGAGATCGCGTCTTCCCAAATGCCGAGGTTTACGTCGCGAAGGCTGAGAGCGACTTTTGGCTGTCGCCAGAGATCGCAGCCAAGGCTCCCAAGGATGCGCAACCGTTCTTCCAGAGTGCGCAAGCCATCGCAGCGCCGTATATCAAGGCCGGTAAGTGGCACACGTTTAGCGGCTCCGAGCCAATCGTCGACGGCATGCAACTCGTCCCCCTGCTGGGTCATACCCCGGGACATACCGGCTATGAGTTTTCGTCGAAGGGACAAAAGATCCTGTTTTGGGGCGACCTCGTCCCGCGAGGATGTTTTGATTGCGGGGCCGCATCTGTTGTTTCCTGGCCTGGGTCGCCTGCACAAGGAGGGAAGAGGCTATAGCTGGGCGCCGGTAGCAATCACCGATCAATGGGTTGAGAAGTAGTATGAGCAAGTTGCAAAGAAAGATGGCGGTCATCACGGGAGGGACCGAGGGGATAGGCCTGGCTATCGCAAAGCTCTTCGTCAAAGAAGGCGCCTATGTCTTCATTACCGGACGCCGCCAAAGAGAACTCGATGAGGCAGTGAAGGCGATCGGCAGCAACGTCACTGGCATCCAGGGGGACGTTACTAAAATGGCTGATCTGGATCGTCTGTACGAGGCTGTTGGTCGAGCAAAGGAGAGAGTCGATATTGTAGTCGCCAATGCGGGTGTCGGTGAGTTCGCCCCCTTCGGCAAAATAACCGAGGAGCATTTCGACAGGCTCTTTGACACCAACGTAAAGGGAGCAGTCTTCACCGTGCAAAGAGCTTTGCCTTTATTGGTCGACGGCGGCTCTGTCATTCTGGTTGGCTCGGTCGCGAGCATGAAGGGTACTTCCAGTTTCGGCGTCTACGGCGCGACCAAGGCTGCCCTGCGCTCGTTCGCGCGGACTTGGACGACCGACCTGAAGGACCGCCGCATCCGCTCGAACGTCTTGAGTCCCGGTCCCACCAAGACGCCCCTGACTGACCGACAATCCCCGGACGCGATCGCACGGATTGCGTCCACTGTCCCGATGGGCCGTATGGGAGAGCCTGACGAAATTGCAAAGGCCGCGCTGTTCCTGGCATCCGAGGACTCCAGTTTCGTCACCGGTATCGAAGTGTTCGTCGATGGTGGCAGAGGACAGATCTAGAGGAGAGAGGCGAATGAGAATGAGGATTGCGATCTTGGATGACTATCAGGAAATAGCGATGAAGTTGGCGGATTGGTCATCCATTCCGGGCCGCCCCGAAATCAAAGTCTTCACGGATCATGTCTTCGATCTCGAGAAGTCAGCGGAACGCCTTCTTCCATACGACATTCTTTGCATCATGCGGGAGAGAACCCCGATGACGGCGGCTCTCATCGAGCGGCTGCCGAATTTGAAGCTCATCGCATCCACGGGCGCCCGAAATGCCGCCGTCGATCTCGAGGCCGCTCGTCACCGTCACGTTGATGTTGTCCATACGGGTTATTCTTCGACCCCGACGATTGAGTTCACCTGGGCCATGATCTTGGCGGTCGCTCGACAGATTACCATCGAGAGCGCTTCGTTGCGCAGCGGCGGCTGGCAAAGAGGCGTAGGGAGTGATCTCAGAGGAAAAACCCTCGCGGTACTTGGACTAGGAAACGTCGGGGGGCCGGTTGCGGCAATCGGGAAAGCCTTCGGCATGCGTGTCATCGCCTGGAGTCCGAATCTGACGAGAGAAAGAGCCGAGTCCTCAGGGGCACAGTTGGTGTCAAAAACCGATCTGTTTCGGGAGGCTGATTTTCTCACCATCCATCTGGTGCTCAGCCCAAAGACTCGCGGAATCGTCGGAGAGGCCGAGCTCGGATGGATGAAGTCGTCATCCTATCTGATCAATATCTCTCGCGGACCGCTGATCGAAGAGACGTCTTTGATCAAGGCGCTCGAAGACAAAAAGATTGCTGGTTTTGCAGTCGATGTATTCGAGCAGGAACCGCTTCCCGTCAATCACCCTTTTCGTCGGCTCACAAACGTATTGGCAACTCCTCACATCGGTTTCGGATCGCAGTCCTTATACGAGACCTTCTATCGGGACTCCGTCAAGAATATCACGAACTGGATACTGCACAGCAAAGGGAGGGATCCAAGATGACGAGTGTCTCGTTTTTCGGGCTCGCATTGGTTGTCGCCCTGCCATCATTCGCAAGAGACCACCAGGCATTTTCAATGAAGGTGTTCACGTCCCCAGACGACCAATTCTGGGCGAACTCGACGATCATCGAGGGAGCCCACGAGGTGATGTTGGTGGATGCGCAGTTGACAAAAACCAGTGCTGAAAAAGTGTTGCAGCAAATAAAAGACACCAAGAAGCCGCTATCTCTGATTTACCTCACACATGAGCATGCCGACCATTTCCTTGGTCTCGAGGTCTTCAGGGATGCTTATCCTGGCGCGAGAATCATCGCGAACTCTGCCGTAGTGGATCGAATCAACAAAGTCTACCAAGAGAAGATCGATAAATGGGAAAAGATTTTAGGATCAGGCGCGACGTCCCATGTCGTTGCGATCAGCAAATACGACGCTGGTTTCGTAGAGTTTGAGAGCTCCAGGATTGAGATCCTCAAGAACGTCCAGGGAGACACGGACGAAAACACCATGCTCTGGTTTCCCGAGCAGAGAACTCTCATTGCCGGTGATACCGTGTTCAACGACATGCATGTCTACACAGCAGAGACCGACAGCAATGCGAGAAAGAACTGGTCGAGCACGCTCAAGAAGATCAGGGAACTCAAACCTTCGGTTGTCATTCCAGGACATAGCAAGGTCGGAGCCCCCCTCGACGCAACCACCGCCTTGGACTTCACGGAAAGATATTTGCTCGTGTTTGAAGAAGAACTCAAGAAAGCCAAAGGCCCGGAGAGCCTGGTCAAGGCCATGAAAGATGACTTTCCGTCTGCCGATTTGATCTTGGCCCTCGAACGGGGCGCAAAAGCGAACGTCAAGCACTGAGTGACAGGTCGGTCACTTGATTGACCCTTTCGCTTTGGCATTGTCATCGCGGATTTGCCAGTATCGGCGGCATGGGCCGGATCTTTGGCAGCGTCAGCGCCGCGAGCGCCGTGCTCGGCGTCGTCGCGATGGTCTCTCGCGCCGAAGCGCCTCGTTGCCCCGTGACCGAGCTTGATGCCGAGGCCTCCCCGCTCTCCCGGCAATTCGACCGGGATGCGGAGAGACAGCGGGTCCTCGTCTTCGTTCCCCCTGGCTGAGACGGGTGTTTGCGCGGGGTCGCCGCGGCGCACGATCGACTCGTCTCGCTCGGCCGCGCAGCCCGGTTGTACGTCGTCTGGTTCCCGCTCTACCCGGGCCAGGATCCCGCGCTCGCCGTGCGAAGCGCCGCCGACCTGTGTGACGAAAGCACCGTTCATTACCGCGACGCCGCCCAACGACTGTCGGCAATGATCGCCGACGCGATCCGGGCCCCGGCGCAGGATCTCTCGCATGCAATCGTCTCCTACGACGCGGGCGTAAATTGGTCCTCGCCCGCGCCTCGACCATCCTCCTGGCACTGATCGAAACCCAAACCCAAACCCAAACCCAAACCCAAACCCAAACCCAAACCCAAACCAACCAGAACTAGAACGAGAACGAGAACGAGAACGAGAACCAAAACGCAACGCACCGCGTAGGTCCGCACCGCCCGCCCTCGTGCTAAAACTCGCCGCGGAGGTGCCCTATGCCGAGCAAAGCCAAGCCGGTCCCGGACGGCTACCACACCATTACCCCCTACCTGAACATCGCCAACGCCGGGCGCGCCGTCGAGTTCATGAAGAAGGCCTTCGGCGCCGAAGAGTCGTACCGGATGAACACGCCCGACGGAAGGGTGGCCCACGCCGAGATGCGTATCGGCGACTCGCTGGTCATGGTGGGCGAGGCGATCGAGATGCCTTCGCAACCCGGTTCGCTCATGCTCTACGTCGAGGACGTGGACGCGCTGTTCAAGCGCGCCACCGCGGCGGGAGCGATGGTGCGCCAGCCCCCGACCGACATGTTCTACGGCGACCGCAGTTGCAGACTCACCGATCCTTGCGGGAACAACTGGGCCATCGCCACGCATATCGAAGACGTCCCGCCCGCCGAGCTGGAGACGCGCGCCGCCGAGTGGATGAAGCAGAAAAAGTAGTCGGAGACGAAGACGCGAACCTCGTGGCCGGCGCGGACGAGGCGCAGGGAGCGGTCGCCTCGCCGATCCCAGAATGCGCACGCCGTGACTGTCTGAAAAATCGACCGCCTGACACTTGCTCGCAAAGCCCGGGTGCACCGCGTGCTCACCGCCGGCGCGTGAGCCCTGCTGCGCAACGTCACGTTCTGGGGCAGAATCCCGCTCCTCATGCATCCATCACGTGGGAAACCGTGAAAACCGTCTTCTTGCTCGCGCTCTGTGGCTGCGCTTCCTTGGTGGAGGGACGCATCGATTCGCAGGTCGCTCCCTCGCCGGCCGCACAGGTCCGCGAGCCGGTCACCGCGCCGCCGCCGCCCGCGCCCGACGCCGAGCTGCTGGCGCGGCTGGAGAAGGGCGGCACCGTTTCGCTGGCGCAGCTCATCGACTTCGCCCTGCGCACCAGCCCCACGACGCGCGCCACCTGGTTCGACGCGCGCGGCGCGGCGGCCGGGCTGGGATCGAAGCGCTCGGCGTATTATCCGCAGATCGAGCTGGACGGAAACCTCGGCGCCACGCACCAGACGCTGGGTCTCACCGGCCTGAAATTCGACTACAAGAATTGGGGCCCCTCGGCCCAGCTGAGCTGGCTGCTGCTCGATTTCGGCAGCCGCGGCGCCGACGTCGACGAGGCGCGCGCCGTGCTGGCGGCGGCCAACCTGGCGCACGACATGGCGGTGCAGGACCTCGTGCTGCGCGTCGAGCAGGCGTACACCCAGTACCAGGGCGCCAAGGCGCTGCTCGCCGCGCAGAAGGTGAGCGTGGCGGAGGCGCAGACGGCGTACGACGCCGCCGAGGAGCGGCGCAAGAGCGGCGTGGCCACCATCGCCGACGTCCTGCAAGCGAAGACCGCGCTCTCGCAGGCGCAGCTCCAGTTCCAGACCGTCGATGGCACAGTGAACACGCTTCGCGGGGCGGTGGCGACCGCGGTGGGCGTGCCGGCCAACGTCCCCGTCGAGGCGGAGGATCTGCCGCCGGCGCAGGTCGATACCCAGCTGCAGAAGATCGAGGTCCTCATCGGCCAGGCCGAGCGCGAGCGGCCCGAGTTGGCGCGGGCGCGCGCCCAGACGGCGCAGGCGCAGAGCCACGCCGAGTCGGTGCGCTGGCGCGGCTGGCCGCAGCTGGTGCTCAACGCCAACGCCGGACGCAACTACTTCATCTATACGGGCGTACCCACCGCCGACAACTACGGCGCCTCGCTGCTCCTGCGCATTCCGCTCTTCACCGGCTTCAAGGACTCGTTCGACGCCGCCCAGGCCGCCGATCAGGCCAGGGCCGCCGAGGCGCGCGCCGAGAGCGTCGAGCAGCAGGTGATCCTCCAAGTGTGGAGCAGCTACCACGGCGCGCGCACTGCCGCGCATCGCGTGCGCACGGCGCGCGACCTCCTGGCCAGCGCGCAGCAGTCGGAGGAGGTGGCCACCGGCCGCTACAAGGAGGGCGTGGGCAGCATCCTCGACTTGCTCACGGCGCAGGCCGCGCTCGCCTCGGCCCGCGCGCAGGAGGTGCAGGCGCGCGCCGACTGGCTGCTCTCCCTGGCCAGCCTGGCGCACGACACCGGCGCGCTGGGGCCCGCGCCCCAGGAGAAGAAATGAAGCGTCTCGCCATCGCGCTCCTTCTCGCGGCCTGCCAGAAGAGCAAAGGCGCCTACGCGCCCGAGCCGGTGCCGGTCACGGTGGCCAAGGTGCAGCAGAAGACCGTGCAGCTCACGGTGCACGCCATCGGGAACGTCGAGCCGATCAACAGCGTGACGGTGCGGCCGCAAGTGGGCGGCGTGCTCCTGGCGGTGCATTTCGCCGAGGGACAGGAGGTGCACGATGGGGATCTGCTCTTCGAGATCGATCGCCGCCCCGTCGAGGCGGCGCTGGCCCAGGCGCTGGCGCAGCTCGCGCGCGACAAGGCCAACGCCGCGGACGCAGAGGCCACCGTGCGGCGCTACGCGAATCTGGTGAAGAGGGAGTACGTCACGCAGCAGCAGTACGATCAGGCGGTGGCGCAGGCCGCAGCGCTCCGCGCCAGCGTGGCCGCCGCCGAGGCCGCGGTGAAGCAGGCGCGCCTGAACCTCGCCTACGCGGAGATCCGCGCGCCGCTGACGGGCCGCACCGGCAGCCTGCTGGTGCATCCCGGCAACGTGCTCAAGGCGCCCGACGACAAGATGGTGGTGATCGATCAGCTTCAGCCCATCTACGTGAGCTTCGCCGTGCCCGAGCAGCTCCTGCCCCAGGTGCGCGCGCAGCGCGGGGCGAAGCTGCGCGTCGAAGCCACGCCGCCGGCCAGCGCCCCCGCGGGGGTCGAGCAGAAGGCGAGCGGCACCATCTCGCCCGAGTCGCATACCGGCGAGCTCACCTTCGTCGACAACACCGTCGATCCCCAGACGGGGCAGATCCGTCTGAAGGCCACCTTCCCCAACAAGGACGAAGTGCTCTGGCCGGGCCAGTTCGTCGACGTGGTGCTCACGCTGGGCGAGCGCGAGGGCGCCATCGTCGCGCCCGCCGAAGCGGTGCAACGCGGGCAGAACGGCGAGTACGTCTTCGTGGTGAAGCAGGACCACACCGTCGAGTCGCGTCCCGTCACGGTCTCGCGCTCCGACGAGCGCGAGGCGGTGATCGAGAAGGGCCTGCAGCCCGGCGAGACCGTCGTCACCGACGGGCAGCTGCGCCTGCAGCAAGGCTCCAAGGTGCAGATCAAAGGGGAGGCGGGGTCATGAGCGAGCTGTTCATCCGCCGGCCGGTGATGACCACGCTGGTCATGCTCGGCCTGTTCCTCTTCGGGGTGGTCGCGTATCGCGGGCTGCCCGTCAGCGATTTGCCCAACGTCGACTTCCCCACCATCCAGGTGGGCGCGTCGCTGCCCGGCGCAAGCCCGGAGACGATGGCCTCGTCGGTGGCCACGCCGCTCGAGCGGCAGTTCACCACCATCGCCGGACTCGACTCGATGACGTCGGCGAATGCGCAGGGCGCGACCTCCATCACCCTGCAATTCAATTTGAGCCGCAACCTCGACGCGGCGGCGCAGGACGTGCAGGCGGCCATCGCCGCGGCGGCCCGGCAGCTGCCGCCCAACATGCCCACGCCGCCTTCGTACCAAAAAGTAAATCCGGCCGATCAGCCCATCCTCTACGTCGCGCTCACCTCGCCCACCATGCCGCTCTCGGATCTGGATGAATACGGCGAGACGATGATGGCGCAGCGCATCTCCACCATCTCCGGCGTGGCGCAGGTGCTCGTCTACGGCTCGCAGAAATACGCGGTGCGCCTGCAGGTCGACCCCAAGGCGATGGCCGCCAAGGGCATCGGCATCGACGAGGTGGCCAACGCCGTCGGGCAGCAGAACGTCAACCTGCCCACCGGCACGCTCTACGGGCCGCGCACGGCGTACACCGTGCAGGCCAATGGTCAGCTCACTGAAGCCAAAGCTTATCGAAGGCTGATCGTCGCTTATCGAAACGGCAATCCGGTCCGGCTCGACGAGTTGGGGCGCGTGATGGACAGCGTCGAGAACGACAAGACGGCGGCGTGGTTCATCGACCAGCGCTCGGTCATCCTCGCCATCCAGCGCCAACCCGGCACCAACACCGTCGAGGTGTCCGACGCGGTGAAGCGTCTGCTCCCGCAAATCTCGCTGCAGCTTCCCGCCTCGGTGTCGCTGCACGTGCTCTACGACCGCAGCGAGTCGATCAAGGCGTCGGTCGCCGACGTGAAGTTCACGCTCGCCCTCACGCTGGCGCTGGTGGTGCTGGTCATCTTCCTCTTCCTGCGCAACGTGCGCGCCACCATCATCCCCAGCCTGGCGCTGCCCATGTCGCTGGTGGGAACGTTCATCGTCCTTTACCAGCTCGGGTACAGCCTCGATAACCTGTCGTTGATGGCCCTGACGCTGTCGGTCGGATTCGTCGTCGACGACGCCATCGTCATGCTGGAGAACATCGTCCGGCACATCGAGATGGGCGAAGGCGTGATGGAGGCGTCGCTCAAGGGCGCGCGAGAGATCGGTTTCACCATTCTCTCCATGACCATCTCGCTGGCGGCGGTGTTCATCCCGGTCCTGTTCATGGGCGGTATCGTCGGGCGGCTCTTCCACGAGTTCGCGGTGGCCATCGGCGCGTCGATCCTCGTCTCGGGATTCGTCTCGCTCTCGCTCACGCCCATGCTCTGCAGCCGCTTCCTCAAGCCGCACGCCGAGGAGCACCACGGCCGCGTCTACCAGCTCTCGGAGCGCGCCTTCAGCGGGATGCTCAACGCGTACGAGCGCGGCCTCAAGTGGTCGCTGCGCCACCGGCTCATCGTCCTCATCTTCTCCGCGCTCATCTTCGTCGCGCAGGTCCCGCTCTTCACCTCGGTCCCCAAGGGGTTCTTGCCCAGCGAGGACGTGGGGATGATCATCGCCTTCACCGAGGCGCAGGAAGGGATCTCCTTCCCCGCGCTGGCCGAGCACCAGAAGCAGGCGGCGGAGATCGTCAAGCAGGACCCGAACGTCCAGGAGTTCATGTCCAGCGCGGGGGCGCGCGGCGCCACCGGCTCCAACCAGGGCATCATTTTCATGCATTTGAAGCCGCGCAATCAGCGCAAGCTGAGCGCCGACGAGGTCATCGAGGAGCTGCGGCCCAAACTGTCGCGGGTCATCGGCTTGCGCGCGTATTTGCAAAACCCGCCGCCGATCCGGATCGGCGGACAATTCACCAAAGCGCAATATCAATACACCCTGCAGGACGCCGACACGCGCGAGCTGTACCGCGTCGCGCCCGGCCTCGAGCAGAAGATGCGCGGGCTGCCCGGGCTGCTGGACGTGAACAGCGACCTGCAGCTCAAGAACCCGCAGATCGAGGTGAACATCGATCGCGACAAGGCGGCCACGCTGGGCGTCACGCCGCAGGCGGTGGAAAACGCGCTCTACACGGCGTACGGGTCGCGCCAGATCTCGACCATCTACGCGCCGACCAACGAGTACCAGGTCATCATGGAGCTGTTGCCGCAGTACCAGGCCGATCCCCAGTCGCTCTCACTGCTCTACGTGCGCTCGAACAGCGGGCAGCTGGTGCCGCTCTCGGCGGTGGCGGCGCTCTCGCAGGACCTCGGGCCGCTCTCCATCAACCACGCGGGCCAGCTCCCGTCGGTGACCATCTCCTTCAACCTCCGCCCCGGCACGGCGATCGGCGACGCGGTGACGCAGGTGAACCGGCTCGCGCTCAACACGTTGCCCGCCACCGTCACGACCAGCTTCCAGGGGACGGCGCAGGCTTTCCAGTCGTCGCAGCAGGGGCTGGGGATGCTCACCGTTCTCGCCATATTGGTCATCTATATGGTGCTCGGCATTCTCTATGAGAGCTTCATTCATCCGCTGACCATCTTGTCGGCGCTGCCGTTCGCGGGGTTTGGCGCGCTCTTGACGCTGCTGGTGTTCCGGGTCGAGCTGTCCATCTATGCCTTCGTCGGAATGATCATGCTGGTCGGCCTGGTGAAGAAGAACGGCATCATGATGATCGACTTCGCGCTCGAGGCGCAGCGCTCCGACCCGGCGAAGTCGCCGGCCGACGCGATCTACCAGGCGTGCGTGGTGCGCTTCCGCCCCATCATGATGACCACCTTCGCCGCCTTGATGGGCACGCTGCCGATCGCCATGGGGTTCGGTGCGGGCGCCGAATCGCGCCGCCCGCTCGGCCTGGCGGTGGTGGGCGGGCTTTTGTTCTCGCAGATGCTGACGCTCTACGTGACGCCCGTGTTCTATACGTACATGGAGCAATTGCGAGAAAGGCTGGCCCGCCGCACGCCTGCAGCAGCACCAGCGCCGCAGGGCTAAACTGCGACCCGCAGAGACCGAAACCAAATGCAGCTCGCCTGCTGCCGCAAGATGCGGCTGCCGTTAGATCGGTTTTTGAGTTAAAACGCGGCCCATGTCGCCGAACAACTTCCGCGTGGCCCTCGTGCAGATGGCCATGTCGGCCGATCCCGCCGCGAACCTCGAGAAGGCCGCCGCGCGCGTCGAGGAAGCCGCCCGCAAGGGAGCGCAGGTGGTGTGCCTGCCCGAGCTGTTCCGCTCGCACTATTTCTGCCAGCGCGAAGACGCGGCGCTCTTCGATCTGGCCGAGACGGTGCCCGGTCCCTCGACGGAGCGGCTGGCGGCGGTGGCGCGCAAGGCCGGCGTGGCGGTGGTGGCGCCCATCTTCGAAAAGCGCGCGCCGGGCCTCTACCACAACAGCGCGGCGATCCTCGAGGGCGACGCGGTCGGGCTCTACCGCAAGATGCACATCCCCGACGATCCGGCGTTCTACGAGAAGTATTACTTCGCGCCGGGCGACCTCGGGTTCCGCGCCTTCGATACCAAGGCGGGCCGCATCGGCACGCTCATCTGCTGGGACCAATGGTATCCCGAGGCGGCGCGGCTCACGGCGCTGCAGGGCGCGTCGGTGATCTTCTACCCGACGGCCATCGGCTGGCACCCGCACGAGAAAGCGCAGCACGGCATCACCCAGCGGGACGCGTGGCGCACGATCCAGCGCGGGCACGCCATCGCCAACGGCGTCTACGTCGCGGCGGTGAACCGCGTCGGGCACGAGGGCAACCCGGGCCTCGAGTTCTGGGGCACTTCTTTCCTCTGCGATCCCTTCGGCGTCGTCGTCGCCGAAGCTTCGACCGACAAGGAGGAGATCCTCGTCGGCGAGATCGATCTGGCGCGCATCGAAGAGGTGCGCCGCAACTGGCCCTTCCTCCGCGACCGCCGCATCGACGCGTACGGCGGCATCGAGCAGCGCTTCCTCGACGATCGATGAGCTCGGTCATGCCCGCCGAGTGGGAGCGGCACGAGGCCACCTGGCTGGCCTGGCCGCACAACGTTCGCGATTGGCCGGGGAAGTTCGTGCCCATCCCCTGGCTCTACGCCGAGATCGTGCGGCGCATCGCCGAGGGAGAGTTGGTTCGGCTGCTGGTCGGCGACGCGGCCGGCGAGAAGAAAGCGCGCGCGGTATTGCAGAAGGCCCACGTCCCGCTCGAGCGCGTGCAGATGCTGCGGATCCCCACCGACCGCGGCTGGACGCGCGATTCGGGGCCGCTCTTCGTGCGGCGCGGGAGAGAGCGCGCCATCGCGCATTTCAAGTTCAACGCCTGGGCCAAGTACCGCGACTGGAAGCGCGACGCGCGCATTTCCGAGCGAGCCGCCAAAGCGCTGCGGCTTCCGCTGCTCGAGACGGGCGGCGTCGTTCTCGAGGGCGGGGCGATCGACGTCAACGGCCGCGGGTCGATCCTGGTCACCGAAGAGTGCCTGCTCGATCCCGAGGTGCAGGTGCGCAATCCCGGCTTCGGCAAAGACGATTACCAAAAAGTGTTTACTGAGGTGCTCGGCGCGCCGAACGCCATCTGGCTCGGCCGCGGCATCGCCGGCGACGACACGCACGGCCATATCGACGACCTGGCCCGCTTCGTCGGGCCGCGCACCATCGTGCTGTGCAAGGAAGAGAATCCGGCCGATCCCAACTACGCGCCGCTGCGCGAGAACGCCGAGCGGCTGGCTTCGGCGCGCCTCGAGGACGGCTCGCGCCCCGACGTCGCGGTGCTGCCCATGCCGCAGCCGGTCTTCTTCGCTGGGCAACGGCTGCCGGCCAGCTACGCCAACTTCTACCTCGCCAACGCCGCGGTGCTGGTGCCGGTGTTCACCGATCCCGCCGACCGGACGGCGCTGGGCATCCTCGCCGAGTTGTTCGGCGACAGGCCCGTGATCGGGATCCCCGCGCGCGATCTCGTCTGGGGCCTTGGAACTTTGCACTGTCTTTCGCAGCAGGAGCCCGTCGCAAACTTGACAAGCCGAACGTCGGAAGGGCAACCTGCCGCTCGCTGAAACTCCCGGGAGGCTCACCTTGAAGCGCCGGACTTTCCTGAAGGGGTCGGCTGCAACAGTGGGTGGAGTGGTGGCGTTGGGCTTCGATCTGGCGAAAGCTCGCGCCGAGATGAGGGAATTCAAGATCTCGCGCACCACCGAGACGCGCAGCACGTGCCCGTACTGCTCGGTCTCGTGCGGCGTGATCATCCACACGCTGGGCGACAAGGCGAAGAACGTCACTCCCTCGGTGGTGCACGTCGAAGGCGATCCCGACCATCCCATCAACCGCGGCACGCTCTGCCCCAAGGGCGTCACGCTCAAGGACGACATCAACCACTCCAATCGGCTGAAGAAGCCGATGGTGCGCAAGCCCGGCTCGGACAAGTGGGAAGAGATCACCTGGGCGGAGGCCATCCCGCGCATCGCGCGCCTCATCAAGACCACGCGCGACCGGACGTTCGTGGCCAAGAACGCCAAGGGTGAGACGGTGAACCGCGCGCCGGGCCTGGCCTGGATCGGCGGCTGCACCGACACCAACGAGTTCAACTATCTGCAGTGGCGCGTCATCACCGCGCTGGGCATTCCCTATCGGGATTCACAAGCGAGAGTTTGACACGGTCCCACGGTGGCCAGTTTGGCCGCCACGTTCGGCCGCGGGGCGATGACCAACGGCTGGGTCGACATCAAGAACGCCGACGTGGTGTTCGTGATGGGCGGCAACCCGGCCGAAAACCACCCCTGCGGGTTCAAATGGGCCATCGAGGCGATGAAGACCCGCGGCGCCAAGCTGGTGGTGGTCGACCCGCGCTTCACGCGCACCGCCGCGGTGGCCGACTATTACGCGCCCATGCGGTCGGGCAGCGACATCGCCATCCTGCTGGGCATCGTCCGCTACGCCATCGAGACCAAGCGGTTCCACGAGGACTACGTCAAGATCCACACCAACGCGCCCTACGTCGTCGGTGAGGGCTACTCGTTCCACGACGGGCTCTTCTCGGGCTTCGACTCGGCGAAGGTCGAGTACGACAAGAGCAAGTGGGACTACGAGGCGGACGAGAACACCAGGGCGTACAAGCTCGACCAAACGCTGCAAAATCCGCGCTGCGTCTTCCAACTCCTCAAGAAGCACGTCGATCGCTACACGCCGGAGATGGTGGAGCGCATCAGCGGCATGCCGAAGGAGAAGTTCCTCAAGGTGGCGGAGATCGTCACCTCGACGGGCAACGCGCAGAAGGCCGGCACCATCCTCTACGCGCTGGGCTGGACGCAGCACTCGACCGGCGTGCAGATCATCCGCGCAGCGGCCATGCTGCAGCTTCTGCTCGGCAACGTGGGGCGGCCGGGCGGCGGCGTCAATGCGCTGCGCGGGCACTCGAACATCCAGGGCGCGACGGACATCGCGGGCAACACCGAGATCCTGCCGGGCTATCTCAAGACGCCCACCGGCGCGATGCACACGCTGCAGGAATACATCGAGAAGACCACGCCCTCCACCATCAATCGCCAGGCATGGGCGTCGATGAACTTCTGGCAGAACACCGACAAGTTCATCGTGTCGCTGCTCAAGGCGCAGTACGGGAAGAACGGCACCAAGGAGAACGAGTTCGGCTACCACTGGTTGCCCAAGATCGACGGGAACTTCTCGTGGATGAACATCTTCGACGACATGTACCGCGGCAAGGTGAAGCGCGCGGGCGGCGACGAGCCCGTCCCCGAGGGCTTCATCAGCTTCGGCATGAACCCGGTGGGCATCGGGCCCAACTCGCCCAAGATGGTGGCCGCGCTCTCCAAGCTGAAGTGGATGGTCGTGGTCGAGAACGTGGACACCGAGACGTCCTCGTTCTGGAAGGCGCCCAAGGAGCAGTACGGCACGCCCGACGCGTCGCAGATCCAGACCGAGGTGTACCTGCTGCCGGCGGCCAACTTCGCCGAGAAGGACGGCACCTTCACCAACTCGGCGCGCTGGATGCAGTGGAAGTGGAAGGCGCTCGATCCACCGGGGCAGGCGAAGGGCGATCCGGAGATCGTGGCGCGGCTCTTCCTCGCCGTGCGCGAGCTGTACCGCAAGGAGGGCGGCGCGGTGCCCGAGCAGATCCTCAACGTCGCGTGGGGCTATACCAACCCGATAGCGCCGGACCAGGCGGAAGTATTGAAGGAGATCAACGGCAAGGCATTGGCGGACATCAAGGATCCGAAGGATCCTACCAAGACGATCCGCACCGCCGGCCAGCAGTTGGAGAACTTCGGCCAACTCCAGGCCGACGGCTCGACGATGTGCGGCAACTGGCTGCACCTCGGCGTCTACACCGAAGCGGGCAACAATGCGCAGCGGCGCAACAATGCCGACCCGACCGGTCTCGGCATGTTCCCCAACTGGGCCTTCTCGTGGCCGGCCAACCGGCGCGTGATGTACAACCGCGCCTCGGCGGACGCGGAAGGAAAGCCGTGGGATCCGTCGCGGCCGGGCATCGTCTGGAACGGCGAGAAGTGGGTGGGCGACGTGCCCGACATCAAGCCCGATTCGCCGCCCGGCACGTACGGCGCGTTCATCATGCTGCCCGAAGGCGTCGCGCGGCTATATGCGCCGACGCTCAACGACGGGCCGTTCCCCGAGCACTACGAGGCCATCGAGGCGGCCGCGGACAACCTGCTGCATGCCAGGGTGCCGTCCAATCCGGTGAGCAAGAGGTTCACCACCGACAAGGACAAGTACGGCGACCGCAAGGACTACCCCGTCGTCTGCACCACCTACCGGCTCACCGAACACTTCCACTACTGGACGCAGCACCAGCACAACGGCCGACTCAACCAGACGCAGCCCGGCTTCTTCTTCGAGGTGCCGGAGACAATGGCGAAGTCGATGGGCATCGACAACGGCCAGCACATCAAGGTGACTTCGGCGCGCGGATCAATCACCGGGCCGGCCATCGTCACCAAGCGGTTGATGCCGATGAAGATCGACGGGAAGGAGATGTTCCAGATCGGCCTGCCCATCCACTGGGGCTACGCGGGTGACCCGGCGGTGGCGGGGCCGCTGGCAAATCTGTTGACCCCCAGCGCCTGGGACCCGAACGCGTTCACGCCCGAGTTCAAGACGTTCCTCGTCAAAGTGGAGAAGGCATAATGGCGACGACACAGACGGCCGAAATCCGCCGCTCGTCCGCCTCGCTCCGCGGAACGGGCACTGGCTCGCGTACCCTGCCGGTCGTTTCCAAGTACATCGACACCACCACCTGCATCGGGTGCAAGGCGTGCGAAGTGGCGTGCGCCGAGTGGAACGATCTCCCGCCGGTGCACACCGAGCAGCGCGGCTCGTACCAGACCATGCCGTCGCTGCACTCCAACTACTGGAACCTGATCAAGTTCAACGAGGTGGAGCTGGCCGACGGCGCGCTGGCGTGGCTGATGCGCAAGGACCAGTGCATGCACTGCGCCGACCCGGGCTGCCTGGCGGCCTGCCCCGCGCCGGGCGCCATCGTGCAGTACGAGAACGGCATCGTCGACACCAACCCCGAGGCGTGCATCGGCTGTGGCCTGTGCGAGACGGGTTGCCCGTTCGACGTGCCTCGCTTCAACGCTGGCAACTCGAAGATGGCCAAGTGCACGCTCTGCGTCGATCGCGTCTCGGTCGGCCTCGAGCCGGCCTGCATCAAGGCCTGCCCCACCGGCTGCCTGCAGTTCGGCGAGAAG
>WNFF01002040.1_pt1 | contig 16497 bp, 14 predicted proteins | sample 5400441 | NCBI WGS metagenome assembly WNFF01 (sample SAMN13153345, study PRJNA577476) | soil metagenome | isolation source: 120 cm saprolite under Douglas fir tree site 2 hole 3 replicate 1 | place: USA:California | collected 2015-04-18 | reverse complement strand
AAGCCGATTTCATGGGGACTCGCGTCAGCGCACCGCGCGCCGCAGCCGTCGCGATGGCCGTCTAGGTTGCGCCGCCGCTTGCGACCGGGCCGCCCTCGCCGAAGAGCTGGCCGAACTGGTGAAAGTTGACGCGTGTGGAATTGACGATCGCGTTTTGCGCGACACTGTCGTCGATCGTCTTGACCAGCCGATTAAGCTTCGCCATGTGGTCAAGGTCCAGGCTGGCGTGTGAGGACAGGAACTTGAACCCACCGCCATCGACCTCCCGGCCTTGCGCGCGCGCGATCGCTTCGGCGACCTTTCCCCCGTATACCGAGGAGACGACCTCGAGCATGTAGAGCATGCCCAGCACCGAGCAGGGATGCACGCGCTCCGCAGCATAGTAATTGAAAGCGATCATCGCCTGCGCCGGCGCACTGGGCAGCTTCTCCCGCGCCTCGCGGACATCGCCCCCCAACGCCTCGATGTCCTCGAGCACCCATGCGTCGTGGCCCTTCTCTTCCTCAATGCGCTCGTAAAGGTCGTAGCGCACCTCCCGGAAGCGGTCGTCGCAGCGCGCTGCGGCGGCCGCCATCACCGGGCAGAAATGCCAGACGATGTGATAAAGGTTGTGCAGCAGCCTGCGGTACTCGTCGAGCTTCAGCCCGTGCTGAATCATCGCGTGGATCTTCGGAACGTTCTCGAGTTCGCGCCGCTCAGCGTCGGTAAGCTCGACGAGCCTGATGAAAAACGACATGCGGTGAATCTCCCATGAGGGCGCGCCTCTCGCGCGGCCCACGGCGATTCTAGCGCGGACTAGCCTGCGGACTGTTCCCGGTTTTGAAGATAGCGCTCGAGCTCGCCGCGCGCCGCCGCCAACTCTTCCGTCAGCGAGCGCAGCACCGCTCGGGACTGCAGCTTAAGCTCGGCGTCGGAAAGCTTGCCCAAAGCCGAGCACAACTGCGTCAGCTTGGCCGTGCCCATGCTCGCCGACGAGCCTTTCATGGCGTGCAGCAGCGAGCGCAGCTCGTGCGGGTTTCTTGCCGCGAGGCTGTCATCGATACGCTCCAGCAAGGCCATGTTGTCGGCGATGAACACGCCGACCAGCTTTTCCAGAAAACCCGGGGAGGAGCCGAGCGCCTCGAGGTCGGCCAGCGTCTGCGAATCGACGATGGGGTTCTGCGCAGGCGCGGCAGGCGCGGGGCCCGGCGTGCTGCGCGGCGGCGGCTCGACGCGGTGCAGCTCGCCCGGCTTGGCGGTGGTCAGGCTTTGCAGCTCCTCCAGCAGCCGCAGCGCCTCGATCGGCTTCGACAGGAACGCATCGGCCCCGGCTGCCAGGCTATCGCGCCGCGCTTCAGGGGTCGCGTCGGCCGACAGCACCATCACCGGCAGCCGCTCGCGCCCGCGCGTCATCAGGCGGATCGCCTGCAACGTCTCGAGGCCACCGAGGCCGGGCATGTTGCGGTCGAGCAGCACCGCGTCATAGCGCTCGCGCTCGAGGGCTTCGAGCGCCTGCTCGCCGTCGTTGACGAGCAGGGCGGCGTGCCCGCCGCGCTCGAGAATCTTGCCCAGCACCTCGCGATTGGTGGCGTTGTCGTCCGCCACCAGAACGCGCAGCCTGCGCGCCGTACCGCCGGGGCGGGCATAATCCTGCAGCCGCACGACGCCCTCCCGCACTTCCTCCCTCGCGTTCACCGAGTGCAAGACATTGAACAGCTGCCGCTTGTCGAACGGCAACTCAAGCACCGCAGCGAACCCTGACGACAGCGCACCGAAGCGAGACACCACCGCCTTGCGCGGCACCGCAAGCACTGCGGGCGGCGCCGGATCGGGTGCCGCGCGCCGGAAACGGTTCGCCAGGTGCGGGTCCTCTGCCTCGGCGTAAAGCACCGCGCTGTGATAAGGCTCGGCGAGGCTGATCTCGGCGACGAGCCGGTTCACCCCTTCGTCCACGGACGCTACCGCCACCGGCGTGGCGCCCCATCCCGTCAGCGATTGCTCGAGCGGCTCGCGCTGCGCGGGCGGAAAACCGACGAGCAGCACTCTCGCACCGGCAAGCTCTCCCCGGCCCACGCCAGCGCGCTCGGGCTGCTTGTCCATCTCGATCTCGAACCAGAACGTGCTGCCCAGGCCGACCGCGCTTTCGAGGCCGATCTTGCCGCGCATCAGGCCGACCAGTTGCTTGGCGATGGCGGTGCCCAGCCCCGTGCCGCCGAAGCGCCGCGTGGTCGACTGGTCTGCCTGGGTGAAGCTCTCGAAGATGCGCGTCTGTGCTTAGGGCGCGATGCCGATGCCGGTATCGCGGATCGAGAACTTGAGGCGCACGCTGCGCTCGCTTTCCTCCTGCGCCGAGACGTGCAACGTGACGCTCCCCCGCTCGGTGAACTTGACCGCGTTTCCGGCCAGGTTGATGAGGACCTGCCGCAGGTAATGCGGGTCGCCGCGCACCGCCGGCGGCACCTCCGACATGATGGAAACCACGAAGTCCACGCTCTTCGCCGCCGCCTGCGCGGCCAGGATGCGGCAGGTACTGTTGACGAGCGCGTGCAGGTCGAAATCGGCCTTCTCCAGCGTCACCTTTCCGGCCTCGATCTTGGAGAAATCGAGCACGTCTTCGATCAGCCCGAGCATCACCCGCGAGGAGCCGCGCAGCGTCTGCAGCATGTCGGCCTGCTCACGGTTGAGATGCGTGTCGCGCAGCAGGTCCGCCATGCCGATGATTGCGTTGAGCGGGGTGCGCATCTCGTGGCTGACGACGGAGACGAACCGGCGCTTGGCCTGGTTCGCCGCCTCGGCGCGGGCAAGCGCATCGAAGAGCTGGGTGACCAGCTTTCGCACGTAGAGGCTAAGCAGGATGAAGCCGATCAGCAACCCTATGCCGACTCCGGCGTGTCCCTGCCAGAACTCGCTCTGCCTGAGGGCATAGGAGAAGCCGACGACGCTGGCCGCGAGGGACACGAGTAGCTGCCGCGCGCCGAAGCGAAAACCGTTAGCGAGGGTGACCCAGACATAGACGAGAAACAGTGGTGCCCCCTGCTCCTCGAAGTGCACTAGGCACCAGGTTAGCGTGCTGATGTCGAGCACCGCACCCAACGTACGCCGCCACGTCGACTCGCCGGGCCACACCAGAATGGCGCAGAAGATTCCGGCCGAGGCGACCAGAAAGCCCATCCATACGAGGATGTGCGGTTCCGCGAAGCCGGCGGCCTGCCGCTGCAGGATCTCGGGCAGCAGATACAGGCCCAGCCCCAGTCCGACCAGCAGGCGCACGATCGCCTGCTCGTGCTCGGTGTCCGGCCGCGCGGCGAGCCGCGCGCGCAGCCTGGCGTAGTGCTCGCCGAGGACCGCCATCAGCGCTCCGTCGGCAGGTCCTGCCACTCGCGCTGGATCTGTCCCACCTCGGACTTCATGCCGAGAAAGGCATCGACCATGCGCGGATCGAAATGCCGCCCGGCCTGTGAAGTGATGTATTCGAAGGCGCGCTCCTCGGGCCAGGCGGTCTTGTAGGGCCGCACCGACGTCAGCGCGTCGTAGACGTCCGCCACCGCGACGATGCGGGCGCAGAGCGGAATATGGTCGCCGACCAGGCCGTTCGGATAGCCCGAGCCCTCGTACTTCTCGTGGTGGCCGAGAGCGATGAGGGCCCCCATGCGTACGTACTTCGAGGCGCTGCCCTTCAGGATCTCGTGCCCGATGACGGGGTGGCGCCGCATCACCTGCCACTCGGCGTCGTCAAGCTTGCCCTGCTTCAGCAGGATATGGTCGGGAATGCCGATCTTGCCGATGTCGTGCAGCGGCGCGGAGAGCTCGATGGTCTCCGCCTCGTCGTGCTCGAGGCCGAGCGCCCCGGCGATCAGGCGCGAGTAGCGCGACATGCGGATCAGGTGGTAGCCGGTCTCCTCGTCGCGGAATTCGCCCGCCCGCGCAAGCCGCAGCAGCGTTTCCTTTTCGCGCTCGCGCACTTCCTTGGTCGCGTCCTCCACCATGTGCTCGAGCAGGCGCCGCCGGTCCTCGAGCGCGAGCGCCTGACGGCGCAGCGTCAGCAGGTTCCTGCAGCGCGCCAGGCATTCGCGCGCATCGACCGGCTTGGTCAGGAAGTCGGTGATCCCGGCATCGAGCGCCGCGTAACGTACCTTGCGGTCGTCGTGCACCGTCACCATCACGATCGGCACATGCTCGTAACCGGGGAGCGCGCGCAGGCGCTTCACGAACTCGATGCCGTCCATGTCCGGCATCATGTAATCGACGAGCACCAGGTCGGAAACGTGCCGCGTCGCCCAGACCACGGCGTCCACCGGACGCGCGAAGCCTTCCACGCCGACGCGCTCGTCGATGCTGCGAACCACCTGCTCCAGGATCGCGCGCCCGGTCGACTGGTCGTCGACGACCATGACCGTATTGCGCGCCGAAGGCAGCACCCTCACCTGCGCCTTGGCCATGCCCTCCCCTTTGGGACGAGATTCAGCGCAACGAGCCTACCCCCCGCACCCCCGGGTGTCCAGCAAAAAAAGCCCTGTTTTCACTGTTTTTTTCACAGGGTGCCGGAAGAGAGACTCGAACTCTCATGGTGTTGCCACCGGCGGATTTTGAGTCCGCTGCGTCTACCGGTTCCGCCATTCCGGCCGGGGGCGAAAATTATAATCCCCTCGCATGCTCGTCTCCGAGTTCGACTATGAGTTGCCCAAGGAGCTGATCGCGCAGCGCCCCGCGCCCGAGCGCACTGCGAGCAGGCTGCTGCATCTCGATGCGCGCAGCGGCGAGATCGAGGATCTCGCCTTCGCCGACCTGCCGGCGCAGCTCGGCGAAGGCGACACGGTGGTGCTGAATGACACGCGGGTGATCAAGGCGCGGCTCCCGGGCCGCAAGCGGACCGGCGGCAGGATCGAGGTGTTCATCGAGCGCGCGCTCGGCGAAAACGATGCGCTGGCGCTCGTTCGGGCCAGTCATGCGCCGTTCGAGGGAAGCGAGCTGCTGGTGGGAGACGGCGTGCGGGTGGTCGTGTCAGGCCGCGAAGCCGACCTCTACCGGCTGCACTTTCTCGAGCCGATCGATGCCGTGCTGGAACGCTTCGGCGCCATACCGCTGCCTCCTTACATCACGCACGCGCCCCAGGAGGAGGATGCAGAACGCTACCAGACGGTGTACGCGGCGGTTCCAGGAGCGGTTGCGGCGCCGACCGCCGGGCTGCATTTCGATGCAGCCATGCTCGAGCGGCTGGGGGCCCGCGGCGCGCGCCTTGCCAAGCTGACCCTTCATGTCGGGGTTGGCACGTTTCAGCCGGTGCGCAGCGAGCAGGTCGAGGACCACCGCATGCATCTCGAGCGCTATACCATCCCGCGGGAGACCATGGACGCACTCCGCGGCCGCCGCGTGCTCGCCGTGGGCACGACTTCACTGCGCGCGCTCGAAACCGCCGCGCAGACCGGCGAATTGAGCGGCGAGACCGGGCTATTCGTCTATCCGGGATTCCGCTTCCGGGTCGTCAACCGGCTGCTGACCAACTTTCACCTGCCGCGCTCCACGCTGCTGATGCTGGTCAGCGCCTTCGCCAGCAAGGACCACATTTTCCGCGCGTACCGCCACGCCATCGAAAAACGCTACCGGTTCTTCTCCTACGGCGACGCGATGCTCATCGAAAGATGAATTTCAAGCTGACTCACCGCGACGGGCAAGCGCGCCGCGGCGTGCTCGAGCTGGCGCACGGCCGCGTCGACACCCCGGCGTTCATGCCGGTGGGCACCTATGGCTGCGTGAAAGCGATGTCGCCCGAGGAGGTGGCCTCGACCGGCGCCCAGATCGTGCTCGGCAACACTTTCCACCTGTGGCTGCGTCCGGGGGTCGACGTGATCGAGAAGCACCGCGGCCTGCACCGCTTCATGGGCTGGAATGCGCCGCTCTTGACCGATTCGGGCGGCTTCCAGGTGTTCAGCCTCGGTCCGCTGCGCAAGCTCACGGAGGAAGGCGTGCACTTCGCCTCGCCGATCAACGGCGATCGCCTCCTCCTGACGCCGGAAGAAGCGATGCGGATCCAGCGTGCGCTCAACGCCGACATCGCGATGGTGTTCGACGAATGCACGCCCTACCCGGCCGACGCGGATCAGGCGGCCCGCTCCATGCGGCTGTCGATGCGCTGGGCGGAGCGCTCGAAAAGAGCGTTCGACAGCCCCAATCTTCTTTTCGGCATCGTGCAAGGCGGCATGCACGAGAATTTGCGGGACGAATCTCTAATGAGACTGGTTGACCTGGGATTCGACGGGTACGCCATCGGCGGGCTGTCGGTGGGCGAGCCGAAGGAGGAGCGCTCTCGCATCCTTGGCCACGTCGCGCCGAAGATGCCTTTTGACAAACCCAGGTACCTCATGGGGATGGGCACGCCCGAGGACATCATCGAGGCGGTCGGCGCGGGCATCGACATGTTCGACTGCGTGCTGCCGACGCGCAACGCGCGCAACGGCTGGCTGTTCACGCGCTGCGGCGACATCAAGATCCGCAACGCGCGCTACCGTGACGACACCGCCCCCCTGGATGAGCGCTGCGCCTGCTACACCTGCCGGCATTTCACGCGCGCCTACCTCTATCACCTGCAGAAGGCGAACGAGATTCTCGGCGCCAGGCTCAACACGCTTCACAACCTCCACTACTACCAGCAGCTGATGGGCCAGCTGCGCGCGGCGATCGAGCAGGGATGTTTCTCGATGACCTCACGGACCCTGCTGGAGGAGCGCAAGCGACTGTTATAATTTCGCGTTCCCCTTTCGGAGTTCTGCGGTGATCATTTCCCCCGCCTTTGCCCAGTCCGCCGGCGGCGGCGACCCGGGATACATCGGCTTCCTGCCGATCATCCTGATGTTCGTGCTGCTGTACTTCCTCATGATTCGCCCGCAGATGAAGCGCTCCAAGGAGCAGAAGCAGATGGTCGAGGCGCTGCAGAAGGGGGATGAGGTCATCACCGCCGGCGGCGTGCTCGGCCGCATCACCAGGATCGGCGATGCCTACGTCAGCCTGGAAGTGGCGCCGAACACCGAGATCAGCGTCCAGAGAACTGCCGTCCAGATGCTGCTCCCCAAGGGGACGCTCAAAAGCATTCAGTAGGTGAACCGCTTTCCTCCCTGGAAGTATGCGCTGATCGCCTTCGCGATCCTCGCCGCCTTCCTCTACACGCTGCCGAACTTCTTCGGCGAATCGCCGGCGGTGCAGGTGTCGAGCGTCAAGGCCACGGTGAAGGTGGATGCCGCGCTGATGGCGCGGGTGGAAGACATTCTCAAGGCGGCGAACATCCCGTACACCGGCGCGCTGCTCGAGCAGACCAGCGTGCGCGTGCGCTTCAGCGACACGGACACGCAGCTCAAGGCCAAGGACACGATCGACCACGCGCTCAATCCCGACCCGTCCAATCCGACCTACGTGGTGGCGCTCAACCTGCTTCCGGCCTCGCCGCGCTGGCTGACGGCGATCCATGCGCTGCCGATGTACCTCGGCCTCGACCTGCGCGGCGGGGTGCACTTCCTCTTGCAGGTCGACATGCAGGCGGCGATCACCAAGCGCCTGGAGAGCCTCGCCGGCGACCTGCGCTCGCAGCTGCGCGAGCGCAACGTCCGGCACGGCGGCATCACCCGCGAGGGCCAGACGCTGCGCGTGCGGTTCCGCGACGCCGCCACCCGCGACAAGGCTCGGGAGTTGATCGTGTCGAATCTGACCGACCTCAACGTGGCGGAGCGCGAGGACGGCCAGGACTTGCTCCTCGTCGCGACGCTGAAGCCCGAGGCGATCAAGCGCACGCAGGAGTACGCGCTGAAGCAGAACATCACCACCCTTCACAACCGCATCAACGAGCTGGGCGTCGCCGAGCCGGTGATCCAGCAGCAGGGCGCCGACCGCGTCGTGGTGCAGCTGCCGGGCGTGCAGGACACGGCGAAAGCCAAGGACATCCTCGGGCGCACCGCGAGCCTCGAGATCCGCATGGTGGACGAGGAGAGGATGAGCCCCGAGACCCTCGCCGCAGCCGCCAAGGGCCAGGTGCCCTTCGGGGACGAATACTACGTCGAGCGCAATGGCCAGCCGCTCCTCGTGAAGAAGCAGGTGGTGCTTACCGGCGACCGTCTCACCGATGCGCAGCCAGGCTTCGACAGTCAGACCAACGAGCCCGCGGTGCACCTGCGCCTCGACGGCCAGGGCGCGCGCATCTTCCAGGAGGTGACGCGCGAGAGCGTCGGCAAGAGGATGGCGATCCTGCTGATCGAGAAGGGCAAGGGCGAAGTGATCACCGCGCCGGTGATCCGCAGCGAGATCCCCGGCGGGCGCGTGCAGATCTCGGGCCGCATGAGCACCACCGAGGCCGCCGACGTGGCGCTGCTCTTGCGCGCCGGCGCGCTGGCGGCGCCGATGGAGATCATCGAGGAGCGCACCGTCGGCCCGAGCCTGGGCAAGGACAATATCGAGAAGGGCTTCAACGCCACGCGCTGGGGCTTCGTCGCGATCGTCGTGTTCATGTCGACCTACTATGTTCTCTTCGGCCTGATCTCGTCGGTCGCGCTCGGCGTGAACCTGCTGTTCCTGGTCGCCCTGCTCTCGCTGCTGCAGGCGACGCTCACGCTGCCCGGCATCGCGGCGATCGCGCTCACCCTCGGCATGGCGATCGACGCCAACGTTCTGATCAACGAGCGAATACGGGAGGAATTGCGCGGCGGGGCCACTCCCCAGGCCGCCATTGCAGCCGGCTACGAGCGCGCCTGGGCCACGATCCTCGACTCGAACGTGACCACCCTGGTGGTCGGCCTGTCGCTCCTGATGGTGCCCGGCGCCGTGCGCGGCTTCGCGGTGGTGCATTGCCTCGGGATCGGCACCTCGATGTTCTCGGCGGTCGTGGTGTCGCGCGCCATCGTGAACCTCGTCTACGGCCATCGCAGGCGCGTTGCGCACCTGTCGATCGGCGACACCGCATGGACGTGAGCTGAATGGAATTCTTCAAGATCCGGCGCACCATCCCGTTCATGCGGCATGCGTTGATCTTCAACGTCATCTCCGCCATTACGTTCCTCGCCGCCGTGTTCTTCCTGGCGTACAAGGGCCTCAACTTCTCGGTCGAGTTCACCGGCGGCACGCTGATCGAGGTCGGCTACAAGCGCTCGGCCGAGGTCGAGCGCATCCGCAAGGCCCTCGACGGCGCCGGCTTCAAGGCCGAGGTGCAGAACTTCGGCTCCTCGCGCGAGGTGCTGATCCGCATGCACCTGGAGAAGAACCAGTCGAGCGCCGACCTTTCGCAGAAAGTCATCGCGATCCTGAAGAAGGAAGACAGCGCCGCCGAGCTCAGGCGCGTGGAATTCGTCGGGCCGCAGGTCGGCTCCGAGCTCGCCAATCTCGGATCCGTCGCCCTGCTGGTGACTGCAGTGCTGATCGTGCTCTATCTCTGGATGCGCTTCGAGTGGCGCTTCGGCCTTTCGGCCATCGTCGCCAACCTGCACGACGTGGTGATCATCCTGGGCTGCTTCGCCTTCTTCCAGTGGGAGTTCTCGCTCCCGGTGCTCGCCGCGGTGCTTGCCGTGCTCGGCTACTCGGTCAACGAGTCGGTGGTGGTGTTCGACCGGGTGCGGGAAAACTTCAGGAAGATGCGCAAGGCGTCCACCGAGCAGGTGATCGACAGCGCGATCACCGGGGTGATCTCGCGCACCATCATCACGCACCTTTGCACGCAGATGATGGCCACCACGATGCTCCTCTTCGGCGGCCCGGCGCTGCACTATTTTGCGCTCGCGCTCACCATCGGCATCTGCTTCGGCATCTACTCCTCGGTGCTCGTCGCCAGCCCCCTGGTCATGTGGCTTGGCGCCAAGCGCGACCAGTTCGTGAAGCCGCTCAAGCGCGGCGGCGCGCGCGATGAGCACGAGGGCGCCGTCGTCTAGTCACTTGAGGATCTGGATCAGGTTGCTGTAGTCGTCGGTCCAGGTCCGCCAGTCCGGCCGGTCCTCGGCCGGCACCGCTCCCGCGTCGACGATCGTCGGCGCCTGCAAAGCCGCGGCATCGCGCGACACGAGCACCCAGTCGCTCTTCGATCTTAGGCTGTCGTCATCGTCGTCGGGCTCGTCGCGCACCACCACTGCATGGACCCCGTGCTCGCGCGCGATCCTGGCCACCACGGGGACCAGGTCGAGGAAACGGTTCGAGACATGGAAGGCGACGATGCCGTGCGGCCGAACATGCCGCAGATAGACGCCGAGCGCCTCGCGCGTGATCAGGTGCACCGGGATCGCGTCGCTCGAGAAGGCATCGACCGCCAGCACGTCGAAGCGCTGCGGCGGCTCGCGCTCCATGGCGAGCCGGGCGTCGCCGAGAGAAATCTCGACGCGCGCCGCGCTGTCGGCGAGAAAGCTGAACTCGCTCTTCGCCAGCGCGACCACGTGCGGATCGATGTCGTAGAACCGGTAGACGTCACCCCCGCGACCGTACGCCGCGAGGGTCCCGGTGCCCAGGCCGATCACGCCGACGCGGATCGGCCGGTCCTGCGCGGACAGGATCGCGGCGCCGATTCCCGAGCTCGGCTGGTAATAGGTGGTGATGATCGTGCGCCGTCCGTCGTACTGGTATTGCTCGCCGTGCATGATCGCGCCGTGCACCAGGCGACGAAGGTAGCTTTCCTCGCCCGGAGAGCCGTACTCCTTCACCCGGAGCACCCCGTAGAAGCTGCGCGTGGAGACGCGCACGTCGCGCTGGTAGCGTAAGCTGTCGTAGGCCGCGCAGCCCGTGACGCCGAGCAGCACGGCGAGGCTCGCAACACGCGCCGGACGATTGACGCCGGCGAAGCGCACGGCGGCGAGCAGCGCGAGAACCACCAGTCCTGCGCCGAGCTCGTAGTAGCCGTTGAAGACGAGGGGCGCGATCACCGCGACCAGCAGGCCGCCCAGCGCGCCGCCCGCGGCCACCGTGAGGTAGAAAGCCGTCAGGTGCCGCGGCGCTGGACGCAGGCGGTACAACTCGCCGTGACAGAACAGGCAGCCCAGGAACAGTCCCGGCAGGTAGATGCCCAGCTGCACCGGCAGGTCGAAGTGAAAGTCGGAATCGACCAGCAGCCAGGCCATGGCGCCGAGCCAGAGCAGCAGCAGCCACCACAGCCACTCCGGCCGGTACCAGCCGCGTCCTTCGAAGGTGAGGATGAAGCTCAGCAGGTAGAGCGTAAGAGGCGCCAGCCACAGCAGCGGCACCGATGCGACGTTCTGCGTCAGGTGGTTGGTGACCGCGAGCAGCAGCACCGATCCCGTCGCCGCGAGCGACAGCCAGAGAAGGTACGGTTGTTTCGCCGCATCGCCTTCTTCGAATTCTCTCTCGACGGCTGAAGGCGGTGTGAGCCAGGCGAGCGCCGCGCACAAAGCTGCGAAGCCGGTGAAAAGCCACGACCAGAAAACGACCTGCTCGTGCGCGGCAAAGTACGGCTCGACGACAAACGGGTAGCCGGCCAGCGCCGCGAGCGAGGCGAGGTTGGAGATCGCAAACAGCCGATAAGGATTGCCGTGAGGCCTCGCGCGCACGTACCAGGCCTGGAGAAGCGGGCTCGTCGCGGCGAGCAGGAAGTAGGGCAGGCCCACCGTCGCGCCGAGCAGCAGCAGGATGCGGGTGATGGGCTCCTCGCCCCCGGCCGGCTTCCAGCTCTCGGCCGGTGCGATCGGCAGGCAGGCCACGGCGGCCGCCAGCAGGATCGTATGCACGATCGCCTGGCCCCGTCCCCGCAGCTTCGCGTTGAGCGCGTGCGCATAGGCGTAGCCGCCAAGCAGCAGCACCTGGAAGAACAGCATGCAGGTCGTCCACACCGCCGCGCTGCCGCCGAACCAGGGCAGGATCAGCCGCGCGATGAGCGGCTGCACCAGGAAAAGAAGAAACGATGAGAGAAAAATCGTCGCCGCGTGAACCATCGACGACGTTTTCCTAGACGCGGCGAGCGAGGTCTGCGGCGAGACCGGTGTAGGTCGCCGGGGTGAGGGCCAGCAGCCGCTTCTTCGCGGCCGCGGGGATGGGCAGCTTCCGAACGAAGGCGGCGAGCTGTCCGCGGTCGAGGCGCTTGCCCCGGCTGATGGCCTTCAGGCGCTCGTAGGCGTCGGGAACACCGTGGCGGCGCATCACCTGCTGCACCGCCTCCGCCAGCACTTCCCAGTTCGATTCCAGGTCGGCGGCGAGGCGCCGCGGGTCCGCCTCCAGCTTGCCAAGGCCGCGCAGGCAAGCTGCATACGCGAGCAGCGTGTGGCCGAGCGCGGTGCCGACGTTGCGCTGCGCCGTCGAGTCCGACAGGTCGCGCTGCCAGCGGGACACCGGCAGCTTGTCGGCCAGGTGGCGCAGCAGCGCGTTGGCGACCCCTACATTGCCCTCCGAATTCTCGAAGTCGATCGGGTTCACCTTGTGCGGCATGGTCGAGGAGCCGACCTCGCCCTTTTTCAGCTTCTGGGTGAAATAGCCGAGCGAGATGTAGCCCCAGACGTCCCGGTCGAGATCGAGCAGCACGCTGTTGGCGCGCGCGTAGGCGTCGAGCAGCTCCGCGAGCCAGTCGTGCGGCTCGATCTGAGTCGTGTAGGCGTTGAACTCGAGGCCCAGGCGCTCGACGAAGCGCCGGCAGAAGCGTTCCCAGTCGAAGGCCGGATAAGCCATCAGGTGGGCGTTGTAGTTGCCGACCGCGCCGTTGATTTTTCCGAGGATCGCGACGCCGGCAATGCGCGCGCGCGCGCGGCGCAGGCGGTGCGCGAAATTGGCTACCTCCTTGCCCAGAGTGGTCGGCGTCGCCGCCTGTCCGTGGGTGCGCGACAGCATCGGCAGCGCCGCATGCCGGCGGGCAAGCTCGCGCAGCGCGGCGACGACCTGCTCGAGCGCCGGCAGCATGACCTTGTCGCGCGATTCGGCGATCATGAGCGCGTAGGCCAGGTTGTTGACGTCCTCCGACGTGCAGGCGAAGTGCACGAACTCGATCGATCTCTGCACTTCGCGGTTGGTGGCGAGCTTGGACTTCAGCCAGTACTCGATCGCCTTGACGTCGTGATTGGTCTCGGCCTCGATGTTCTTAATGTGCTCGGCGTCGCGCTCCGAAAAATCCTTGACCAGCCGGCCGAAGGCCGCTTTCGTGGCGCGGGAAAAAGGCTTCAGCTCGCGGATCGCCCGCTCGGCGGCGAGCGCCTCGAGCCAGGCGAGCTCGATCCTGAGCCGGTAGCGGATGAGCGCCTGCTCGCTGAAGTACTCGCGCAGGGGATCGGCGGTCCTGGCGTACCGGCCGTCGAGAGGCGACAGCGCGGCGAGCGGCGAGGGCATGGGGCTCTATTATAAGGGGGTGGCGAAATTGCTTTCCCGAGTGAGCGCGGAAGCGAAGGCGTGCACCGTCTGCGCAGAGCATCTGCCTTATGCGCCCAAACCGGTGTTTCTCGTCGGCAGCGCGGCGCGGCTGCTGATCGTCGGCCAGGCGCCGGGCCGCCGCGTGCACGAGACAGGAATTCCGTGGAACGATCCTTCCGGCGACGCGCTGCGCGAGTGGCTGGCGATGGACCGCGCGGTTTTCTACGACAGCTCGCGCATCGCGATCGTGCCGGCGGGGCTTTGCTATCCCGGCACGGTGAACGGCGCCGACTTGCCGCCGCGTCCGGAGTGCGCCCCGGTGTGGCAGCCGAGGTTCCGCGCCGCGCTTCCCGGCCTTCGGCTGACGCTGCTGGTCGGCCGCTACGCACAGGCCTATTACCTGGGAGAGCGCAGAAGAGAATCCGTGGCGGAAACGGTGCGCGCTTACCGCAGCTACCTCCCCGAATTTTTCCCGCTGCCGCATCCGAGCTGGCGCAACAAGCTGTGGCTGAAGGGGAACCCGTGGTTCGAACTGCGCGTCATCCCGGCGCTCAGGGAAAGCGTTGATGCCTGTATCCGACAGGTATAATCCGCGCCCGTCATGAAGCTCCTCGCCTCGACCGCCAGCCCGTACGCGCGCAAGGTGCGTATCGTCCTCGCCGAGAAGAAAATCGAATGCGAGCTGCAGCCGGTCGACGTTTTCCCGGTCGACAACCCGGTCAATACCCACAACCCGCTCGGCAAGATCCCCACGCTCGTGCTCGACGACGGCACGGCGCTCTACGATTCGCGCGTCATCGTCGAGTTTCTCGACAACGCATCGCCGATCAGCCGCCTGATCCCGGAAGACGTGCGCGACCGTGTCGCCGTGCGCCGCTGGGAGGCGCTCGCCGACGGCGTGCTCGACGCCGGGCTGCTGGTGCGCTACGAGTCGATGCGGGACAGGAAGGAGCGCAGCAAGGATTGGAGCGACAAGCAGCTCGCGCGCATGCGCCGCGGCTGCGAGCAGATGTCGAAGGAGATCGAGGGTCGCGCTTGGTGCCACGGCGGTCGCTACTCGCTCGCCGACATCGCGCTCGGCTGCTGCCTCGGCTGGCTCGGATTCAGGCAGCCCGGCGATGTGGACTGGCATGCCGAGTACCCGGGGCTCGCCCGCCAGTACCAGAAGCTGATGGAGCGGCCCGCGTTCGCGGACACCGTTCCGCAAGCTGCTAAGTGATTATTCCTCCGCCGAGGCAGACCTCGCGGTCGTAGAGCACGACCGACTGCCCCGGCGTCACCGCCCATTGCGGCGCCGGGAAGTCCACGGCGATCTCGCTTTCCCGCACCGCCGCCAGCGTGCACGCCGCGTCGGCCTGCCGGTAGCGCGTCTTCGCCGTGTGGCTCGAGCGCTCGGCCGGGGCCTCGCCCGCGATCCAGCTCGCCGCGCCGGCTTCGAGCGAATTGCTCAGCAGCAGCGGGTGGTCATGGCCCTGCACGACCACCAGCTCGTTGGCGGCGATCCGCTTCTCGGCGACATACCAGGCCTTGCCCGCCCCGCCGATGCCGATGCCTTTTCTTTGCCCGATCGTATAGAAGGCAAGACCGATGTGTTCGCCGAGCGCCGTTCCGTTTTCATCGACCATCGCGCCGGGTGCCTTCGGCAGATAACGCTGCAGGAACTGCCGGAACGGCCGCTCGCCGATAAAGCAGATGCCGGTCGAGTCCTTCTTGGCGTGGTTTGGCAGCCCGGCTTCGAGCGCGATGCGCCGCACCTCGGCCTTCCTCAGCTCGCCGACCGGGAACAGCACGCGCGAAAGTTGCTGCTGGTTCAGCCGGTGCAGGAAATAAGTCTGGTCTTTTGCCGCATCATTGCCCCGCAACAACAGAACCTTGTCTTTTTCTTTTCTTGTTCTTGCATAGTGCCCGGTAGCAATCGTGGTCGCGCCCAGCCGCATCGCGTGATCGAGGAAAGCCTTGAACTTGATCTCGGCGTTGCACAGCACGTCGGGGTTCGGCGTGCGGCCCGCGGCGTACTCGCGCAGGAAATCGGCGAACACCCGGTCCTTGTATTCGGCGGAGAAGTTGACCGCCTCGAGCTCGATGCCGATGACGTCGGCGGCGGCCGCGGCGTCGATCAGGTCCTCGCGCGTCGAGCAGTACTCGTCATCGTCGTCGTCCTCCCAGTTCTTCATGAGCAGGCCGACGACGTCGTAGCCCGCGCGCTTCAGCAGCAGCGCGGCGACGGAGGAGTCCACGCCCCCCGACATGCCGACGACGACTTTCTCAGCCATAGTCCTTGGAGAGCACGTCGAGGGGGAAGTGCCTGCCGGCGAGGAAGTCATCCACGCACTTTTGCACCAGCGGCGAGCGGTGCTGAGCAGCCCGGTTCGTTAACTCCGCCGGAGTAAGCCAGTGCAAGGCCACAATTTCCTTGTCCAGCTTTGATTCCGGGTCGGAACTCAGTATCTTTCCTTTGAAGCAAAACCTCAGAAACGTGATGTCCTTCGCCGCGTAGTGCCAGCGGTAGATGCCCACCAGGCCGCTCGGCTCGAAGCGGTGCGCGGTCTCTTCCAGCACCTCGCGCCTGCAGGCGGCGAGCAGGGATTCGCCCGGATCGAGATGTCCTGCCGGCTGGTTCAAGACGATTCGCCCGTCGATCCGCTCTTCCACCAGGAGGAAGCGGCCGCCCCGCTCGATGACGGCGGCGACCGTGACGCTGGGCCGCCAGATTTCGCTCATGCCGCTTTTTGGGTGTTCTTGCGGATGAAGTCCGCCATGCGCTGCACGCCCGCCTCGATCGCCTGCTTGGAGGCGGCATACGAAAAGCGCACGTGCTGGCCCTCGCCCGGCACGCGGGTGCCGAAATGGATGTCGGCGAGCACCGCCACGCCCGCCTCGTTGAGCAGGCGCTGCCTGAAGTCCTCCGAATCCGCGGCGCCGATACGGCGGCACGCCTCGGTGACGTTCGGCCAGACGTAAAAGGCGCCGCCCGGCACCTGGCAGCTGACCCCGGGTACCTCGTTCAGCAGACGGACGATGAAATCGCGTCTTTCGCGGAAACTCTTCCTCATCGCCTCGGCGGCGTCCTGCGGGCCCTTGATCGCCTCGAGCGCGGCCCACTGGCTGATCTGCGAGGCGCACGACTCGGTGTTGGTGATCCAGCGCGTGAAGACCGGCGCGAGCACCGGGTTCGACGTGAAGCCGATGCGCCAGCCGGTCATCGCCCAGGTCTTCGAG
>WNFF01002038.1_pt1 | contig 16499 bp, 13 predicted proteins | sample 5400441 | NCBI WGS metagenome assembly WNFF01 (sample SAMN13153345, study PRJNA577476) | soil metagenome | isolation source: 120 cm saprolite under Douglas fir tree site 2 hole 3 replicate 1 | place: USA:California | collected 2015-04-18 | reverse complement strand
GCTCGACTGGCAGATCTTTCCGCTGCAGCGGCGGGTGGTTCCGATGCCGCAATCCGAACGGACGTGAGCGAAGGAGAACACGATGGGCCCGGCCGACAACAAGAAGACGTCCGTCGCGATCGACATCCACGCCCACATCATGCTGCCCGAGGTGTACGCGGTGACGGTCGGCCACAGCGCGTTCGGACGGTCGGTCGACGATCCATCCATGAGCGCCGAGGCCAGAAAGAAGGCGAAGGAGCGCAGCGATTTCGTGTGCGCCACGATGGCCGACGTGACCGAGCGGATCGGCGCGATGGACCGCATGGGCGTCGACATCCAGGTGCTGTCCGCGAGCCTCGTGCATCAGTGCACCTACTGGGCGGAGCCGAAGGAAAGCCTGCGGCTCGAGCGCAAGCTCAACGATCACATCGCCAAGGTGGCGGCGGCGAACCCGCAGCGGCTGATCGGCCTCGGTGGCGTGCCGCTGCACGCTCCCGAGCTTGCGGCGCAGGAGACCGAGCGCTGCATGCGCGAGCTTGGGCTCAAGGGCATCAACATCTCCACCACGGCGCGCGACATGGAGATCGGCGACCGCCGCCTCTGGCCGTTCTGGGAGAAGGCCGCCGAGCACGGCGCCGTCGTCTATGTTCATCCCGCCGGCAATCCGAGCCCGCGCTTCCAAAAACACTTCCTGTGGAACAGCATCGGCCAGAATTTCGAGGAGGCGATGGCGATCGCCTCGCTGATGTACGAGGGCGTGCTCGACGCCTTCCCGGATCTCAAGATCTGCATCTCGCACGGCGGCGGCTACATGCCGTTCTACATGGGCCGCATCGCGCGCAATTATCTCGAGAAGCCGACCACCCGCGTGAACATGACGAAGAGCCCGGGCGACTATCTGCGCCAGCTCTACTACGACACCTGCGTCTACGAGACCGAGGTGCTGCGGCATCTTGTCGAGCGCGTCGGCGCGACCCAGGTCATACTCGGCTCGGATTATCCGGTGGGCGAAACGAAGCCGGTGGAGTTCGTGCGCGCGGCGGGCCTGTCCGCGGCCGACCAGGACAGGATCGTCGGACTCAATGCCGCAAGGCTGTTTGGCGTCCGCCTGGCTGCAGCCGGAGTAGGCGCGTGAGGCCGCATCATCGCGCATGCGGCGCGCTCGGCGCCGCCGCACTCGCCGTCCTCGTGCCGCAGCCCGCCATGGCGGCGGCGCTCGACGGCGCCCGCATGAGCTGGCCGTGGGCGCTGCCCTTCATCGGCCTGCTCTTGTCGATCGCGACCGGGCCGCTGCTCTTTCCGAGATTTTGGCACCATCACTACGGCAAGATCGCCTTCGTCTGGAGCGCGCTCACGCTCGCGCCGCTCGCCGCGCTCACCGACTTTCCGACGGCGGTCGCCGCCTTCGTGCATGCGATGCTCGCCGAATATCTCGGCTTCATCGCGGTGTTGTTCGCCCTCTATGTGGTCGCGGGCGGCATCCTGGTGACCGGCAGTTTCCGCGGCACGCCGTGGATCAACGCCGCGATCCTCGCGTTCGGCACCGCGATCGCGAGCGTCGTCGGCACCACCGGGGCGGCCATGATCCTGATCCGGCCGCTGCTGCGCGCCAACGCGGCGCGGCTCGACAACGCGCACGTGGTGGTCTTTTTCATCTTCCTGGTCGCCAATATCGGCGGCGCCCTGTCGCCGCTCGGCGATCCGCCGCTGTTCGTCGGCTTTCTGCGCGGCGTCGACTTCTTCTGGACCACGCGCCGTCTCGCGGCCGAGACCGCGCTCGTGGCCGCCATCGTGCTTGCGGTCTTCGTGGTCGTCGACGTCTGGTTCTACCGGCGCGACCGCCGCATCGAGCTCGTCGGCGAGCCCAAGACGGCCGCCGCCATCCGCGTCAAGGGCAGCATCAATCTTGTGCTGATCGCGCTCATCGTCGGCGCCATCCTGATGTCGGCGACGTGGAAATCCGGCATCGCGTTCGACGTCTACGGCACGCGGCTCGCGCTGGAGAGCGTGCTGCGCGACGCCGCGCTGGTCGTGCTCGCGCTCGCCTCGCTCATCCTCACGCCCGACGAGCACCGCGAGGCGAACGGATTCTCCTGGGAGCCGATCCGCGAGGTCGCCTATCTGTTCGCCGGCATCTTCGTCTGCATCATTCCGGTGATGGCGATGCTCGGCGCCGGCCGCAGCGGCGCCTTCGGCTGGCTCCTTGCGGCGGTGACCGAGGCGGACGGCAGTCCGCACACGATCGCCTATTTCTGGCTCACCGGCGTGCTGTCGGCGTTTCTCGACAACGCGCCGACCTATCTGGTGTTCTTCGAGCTCGCCGGCGGCGACGCGGGCCGGCTGATGGGCGAGATGGCCACGACGCTCGCCGCCATCTCGATGGGCGCGGTCTACATGGGCGCGCTCACCTATATCGGCAACGCGCCCAACCTGATGATCTACGCCATCGCGAGCGAGCGCGGCGTCAAGATGCCGAGCTTTTTCGGCTACATGCTGTGGTCGTGCGCGGTGCTGCTGCCGGTGCTCGTGCTGCTCACCTTCGTTTCTTTCGGCCGGCCTTAGCCCTGCCTTTGCGGCTCGCGCCGCGCGCATTGGCGGACGTCGCCGCCTTGGCGGCCGGCAGCACCGCGATCGCCTCCACCTCGAACAGCGCGCCCGGGCGCGCCAGCTGCGAGATCGCGACCGTCGTGCTGGCGGGCGGCGCCGCGAGGTTGACGAACTGGTCGCGCACCTCGCGGAAGATCGCGATGTGGCTCATGTCGGTGAGATAATTGTTGAGCTTGACCACGTCCTTGATGTCGGCGCCCACGCCCGCAAGCGCGGCCTTCAGATTCTCGAACGCCTTCGTGGCTTGCGCGCGAAAGTCGCCGGGGCCGCCCACCAGCTTGTTCTCGATGTCGAGCCCGAGCTGGCCCGCGATGTAGACCGTGCGCCCCGGACCGCTGGTCTCCACCACGTAGGTGTATCCCGGAGGTTTGGCGAGGGTCTTTGGATTGAGGAAGCGCACGTTGGCGGCCATGGAGAGGTCTCCTGATCTCGGGCGTTGCACGGACGAAACTATAGACGGGCCGCGGCGCGGCGAAAGGGCCGTCGACGCGCGTCCCCGGCGGCGTGAAACGCCCACCTGATTGGGTGGAATTAGGAGATTGTTACCGCCCCTCTGGCACCTTGCCGGCGTCCTGAGCCTGTTCGGCCGTTCGCGCAGGCCGCAGGCCGGGACGCGCGTGGCGTTCGGGAGGGGTCTTCGTGTCGATCAGCCGTCGGGCTCGCCCGTCGAGGCTCGCCGTGGTCGCTGCCGCGGCGGTCGCGGCCATGCTGTTCGTCCCGGGCGCGGCGTCGGCGCAAGGTATTTTTGATCTCTTCTTCGGCGGCAACAGGCAGCGGACCGCCGCGGCCCAGCCGGGTGCCGCCCTGTCCTATGCGGAGCCGGGCTTCGGCGGGCTGTCGAGCCCGACCAGGATCACGGTGCACCCGGCCGGCTGGGGTGGCCGCGTCGTTGCCTACTGCGTGCGCCTGTGCGACGGCCGCTTTTTCCCGATCCAGCGCCATGCGGGCGCGACGCCCGTCCAACTCTGCAACGCGCTGTGTCCTGCTGCGAAAACCAAGATCTTCACCGGCTCGGATATCGCGCGCGCGGTCGCGTCCGACGGCCGGCGCTACGCCGATCTCGACCACGCGTTCGCCTACCGGCAGAAGGTCGCCGCCGACTGCACCTGCAACGGAATCAGCACCTACGGCACGGCCATCATCGACGTCAGCGACGATCCGACGCTGCGTACGGGCGATCTGGTGGCGACAAAGGACGGCTTCCTCAAGTTCACCGGCTCGCATTCCCAATTGCGCAAAGGCGGCGCCTTCACGCCGGTGACGCTCGCGGAGATCAGGGTGACCCGGCGCAAGATCGCCACGACCGCGGTCGCTGCGCCGAACTGGCGCTCCTCCTCAGTCCGTTAGACGATCGACCACTTCCTCGGCGAGCGACAGCGCGCTGGTGAGCCCCGGCGATTCGATGCCGAAGAGCTGCACCAGGCCGGGCAAACCGTGGTCGACGGGCGCGTCGATCATGAAATCGGCCGCCGGCTCGCCGGGTCCGGTGAGCTTGGGACGGATCCCGGCATAGTCTGGAACGAGTGAGTTGTCCGGCAGCCCCGGCCAGTAGCTGCGGATGTACGCGTAGAACGCCTCGGCGCGCCGTGGATCGACGGCATAATCCATCGTCTCGATCCACTCGACATCGGGCCCGAACCGCATGCGTCCCGCGAGGTCGAGCGTCACGTGGATGCCGAGCCCGCCCGGCACCGGCGCCGGATAGACCAGCCGGGAGAATGCGGCGCGGCCCGCGTAGCCGAAATAGTTGCCCTTCGCGAGCACGAGCTTCGGCACGCGCGTGGCCGGATAGCCCTCGATGGCGCGCGCGAGCTGTTGCGCGCCGTGGCTGGCGGAATTGACCACGGCGTCGACCACGATCGAGCCGGGCTCGGCGCCGCCGAAACAGGCCTGCCAACCCGCCGCGGTCCTCACGACGCGCTCGACCGGCGTATTGAAGGCGATGATGCCGCCGCGATCCTCGAGGTCGCCTTGCAGCGCCAGCATGTAGCGATGGCTGTCGATGATTCCCGTCTCGGCCGAATGAAACGCGGCGACGCAGAACAGCGCGGGCTCCATCCGCATCGCATCCGCGCCATCGATCATGGTCACGTTCTCGACGCCGTTCTTGAGCGCCTGGGCGTGGATCGCCTCGAGCTTTGGAATATCGGCGTCCTTGGTGACGATGAACAGCTTGCCGAGCTTGCGATGAGGAATGCCGTGCGAGGCGCAATAGGCGTAGAGCAGTCGGCGCGCGCGCGGACAGTGCAGGGCCTTCTTGCTGCCGGTCGGATAGTAGAGCCCGGCGTGAATGACCTCGCTGTTGCGCGACGACGTGCCGGTGCCGATCCCGGAAGCAGCCTCCGCCACGATGACGTCGTGGCCGCGCAGCGCCGCCTCGCGCGCGACCGCAAGCCCCACCACCCCAGCGCCGACGACCAGAACCTGCATCGCCGACCTTTACTCGATCAGGTCGATGGGGTCGCCGGTCGCGATACGTCCGGCGGCGATCACCTCGGCATAGATGCCGCAATCGGCGTGATCGAAGTTTTGCATGAGCGCATGCGGGATCGGCAGGTCGCGGATGCCGGTGCCGGGCTCGACCTCGGTCGCGGCGCAGCGGCCGATGCGCTTGACGACCCTGAGCCGCGCCTGCGGTCCGACCGTGAGGGTGCGGCCCACGAGCTCGAACTCGTGCCACGCCGGCCATCCCTCGACATGGAGATTGCCGCGAAAGCGCAACGGATCGACCGGCGCGCCGACGACCGTCTCGACGGCAGCGACCGAAGCGAGATTGATGATGGATACGACCTTCTTCGCCACGTCGGAGAAGCTGTGCCCAGGCGCGTGCAGGATTTTCGGCGGCCCGCGCAGCTCGTCGGCACAGTAACTGGCGAAGAAATCCTCGATCGCGGCGCGGCCTGCGGGCGTGCGCAGATCGCCGCGCGCCGCCTCGCGGCCCTCGTGACGCACGGCGAGCGTATGCGTCGCCTCCTCGAAGCGCGCCTCGACGCGCGCCAGCCGCTCGTTCCGCATCAACATCAGGAAACGCATCTTGGGAAAATAGGCGGGTGCGTCCGGGTCGAAACCGCTCGGCCCGTTCTCGATCGCATACATGCGGTCGGCCGCGACGGTCTTGCCGATCGCCAGCGACGTCGCGTCGAGGCTCTCGGGCGAGAGGCCCTTCACGGGATAGCGATAGATGCTCCTGAGGGTCGCGTGTGTGGCCGGCATCGCGTGAGAGACAGGCAAGACTGTTTCAGGACCCGAGACACTGCTTTTCCGCCGACGCCTTCCCGGCCGGGGGCCTGCCCAAACTGTCGCAGCCCCCTGTGAGCTAGTTCATACACGACCCTCCCGGACCTCTCCTAATAATTCGGTAACCAATAAGGGGAGGTGTCCGTGAGTACCGATTTGACGCAGCGGGGGCAGACGGCCAAGGCCGCCGGTCCGGTCGTCGCCACCCCCGCCGAGCTCGACGAGGCGCTGATCCGCGAGATCGCGAAGGGCAACCAGCTCGCCATGCGGACCCTGTTCTTGCGCCACCAGGTCCGCGTCTACCGCTTCATCCTGCGCATGGTGCGCGACCGCGGAATGGCCGAGGACGTGCTCAGCGAGGCCTTTTTGGACGTCTGGCGCCGGGCGGACCGCTTCGAGGGCCGGTCGGCCGCCTCGACCTGGATCCTGTCGATTGCGCGGCACAAGGCGCTTACCGCGCTGCGGCGCCAGCCGATCGGGGCGCTCGATGGCGGCGACGCTTTGCTCGATGTCGCCGATCCGGCCCGCGATCCGGAAGCCGAGATGCGGAAGAACGAGAACGAGACCATCCTCCGCCGCTGCCTGAACGCCTTGTCGGCCGAGCACGGCGAGATGATCGATCTCGTCTACTACCAGCAGAAATCCATCAACGAGATCGCCGAAATCCTCGGCATTCCGGTCAACACCGTGAAGACGCGCATGTTCTACGCGCGCAAGCGCCTCGGGATGCTGCTCGAGGCGGCGGGCCTCGACCACAGCCGGGTCTAGCAGCGGCCGCGCCGCGGCCGTGCGGCGCGTCAAAGTTCAATCGCCAGGGAGCACTGAGCCATGGAAGAGACCGTCGTCATCAGTCAAGCCGAGCTCGACCAGCCCGAGGAGACGTCCCAGCGCGACGTGATCGCGATGATCGCGATGCTGGATTATCTGATCGCGCAAATCCGCCCGATCGACGGGATGGCCGCGCACTGCCTCATGCTGGCGCGCAAATCTCTCGGTACCGCGCGCAGTCCCGAACTCCACTAGGACGGTATTTAAACACCGTCACGGCCGGCGCCAACGTGCCCCGTTCATTCGGACGGGGCCATTGGCGTATGCTGCCGATCAGCATGGGGAATCAGTGATGGCCGACCCGCCCCACATCGTGGTGGTCGAGGACGAGGCGACGCAACGCCAGCTCCTGGTCGAATATCTCGGCCGGCAGCACTTTCGCGTGAGCGGCGTCGACGGCGGCAGCGCGCTGCGACGGCTGGTGGAGCGCGAGCTGCCGGCGCTCGTCCTGCTGGACATCGGCCTGCCGGGCGAGGACGGGTTCGCGCTGGCGCGCTGGCTGCGCGAGAAGAGCGGCCGGGTCGGCATCATCATGGTGACGGCCGCGTCCGACACCGTGGACCGCGTGGTCGGGCTGGAAACCGGCGCCGACGATTACATCGCCAAGCCGGTCGAGCTGCGCGAGCTGCTCGCGCGCGTGAAAAGCGTGCTGCGGCGGTCCACCGGCGCCGCGATCGTCACGGCCGGATCGCGCGTGCGCATGGGGCGTCTCGTGCTCGACATGGAGAAGCGCGTCCTGGTCGATCCCGGCGATGGCGGCGAGCAGTCGCTGACGGCGAGCGAGTTCGACCTGCTCAAGCTGTTTGCCGAGAACCCGAACCGCCCGCTGCAGCGCGACTGGCTGCTCGAGAACACCGCGCACCGCGAGATGGAGGCGTTCGATCGCGCTATCGATCTGCGCATCACGCGGCTGCGGCGCAAGATCGAGGTCGATCCGGCGCATCCCGATGCGCTGCGCACGGTGCGGGGCGTCGGCTACATGTTCGTGCCGCCGAAGGACTGAAGATCGGCCGCGCGATCTCGCTAATGCGCGCTGCGCGCAATTTCCGCTAAAGCCCGGCGCAATTCCGCCGCGAGCCGGCCGAGGCCATCCTGGCAGCGGGCGCGGTCGCCCGCCTTGCCGGCCTGCTCGACCGCCATGGCGGCGGTGCCGACCGCGTTGGCGCCGATCGCCTGCGCGGCGCCCTTGAGCTTGTGCGCGGCGGCTGCGACGCGCGCGAGGTCGCCGGCGCGCGCGGCGGTCTGGATATCCCGTTCGGTCTCCATGGCGGTTTCGCGGAAGCGGTCGAACAGCGAGGTGATCGCCGCGTGGTCGTCGCCGAGCCAGGCAGTCAGCACGCTGCGATCGATGGCCGCGGCGGCGCGCGGCGTCGCGGCGGCGCCGGCCGCATCCTTGCCCTGGATCGGCAGCCAGCGTTCCAGCGTGGTGCGCAGGCGATCGATGTTGACCGGCTTGGCGATGTAGGCGTCCATGTCGGCCGCGAGGCAGCGCTCCTCCTCGCCTTTCATCGCATTGGCGGTGACCGCCACGACCGGCGTGCGAATGGCGCCCGAGCCCTCGGCGGCGCGGATGCGGCGGGTCAGCTCATGGCCGTCCATGCGCGGCATGTGAATGTCGGCGAGCACGGCCGCATAGCGGCCCGGCGCCCAGGCCTCGAGCGCGCGGACCCCGTCATCCGCGGTGTCGCACGCGATGCCGAGGATGCCGAGCTGGCGGACCAGCACCTCCCGATTCACCGGATGGTCGTCGACCACCAGCACGCGCGGACCGTCGGCATCGCGCAACGCGGCGAACTCCGATTTGGCCGTCGGCCGCAGCAGCGTCTTGAGCGGCGAGTCGGCAGGCGCGGTCTGCAACGTCAGCGTGACGGTGAATTCGGAGCCGACGCCGGGGGTGCTCGCGACGCTCACGCACCCGTCCATCAGCTCGGCGAGGCGCCGCACGATCGAGAGGCCGAGCCCGGTGCCGCCGAAGCGCCGCGTGGTGGAGGAGTCGGCTTGGGCGAACGGCTGAAACAGGCGGGAGCGCTCCTCGTCGTCGAGGCCGATGCCGGTGTCGCGCACCGCAAGCGTCACGCGCGTGCGTCCCTCGCCGAGCGGCGCGGTGCCGGCGTGCACCCGCACGCCGCCGCGTTCGGTGAACTTGAGCGCGTTGCCGAGCAGGTTGAACAGGATCTGCCGCACGCGCGTCGGATCCCCGACCAGCACATCGTCCGAGCCGGAATCGATCGCCGCGTCGAGCGACAGACCCTTGCCGGTGGCCTGGCCGTGGAACGTGCTCACCACGCCGTCGATCAGGCCGGAGAGCGAGAAGGCGGTCGCCTCCAGCTCCAGCCGCCCGGCCTCGATCTTCGAGAAGTCGAGCACGTCGTCGATGATGCGCAGCAGCGCCTGCGCCGAATCGCGCATGGTCGCGACGGAGCGCTGCTGATGCTGATCGAGCCCCTGGCGCTCCAGCACGTCGATCATGCCGAGCACGCCGTTCATCGGCGTGCGAATTTCATGGCTCATGGTGGCGAGGAAGGTGGACTTCGACTGGTTGGCGGCCTCGGCTTCCGAGCGCTCGCGCTCGGCCGATTCCTTGGCGGCCGCCAGCGCCGCCTCGCGGTCCTTGAGCTCGGTGATGTCGCGGTAGAGCCCGAGCAGCTCGCCGTTACCGAGCGGCTTGAAGTTGAACTCGACGTATTTCCCGCTTTGCGCGCGCCGCTCGTAACGGATGCCGTCCGGCCGGGTCAGGCGTGCGAGCAGCTCCTCGACCTTGGCGTCCACGTCCTTGACCGGTCCATATTCGCCGCGCTCGACCTGAAAGCGGAGGATCTGGCGCACGTTGGCGCCCGGCCCGACGAGACCGGACGGGTACTGCATGATCGCGACGTGCTGCTCATTGCTGAACAGCCAATCGAGGTTGCGGTCATAGAGCGTGACGCCGTCGTTCATGTTGTCGAGCACGGTCTGCATCACGCCGCGCGTGCGCTCGACCTCGGCGGTGCGCTCCTGCACCTGCTCGAACAGGCGCACCGTCTCCGTCGCGATCACCGCCTGGTCGGCGAAGATCTTGGCGAGCGCGATGTCGGCGTCGCTGAACGGACGCACCTCGCTGCGCACGAGAACGATGACGCCGATCGGCTTGCCCTCGCGCATCAGGGGCACGCCCAGCCCGCTGCGCGAGCCCATCCGCTTCTGCAGCTCGGCAAGGCTGTAGTCGGGCTCCGACCACATGTCGGCGATCTGCACTTCCTTGCCTTCGAGCAAGGTTCGCCCGGCGAGCGTGGCACGCCCCGGCTCGAAGCGAACGTTCTGCTCGACGTACTCGTCGAAACCGGCCGGATATCCGAAGCTCGCGACGTGTCGGTACGACGATCCCTGCCGATGCATCATCGCGGCGCCGTCGGCGCCGCACAGGCGCGCCGCGATCCGCACCAGCGTGTTCAGCACGTTGTGAAGGTCGAACGGCGAGGCGCTGATGAGCTTGAGCACATCGGCGGCGGCGGTCAGCGCTTCCTCGCGCTTCTTGAGCTCGGTCACGTCGCGGCCGACAGCGAGCAGGCTGCCGTCGGCGAGCGGCATGAAATTGTATTCGACGTCGCGTCCGCTCGCGGTGTGCCGCGGATATCGGTTGCCTCCGGGCTTGCGCAGCAGCGCGGCGCGCTGCTCGACCATTTTCTCGACGTCGACGTCGGGCCCGTAATCGCCGCGGCGCGCCATGAAGCGGATCAGGTCATAGCCCGAAGTGCCGGGACGGACGATCTCGGGAGAATACTGGTCGAACTGTATGAGCGCCCGGTTGCTGAACTGGATGCGAAAATCCTTGTCGAACAGCATGACGCCTTCGGTCATGTTGTCGAGGACGGTCTGCATCACCGCTCGCGTGCGCTCGACGTCGGCCCGCGCCGCTGCGAGCGCCGCCTCGCGCTCCTTGATCTCGGTGATGTCATAGGCCCAGCTCAGCAGCGCCTGCTTGCCCTCATATTCGATCGGCCCCATCGAAAAGAGGGCCCACCACCGCTGTCCATCGGGGCGCCGTCGCTGCACTTCGATGTTGCGCACGTGGCCTTCGCGGCGCGCGCGTTCGAACAGGCGCGCGCGTTCCGGCGGATCGACGAAGAGCGAGGGAAGGTTCAGGTCTTTGAGGTTGTCGCGCGAGATGCCGTTCTGGCGGGCGAATTCGGAGTTGCAGAAGAGCAGCCGCCCGTCCTCGGTCGATATGGCGGAGCCGATCGGGCTGCCCTCGAGGATCGCGCGCATGCTCCGCTCGTTCTCCTGCGTCTGGCGCTCGGAGCGCTTGCGATCCGTGATGTCGCTGTAGATCGCGACGAACCCGCCGCCTGGCAGCGAGTTGTGCCGGATTTCGAGCACGGTGCCGTCGGGCCGCGTGCGCTCGATCTCGTAATTCCGATCGACATCGCCCAACACGCGCGCGAGGTGCTTTTCGATATCGATCGCACCGTATTCGCCGCGCTCGGCGAGATAGCGAATGATGTCGATGTAGGTCGGCCCGCCGGCGAAGAACGACGCCGGCAGCTCCAGCATGTCCTCGAACAGGCGGTTGCGCGCCGCGAGTTTCATGTCGCGATCGAACATGGCGACGCCGTGGCTCATGTTGTCGAGCATTACCGCCATGACTTCGCGCGTCTCCGCGCTGTCGCGATGCGCCGCCGCGGCCTCGGCCTTGGCGCGTTCCAGCTCGCGCGCGCGTTCGCGGATCTCAGTGACGTCGCCGGTCGCACCGATCATGCGGCGCGCGCGCCCGTCCGCGCCGCGCACCACGATGCCGTGCTGGCGCGCCCAGCGTACCGTGCCGTCCGGCATGCAGTAGCGGAATTCGCAATCGAGGCGCGGGATATCGCCCTTGAACAGCGCGATCAGCAGGCTGCGGTGGTAGGGGCGGTCATCGGGATGGATGCGACCGGCCCACTCCTCGAGCGTGGCGTTCGCCGGCAGGTCCTGCATGGCGCGCAAGGACGGCGACAGATGGACCGTGCCGGCCTCGATGTCCCAGTCGTACATGTTCTCGTTGACGGCCTGGAGCGCGAGCGCGTAGCGCTCCTCGTTGCCGGGGCGGCCGGCCTCGGGCGCGACCGCTTGCGCGGTCGCGGCCTTGGCGGCGACAGCCGCCCGCTCGCGGTTCTTGAGCTCGGTCACGTCGCCCGCCGCGCCGACCAGACGATAGGCATGGCCGTCGGGGCGGCGGAGCGCCACGCCGGTCTGGCGTGCCCACCGCCACGTGCCGTCGCTGCTGCGAAAGCGGGTGTCGCACTCGAAGCGGGGCGTCTGACCCTTGAGGTGCTCCGTGAGCCTGCGCTGGTAGAGCGGCAGGTCGTCCGGATGCATGCGCGCCATCCAGTCCGCGGGCGTCGCCACCTCTTTTTCGGTGACGCCGAGCATGATGCGCAGGGCGGGCGGGTAGTAGACCGTGCCGGTCTCGATATTCCACTCGTAGACGCCGAGGTTCAGCGATTCGAACGCGAGTGCAAAACGCTCGTCGGTCGGCGTCTGCTTGGCCGGCATCGCACGCGGCGCGTTGCGCCGTGGACCGCGGCTAGAAGGTGAGGCACGCGTCGGCATTCGAAAGCTCCAACCCCCGAAATCATTGACCGGGCCGTGTATCGTCGGTATTTCGCGGACGGCCGATTTTGTATCGTCTGTATCGCGGCGGCGAGGGCCGTTTTCCCGGTTCCATGGCCGCATCTTTCCAAAAAATGGCTTCTGATGCGGTTTTCCCGGGCTTGGCGACGGCGCGCGGCTGCGCTCCGCGCCGCCGTTGTCGCACGGCGGCCGAGCGATACGCACGATACAAATTGGCGCTCGCCGCGAAATCGCGCCGAAACAGGCGGGGTCTAGGGTGCTCCCATGAACGATGACGCACGGTCGTTCTGGTTCGAGTGATGGGAGGACCCGATGTTTGCACAGACGCTGACCACCGCCGCCCCGTCTGCCAGCCGCGAAGCCGCCACCCGGGTCTTTTCCGACGAGGCGCTGATCCGGCAGATCGCGCAGGGCAACAAGCTCGCCATGCGGGCGCTGTTCGCGCGTCATCAGGTGCGGGTCTATCGCTACGCGCTGCGCATCGTGCGCGACACAGGCTTGGCCGAAGACGTGGTCAGCGACGTGTTCTTCGACGCCTGGCAGCACGCGGGCCGTTTCGAGGGCCGCTCCACGGTCTCGACCTGGCTCCTGGGCATCGCTCGTCACAAGGCGCTCACCGCGTGCAGCCGCCGGAAGAACGAGTCGATCGATGAGGCGGCGCTGAACGTCGCCGATCCGGCGAGCAATCAGGAAGCCGAGCTGGCGAAGAACGACACGGCCAAGCTCATCCGCCGCTGCCTGAGCGAGCTGTCGCCCGAGCACGCCGAGATCATCGATCTCGTCTACTACCAGGAAAAGTCGATCAAGGAGATCGTCGAGATCCTCGGCATCCCCGAGAACACAGTGAAGACGCGCATGTTCTATGCCCGCAAGCGTCTTGCCGTCCTGATGACCGCCCAAGGCGTCGACCGCGCGGCGTAAGAGCCCGGCAATGACTCAGTCGAACGACAACAGGAGGAAGAAAATGGCGAACCCGATCGTTCAATCTCTGGCCCTCCATTCCCATGCCGCCAACATCGATTTGTCGCCGTCGCGGGAAGGATTTTCGGCCCTGGTTGTCGGATTCTCGACGACGATGCGGACCTGGGCCGCGCGCAGCCAGCAGCGCCGCGCGCTGCGGGACCTGGCCGACTGCGACGGCGCCTTGGCCGATATCGGCCTGACCCGGCGGCAGGCATATCGCGAAGGCGCCAAATGGTTCTGGCAGGAGTGACTGCCTGAAGCGCGCCGTCCCCTCGGCGGCAATCAGGACGCCGGCCTGCTCGGCTGAATTCCCCACACGTTGACCCTCGCGGAAACCCGCCCCCTAGGGCGGGTTTTTTCATTTGGTCTGACGGCGTCCACCCCTTCCGCCCGATGGAACCCGCCCCCACATGTTTTTTTAGCGGACGCCTGAGGGGTCCGCAGAGGTTCCGGGCGTGGTCGTTCTTGACTGACGTCAAGGCGGGCACGCCCATCTCCGTGAACGATGTCTCGATCGCGCCGGCACGGGCGTTCGGGACAGGCCGAGGAGGGTCCTGATGAATTTTGAAAAGTACACCGATCGCGCCCGTGGATTCGTGCAATCGGCCCAGTCGCTTGCGCTTCGCGAGGGGCACCAGCAATTCTCCACCGAACATCTGCTCAAAGTCCTGCTTGACGATCCCGAGGGCCTCGCCGCCGGGCTGATCGACCGTTCGGGCGGCAACTCGCGCGAGGCCTTGGCCGCCGTCGAGGCGGCGCTCGCCAAGCGTCCCAAGGTGCAGGGCGGGGGCGCCGGCCAGCTCTATCTCGATCCGGCGCTTGCGCGCGTCTTCGACACCGCCGAGAAGGCCGCCGAGAAGGCCGGCGATTCGTTCGTCACGGTCGAGCGGCTGCTGCTCGCGCTCGCGGTCGAGAAGGACAGCGAGGCCGGCAAGATTCTCGCCCGCGCCGGCGTCACGCCGCAAAAGCTCAACGCCGCCATCGAGGCCCTGCGCAAGGGCCGCACCGCCGATTCCGCGTCGGCCGAAAACGCCTATGACGCGCTCAAGAAATATGCCCGCGACCTCACCCAGGCGGCGCGCGAGGGCAAGATCGACCCGGTGATCGGGCGCGACGAGGAAATCCGCCGCACCATCCAGGTGCTGTCGCGGCGCACCAAGAACAATCCCGTCCTCATCGGCGAGCCCGGCGTCGGCAAGACCGCGATCGTGGAGGGTCTCGCGCAGCGCATCGTCAACGGTGACGTGCCGGAGAGCCTGCAGGACAAGAAGCTGCTCGCCCTCGACATGGGCGCGCTGATCGCGGGCGCGAAATATCGCGGCGAATTCGAGGAGCGGCTCAAGGCCGTGCTGCAGGAAGTGACCGCCGCGGCGGGTGCCTACATCCTCTTCATCGACGAGATGCATACCATCGTCGGCGCCGGCAAGGCGGACGGTGCGATGGATGCCTCGAACCTGCTCAAGCCGGCGCTCGCGCGCGGCGAGCTGCACTGCATCGGCGCGACCACGCTCGACGAGTACAAGAAGCACGTCGAGAAGGACGCCGCGCTCGCGCGGCGTTTCCAGCCGGTGTTCGTGAACGAGCCGACCGTCGAGGACACGGTCTCGATCCTGCGCGGCCTCAAGGACCGCTACGAGCAGCACCACGGCGTGCGCATCACCGACAGCGCGCTGGTCGCGGCCGCGACGCTCTCGCACCGCTACATCACCGACCGCTTCCTGCCCGACAAGGCGATCGACCTCGTCGACGAGGCGGCGGCGCGGCTCAAGATGCAGGTCGATTCGAAGCCCGAGGCCCTCGACTTGATCGACCGCGAGATCGTGCGTCTCAAGATCGAGCAGGAGGCGCTCAAGAAGGAAAGCGATCCCGGCTCGAAGGAGCGTCTCAAGCGGCTCGAGACGGAGCTCCGCGAGCTCGAGAAGAAGTCCGCCGACCTCACCAGCCGGTGGAAGGCCGAGAAGGAGAAGCTCTCGACCGCGCAGAAGATCAAGGCGGAGCTCGACCAGCTCCGCGTCGAGCTCGCCAATGCGCAGCGGCGCGGCGAGTATCAGCGTGCCGGCGAGCTCGCGTATGGGCGGATTCCCGAGCTCGAGAAGAAGCTCAAGGAAGTCGAGGCGGCCGACGGCAAGGGCGCCATGGTGGACGAGGCGGTCACCGCCGATCACGTGGCGCAGGTGGTGTCGCGTTGGACCGGCATACCGGTCGACCGCATGCTCGAAGGCGAGAAGGAAAAGCTCCTCGGCATGGAGGAAAAGCTCTCGAGCCGCGTCGTCGGCCAGGCCGAGGCCGTGAAGGCGGTCTCGACCGCGGTGCGGCGGGCGCGCGCCGGCCTGCAGGACCCGCACCGGCCGATCGGCTCGTTCATGTTCCTGGGACCGACGGGCGTCGGAAAGACCGAGCTGACCAAGGCGCTCGCCGAATTCCTGTTCGACGACGAGAACGCGCTCCTTCGCGTCGACATGTCCGAATACATGGAGAAGCATTCGGTCGCGCGGCTGATCGGGGCGCCTCCGGGCTATGTGGGCTATGAGGAGGGCGGCGCGCTCACCGAGGCGGTGCGGCGGCGGCCCTATCAGGTCGTGCTGTTCGACGAGATCGAGAAGGCGCACCCGGATGTGTTCAACGTGCTGCTCCAGGTGCTCGACGACGGTCGCCTGACCGACGGGCAGGGCCACACGGTCGACTTCCGCAACACGCTCCTCGTGATGACGTCGAATCTCGGCGCCGAATTCCTGGTCACCCAGCGCGAGGGCGAGGACACCGATGCGGTGAAGGACCAGGTGATGGCGATGGTGCGGGCGGCGTTCCGGCCCGAATTCCTCAACCGCGTCGACGAGATCATCCTGTTCCACCGGCTCAAGCGTGCCGAGATGAGCCGCATCGTCGACATCCAGATGAAGCGTCTCCAGCGGCTGCTCGACGAGCGCAAGATCACGCTCCGCCTCGAGCCGTCCGCGCGCGAATGGCTCGCCGACAAGGGCTACGACCCGGCCTACGGCGCCCGCCCGTTGAAGCGCGTGATCCAGAAGGCGCTGCAGGACCCGCTCGCCGAGCTGATCCTGCAGGGCACCGTGAAGGACGGCGACACCGTGACGGTGAGCGCCACCAAGCAGGGGCTCGCCTTCAACGGCAAGGTGGCGGCGGCGGCGTAAGCCACATTCGTCATGGCCGGGCTCGTCCCGGCCATCCACGCCTTAGTCTTTTGGCAGCGCTGGTAAGACGTGGATGCCCGCGACATAGGCGAGCGAAGCGACGCCGTTCTATGAACGGCTATGCGGGCATGACGGTTGGTTTAC